>Ga0210408_10001336_pt1 | contig 26196 bp, 26 predicted proteins | sample IncBWH4MmetaG_FD_155471 | JGI IMG/M metagenome (GOLD analysis project Ga0210408, IMG submission 155471) | Forest soil microbial communities from Barre Woods Harvard Forest LTER site, Petersham, Massachusetts, United States - Inc-BW-H-4-M | ecosystem: Environmental > Terrestrial > Soil >...
CCAATACGATCGGCAATCCACTCGAGACCACGATCGCGCTGTCGCACCTGATCTTCGAGGGAACGCTCGACCGTTTTGCGGGGCTCAAGATATGCGCCGCGCATGGCGGTGGCTTCCTGCCGTCCTACGCCAACCGCTCGGACGCGGTGATCAAGACCTTCCCCGGCCGGGTCGGGCCATTACCTAAAAAGAACCCGACGGAATACCTGCGCAGCGGCCAACTCTATTTCGACACGATCATGTTCACCGGCGAGGCCATGCGTCACCTGATCGCCGAGGTCGGGATCGAACATGTGGTAATGGGCACCGACTACCCGTTCCCGTGGAATACCGCGCCGGTCGACCACATCCTGTCGATCCCCGGGATTAGCGACGCCGACAAGATGGCGATGCTCGGCGGTACCGCGGCGAGGCTGCTCGGAATCCATTCCTAGGCAATCGCACTACGCGGGATGCGGACGTGGCGGAACGTCTGCGTCGTGCCACAAGCGGAACTGTACGATTGCTGGTGAAAGGTCTCAGTGCCCTTTTACTACAGCAGCGCTGGCTCAATGCGACGGCGCAGAAATTCCTCGGCCTCCTCGGCCAGCTCGCGGACGATTTCTCGTGCCGGCATTATGCGCGTCACGGCCCCTGCCGATTGGCCGGCGTAGAGGGCCATCGCACCGACATGCCCTGTTGCGGTTCTGTCCGCCACGGTTGCCGCAAAGCGTGGAACGGCAGCGTGCGCTCCGCCGATGTTGGTCACGTTTCCGATGCTGTCGCCCGGTAGCGCTTCGGCGGCCTCGATGGCGGAGCGCAACACCCGATGCGGAGCTTCCGGCCACCCGACGTGGAACGTGCGCGTGTAGATGCTGTCCTCGGCTCGCGCGGCGATAAGCGCGTCAACGTAGATTGGATGGACGTCGGCCTCGGCGGCGGCGACAAAGCGTGTCCCCACGCGCACGCCGGCCGCGCCGGCCGCGAGCGCGGCGGCCATCGCGCGGCCGGTGCCAATGCCGCCGGCGGCGAGGACAGGAACCTCCGGCACGGCTTCAAGCACCTCGCAAAGCAGATGCACGAGCCCGACCGTGCCGCGAACATGACCGCCCGCCTCGATCCCTTGCGCGACAATCATATCGCAGCCCACAGCTGCCGCCTTCCGGGCCTCGTCGACCGACCCTACTTGCCACGATGCCAGTGCACCGCGGTCATGAACGAGCTGTACAAACTCCGCGCTGGGATCGCTGTAGAAGAACTCGACAACCCGGGCGACTTTGGCAGCTTGCTCGACGCACTCGCGCGCGCGCGACTGCGAAGGGGCGCCGCCTGGTCGGATAATGAAGTTCACGCCGAATGCGCGATTGGTCAGTTCCCGCGTACGATTGAGAAGGGTGGCGAGCGTCGTTGGGTTGAGGCCGGCACGCGCGGTTCCGAGCATCCCTAAGCCGCCGGCTTCGGAAACGGCGGCGGCTAGTTCAGGCGGCCCGGCCGCTCCCATGCCGGCCTGCTGAATTGGGATCGTGCATCCCACCAGTTTCGTGAAACGTGTACTCAGCATCGCGCGCTCCAAGAGCGTAGTGCGCCCGCATCTGCGCCTCCTAGAGCGTGATGACTTTTCTTCGAATCGTCATCCCGCTCTAGGTTATTGTTTGAGCATGATGTTTTCCGAAAACCGGTACCCACTTTTCGGCATCATGCTCTAACTTACCACGAGGTGGTCCGCTCCGGGTCGACATGCGAAATACTCGCAGTAAGTATTTCACTTACCCTCGACAGCGGACATAGCGCGGGCATCCGCGAACGGCCGAGAAGGGGCCATTAACGGAAGTAGTGACTGCAATCGGCGTGAACGGCGATGGGCGCGTGAAGGTCGCCTCACGTCTGCAGCGTCATATCGCAAACGAGGCCTCCGGGACGCCACTCGAAACGCGCCTCGCCTTTGAGCTGCCCGACGAGCGTTTTGATGATCCGGCCGCCAAAGCCCTGGCGGGTCGGCGCCTGCACTGGCGGGCCGCCGGTCTCGGTCCAGCGCAGGGCGAGTCCCCCGTCCGCCGCGTGCGACCATGTCAGCTCGATCCGGCCGCCGGGCGCAGACAAGGCGCCGTACTTGGCGGCATTGGTCGCAAACTCATGCACAATGACCGCGATCGATTGCGCGACGCTCGGTTCCAACAGGACTTGCGGACCGTCGATGCGCACGCGCGGCGCGCCCGTCGTTTTGGAATAAGGCGCCAGTTCCTGTCCCGCGATTTCCGACAGCTCGGCGCCGATCCACCGGCTCTCGACGAACAGCGAGTGGACGTTGGCGAGCGCGCGGATGCGCCCCTCGATCGCCTCTTTGAGCCCTTCGACCGTCTCCGCTTGCGAGAGCTTGACGGTCGCCTGGACGTTGGCAAGCACGTTCTTGCTGCGGTGTTCCGCCTCCCGCGCCAACGTGGCGATCTGCTCCTGATTCCGTTTCTGCTCGGTGATGTCCCGCGCGATCTTCGATGCGCCGACGATCGTGCCTTCGGCATTCTTGACCGGAGAAACGGTCAGGGAAACCGTGATCAAGCTGCCGTTCTTGCGTTGCCTTATGGTCTCGAAATGATCGATGCGCTCGCCGCGCCTGATGCGGGTCAGAATCGTGCGCTCTTCATCCTGCCGGTCCTGCGGAATGACGATCGTGATCGGCTGGCCGACCGCCTCTTCGGCGGTGTAACCGAAAATCCGCTCAGCGCCCCAATTCCAGCTCGTGATGACGCCGTCGAGATTCTTGCTGACGATGGCGTCGTCGCTGGATTCGATGATCGAGGCCAGCCAGCTCAGCCCCTGCTGGCTTTCGCGCAGCGCCGCCTCGAACCGTTTACGCTCGGCGGTGAGCGCTTTGACGTCAGTCACGTCGCGATTGACCTCGAGCACCGTGTCGTCGCCGAATATCTGCATCCGGCTGTCGACGATGACTTCGCGGCCGTCCTTGCACACATGGCGAAGTTCGCCTGACCAATAGCCTTCGCTGCGAAGCTGAGAGCGCAGTTCGCCGAACTCGATTGGGAATTTGGTCTGCAACAGCGCGTGGCTGCTGCGTCCGATCGCTTCGTTCGAGGTGAACCCGTATAGGCGCTCCGCCCCGGTGTTCCAGAACTCGATCGGGCCGTCGAGACGCCAAGCCAGCATCGGCTCATATGACAGCGTGAGCAAATTGGCCAAACGCTCCGCGCGCGGAGGCACGTACGTCGTCTCTGTGTCTTGCGGATCCAAGGCTGACACCGGACGCTGCATACTCACCGTGAAGTATGTGAAATATATAGCCGATTTCAATTCGGCGCACGAGTGGGGCCGCCCGCGGGGGTCCCGAACGGCTCCGGCGCCGCCACCAGCCGAGCAAACCGCCGCCCCGCCGGCAGCAGGTCGGGAAGATCAGCACCGCGATGGGGTCGGGGACGCCAGTGAAAATGATGAACTACAAGTGCATCATGGTCTCAGATACCAATGCGACCCGCACCGACGAAGAGCGCAACGCGACGCTCGCCACGGTCGCCGTCATATTCGGCGATGTGCGCACGACAGACGAAATGGTCGCACTGTTCAATGCAGGGCCGAACGCTTGAGATTTGGCAACGCTGGCCACCGTCTTGACGGCTTTGGCGATGGCGGGTCAGGGTCAAACGATGTGGCGTCCGCTGCAAGCATTGCAGGAGTGACAGGGGCATGGGCAAGCTCGAAGGGAAGGTCGCGCTGGTCACCGGGTCGGGGCGCAATATCGGTCGAGCGACCGTGCTGAAGCTGGCCCGCGAAGGCGCGCATGTCGTGGTCAACGCGCGCTCCAATCAGCGGGAAGCTGAGGCCGTCGCGCGTGAGGCCCGGGATCTCGGGGTCAAAGCGGTCCCTGTACTCGCCAACGTCGGCAAAAGAGCCGAGGTCGAGGCGCTGGCCGCCAGGGCACTGTCCGAGTTTGGCCGGGTCGACATCCTGATCAACAATGCCGCGATCCGGCCGCACATGCCGTTCACTGAAACAACCGATGCGGATTGGGAGTTGATCCGGAGCGTGGTTCTTGACGGTCCGCTCTACCTGACGCGCGCGCTGATCGCACCTATGATCAAGGATCGCTATGGGCGCATCCTGTTCTTCGTCGGCGACGGTTCGATTTCCGCTCGCGGCAATGGCCGCACTCTTTTATCTGCAGCGAAAATGGGGCTGATCGGCATGGCACGCGGGCTCGCCTCGGAATTCGCCCCCTATAACATCCGTGTTAATGTCGTTTCGCCCGGCAGCATCGATACACGGCGCGACAATCCAGAATGGTATCAGGGTCACCTGCCGAACGCCGCCGGCATCCCCCTCGGCCGGCAAGGCAGCGTCGACGAGATTGCTGCGACCTGCCTGTTCCTAGTCAGTGAAGATGCTGGCTTCATCACCGGACAGACGATCCACGTCAATGGCGGTGCACACTATTACTGATTTGCAGGTCTAGTGCCTCGATTCCGAAGTTCGCATCATTTTGCGGCACGCTCGTTTGCGAATTTCGGAATCGAAGGGCACTAGCACCTTCCGCACCGCCGCCGCCCCGCGGAAATGCGCTGAGGGAAGCCGCCGTCAGGCGGCAACCTTCGCTCCAACAACGTCCGCTCCAGCGCGCCCCATAATCGCGGCCGCATTACGATGGAGGATGGCCTCTCGCGCCTCTGCCCCGATCTCGGCCTCCTCCAGCGCCTTCCGCGTCCAGTCTACGCCGAACGCACTGCCGTCCGTGCCGCACACGATCCGTTCGGCCCCGTATAGCCGCACTGCTGCCTCGATCGCCCGCGGCCCGAAGGAGTTACAGTCGACATACACGGTGGAGGCCCGGCGAAACCGGGCGGATGGCAGCTCTTCATCGGGCGTGTCGAGCAGGGAGCGATGATCCATCCGCTCGACCTCATAGGGGATGTTGCCGCCCAGATTATGCACCACGACGGTCGCATCGGGGTAATCCGCCAGAAGATCAGTCAGGCATAACGTCACCATCACCGACGACAGACTTGCTTGCATATCCAGCGTGCCGTTGCGTCGCCGAGCATTGTCTGTCCCGCCGGCGACTTTTGGGAACGCGTCGCCCGGCCGCGGCCCGTGATGAATAAACACTATCGCCTTATGGCGATTGGCCACCGCCAGCAGCGGCCGCGCTGCCTCGGCGTTATCCCGCGTCAAGAACAAATTTCCAGGCAACTGTGCCCCGATCATCCCCGACAGCCCCAACACCCGCTCGAATTCTGCTGCGGCCGCCGCCATATCGGCCAACGGCAATGCCGCAAACGCCGCGAACCGGCCAGGATGCCTCGCACAGATCGCCGCCAGCCCATCATTCACCTTCCGGCACAGCGGCACTGCCTCCTCGATCGGCTGTGCCTCGATCCAGCAGAACGACCCCAGCAGCGACAGGACGCTTACCGAAACATCTTGCCGATCCATGCGCGCCAATTCCGCCACGGCTTCATTGAACGCCTCGGCCAGCGGGGTATCGGCCATTCGTGGCGCTTTCAGCACCTCGACCCCATCTGTTCCACGAACGATGCGCGGTTCCCGAGTGCGCGCCCGCAGCGCGTCAGCGACCTCGGAGGGCTTCCAATGCGCGTGCATGTCAATCATCATCGCTTGTGCTCCCTAGCGTGCGTCTTCTCCAGTTGCCAGCTTACGCCCGGCCCCCGCCTGGAGGCAACACATGTTGCGTGGATGCCGCTGATGGCTCGACTCGCACCGATGCTACAGAGAAAAGCGAAGTGATAACCAGTGTGCGTCGCGGTAAAACTCTGGGTCTCAGGTGGGTCAGAAGCGATCATTCAAGGTTTTCCTCAAATACGTCGTCCGGCAGCAGGTGACCAACGTCCAACGTCTATCTGAAGAACGGGCTCAGCCGCTTGCTACCTGCCCGCTCGAAATGGGGTGCCGTTCACGCCCCTGGTGAGACGATCGGGGCGAACAACTCGTGGGGCGCGGCCAGGCCGCGGAGCTGATGCGTGCCGAGCGACCGGAGCGGCCGGCCGTAGGCGCGCGCGAATTCGTCGCTGACCACGATCGGCAGGTCGAGCGCTTTGGCAACCGCCTCGACACGGCTGACCAGATTCACCGCGGGCCCGATGACGGTGAAGTCGAGCCGATTGGCTGCACCGATATTGCCATAGATCGCCGTGCCGACATGCAACGCCACGACGATGTGCAGCGGCGGCTCGTCCAGCGCGGCAAGCTCGTCGCCGAGTTCGCGCACTGCCGCGAGCGCCTCGACCGCCCCCTCAAGGGCGTGACGCGTGGCCTCGGCGGCGGCGCCCGGCGTTTCGATCGGGAAGATCGCCAGCAGGCCATCGCCGATGAATTTCAGGATCTCGCCGCCGTGGTCGTGGATGGTCTTGGCCTGCACGTCGAACAGGGCGTTGAGCAGCGCGATCATGCGATCGCCCGGAAGGCGGTCGGAACGCGCGGTGAATCCGCGCAGATCCGAGGACCACAGCACGGCGTTGATTTCCACGCCGGTGCCGCGGCGGATCTGGCCTTCCAGCACCTTTGGACCGGTCTTTTCGCCCAGATAGGCATTGAGCACGTTGCGGGCGATTGCTTTCTGGCTGTGCATATCGACAAGGACGGGCAAACGTTGTGATACGCGCGTCAGATCGGCGACTTCCGATTCAGTGAAGCCGCCCGGGCGATCGGTCACGTAGGTGACCATGTAGTTGCGAGCGAGGTGCGCGCTGGCAACCGGCAGCGCTAGATAATCGGTGGCACCCTGAGCTTTGAGATCGTGCAAGATGGGGAAATCGAGCACCGCGTCAGCGACGTCGATTCTCCGCCGCAGCGTTTCGCCGCCCCGGACCACCCGCAAGACCGGGTTGTCCTCGTAGCGGATGCTGTCGGCGAGCTCATGCGCCACCATCCTCAACACGGATTGGCCGGTCGTGCGAAACCAGGTGAAGGCGGCACCCAAGTATTGCGGATGCAACGTGCTGACGTGTAGCGTCACCCGAAGCAGCGGCAGGCCGGCCGCCAGCATGCGCCAAGCGAATTCGTCCAGGGCCCGAACCCCCGACTCAATCCGGCGAGCCGGGCCGACCAACCACTCAGCGATTGCATCGAGGCTGTCGCGGGCTGGGCGCTCGCCGGGCGGCCGCTCAAACATTTCGACGGTTGGCACGAGGCGCGGGTCGACGCCGGAGAACGAGGGTTGGGGATCAGTCATGGAGCCGCCCCAGAGCGATCGGCGCAAAACGATCGGCAGAACCTGCCCGCGTCAAGCGTGGTCAGCAGGCCGTCAGCCGAGGAGATGTCGCGAGACTACCAGTTCTCAGCGCACATCGCATCGGTTTGCTGCATCGAACAGGAGTACATGAGCGACGGCAGCTATGGGTCAATCTCTGCCCTTCAGCGCTGTCGGCTGAATGTCCGGGTTGCCCTCGATAGCGGACATAGTGCGGGCGTCAGCGAACGAGGCAGATCTAGACCGAAAAAGCCGCCAAACCGGCAACGCGGCCGCGGATCGTCTTCAACATCCAGACCGTCTTGTGCCTCACCACGTTTTCGGCGAGTCTCAGGTCACTTTTTGAAAAACCCGATGATGAGCAAGAGAATTACGGCTCCGATGATGGCGTTGATTATCGCTGCGATGATGCCACCGACGAGAACAAAACCGACCAACGGCAACAGCCAGCCGGCAATGAGTGCGCCAACAATGCCGACGACGATATTACCAACGAGCCCGAAACCGTAGCCCTTGACGATCAAACCCGCGAGTCAACCGGCAATAGCGCCGACGATTAGCCAAATGATGATAGACTCGATCATGACCATCCTCCCCACTCACGGGTGCCAAGCACTTTCCGTACCTAACCGACGGTAGCACCGAGTTCAGCTTATGTCTTGCGCTTTACCGCTTCCGGTTCTCCGGTCAAAAAGCCGACGCAGCGGGCTTACCGGTTGAAACCTCCGCAAAACATTCGGACCGGGAGCGCGGATGAAGAAGCCAGGCGAGGCGGAAGTCCGCCAAAGCGGAATGGGCCGCGTGTGATGGCCCGGAGGCGCAACGCCGGTGCCGGCGGACCTGAAATGGTGAGCCGCGTTACGCGTGCGACCCGGCGCCGGCGAGCGGCAGGTTGCTCGACGATGATCCGACGGCGCCGGCGCCGGTGATCGGCGTCGTCGGTGCGGCGTCGGTGAGGCCCGGGCCGTCGGTGAGGCCCGGGCCGGCGGTGAGTCCGGTCGCGCCGGACGGCTGCGTCCACGCGAGTTGCGTCGGCGCACCTGGCGCCGCTTCGATAAGGTGCACGGCACGATCATGTCGGTCGGGCTGCACCCGAGCGATCCCGATCAGGTCTATATCGGCGCGCGTTATAACGGTGAGGTGTTCGGCACCCAGGACGGCGGCGCGACGTGGGCGGCGGTGCCGGTGCCAAGCCCGGTCAAAGACATCTACGCGGTGGCGTGCGGCTGAGACGTGGTTAGTGCGTGGCGCCGAGACGCGGCAGGTCGCCGCTCGGGGATTGCACTGGCACACCGAGGGCGCGCGGGAATGTCGTCGGGGCGGCGTCGGCGAGGGTCGGGTCGGCGGCGTGTACGGTCGCGGTGGACGGCTGCGTCCAGACGAGTTGCGTCGGCGAAACGCTCGCGAGGGTCGGCACGGACAAGCCGTCGGTTGGGGCGAGACTGATCGCCCGCAAGCCATCGACGACGGGAACGGCGACTGGAGGCCGGCTGCTCGCATCGGTCCACAGCAGACTCGGGGCTTCTCCGAACCCTGTCGCGGACTGGCTCGCAAAATCGTTGACGAACTGCTGCCATTGAGAGGAGACGCTGCCAGCACCCAAGTCCAAAGCCCCGAGGCCCATGCCGCCATTGCTGGCGAGCGAACTTGAGGTATCGGTGCTGGCGCCCGCCCACAGCACGTCCAGCATGGCCCCGGCGAGTCCCGGCGTCCGATCGGCGATCCAGCGGTCCGCCAGCGGTAGGCTGGTGTCGGTTCCGCCGGAGCCGTCGAGGGTCAAGCCGGCAACGCGGCTGTCGCCAGGTGAGTCGGGGTCGCTCTCCCACAGCACGGGTTGACCGGAAAAGAGGGGGCTATCACCCGAGGACGTCCACAGCGTTCCGTCACTCGCGAAGGAGGCAAAGCTACTCGGGTCGGTCCCCGCAGAGTCGAGGAACGATGCGCCGCTGTCTTGCCACACCACATCCATCCGGCGGAACCGCTCAATATTACCGCATGATCCCGAAAAGTGGGTACCGGTTTTCGGAAGAGATCATGCGCCAGCTAATGCGTACTTCTATGCCCCGTGGTTGTACCCCGTCGGGCGGATACCGTCAATTTTACCGCCCTAGGCTCTCCTCGACGCAGTCGGCGTAAACGGGCGCGCGGGCGATGTATCCGCCCGAGAGCAGGCTCTCGCCCAGGCGCGCGAAACCCAGGCGGGAGACTTCGGTCGACCGCGACCACAGGCCGCCCTGGCGATACCGGTCCATCGCGCTCGTCAACACGTCGCGTTCGACGTCGGGGTAGAACGGAGCGACAGCTTGAGCGAGCTTCGCTGCGTCGCTTTCGGCGAGCCAATCCTGCATGCGCCGCATGGCGCGCGTCAGCGCGGCGAAGGCGTCGCGGTGTCGTGCGATCCCGGCGCGGGTAGCGAGAAAAGTCGTATAAACGGTCGGGCCACGCGTGCTCGCGGCATAAAGAACCTTCGCGCCGGCGCGCACGGCAAGCGAGGCGTAAGGTTCGAACACCTGGATCGCGTCGAGGCTCTTCTCGCGCAGCGCCGCGAGGTTCTCGCACATGGTGCGGTCGGTGATGCGCTCGAGTTTCGTCGGATCGATGCCGCGTTCGCGCAGGTCGTGCTGAAGGCACAGCCACGGCGTCGGCACCTCGGAGACGGTTGCGAATCTGAGGTGCGGCAAATCCTCCAGTCGGAAGCTCTGCGCGTCGCGGTTGCCGACCAGGAAGAACGGATCGCGCCCGACGACTTCGCAAAAACACACGAGCGGCGAGGCGGGATCCTCGTCGCGCGCCTTCATCACCCGCAGCGGCCCGCCCCACGTGAGGTCGGCGCTGCCGTCGGCCATCGCCGAAGGCCCGCCGCCCGGCGCCGAGGACGTCAGCAACTCGACCTCGACGCCTTCCCGCGCATAAAGGCCCAGGGCGTGGGCGGCGTAGAACGGCGCGTAGAATACGGCGCGGAAATTTTCTGCCATCCTGATGCGCATCGTTTCTCACTCGATGATTGCGCCGCTTTGTTTGATCGGCGCGGCCCATTTGGCGATCTCGCCGGCGAGGAAGCTCCGTAGGTATTCGGGCGTGCGCCGCTCGGGCGGAGCAAGCTCGGCGCCGATATCACGCATGCGTGTCTGCAGCGAAGGCGTGTCCATGGAAGCGGCGATCGCCGCGCGCAGTTTCTCGACAATGCCGGCCGGCGTGTCCTTGGGATAGAAGACCGCGAACCAGTTTGAGGCAACGACCTGGGTCAGCCCCTGCTCGCGGGCCGTCGGCACGTCGGGCAGCCGCGCGGAACGTTCGGCGGTGAGGACCGCGAGCGCCTTGACCGTCCCGCCCTCGATCTGCGCGACCGACGTCGGGCTGTCCGGGCACTGGTAGTCGATGCGGCCGGCGATGAGATCCTGCATGGCCGGCGCGGCGCCGCGATAAGGCACATGGGTGACGTTGATCCCGATCGCGAGATTGATCAGCAGGCACGCAAGGTGGCTCGCCGAACCCGCGCCGCCCGAGCCGAACTGCATCTTGGCCTGGTTCGCGCGCGCGTAAGCGACGAACTGCGGCAGGTTGTCGGCCGGGAAATTCTTGCGCGTGAGCAACAACAGCGGCGTCTCGGCGATCAGCGTGACCGGGGCAAAATCGCTCGCCGCGTTGTAGAGCGGGGTCTTGTACAGCGTCTGGTTGGCGGCGTGCGTGCCCATGTTGCCGAGCACGAACTGATAACCGTCCGGCGCGGCGCGGGCGACGCGGGCGCCGCCGAGCATGCCGCCCCCGCCGCCGACGTTCTCGACGATCACTTCCTGGCCGAGCATTTCCGAAAGCCGCGAGGCGACGAGGCGGCCGACCGCATCGGCCGGACCGCCGGCGGCAAACGGCACGACCATCGTGACCGGCCGCGTCGGCCAGTCTTCGGCCGCTGCGAGACCGGCGCTTGTAAGGAGAACGCCGATGGCAGCCGCCAATCGCAGGATTAAAGACATTTGAGGCAAAGGATTACTGAATTGTTGACGCTGCCCGCAAGCAAACGCAGGGGCGGAGCGAGGGGAGGTGCGGCGTTAAGGCGGCGATTACGGGTGCGGGTCTTCATTGGTGCAACATCAGAGAGGACACCCATGGAACTCAACATGCGGGCGCCGAACGTCGCGCTCTTCGTCATATCGGGATGTTTGGCTGTGCTCGGGGTTTTGTGCGCTCTGCCGATCGAGATGCCGCTCCCAGGCCTGAATGCAAACAACGCCGGGTGGTACATATTCCTCGCCTGGTTCATGCTGGCGGCCGGCTGCGTTCTGCCGGAGCGCTCCGTCGAACGGGCGCAGAGCCAGGCGAGCTAGGCGCGCCTGACGTTGGCGCTTTGCGCCGGGATCCCGGTCTGCTCGAAACAGACCCGCGCTAGCGCGGCGATGCCGTCGCGGATCTCGTTCTTTGAAGGAAGCGCGAAGCACAGCCGCATGTGCGAGGTTGCGGCTTCCGGCCGGCACGACCAGTCCGGCCCGGGATTGAACACGATTCCGGCAGCGGCCGCGGGTTCGATCAGTTTTCGCACGTCGACCGCGTCGGGCAGCTTGATCCAGAGAAAGATGCCGCCTTGCGGTTGCCACGGCTCGACCGCGGTGCCGAACTCCTTCTCCAGCGCCTCGACCATGGTGTCGAGCTTCTCGCGCAGCACGCCGCTTAGCTCGCCGACGTGACGCGCGAAATTGGGCGTGAAATATTCCGCGACCATCATTTGCTCGACCGCGCCGGTGCCGCTGTCGGCCTCGCGTTTCATCGCGACGAGCCGGCTCATCGCTTCCCAATCGGCCACGAGGTAGCCGAGGCGGAGCGCTGGCGCCAAAGTCTTCGAGAACGAGCCGATGTGGATCACCTGCTGCGGGTCGAGCGCGTAAAGCGAGGGGGGCGCCTCGGGCTTCCACAGCAGATCGGCGTAGCACTCGTCTTCGAAAATCGGCACGCCGTGCTTGCGCGCCAACGCAAGCAAAGCGCGGCGGCGCTCGAGCGGAAGGATCGAGCCGGTCGGATTCTGGATGGTCGGGATCGTATAGATGAGTTTCGGCACGATGCCGTTGCGGCCGAGGTCGTCGAGGATATTGGCGAGCGCGTCGATGCGGATGCCTTCATCGTCGAGCGGCACCGGCACGATTTTCGCGCCCAGGCGGCGCAGCTTGGAAATCGCGCCCTGATAGGAAAACTCCTCGACCAGCACCGTGTCGCCCGGCTCGACCAGCAGCCGGTTGACGAGATCGAGCCCTTGGCCGGAACCGGAGGTGATCAGCACGTCGTCCGCCGTGCACTTGATGCCGGCGCGGCCGGCGACCTTCGCCACCACGAAGTCGCGCAAGCCGCGGAAGCCTTGCGGTCCGTCGGAATTATAAAGAGCGAGGTTCGCGCCGCTGCGTTTGAGCACCGTCGATGCCGCGTCCGCCAGCGCGGATGCGGGGATGCGCGTCGGATCGTTGTGACCGCCGATGAAGTTGTATTTCGCAAAGCCGGTCCAGCGCGGCGCCGGCGGCGGCACGTCGCGGGCGAAGCGACCCGCGTGAGCAAAACCCGTGGCGGTCATGATTCCTCCCCGTGCGGGATACCGAGGACCGCGCCGAACCGGGACGACGGCGGTTTCTCGCTGATTTCTGCCGCCTTTGAGCCCGCATCGCCCATCGACCGCACGGGCGAGCATAGGAAGGGGGGCAAAGCGCCGTCAATGCGTGCGCTGGGGGGCGCTGGCAGGCCGGCTGGGCGTACCTATATTACCCCGCGACGATACGGGGCGCCGCATAGGCGGCGACCGGACGCGGGAGATTTCCCATGATCCTCGTTGAGCTGTTGTTCGGACTGATGCTCGCCGGCATGGTGCTGCTGGTCCTGCCATTTCTTCTATTCATGGCCGGCGTTGCCGGCGCCGTGCTGCTGGCGATCCTCGCGCCGGCGGCACTCGTCGCGTTGTTGATCTTCTGGCTGGTTTTTCCCGGCATGCACGGGCTCGCGCTGCTGCTGCTCGTGCTGGTGATCGGCCTGATTCTGGTCGAGCAGCGCGCGCGCCGCCGCGCGATTTACCGGTAATTTGCCGCGCCTGCGCCGCGGCGCCCTACGACGGCGGCCCGCGCCGGGTGTCCACGAAATAGCCGCCGCAGCCGCGCGTTCACGCGGGAGGATCTGTCTTCATTGCTAACTGCCTAACATCCGTGGGCGTTGCCGCGTAGCGCCGGCGGAACGCACGATTGAAATAGGAAAGATCGCCGAACCCAACGTCAAACGCGATCGAGCTGACGCTGCGATCGGCAAAGCGCGGGTCGCTCAGAATCCGGTGCGCGCGCGAGAGCCTCTGGCCGAGGACAAATGCCGAGAAGGTGAAGCCTTCGTTCTCGAAGAGCTTGTGGATGTAGCGAGGCGTCACGCGCTGGCGCTGTGCGACCTCGGCGACCGACAACTCGCCGTCGCCGAGATGAGCACAGATGTCGGTCATGATCGCCCTGAGCCGCGCGGCCGCAATCCCGCGTCCCTCGGCAATTGCCCGATCGCCGCGCGTGGCCGCGACGGTCGCCGCGATCAGATCTTGCATGTGACTGACTGCGAGCCGCTGTAGCTCAGGCGTTGTCAGCGGCAGCGCGTCGGCAATGGCGCTGGCGTAGGTGACGAGCAGGCTCAGCGCCTCCGTGCCCGGCGGCACGAACGTCATTGGCGTATCGTCGAGCCGACCAAGGAGTGCTGCCACCGCTTCGCGCGGCACGCGGCAGCCGATGAAGCGCGCGGGCGTCGGCCGCACGATGCTGAATCCGGCCAGGCTTCGCGTGGCAAAGAAAGCGTCGCCGTCGCGCAACGTCAGCTCGCGGTCACGCTGTTGCGCCAGACTGCACCCCCGGACATTGACGCAGAACAAGAGATCGTTCTCGCCATGCCCGGAAGCTCCTCTGGGTCGTGCCGCGTGCCGCAGCCCGGAAAACGTTCCAGACACGAGGGCTAATCCCGGCAGCGTCCTCTTGATCACATCGACGTGCGGCGGGCGATCAGACAGCGGCTCGAGCGGCTCAAGCGGCTCGAGCCCGGCCGGCAGCACGGTGCGTTCGCGTTCGTGGAGGTATAGCACAGCCTGGGCGCGCGTTGGCTCCGGCAACACCGCGGTCGAAAACCTGAAGGTGGTGCAGACCTCTGGCACGAGCTTCACCCACGATCCAATTCGCGTGAGAGTGGCCGGCGGCATTCCTATTATCACATAGCGTTATTTTGAATCCAAGTGATTGTTTTTGCATCATTTCACTTTAGTCCAAGCCATTGTTCCGCCGAGTCCAAGATCGGCACTTGCCGATCTGGTTAGTCCCTTCCCGCAGTGTCAACCCAACGCGACGCGATCGGAGGGCACATGGCAAAAACCGACAAAATCCTGGTCGCCGGCGGAGGCATGGCAGGTCTGACCACAGCGGCCGCGCTTCATCAGCACGGTTTCACGGTCGAACTCGTCGAGCGGCGCGAGACCTGGCAGGCCGTAGGAGCCGGCTTCCTCGTCCACGCCAACGGCATGCGTATGCTGGCGGCACTTGGTCTTGCCGCGGGAGTCGAGGCAGCGGGCGCGGTAGTCAGTCGATGGCAGTTCTGTGATGAGCAAGGTGAGGTGCTATCGGAAACAGACCTCGACGCGCTGTGGGGCCGTGCCGGACCCTGCATCGGCATCGAACGGACCAAGCTGCAGGGCGCGCTGCTGCCGGGCGTCAAAGACGTGCGCTGTCGGCTCGGCACCGAGGTCACTTCGCTGGCACAGGACGATGCCCGCGTTTCGGTCGGATTCTCAGACGGCTCGCGCGGAGATTTTGATCTCGTGGTTGGCGCCGACGGGATCAGGTCGACGGTGCGCGCCTTGGCGCTGACTAACGCAGCGCCAACCTACCTTGGGGCCATGAATTGGCGCAGCGTAGCCCCGATCCGCCCGGACGGCCTTACTGCGTTTCAAATCAATATGGGCGATAGCTGCGTGTTCGGGCTCGTGCCCTTGGGCAACGGGCGCACATATTCCTTCGCCTATGTCGCCCATCCGTACTTCCGCGATCCGGTGGAGGGGCGTCTAACGCGGTTGCGGCAGCGCTTTTCGACCTTCGGTCCGCGCGTTGCGGCGTATCTCGCCGCGCTCGAACGCGACGATGAGGTCATCTGCTCGGCCATGGAGTGGATGGAGCTCGGGAAGATATGCGCCGGCCGGGTGGTGCTGGTCGGGGATGCCGCGCACGCCAGCTCGCCGATGATGGGCCAGGGTGGCTGCATGGCGATGGAGGATGCCTGCGTGCTTGCCGCGGAATTGCGCGCGGCGGCGACGGTGGAAGCCGCGCTCGAAAGCTACGTCCGGCGGCGCAAGCCGCGCTCCGAGTGGGTGCAGCGCCAGAGCATGACGCTGGCGAACCTTGTCACCGCGCCTTCGGCCGCCCGCAACGACACGCTTCGCGAGCGGGGCATTCAAGTGATGCAGGACCGTTTCGGTCCGCTGGTGCCGTCCCCTTAGCTTGGCGTGAGTGTTGGCAAACAGGCCCGCATGCCTCAAACAAAGACCAACTGAAACAAAGTCACGGGCTAATGGCCCGAAATGGAAACGGTTGCGGCAGAGAGCAAAGTCCTCCGTGCATGTGGCATCCTTGCGCTATCCCTACCGGGGTTTCACACACCCGCCGAGCAGGCTCGCGCTGCTGCTGCTCGTCCTGGTGATCGGCCTGATTCTGGTCGAGCAGCGCGCGCGCCGCCGCGCGATTTACCGGTAATTTGCCGCACGCGCGAGAGTTGGCTAACCCAAGCCCTTCAGCCTTTATTGACCTCTCGCACGTCCGGCATGCGCCGTACCTCATCGATAAAACGTGCCAGCAAGGGAGAGGTATTGTCCCGTCTCCATGCGAGAGCGAGCGAGACGGGCATGTTCAAGTCGACCACGGGCAAGACGGCAACGGTTTGAGGACACCGCCAGCGTGCGCTTCCGAGTACCCAGCCGACGCCCAAGCCCGTCGAGACGAGACTAAGAATTGTCGCCTCGTTAAGTCCCTCCTGAATGATGCGGGGCGACTTCAAACCTCCGCGATAGCATTCGTGCATCAATCGGTCGTAGAAGGCCGGGCTTGCCCGCCTTGGGAACCAGATAAACGGCGCGTCCGTCAGATCGCGTAGGCGGAGTTTCTTGAGTCGCGTGAGAGGATGTCTTTTGGGCAAGGCCAGCTCGACCTGCTGCCTGCCGACGGCAAGTTGGTCCAAATCCGCATCGGCTTTGGGCATGAAATTGACGAACCCAGCATCCAGACGACCGGATCGTATCGCTTCCAACTGTTCGAGGCTCGCCGCCGGCTGAAGTTGCAAATCCGCACCGGGTTGATGCTCCCGGAATCGTCGAAAAGATTCTGGAACAACCCCCTGCCAGGATACATTCTCGGCGAAGCCGACCCGCAGCGTGCCTGACTGGCCGCGCGCCAAGCGCGCGGCGCGCGTCGTCGCGTCGCCGACATCCTGAAGGATCCGCCTTGCATCCTTCAGGAACAGCTCGCCGGCCGCACTCAACTTCACGCCGCGCGGCATGCGATCGAAAAGCTTGAAGCCGATTTCCCTCTCCAAATCCTGAATCTGACGGGAAAGCGCCGGCTGCGCCACGCCCAATCGACGCGACGCGCGCCCGTAATGCTGCTCCTCGCCGACCGCCAGGAAATATCGCAGGTGCCGCAATTCCATATCGATACTTTAGCGTTATCGGTCCGATAGTAAAGATGTCTTGGACGCATGAGTGACTCCGGCGCAAGCTATCAGACTGCGCGAGGCGAATGACGGTTATGCGGCGCTTAAAGACGGATTGCCGGCGCGTCATCGTCGCTTCGCTCCGATGGTGAATTCGCATGCAAGGAGCCTCGATGAACGCGACCGCGAACAAAAGCCTTCCTTCAACAATTACGACGCACTACATCGACGGCGCGTTCGTTGAATCGCATGGCCGTGAGGCCATGGACATCATCAGCCCGACAAGCGGCATAGCGATCGGCCGCGTCACGCTGGCCGGCGAGGAGGATACGCGGCGCGCGATCGCCGCGGCCAGGCGCGCCTTCGCGATCTACGGCCGATCGACGAAGGAAGAACGCATGGAGATTCTGCGCCGGCTGCATCGCGCTGCCTCGGCGCGCGTCGATGATCTGACGGCCGCCATGGTGCAAGAATACGGCGGCGTCGCGCGGTTCGCCGGATTGATCGTGGAGTCCGGCGTCAACGCGCTTCTGGCCGCCGAACAGGCGCTTGCCGAGATGCCGTTGACCCGCAGCTGGGGCAAGACGACCGTGACCCTGGAGCCGGTCGGCGTGGCCGGCCTGATCACCGCATGGAATGCGAACACGCTGTTCATCTGCCTCAAGCTGGCCTCGGCCGTTGCCGCGGGCTGTACTGTCGTGATCAAGCCCAGCGAGTTAAGCGCGTTGCAAACTCAAGTGCTGATCGAGGCTCTGCATGAGGCCAAGCTGCCGAAGGGGATTCTCAACGTCGTCACGGGTCGGGGGGATGTCGTCGGCGCGGAGCTCGTGCGCAATCCAAACGTAGACAAAATCTCGTTCACGGGCTCGGTTGCCGTTGGCGCGAGCATCATGCGCGATAGCGCCGCGACGATGAAGCGGGTCACGCTGGAGCTTGGCGGCAAGTCGCCCACGATCCTGCTCGATGACGCCGACTTCGACCAGGCGATCCCAGCGGCTCTCACCATGGCCTTTTTGAACAGTGGCCAGGCTTGCGCCGCAGGAACGCGGTTTCTGGTGCCGAAGAGCCGGTCGGAGGCCGTGAAACGGGCCATACGGGAGACGATGGGCGCTTTTACGGTCGGCAATCCAGCCGAACCCGAGACCGCCGTCGGACCCATGGTGTCGCAAAAACAATATGAGCGCGTGCAGTCCTACATCCGCAAAGGGATCGAAGAAGGTGCGGAATTGCTCGTCGGTGGCGAGGGTCGTCCCGCAGGTTTCGAGGCCGGCTATTTCGTGAAACCCACGGTGTTCGTCAATGTGACAAACGACATGACGATCGCCCGGGAAGAGATCTTCGGCCCCGTGCTCAGTGTCATCACCTATGAGACCGAAGACGACGCGGTCCGGATCGCCAACGACTCGAATTACGGTCTGCACGCCGCCGTCCTCGGGACCGACGTTGAACGCGCGCGCCGCTTGGCCTCGCAATTGCGCGCCGGTCGGGTCGTGATCAACGGCATGACGGACGATCCACAGGCGCCCTGGGGCGGATTCAAATACTCCGGCGTCGGCCGCGAGTACGGCCGGTACGGGATCGAGGCGTTTCTCGAAACTCGCGCGATTCTGGAGGCTTGATGAGCAACCACGTTGCCATCTCCCCCGGGGGAGCCGCGGATCGCCTCGCCATCCGGGAACTCATCGAGGCCTACGCGCATTGCGCGGACCGTCGCGATGCGAAAGGCCAGATGGCTCTGTTCACCGCCGACGCTCATTTCGTGGTGTACATGAACGCCAAGGATCCGACGCCCTCGCAGGAGCTGCACTCGCGGGAGGCGCTCGCTCCGGTCTTCGCCGACCTGAACCAGTACGCTGCCACGATGCATTTCGTCGGACAGAGCACAATCTTCACGCTGAACGGCGAGCGCGCCACAGGCGAAGCTTACTGCATCGCGCATCACCTCACGCTGGATGGCGAAAAGCGGCGCCAGATGGTCGCCTATCTCCGCTATCTCGACACCTTCGCCAAGATCGACGGCGTTTGGCTCTTTGCCGAGCGCCTGCTCTACGTCGACTGGCTGGAGCAGCGAGCCCTGTCGTGAACGTGGATGCGTCGGTCACTACCGCCCTTGCGACGCTACTGGGCGCGGCGATCGGCGGACTGACCTCGGTGCTGGCGACGTTGTTGACGCAGCGGACCCAGGCACGCGCACAATGGTTTGAGCACGAGGCGCGGCGCCGGCGAGACCTCTACAAGGAATTCATCGAAACTGCCGCGCGATGTTATGTTCATGCGCTCCAGAACGAAGAAGCGGATATCCCCAGCCTCGTCGATCTCTATGCAAAGATTGACAGCATGCGCATCCTATCTTCGGCCAAGGTCGTCGACATAGCACAACGGTTCGCGCAAAAGATCGTCGACACCTACTTGGAACCGAACAAGAGCTTCTTTGAGCTGCGGGAGATGATCAACAGCAGCTCGGTCGACCTTATGCGGGAATTCAGCACGGCCTGTCGTGAGGAACTCGAGACGCTGCGGACTGTGTGACGTTACAGAAGGCGCCCTTGTCATGAACGCCCCACCGCCGGACCAGATACGTCTTGTCATCGTCGGTGCGACCGGAATGGTCGGCGGGTACGCTCTGCGCTACGCGCTGGCTGCCGCCGCCATCAGAACTGTGACCGCGATCGGGCGGAGGTCGCTCGGCATCGCGCATCCCAAGCTGAAGGAGGTTCTGCATCGAGATTTCGCGGACTGCTCCGCGCTCGCGGACGCGCTTGCGGGCCAGGACGCAGCACTCTTTTGCCTGGGTGCGTATACGGGTGCGGTTTCGGATATCGAGCTGCGCAAGGTTACCGTCGACTACACGATCGAGTTCGCGCGGGTTCTACGCATCGCGAGCCCCGCTGCGGCATTTTCGTTTTTGAGCGGCAGCGGTGCGGACCCGACCGGAAGAAGCCGGCTGGCTTTCGCGCGCTACAAGGGAGAGGCCGAGAAAGCGCTGGTTGCGGCGGGGTTTCGCCGCGTTTACATCTTCCGGCCGGCTTACATCTATCCGGTGGAGGCGCGCAAAGAACCGAATTTCAGCTACCGCCTGTTGCGCGCGATCTATCCCGCATTTCGAGTGCTGTTTCCGAACCAGGTGATCCGGGCGGACGATTTGGCCCGCGCCATGGTGGACGTTGCCGTGCGGAGAACAGGCGAGCCCGGAAGCGTGGTTTTGGAAAACCGTGACATCCGGGCCATGGTCGAAACCGCTGCCTAAGCTAGTCTCTCAAGTCGCGATTGTTAGCCCGTCCACCGCAATGGTCGAAAACTCACCGGGGCGCCGCTGAGCCGGCGGCTCTGGTTTGCGGCATCCGTTGCTCGACGGGCGGCACGCCGCCTTCTGTCAGGATGGCCAGATACTTTGCGCCCTTTTTCCGATGTTGCCGGACTTCCCGAGAGGCCGGGCTGTCATACCAACTTCTAGCGGCATCCCTCGAGGGGAACTCATACACCGTTACTCCCTGCACTGGACCCTGTCCTTCCAAGATCAGGAACCGGCCGTGGTCCATCAAGACCCGAGCCTTGTGAGCCTCCAAGGTTCCACTCACCCGGTGCCAATAGGTATTGAGCTCCCCCTGGTCTACAATTTCACGGCAAACGAAGACGACATAGGCAGGCATGTCGGCACTGCGCTTGCTAATAGGCGCATCTCCACTCTCCACCAGCATGCCGAGATATTCGTTGGCCTCGCGGTGTTTGCGGGCTTGGACGTACGCGTCGCTGTTGAACCACTCGACCGTCTGCTCAAATGGAGGGAACTCAGCTATCACAACTCCCTCGACGCGCTCATCCTGATCCGCGTCGAGCACCTCGAAGGGGCCATACGCCGCGAGCGCATCGATATTCTTGGGGTAGACCGCCGGTGCAACCTCCCAGTAACGCTCTTGGCCCGCTCGGTCCTTCACTGCCTGGCAGATATAAACAAGATAACTAGACATAGCGTGCACCTCCTCACTTCGACACCCAGGTCCGCTTTGGGCGTGCGCGGCGTATATGGCACCGCCCACTGTCAGTTTCCGTCAGGAGACCTCGCCCAGTGCCGCGAACCCGAAGTTCGCACCACAATTGCCGCGAGTCCGATTGCGAACTTCGGGTTCAAAGCGGCACTAGAATCATAGAGTTGCTAGTGTCCTTTCGATTCCGAAGTTCGCATCGATCGTGCTGCAAGGTCTGGCGAACTTCGGAATCGGGATACTAGGGTCAAAACCCATTAATTCCGTGGCCGCGACGCTGGGCATTTTGGCCGCTGGCTAGGCGCGAGGAGCGATGTGATCTACACGATCATGAGCGACGAGCAACGACGCCAGCGGCCAAAAGGCCCGCGTCCCTTCGGGCTGCGACGAAAATCGCCGCCGGGGGCGTCGAAAGGCTCGACCGTATTACACGATCATGAGCGACGAGCAACGACGCCAGCGGCCAAAAGGCCCGCGTCCCTTCGGGCTGCGACGAAAATCGCCGCCGGGGGCGTCGAAAGGCTCGACCGTATTCCTGATACGCTCTTCGCCTTTCTCCTGCCCGGACGGCGATTTTGGTCGCAACGCGGCTCACGGAATTAATGGGTTTTGACCCTAGCTATGCTCGTCACTTAACTGCACGTAGAAGTCGCGGATCAAGTCGGCGCGCCTCGCCGGGTAGCGGTCGCCTATTTCGGCTGACGAAATGCGATCGGTGCGGAAAAACCGGAAAGCCTTGCGCAGTTCACACCAGCCGGTCACGACCCGCGCGTTGTCCATAAAGCTGAGTTGGATCGGCCAAATGACGCGCCGAGTCTGACGCCCCTCGGCATTGACGTACCCGATCGCAAGCCGCCGGCACGTTCGGATCGCCGACCGGAGCGCGCTAAGCGGCACCGTATTGTCCGGAAAACCACTGGCTTTTGGGCCGGGAATGGTCATCGGCAAAGTCGCGGCGATCTGCTTTTCCTGGGGCAGGACCGCGAGGATCTTGGCGTGGGCATTTGCCGCGGCTTTGGTGAGGACGTCGTCGCCGCGCTGGTCAACATATCGCAACCCCAGCAAGACGGCTTCCGTTTCGTCCTCTGTGAGCATGAGCGGGGGCAGGAAAAGGCCTGGAAGGAGCATATAGCCAACGCCGGCTTCGCCTCGGACTGGCGCACCCTGTGCGGCCAGCTCGGAGAGGTCGCGGTAGATCGTGCGTTCTGAAACTTGGAGTTCCTGCGCGAGCGCAGCGGCGGTCACGGGACGACGCCGACACCGTAGCGCTTGCAGCAGCGCGAGAAGGCGGACGGAGCGACTCAAGGCTCTCTCCCGATGCAACCTCACCATATGAGGCAGCCCTGACAGAATATGTCAGCAGGAAACGCGTCGGAAGCAAGTTCGGTCCCTCCGCGCCCGGGACTGCGCTATCGGCCGAATGGTAGCGAAGAGTGGCGCGCGGGCGACCCGCTATCGCCGCTTCGCGGGGCATGACGAGTGAGAGGTCAGGGCCGCCGGCTGCTCTATTTGAACCGCAGCGGCACGCCGGCCGATAGCCCTAGGGCGGACTGGGGTCCATAAAGCGGCCGGCCCCGCCGCAGAGTCGGCCGCGTTCCTGAGAAAGCGAATATGCGTGGCCGCGTGATCGGCGCGCGGCGGCGATCGCTCATCAACTGGGGTCGCCGGTCAGGCGCTCTTCCCAGTCGAGCCGCCGGTTTGCGAGGAACGACAAAGAGCCCGCAACGTGATCCGCATGGGACGAAATAACCGGATGCTGGATGGGATACTGATTTGCCTCCGGATCCTCTGCTCGCGCAACGGCTCCCGAAACGAGCAGAAGGATTGAGGCAACGATGAGCTTGAGCTTATTTGACATGAGTCATTCTCCGTTTGTGCATGGACCGAGACGGGATGTCTCGCCCTTCCGCGCGGAGATTTCGCCCCGGGATCGGGCTTCGATTAGATAGAGAATTCCATCAACTCCCTTCGACCGTTCTTAACAGTGCCCGTACTGGCTCGCAAAGACCTGCGTGCCAGCTGATTGTTATTCACGGGCCGGTGAAGATGACCCTGCTCATCTCAATTTTTAGCGATAGCGCGCTGTTCGACGGCGACCCATGCCATAGTCCGGCAAGCTTCGGAGTGGCGTGAGGCGCTTGCCGCTCGGGCGTGATGATCCAATCGACTTCGCGCGGCGGAGTCCATGTGAAGTCGGCGATATGCGTGGCATGACCTAAGTTCCTTGCCAGTAGTCGGGGGCACACCATCAACTATCCATTCGGAGTTCTCGTTGCTGTTTATGCTGGTTGCTTCGCGTCCCTGTATCTGCGGTGCAGGGATCATCTTGCTTTTCAGAAATATCTTTCCAATCACGCCCTTTTTCTTGCGCCGCTGAACTTCCTTTTCACGTTTTTTGTCGTCGGGCGACAGGGCGCGGTGTTTGAAACGAAGTCTGTTCCTGGTCTCGCCAGAATCAAAGACAATTATCCAGTCATTCGTGACGAAGCTGCGGCCATGTTCGACGCTGGTGTCTTTCAGCGTCCTCCGTCCAAAGATGAGGCGGGATTCAACACGTTCGAAAAGGGCGGTTATCGGACGTATCGCCTCAAATGGTACACCAAGGAATGTAGCGGTCCCGCCTTGAAGCTGTGTCCTAATACATGCGCCTTATTGGATTCGATTCCCGCTGTTCGATCGGCGCTCTTCACCGTACTCCCGCCTGGAGGGCGAATAGGCCGGCACCATGATCCGGTCGCTTCGTCGCTGCGATATCACTTGGGCTTGCTCACGCCGAATTCGGAGAAATGCGCTTTGACCCTCGATGGAGTCGACTACCCCTGGCTCGACGGCGAAGAATTGCTGTTCGACCAAACTTATCTACACAGCGCCGCAAATCACACTGCCACGCCGCGAGTTATCCTGTTTTGTGACGTAGAGAAAACCCAGCTAAGATGGCTTTTCAAGCAGCTCGCGGATGCTGTTAATAACGTCTTGGTTGCTAGAGTATCCGGCGCAGATGACAAAGGCAGGTTGTCCTGGATTTCCGCGGCCTACAAGCCAATTTATAAAGTTCGCTCCTACGTCAAGGAAAGGATCAGACCGCGAAGCATGGTTGCTTACAACGTTATCAAGTTCGGCGCCCTCGGGTCGCTAATATCGTTGGTGTATTTCATCCTGCGCTGACGTTCGACCTCTCCCCCCGCGTGCATGCCGCCTCGGCGCTGGACCGGCACGCAGATGCCGGCCGGTCTCGCGACCGGCCAGCATTCAATGATCAATGACTGTTGCTGCGCTTCCTCAAGGAGATCTGTCGGTTGAAGGTGACGGATGCATACGGAAAAACGTGATGCCCCGAGTACGAACCGACACTTGGAGCCCGCAGGTGATAGACATCCGCCTCGGGATCCTCGGCGTTGGCGACGGACGCCGAGCCGAGAATCAGGATCGCAGCGACGACGATCTTCGTCTTGGTCAACATGGGTGGTTCTCCTGTTTGGTGCGGCGCCAACGAAACGACACTTCTCGCTGTTTGCTCGTCGTGCAGATGGGCCGGCGACCGATTTCTGTTAGGTCTTAAAACTCCAACTGGTCTTTTCGACAGCCGCGCTCGCCGCCAGCATGATGTTGGTCGGCATCGTGAACTCCCATTCTCGAGAACGCGCATCATCGCGGCTCGACCCGAAGATGGCTGAGCGGCCGGTCGCCGCTTTTGTCCAATTGCCGAATTTTGTTCGTGATTGCGGAAACCAAGCGCGCGGCTCGGCGGACGTGAGTTTGTAATCTTAGGCGATATCGTTTGGCGTTGAGGGCAAATCCAAAGTCGCCTTGTGGACGAAGAAGACGTGACCCATTCCGTAATCGCAAGCGGTCGCGTGCTTGAGCGCTCGCGCCGCCGTGATAAATGCGCCGTCACGATCACGGTTCCGTGAAGAAATAAGCCGCGCGTTCACCTGTCTACTCCGTTGACGGGTCAACAATCAAAAGAGATTGAACATGTCACGTCGCGTATGTCCAGTGTTGATCGAATTGGAACGGGACCGGCACCCTGCCGGTTTCACTGCGTGCTTGGATGCGGAGCGAGTCGAGATCTCGTTGGCTCTCAGGGAAAAGGGATGGTCGCCCTGCCGCGTTTGGTTTGACGCTCAAGCCGATGCATGGGTGGCGTCGGTAATTTACAGGGCCTGACACAGTGACTGGTCCGATGCGACCCGCTCGCAATGCTGCTGCCGCCGAGTAATATCGGCCCGGTTTCACGAAGGCGGTGTGCGGTGGTCATTCAGGTTAGCGTGGGAGCCGGGTATGCGCTTTCCAGGAATTGTCTTTTCAATCGCCACGTTTTTCGTCATGGCGGATTCCGCGATAGCGGCGAGGCAACACGAATTGGACGATTGTGCGGGGAGCGACCCGGACCGCAGCATTGCCGTCTATACGCGGATTCCCCAGGGCCGTGGCGAACCGGCGAAAAACGACGCCATTGCCTGCAACAACCGTGGCCTCGCGTACCGCGACAAGGGTGAGCTCGACCGCGCCATCGCCGACTTCAACGAGGCGATCAGGCTCGATCCCGAGTTCGCCCTCGCCTACAACAACCGTGGCCTCGCGTACCGCGACAAGGGTGAGTTCGACCGCGCCATCGCCGACTTCAACGAGGCGATCCGCATCAACCCTCTGCCTGCCAGCACCACGCACGTCAACGTGTTCAGCAACCGTGGCCTCGCGTACCGCGATAAGGGTGATCTCGACCGCGCCATCGCCGACTTCAACGAGGCGATCAGGCTCGAGCCAAAATTTGCCGTCGCCTTCAATTCCCGCGGGTTCACGTACGACCGCAAGGGCGAGCGCGACCGCGCCATCGCCGACTACACTGAGGCGATCAGGCTCGATCCAAAATTTGCCGTCGCCTTCCGCAACCGCGGCCGCGCTTATCTATATGCCGGCGCACTGCCGAAGGCGTTGGCCGATTTCAGTCAATCGAGCGAGCTTGATCCCAAGAACGGCTACGCGGCGCTTTGGCTCGATATCATAGGCAAGCGCAGCAATCTGCCGAGCCGACTTCAACAGGCGACAGAGAAAATCGACATGACCAAATGGCCGGCGCCGGTGATCCATGTCTTCCTCGGCCAGTTGACACCCGAGGCCTTGCTCGCCGCCGCAGACAATCACGACCCTAAGACCGAAAAGGGCCAAGTCTGCGAGGCGAATTTTTACAGCGGCGAACTTGCCTTGCAGCAGGGCAAGAAAGACGAAGCGGCGCGCCTGTTCAAGCTGGCAGCGAACGATTGCCCCAAAGGCCTCATCGAGTGGGCCGCCGCCAGCGCGGAACTCATGGCACTCGGGGTAGCGCCTTGAACGAACCGACGC
>Ga0210408_10001338_pt1 | contig 26175 bp, 24 predicted proteins | sample IncBWH4MmetaG_FD_155471 | JGI IMG/M metagenome (GOLD analysis project Ga0210408, IMG submission 155471) | Forest soil microbial communities from Barre Woods Harvard Forest LTER site, Petersham, Massachusetts, United States - Inc-BW-H-4-M | ecosystem: Environmental > Terrestrial > Soil >...
GCACCCGTCTAGCGCGTATGGCCGGCAAGCGCCTGACCGCCGACGGCGTGCTGGTGATCACGGCGCAGCGCCATCGTACCCAGGCGCGCAACCGCGACGATGCCCGCGAACGGCTGATTGAGCTGATCCGCCGCGCCGCGGCGCCGCCGGTTCCGCGCCGGCCGACCCGGGTGCCGGCGCATTCCCGGCGCGCGCGGCTGGAAACGAAGAAGCGCCACTCCGGCCTCAAGCGCCTGCGCACCAAGAGGCCGTCGGCCGAGGACTGAGGTAGACTCGCGCAATCCGACCAGTGCCGCGAACCCGAAGTTCGCACTACAATCGCCGCAAGACCGTTTGCGAACTTCGGGTTCAAAGCGGCACTAGAATCATAGATTTGCTAGTGTCCTTCGATTCCGAAGTTCGCATCGGTCGTGCTGCAAGGTTGGGCGAACTTCGGAATCGGGACACTAGCGGGGGCCCGCATGCCCGTTCGCCAGCTCACCGAAAGCATCGTCAACCGCATCGCCGCCGGCGAGGTGGTCGAGCGCCCGGCGAGCGTCGTCAAGGAACTGGTCGAGAATGCGCTCGACGCCGGCGCGCGGCGAATCGAGATCGTCGCCGACGGCGGCGGCCGCCGCCTCATTCGCGTGAGCGACGACGGCGAGGGCATGACGCGCGATGATCTCGCGCTCGCGGTCGAGCGGCACGCCACCTCGAAGCTCGCCGGCGAGGATCTCCTTGATATCCGTACGCTCGGATTCCGCGGCGAGGCGCTGCCCTCGATCGGCGCGGTGGCGCGGCTCTCGATCACCGCGCGCCACTTAAGCGAGCCCAACGCCTGGGCGATCCTCGTCGAAGGCGGCGTGAAGTCCGCCGTCAAGCCGGCGGCGCTCGGACAGGGCACCCGCGTCGAGGTGCGCGATCTCTTCTATGCCACGCCGGCGCGGCTCAAGTTCCTCAAAAGCGACCGCGCCGAGGCTGAGGCCTTGCGCGAGGCCGTGCGTCGTCTCGCCATGAGCCGGCCGGACGTGGCGTTCTCGCTTGCGCTCGAGGAGCGCCCGCCGGTGGCTTGGGCGGCGGCGATGCCGGGCGCGGTCGGGCGGCTCGCGCGTCTCGTCGACGTTCTCGGACCCGAGTTCCGCGGCAACGCGGTCGAAATCGCGGGCGGCCGCGATGGGCTGATGATCGACGGTTTCGCCGCGCTGCCGACGCTCACCCGCGCCAACGCGCTCGGACAGTATCTGTTCGTCAACGACCGGCCGGTACGCGACAAGCTGCTGGTCGGTGCGGTACGCGCGGCCTACGCCGATTACCTGCCGCGCGACCGGCACCCCATCGTCGCTTTGTTTGTGAGCATTGATCCGCGGGAGGTCGACGTGAACGTGCATCCGGCGAAGACCGAGGTGCGGTTTCGCGAGCCCGGGCTCATTCGCGCGCTCATGGTGCGCGCGCTCCAGGAGGCGCTCGCGCGTGAGACCAAGCGCGCGGCCACGACCGTGGGCAGCGCCACCGTGACCGCGTTCCGGCCGGCGGTGGGGCCGCGGCCTTTCGGCTGGGACTGGACGCGCTCGCCGGCGCGGCCGCTCGCCCGTGGCGCCGCGGTCGCCGGCTTCGCCGAAGCCGCCCAGGCGGCGTTTGCGACCGGGGGCCCCGCCGCCGATGCGCGCGCGCAGGCCGTCGAGCCGGTGCCCGATCTCATCGACCGGCCGCTCGGCGCCGCCCGCGCCCAGGTGCACGAGACCTATATCGTCGCGCAAACGCGCGACGGCATCGTCATCGTCGACCAGCACGCCGCCCACGAGCGCCTGGTTTACGAGCGCATGAAGGCGAGCCTCAACGCGAGCGGCGTCGCGCGGCAGATCCTGCTCATCCCCGAGATCGCCGAACTTGACGAAGCCGCGGTCGACGCACTCACGGCGCGCGCGGCGGAACTCGCGCGCTACGGCCTCGTGCTCGAGCCGTTCGGGCCGGGGGCGGTCGCCGTGCGCGAGACGCCTTCGCTGCTCGGCGAGATCGACTCAGGCGCCCTGGTGCGCGACCTCGCCGAGCACCTCGCCGAATGGGACGAGACCCTGCCGCTCGAGCGCCGCCTGCTCGCGGTCGCCTCGCGTATGGCGTGCCACGGCTCCGTGCGCGCCGGCCGGCGTCTCAAGCCGGACGAGATGAACGCGCTGCTGCGCGAAATGGAGGCGACGCCCAATTCCGGCCAGTGCAACCACGGCCGGCCCACCTACGTCGAACTCAAGCTCGCCGATATCGAACGTTTATTTGGACGCCGGTGAGCTGCGAAGAAATATCAGTTCCGTATCGTCATAGGCCCGGCGTTCGCTTTCTTCGAAACCTTCCGGCGCCGCGAAGTTTGCGTCGGCTGCCTCCTCGACGACGACGAGAGCGTCGGGCGCGAGCCATCCGCCGTCGCGCGCGGCGGCGAGCGCCTGCTCGGCCAAGCCGCGGCCGTAGGGCGGGTCGGCAAACACCAGCGAGAACGGCTCGACCGGATGTGCGGCGCCGAGGCGCGTGGCGTCGCGGCGGAAGATGCGGGTGACGCCACCGAGCCCGAGCGCCTCCACGTTCGCGCGGATGAGCGCGCGCGCCTCCGCCGCGTCGTCGACGAACAAAACGAAGGCCGCGCCGCGCGCGACCGCCTCCAGCCCGAGCGCGCCGGTGCCGGCGAAGAGATCGAGCACGCGCGCGTCGGTAACCGGATCGGCGTAGGCGTGCGCCAGGATGTTGAACAGCGCCTCGCGCAGCCGGTCGGCGGTCGGGCGGATCGCCGGCGATTTCGGCGCCGCGAGCGCGCGCCCGCGCAGGCGTCCGCCGACGATGCGCATCAGTGACTCTTCACCTTTCCCCGCTTGCGGGGAGAGGGCCGGCTTCGGACTCGATCCGGGGTCGGCCGCAGAGCGGCCCGGTGAGGCGTGCTTTCCGTGCGCGGGGAGTGTTTCGACGCCTGTGCCGCCGGCGCGGAGAAATCCGCGCCCGCGAGCGCGATCAGCCGTTCGCCCAGCTGGTCGCGCAAGGTGCGCGTCGCGACCTCCGCGACCGCGCCGCCCGGCAATTCGCCCAACTGAAACGGCCCGAAGGACACCCGGATGAGCCGGTTCACCTGCAGCCCGAGCGCGCCGAGCACGTTGCGCACCTCGCGGTTCTTGCCTTCCCGGATCGCAAACGTGAGCCACACGTTCGATCCTTGCGCGCGGTCGAGGGTCGCCTCGATCGCGCCGTAGCGCATGCCGTCGATGGTGATGCCGGCGCGCAGGCGGTCGAGCGAATCTTGCGTCACGGTGCCGTGGGCGCGCACGCGATAGCGGCGCAGCCATCCGGTCGACGGCAGTTCCAGCACGCGCGCGAGCCCGCCGTCATTGGTGAGCAGCAGCAGGCCCTCGGTATTGAGGTCGAGCCGGCCGACGCTCACCACCCGCGGCAGGTCTTTGGGGAGCCCGCCGAAAATGGTCGGTCGCCCGCGCGCGTCGGCGTGCGTCGTGAGCAGCCCGCGCGGCTTGTGATAGAGGAAGAGGCGCGTGCGCTCGCGCGTCGGCAGCGGCTTGCCGTCGACGCTCACGCGGTCTCCCGAGCCGACGTTGACGGCGGGTGACGTGATGGTCGTGCCGTTGAGCGTCACCCGGCCGGCGGCGATCCACGCCTCCGCCTCGCGCCGCGAGGCGAGCCCGGCTCGCGCGATCACCTTCGCCACGCGTTCGACCCTGACGCTCATTCGCCGCACCTGCCGTTCAACCAATGTCTGTGCTTTGTATTTTCATGTCTTTTCCTCGAGTTTGCAGCCGAGGTTCGTTGCGCCATCGGGCGACGGTGGCCGGATAGCGTCTGTCCACCGATGTGGGAAGCGTCCACGTGACGGAGCGAGGCTTTGGCGGCGTTCACGACGGGGAGGCAGGCGCAAGCCTCCTTGACATGCTACTTCGGTTGAGCCGATTATCTTTACCATCTGCAACCATCGATTAGACGGCAGCGTCCATGAGTTTCCATGATGATATCTTAGGCGTTCATGCGCGTTTAAGCGCCGAGCAGGCCGAGGACTTGGTCGCGGCTGTGGCGCGGGCGGCGGTGTCCTGGCGGCAGCCTCGCGTCGAATGCCCGATCTACTACGCGGCTCTGGATATGGCGCTTGACGATGAGCCGCCCCCCTTCGGCACCGAAGCCTACGCAGAAATTTACCGTGCGGCCTCAACCGATGGTCACTGGTTGGCGGTCTCGCTGATCACGAACGCGGAGCGGGAGGGAGACGGGGCAAAGCGGCTCTGGTCGCTTGCGTCCTGCTCTTCCGACGGCAGAGAGCAGCAATCTCTCAAGCGTCACGCGGTCGATGAATCGCGTCACGCCCTTGCCTACCTGAGGCTCCTTGATCTCGCGTTCCCAGACGCCGTCAGTCCGTCGTTCCGTTCGGAGTTGAACGCACTTTCTCCGGGCTTTTCTCTGGAGGCGGAATTATTTGCAGTTGAGGGGTCGCCTTATGCGAAGGAGCCGTCCATAGACGATTTTCTCCAGATGAATATCGCGGAGATCCGAACTACAATTCACCACCTTATGCAACGTTCGGCGCTCGCGCTTCACTGCCCGGCTGATAACGTGCCCGAGGTCACGGAGATACTAAATGGACTGCTTAATGACGAACTTCACCATGTCGCATATACCGCGGCGCTGATCGAGCGCAGAGCAATCAACGCCGACTCGAGCTTGGTCTTTAGATTACTCCGCAAGCGGCTCCATGATTTCAATGAAATTACCAGGCAGGAGCTTGGGGACAACAACATGTTCGACTGCTCGGTCGCTTGTTGCGCCAAGCGACCTTCGTGCCGGGCGAAAGCTCCGGCGCCGGGTTTCGTTAGCGCGCCGATCTACGTGACCGAAGCGGAAAGCACCGGTCAGACGGAGGCAATCCGGAACTGACGCGGGTCCCCGAGGCTTGCGGATACGGGAAAACCCTACTTGACACCAATACGCCGGCTTGCGACGATAATGAGCGTTCTTTTCGGCCTGCAGTTGTGGGAAGCCTTTGAATTCACAACCTATTTGGCCCAACAAAAACGACGGAAGGACTGCTGAACCATTTGGTCGCACGTGGAAATCATCAAACCCTTAAAGGAGATGTGACATGGCGCAAGACAAGGCATATACGGACGCAGTGGCGCACGTCGAGGCGCACCTGAAGGCGGATGGGCGCAAGGTGCAAGTTGTCGGTCATCTGGTCGACGGCAAGCTCGAACTCGACCCGGATAGCCTTAACCAGATGAAGGCCAAGTTTCCCAATTCCAGAATGGTGTTCGTGGCGGTCAACGCACCGTTTGATCCGGTGACGGCAGCGTAGAATCGCTGGCGGGTCGCGATCATTGCGGTTAGCGCCGTGTATGCACGGCGGCAATAGTGAGTCGCCGTGCCACGGCTTGGTGCGCTTGATGTAAAGATGATTGCCGTCGTCGGTTGCGATGGCGCCGGAAAAAGCAGTGTCGTCCGTTTCCTCCGGACTGAATTAAGCCGCGACTATCAAGTAAAACTCATCGATAAATGGGATGTGCTAAACAGTTCTACTTATCCTGCCTACCGCTTCATGAGACCGGAGCTGCCCACATTGCGGCGCTGCGTCTCTGATATGCCGGAGGTGACCCGCACGTTATTTTTGTTTTGGCTGTTGCATGGGACCTTGACGGTGAAGGCCGCAGAGGGGGCCGATATCGTGCTGCTCGATGGCTATTGGCCAAAGCATGCCGCCTCCGAGATTCTTCTTTCGGGGCGGCGAGATTTAGTGAAATGCCTGATCGATCTGATGCCGCGACCCGAATTGACGTTGTTTCTCGACGTCGACCCCGCGGTTGCCTACCGCCGCCGGATTGCCGACACGTCGACGCCGCTTGTCCCGTATGAATGCGGGCTCGACCCGGATTGTTCGGAGGCCCGCTTCGTGCAGCATCAGAGCGCAATGCGCACGATCTTAGGTGAATGGTGTGCTGCGCTCGGGTGGACGCGGATCGACGCCAGCCCGGACCGGACCAAGGTGCTCGACGCCGTCCTTGCCGCAACGCGTAGGACGCTTGCCGAATGCACGGGCAAGGCACGGTCATGAGTGGCGCCGGCCTCTACGAAGTTATCGTTATCAAGGTCGGCGGAAGCCTCATAACCGATAAAACCCGACAGGGATCCGTCCGCGAAGAAGATATTGACCGCATAGCGGCGGTCATTGGCCGCAATCTCGCAGCCATCTCCGCTCAGGTGATCATTATACTGGGCGGCGGTTCGGTCGGTCATTTTGCCGCCAAGCAGCTGGCAGTTGATCAAGGTGTCCCGCACTGTGAACTCGCTGGTTTGCACCGGATGGCGGGCGCAATGTACGCGCTCAAAAATCGTTTCGCTGAAAGCTTGGCCAGGCGGGATATCGCTGCCCTCGCGCTCCAGGAGACATCCTACATCGTGGCCCGAGCCGATGGCGGCATCACATTGCATGACATGGCATTACGCCATGTCCTTGCGCTTCGGATGGTGCCGATCGCTTCAGGCGGTTTGGTCTTTGACGAGGCACGGGGCGTGCGACCGCTAAACGGCGACCTTATACCGCTGGCGCTGGATCCCGCGGTCTTCAAGATCCGCCGGGTCGTCATGTTGACCGATGTTCCGGGCGTCGTCGGAAGCGACGGAGCCGTCATCAGGACGCTCGATGAAGCAAGCGCATCGCGCATGGCACGTTTGGATCCCGCGCCCGGCAGCATCGATGTCACGGGAGGGATGGACGTGAAAGTCAAGGCCGCTTTGGCACTGGCGCGACGCGGCATTCCGACCGTGATTTGCAGCGGCAAGATGTTGGACGATAGAGGCTTTCTCGACGCCGTCGACGGAGAGCCTTCTGCCGGCACTTTGGCCGGCTTCAACTCGGTCGTGGAGCAATCGCGATCCGGAGCGGTTGGAACCAAGCAAGTCAAGGCAACATACGCATACCCTCGCCCCAAGCAAGGTGCGGATAATGACAGCCCCAGTTACCGTTGGAGTCGATCACGTTGACCTGAGCGTCAGGAGCGTTCAGGGCGGGCCGCCCATGAGTGATCCTGCCGGGGATCACCTGGCCGAGATCGGCCCCTTTTGCCTCGACCCTTCTGACATGCTGACGTTGGCGGTCACGTTCCCGTACCACCATCAGGCATTAAGCGGTGCCGTGAACCGTATCCGGAGCATAGTCGACAGCAACAAATTTGTGATCCTCGACACCAGGGCGTCGTGCAACACGAAAGAGCAGTTTCGTGCCCTTTGCGTAGGAATTGGCACACAGCTCGGTGAATTGGCAGTGCAGAACGCGGAGGGAGCGCACGTCATAGAGGTTTATGATCGCCGTATCGGACGCATTGAGGACGGTGTACGGTATCACCAAACGCGGCAGGCCGGCGAGATCCACACCGACTCCGTCAACCATCCAACGGCTTTTCGATATCTCCTTCTGGGTTGCGTCGCCCCGGCCCTCCTGGGGGGAGAATCGATCATTGTGCCCGCTTCGCGGGTAAGGTCGGCGCTTGATTCGTTTCCGAACGTACTCGAGACCTTGCGGCGCCCGTTTTGGTTTGAGGGTCGCGGCATGGGAGCCGATGTGCAGTTTTTCCAGCTTCCCGTCCTTTCCGAGGATGACGGCTCAGTTCGCTTTCGCTATTTGCGGTCTTACATCGAGGCGGCGCATGTCAAAGTGGGGCAGCCGTTAACGTCGGAGCAGGTGTTCGCATTCGATGCGCTGGACGCCGTGTTGCAGAGTTCGCCGCTGCAGCGGCGCTTCACGTTGGAGTCCGGCCATTTGCTTATTTGTTCGGATACCGAAGTGTTTCACGGCCGCACCGCATTTCTCGACGGGACGAAGGCCGGGGCATGGGCATCCCAGCGGCACATGCTGCGGCTTTGGGTAAATTAACTCCATGCATGCGGTCGAGGACTCACCGCCTTTTACCGTCGGGATCATCGGGGGTGGCCCCAACTGCCTTTACGTCGTCGAACGTCTGTTAGCCCGGATTCAGGCCGGGGCCGCGACGCAAATCGGCATCGCGCTCGAGATCTTCGACGCCCGAGGGAACTTCGGATCGGGATGTCACTACCCGGGCCAGCCCGCAACCAACCACCTCAACCGCATCGCCGACCAGATCTCCTTCGGCGCGGACGAGACCAACCTCGACGAGGTCGGTTTCATCCTGGACAAAAAAGATCAGTGGACTCTATTTGACTGGTGCCGGTGCAAGTACCAGGCAACCGGCGATGAGCGCTATAATATTGCAGCCGATGATTGGGTAGAGCGAGGTTTCTTCGGCGAGGTTTCTGAAGAGATCTTTGCAGTATACGTCGATCGGATGAAGGCCGCAGGTGTAACGATCAGGATGCATGCTGCGAGCGTGCACGACGTGCGAGAGCTTAAGTGCAACTGCTATGAAATCCGGAGTCGAAGTGATCGGGGAGTCGAGACCGTCATCGTCGATTTCATCGTCTTGTGCACGGGGCATGGTGACAACAAGACGCGGGTTGGCAGCCTGGAGCGTGAGTTGGAAGTCCATGCCGAAAGACATCGTGATACTTGCTATGTCCATCAGGTCTACCCAATCGAGGACATTGACCTGCTCTCAGTTCCCCCGGATTGTACCGTGGTCTGCCGCGGCATGGGGCTGGCGGCGATAGACTTCATACTGTGGGTAACCGAGGGAAGAGGCGGCTATTTCGTTACAGAGACTGATGGGCGCGGCCAATATCGATACGTTCCGAGCGGCAGGGAGCCGCGGAAAATAATTCCTTTCAGCGAATCGGGTATTTTTCTATATACGCGGGCCAACAATCAGAAGATGAACGACGCTTCGCTTTATCACAACGGAATATTTTTCACCGCGAGCGCGGTCGATCAATTGCGACGAGTCGCGGGGGGCCTCCAGTTCATCCCTAATGTCGGTTACGTTCGTCAACTGGATTTCGAATTGCACGTTCTCCCCCTGATGGTGCTGGAAATGGCGTTGATTTATTACAAAGCGCTGTTCGGCGCCGCAACGGCGGCAAGTATGGTCGAGCGCGCCGCGGCGCGCGTGACGCGCTTCATCAGCGAGCCTGGCCCTTGGCACGATGCGTCTCATCACGGCATCGAATTTCTGATGGGTGAAGTTGATAGTTTGGCGCGCTCGACCGCTGATGCGGTCGTCGCAATTCTTCAAGCTCGGCCGATGAAGCATCGGATAGATCTCCCATTGCAGGAAGCCGTCGCCTGCTTTCTGGGCGTGCTCTATGGCCGCGAGCATGTTGGCGCGCTCAATGCCGTCGCTGATGATGCCGCTTTTGTCGATCGCGCCCGCGCGCTTTGGGCCAGAGAGCCGGTTTGTGCCCACGACCGCGACCCGCGCCGACATCTGTTCGACTGGGACAGCACGATCGACCCGCTGCGCAAAAGCTCACGGCAAGATCCAACTGCGCGGCAAGCCGCGGCCTTAGCGCATCTGCGCAACGATCTACAGGCGGCGGCGCAAGGCAACATCGACAATCCACGTAAGGCGGCAATCGATGGGGTGTGGCGAGATCTTCGCGGTATCATACGTTACGCCGTGGAGTTTGGTGGCTTGACCGCGGGATCGCACGCACAATTTGTAAATCGCTACTCCCGAATCGCCAATCGGATCGCTGTCGGGACCTCCATCAAAATCATGCGCAAGATCCTCGCCTTGGCCGAAGCCGAACTGCTCGACTTGTCATTCACTCGCAGCCCCCGCCTACAGCCACGCGAAGGCGGCGGTTATGTCATTTCCAGCGGCGAGCGCAACGGCGCCACGAGATGCGCCACTGTGGCGGTCAACGCCCGAGTCCATAAGTTCGATTTATCCCAGTCTCGGCAGCCGCTCTTTGCAAACCTGCGAAAACTCGGCTTGATTCGCGAGTGGGTCAACCCGGCGCGCGACGGCGAAGACTTCCATGCCGGCGGATTGGATGTGGAGCGGGAAACGAATTTGGCGATTCGCGCAGACGGTACCGTCAACCCCAGCATAGCGGTACTGGGCCCCCCCACCGAAGGCCCGCTGTACTTTCATCTCGCGGCCGCGCGGCCGTACTGCTCTGATCCCGTCATCGTCGACGCCCACCGCGTTGTTGAAAAAGTCTGGGAGCGAGCAACGCTTGGCAGCCGAATCCCGTCGACTGAGGCTGCGGACGCGCTGCACGCGTTCGGAAAATCGACAATGCAATAGGATTGGGTGCGGCTTCGGCGCGACCCTGTGTTATCGGACGTTCGAAGGAACGCTGAGGTTGGTGTGCGCCAAGCGCGCGACCAGGCGGTTGACAGGGCTCGATTGGATTTCGTTGCTGTACGCCCCGTACACGACGGCTTCGGCCTCGCGTGCAGTTGTTATTCCGTCGAACAAGAACGTTGCGGCAAATTCATGCGATGACATTTCGAGGGTATCGCTGAACTCGTTAAGGCGGCCTGCCGTCACAATTCCATCCGACACGAAGATGTCGACATCGAAATCGAGATAAGGAAGCGGAATGTCTTGCGGTGTCCGCTCTAGTCGAGGCCATTTGATTGGGTTCGGATCGTCCACGGCGCCGTCTACCAGCCGGCGCTCCGCCCACATGAACACCGCGCGTGCAAAGGTCGTCGCGCGAAACGCGTGCTCAAGCGCGGACCTCTCCTCCGGATGTTCGGGCGCCCGGTGTAAACGCCAAAACAGTTGGTCGGCCGGCAACCCCGTCGGTCGGGCCATGAGTCGATGCTCCCAAGTGTCAGGCAGGGACTGCAACAATCGACTCCTCCATTTGGCCGTTGGATTTGTCAGCTGATGGCCTGCCGCCAGGGCGTCTGCGGCGTGCCCCAACAGCTCCTGCGCGGCAAATACCAATGTCGGATAATCCCGGCACTCGCGATTTCCCACCATGTCGACTTGGATGGTGCGGGCAATTTGTCGCGCAACGTGCAGTTTGAGACGAGCCAACGCGTTCGCCCCAGGGATACGGGCGGAAATCCGGTTGTCCGGGCCTTCATGCAGCGTCAAGCTGTGTCGCAGGCGGTGCAGGAGCCTGCGCTCTTCCAGTGTGAATTTTGTCGCCTGGCTCAACTGCCACGGCGTTCCCGACCAGGTCTCAAGGCGCGCTAGAAGCTCCTCCAGTTCGGTCCTATGGAGGATCTGCACGTCCGCTAGGCAACTGCCGACGACCAGCGGAACTTCGCGCGAGGAAAACGAACTTTCCCCGCGCGAGGTGATCAGCAGCAGATCGAGGTCAGACTTGCTGTTTCCCAACCCCTCGACGAGCGAACCCACAACGAGCAACACGTCGTCTGCCTCGAGCCCCACCGCCGCCCGAGCGCACGCTTCGACGGAAGATAAATCCGTGTCCCGATAGCGCAAAAACTCCTCTAGAGTCATGAGCTTCACCTCCCGTCGCGCGCCGGTTCCGCGTGAGTCGAAACGTCACGCCTCGGTTTGGGTGATCGGCAGGCCGAGAACGTCTCCCAATTTGGAACCCTACCCTAAGTACAAAATCCTAGCTAGGAGTCCATTTGGTTAAGTGAATTGAAAACTGCTGCAACGAGCATGCCGATGTCCTTCATGGACGAAGCGCTGGCGCAGGCGCGCGCCGCATCCGCCGCGGGCGAGGTACCGATCGGTTGCGTGCTCGTGCGCGCCGACACGATCGTCGCCCGCGCGTTCAACCGCACACTCATCGATCGCGATCCGACCGCGCATGCGGAGATGCTGGCGATCCGCGCGGCCGCGGCCGCGCTCGGCTCCGAGCGGCTCGTCGACTGCGATCTCTACGTGACACTCGAACCCTGCGCCATGTGCGCGGCGGCGACCTCGTTTGCGCGCATCCGCCGCCTCTATTACGGCGCGGCCGACGAAAAGGGCGGGGCGGTCGAGAACGGCGTGCGCTTCTACGCCTCGCCGACATGCCACCACCGGCCCGAAGTGTACGGCGGCATCAGCGAAGGGGAAGCGGCAAAGCTGCTGAAGGATTTTTTCAAGGAACGGCGTTGAATCGTAGCCCGCATGAGCGCAGCGAAATGCGGGACTTTCTTCCCCGGATTTCGCGCTCCGCGCTCATCCGGGCTACAACAGCGCCTTCACCCGTTGCTTCACCTGCGCCTTCACCGGCTCGGCGGCGCGCAGGATGGCGCTGGCATGGAAAAAGTCGAGCAGGCGGAACGTCGACAGCTCGGGCCGGATCAGAATGTCGGGCGCGCTGCGCTTGAGCTTTTCGAGCACGATCGTGTGACTCATCACCTGCAGTGTGGCAAACAAATTTTCCCACGGGTCCGGCATGCCGCGCGGCGCGATCGGGCCGACCGTGGTGTCGACCGCGAGAATTACGTCGGCACGCCCACGCAGGTGCTCGAACGGGAGCGGATCGACCGCGGCGCCGTCGACCAGCACGCGGCCCTGGTGTTCGACCGGGCGCATCAGGCCGGGCACGGCCATCGACGCCGCGATGGCCGGCTTGAGCGGCCCGGTTGAAAATACGACTTCGCTGCGGCCGTAGAGATCGGTTGCCGGCACGATCAGCGGGATTTCCAGCTGCGCAAAATCGTCGGGCACAGCGGCTGGCAGGAACGCGGCGCAAAGTTTCTGCGCGTCGAGCAGCATCGGGTTGCCGAACGGGGCTGCGATCATGTTCGAGAGCGTGACGGCGCGCGCGCCGAACAGCCGCGCGACGGTCTCGCCGCGCCCGTGCGCGAGCGCAATCACGTGCCGGCGGATCGCCTTGCCGGAAAGGCCGGCCGCGTAGGCGGCGCCGAGCGCCGCGCCGATCGAGCTGCCGGCGATCGCGACCGGCCGCACGCCGAGTTCGTCGAGCGCTTCCATCACGACGACGTGGGCCAGTCCGCGCGCGCCTCCGCCGCCGAGCGCAAGCGCCAGCGTGGGCGAAGTGCGCTTCGTCACTTCGCGCCGGCGGCGCGTGCGAATTCCCACGCCTTCGCCGCCATCGGCCGCACCATTTGCGCGCGGGTGGGGGCAAATTCGCTGGTCGCGGTGCCGTCACGCACGCGTCCGACAATGCCCTGGATGATCGCCGTAATGCGGAAGAAATTATAGGCGAGATAGACCGGCAGATACGGCCGCGGGTCGAGGCCGGTACGCGCCACGTAGGCGTCGACGTAGGCGTCGCGGGCCGGGATGCCGAGCGCACCGAGATCGCGGCCGAGCAGCGTACTGGCGCCTGCCATCGACTCCGACGGCGGCATGTCCCACTGCATCAGGTGATAGGAAAAATCCGCCAGCGGATCGCCGAGCGTCGAGAGTTCCCAGTCGAGCACGGCGAGAATGCGCGCCGCGTCGGACGTGAGGATCATGTTGTCGAGGCGATAGTCGCCATGCACGACCCGCACCGGCCCTGCCGGCGGCAGGTTCTTGGGCAGCCACTCCATCAGCTGCTCCATCTCGTCGACCTTCTCGGTCTCGGACGCGCGGTATTGTTTGGACCAACGGTCGACCTGGCGCGCGACGTAGTTCTCGCCGCGGCCGAACTCGCCGAGCCCGATCGCGGACGGATCGAAGCTGTGCAGCCGCGCGAGCGTCGCGTTCATGGCGTCGTAGACGGCGGCGCGCTCGGCGGGGTTCGAGGTCGGCATGTCCGGCTCCCAGAAAACGCGGCCGTCGGCAAAGCCCATGACGTAGAAGGCGGTCCCGATGAGCCCGGCGTCGTCGCAATAGATCACCGGCTCGGCGACCGGAAAGCCCTGCGGATGGAGCGCACTGATGGCGCGGAACTCGCGATCGACCGCGTGCGCCGACGGCAAGAGCTTTCCGGGTGGCTTGCGGCGCAGCACGTAGCGTCGCCGCGGCGTCTCCAGGAGGTAGGTCGGGTTCGATTGGCCGCCCTTGAACTGGCGCACCGTGAGCGGACCGGCGAACCCCGCGACCTTCTCGGTCAAATAGGCTTCGAGCGGCGCCACCGGGAACTTGAGCGCCTCGGCCACGTCCTTGGTGCCGGTGAATGCCGCCTGCCGGTCGAGTTTCATTACCGCATGTCCCGCTTGCGTAACCGTAGCCCGGATGAGCGAAGCGAAATCCGGGGCGGGGGTCAGACCCGCATTTCGCTGCGCTCATGCGGGCTACATTTTTAGTCGACCGCGAGCGCCATGCCTACTTCAGGCGCGCGATGGCGCGCCAGCCGATGTCGCGGCGGCAGAAGCCGTCCGGCCAGCGGATGCGGTCGACGGCCGCATAGGCGCGCGCCTGCGCGTCTTGCACCGTCGGGCCAAGCCCGCACACGTTGAGCACACGCCCGCCGTTGCTCAGGATGCGACCACCTTCCGCGCGCGTGCCAGCGTGAAAGATTTCCACGTCTTCGATTTTCGCCGCCTCTTCCAATCCCTCGATCAGCGAGCCCTTGGCGTAATTGCCCGGATAGCCTTTCGCCGCCATCACGACGGTGAGCGCCGTCTCGTCGTACCAGCGCAGATCGAAATTCTTGAGCACGCCGTCGCGCGCGGCGACGAGCGCCGGCACCAGGTCCGACATCAAACGCGGCATGAGCACCTGGCACTCGGGATCGCCGAAACGCACGTTGTATTCGATGAGCTTCGGCCCTTCGGCATCGATCATCAGGCCCGCGTAGAGGACGCCGGTGAAGGGCGCGCCCATCGCCGCCATCGCGTGCACGGTCGGCAGCACGATCTCGTCCATGGTGCGCCGCTCGAGCGCGGGCGTCATCACCGGCGCCGGCGAATACGCTCCCATGCCGCCGGTGTTGGGCCCTTGATCGCCGTCGAACACCCGCTTGTGGTCCTGCGCCGAGGCGAGCGGCACGGCGGTCTTGCCGTCGCACAGAGCAAAGAACGACGCCTCTTCGCCTTCCAGAAATTGTTCGATCACCACTTCGGCGCCGGCGCTGCCGAGCCCGCCCGCAAACATCATGTCGATCGCGGCATCTGCCTCGGCGATGCTTTGCGCGATGATGACGCCCTTGCCGGCCGCAAGGCCGTCCGCTTTCACCACGATCGGCGCGCCTTGCGCCCGCACGTAGGCCTTAGCCGGGGTCGCGGCATGAAAACGTTCGTAAGCGGCCGTCGGAACGTTGTTGGCCTTGGCGAGATCCTTGGTGAAGCCCTTGGAGCCTTCGAGCCGCGCGGCCACCTTGGTCGGCCCGAAGGTCTTGACGCCCGCCCCCTCCAGATCGTCGACGATGCCGGCAACGAGCGGCGCCTCCGGCCCGACCACGACGAAATCGACGCGCTGCGCCTTGCAGAAGGCGATCACCGCCGAATGGTCGGTGATATCGAGTGCGACAAGCTCGGCCTCGGCCGCGATCCCTGCGTTTCCGGGCGCGCACCACAGGCGTTCGGTCAGCGGGCTTGCCGCCAACTTCCAGGCGAGCGCGTGCTCACGCCCGCCCGAGCCGAGAAGCAGGATTTTCATGCGGCCTTCGGACACGTTCGGCAGGGGCTAATGCCGCGAACCCGAAGTTCGCACACCATTGCCGCGAGTGCGATTGCGAACTTCGGGTTCAAAGCGGCATTAGAATCATAGGTTTGCTAGTGTCCTTCGATTCCGAAGTTCGCTCCGAGCGTGCGGCAAACTCCGGCGAACTTCGGAATCGGGACACTAGCTGTGATGTATCATGGTAGGTTCCACCGGCAAGGGATTCGCCGTGATGAGTGAAGCCGCCCGCATCAACCTCGTGGAAATGAGCGTCTCGGAGCTGTCCGCGGCGCTCAAGCGCACGGTCGAGGAGGCCTATGGGTACGTTCGGGTGCGTGGCGAGTTGGGCAACGTCAAGTACCACTCGAGCGGCCACGTCTATCTCGATCTCAAGGATGACAAGGCCTGCATCGCCGGGGTGATCTGGCGCATGACGGCACAGCGCATCCGACTCAAGCTTGAGGCGGGGCTCGAAGTCGTCGTCACCGGGCGGCTCACCACCTACCCGGGGCAATCGAAATACCAGATCGTCATCGACACGCTGGCACCCGCTGGGGTCGGTGCGCTGATGGCGCTCGTCGAGGAACGCAAGCGCAAACTCACCGCCGAAGGTTTGTTCGATCCGGCCCGCAAGAAGCCGCTGCCGTTTCTGCCGCAGGTGATCGGCGTCGTCACCTCGCCGACCGGCGCGGTGATCCGCGACATCCTGCATCGGCTCACCGATCGCTTCCCGCGCCGCGTGCTGGTGTGGCCGGTGCGGGTGCAGGGCGACGGCTCGGCCGGCGAGGTCGCCGCCGCGATTCAGGGCTTCAACGCCCTGCCGCGGGGCGCGATGCCGCGGCCCGACGTCATCATCGTTGCGCGCGGCGGCGGCTCGCTCGAAGACCTGTGGTCGTTCAACGAGGAGATCGTAGCGCGCGCCGCGGCGGCGAGCCGCATTCCGCTCGTCTCCGCGGTCGGCCACGAGACCGATATCACCTTGATCGACTTCGCGGCGGACCGGCGCGCGCCAACGCCGACCGCCGCGGCCGAAATGGCGGTGCCGATGCGCTCCGAACTGATCGGGCAGGTGGAAACCTGTGCCGGCCGGCTGTTCGCGGCGTGGCGGCGGGGCGCCGAAGCCAGGCGCACCGAACTGCGCGCCGCCGCGCGGGCGCTGCCGGCGCCGCAGAACCTGCTTTCGGTGCCATGGCAGAGGCTCGACGGGCTTGCCGAGCGGCTGCCGCGCGCATTGCGCGCCAACGCGCAAATCCATCGCACGCAATACCATGCGACCTCGGGCCGGCTCACGCTGGGCACGCTGCGGTTGCGCGTCGGGCGCGAGCGCGAGCGGCTCGCGGCGCTCGTCGGGCGCACGCGCCACGCTGTGCGGGTGGCTGGCGAGCGGCGCGTTGAGCGCTTCGCGGGCCTCGCGGCACGGCTCGCGGTCGCGCTGCGTGCCAATGCCGAGGCCCACCGCGCGCGCATCCGGCGCGAGCGCGAGCGCGTCGAGGGGCTTGCCGAGCGCGCGCTGCGGGCCATCGACGCGTTCATCGACCGCCGTGACGCCAAGCTCGCCCACGCCAGCCAAGTGCTCGCGGCGCTTTCTTACCAGGGCGTGCTCGCGCGCGGTTTTGCCCTGGTGCGCGGGCCGGCGGGAACGCCGTTGCGTGCGGCCGCCGCGGTGAGCCCTGGACTGCGCCTCGATATCGAATTTGCCGATGGCAACGTGGGCGCGGTCGCCGAGGGAGGGCGCGCCAAGCCGCATCTCGAGCCGGTGCGCCGGCCGCGCCGACGCCGGTTGTTCGGCAACCCAGGCCAGGGAAATCTGTTCGGGTGAATTCTGTCAGCGCGCGAGCCACTGGGGCACGCGCCGGATCGCGTCGGCGCGCGCCGCCGGGTTGGTGCCGGAATGGGCGCGGCCCGACCCGTCGACGGAGAACGCAAGGCCGGTGAGCAGGCTCACCGGCTTATCGGGATGGTCGAACTCCGAGTAGGCGCCGGGATAAACGACGATTTCGGCCTGGGCGCTGCGACCGCGCGCGCTCTTCACCATCTGCTCGCAGGCCGACGCGGGGGCCCAATCGTCGGCGGCGCCGACCAGCACCAGGGTCGGCACCCGCGCGCTCCACTCGCTCTGACGCAGCGTGCGGCACCCTGGGTAGAGCGCGACCGCCGAGCGGAAGTCCGGGCCGCCTTCGGCGCTGCTGGTCAAACGCGCGCGGCGGCGCACCGTCCACAGCGCGGCGCCGCCGCCGTTCTGCCAGCCGAGCACCGATACGTGGTCCGCCGTCACCCATTTCTGGCTCTGCAGCCAGTGCCGGGCCGCGACCGCGTCCCCTACGCGCTCGCGCGCCGTGCGCACCGAGCGCTCGCGCACGCTGCACTGGGAGGGCAGCCCGCGCGAGCCGAAGCTGTCGGGGAACAGCACGACGAAACCGGCGGCGGCGAGCCGCTCGCCCCAGTCACGGTAGCGCCTGGCGATCGGTCCGGAACGGCCGGCAAGCCCGGCGCACCCATGCAGCGCAACCACCGCTGGAAACGGGCCATCGCCGGCCGGCCGGTAGACGAATGACTTGAGCTTGCTCGACCCTTCGGGAATTTCCACGAGTTCCGGCGCCGCCGCCGCGGCCCGGGTCAAAGCCAGGAGCGCGATGATCACCGCAAGCGCACGCACGAGGCCAATCCGATGATGTCCAATCCGGCGATACCTTTAACACGCCCGGATATGAAAACATGTGGACAAAGAGTCACGAATTGGTGGGTTCCGGAACCGGCCGCAAGCCGTTATGTTGCAGCTAGTGTCCCGATTCCGAAGTTCGCCCTATCTTGCAGCACGATCCGAGGCGAACTTCGGAATCGAAGGACACTAGCAAAAGCTATAATTCTAGTGCCGCTTTTGAACCCGAAGTTCGCAACGGGACTCGCGGCCACGGCGGGCGAACTTCGGGTTCGCGGCACTAGTCGGAGGATTTAGCACGTGCTCAACCGCTACGATCGCTCGCCCATGGCGGACGAGGCCGAGGTGAAGTACCTCGACGGCGACTTCCGCGTGGTGCGGCCCGGTGCCTTCGTGCGGTGTGCCGTGACCGGGGTGCCGATCCCGCTCGAGGAACTCAAATACTGGAGCGTCGAGTTGCAGGAGCCGTATGCCAGTCCCGAAGCGGTGCTGCGGCGCCATCATTCCGAGCGCGTCAGGTAGGGCGGGTTAAGCGCCGACCCGCCTTCGCTCGCTACGCGAGCTACGGCGGGTTTGCGGTCCGCCGAAGCGCCGAGCGCAAAGGCGGAAGCCGCGCGCCAACCATTTGTTTGCTCTCCCACCAATTGTTTGTTCAAGTCCGCGCGGCCGCAAGGGCCGCGAGCACGAATCGGCGGAAGCGGTCTTCATCCTCGAGCTTGAGCGCGACCGGCAGCGCGCGGCTGCGCTCGGCCAATCCGGCAAGCGCGCGCCTATGCGCGAGGCGCACCAAATCTTTTTCCGTCGTCACCGGGGTGAGGCCCGCGCGCTCCGCCTCGGCGAGGAGGGACTCGGCGTCCGCCGCCGTAAAGCGGTGGTGATCGGGAAAGCCGCGGCGCATCGCGACATCGATGCCGGCGTCGCCCAGGGTCGCGAAGAATTTCTCGGGATCGCCGATGCCGGCAAATGCAAGCACGCGGCTGCCCTTGAGCGTCGCAACGCTCGCCGCGTCCGGCATGAGCGTCGCGCGAAAGAGTGACAGTCCGCGCAACGCGGCGGCGCTCTCGATTGTTGCGGTCGCCGGCCCGTCCCCGATCGTCAGTATCGCCTGCGCTCGATCGAATTGTGCCGTCAGCGGTGCCCGCAACGGGCCCGCGGGAAAGACGAGGCCGTTGCCGATGGCGCGCCGGGCGTCGATCACCAAAATCGAGAGGTCCTTGGCGAGCGACGGGTTCTGAAATCCGTCGTCGAGCACGATCACGCTGGCGCCGGCATCGCGCGCGAAACGGGCGCCGGCGACGCGATCGCGAGCGATGACTGTCGGCGCACAGCGCGCGAGCAGCAGCGGCTCGTCGCCGACGTCGTCGGCGCGATGATGCTGCGGGTCGACCCGCACCGGACCGGCGAGCCGTCCGCCGTAGCCGCGCGAAAGAAGAAAGGTCCGTTGGCCGGCCTCGATCAACAACCGGGCGAGCGCGAGCGAGGTGGGTGTTTTGCCGCTGCCGCCGACTGTGGGATTGCCGATGCAGAGCACCGGCACGTCGGCGCGCTCGCCGTTCCGGCGCAATCGGGCGGCGGCCACGGCGCCGTACACGGCAGCGATGGGCGAGAGCAGGGCGGTGGCGGTCGCCGGTTCCTGCCACCAGAACGACGGCGCGCGCACTAACCCTATCCTCATCCCTGCTCGAGGCGAAGCTGCATGAGATAGGGCTCGAGCGCAGCGAGCGTGCGCTCGAGCGCGCCGCCGAGATGTTCGACCGTCTCGCGCGCCGCCTCCGACATCGCGCGGCGCGCCTTGGCATCGGTGAGGAACGCGCCGAACCGCACCGCGAGCCTGTTCACGTCGTCGATTTCCTCCGCACCATGCACGTCGTCGAGCGCGGCATAGATTTCCGTGAAGTTGCTCACGTGGGGTCCGTGCAGGATCGCGGCGCCGAGCTTCGCCGCCTCGATCGGATTCTGCCCCCCGTGCCGCACCAGCGAGCCGCCTATGAAGACGATGGGGGCGAGCCGATACACCATGCCCAATTCGCCGATCGTGTCGACCACGTAAATTTCCGTGGCGCGGTCGGGCAGGTGCCCGCGCGAGCGCAGCACCGCGGGCAAGCCGGCGACCGAGGCGATGTCGACGACGCCTGGACCGCGGTCGGGGTGGCGCGGCGCAATGATGGTGATGAGCCCACGGAAACTCGCGCGTAGGCGCCGGTGCGCCTCGATGATGAGCGCTTCCTCCCCCGCGTGCGTGGAGGCCGCGACCACGATCGGCCGCGAGCCGATCGCCGCCTGCATGGCCGCAAGTTTCTGCCCGTCGACCGGGGGTGCCGGCACGTCGAGCTTGAGGTTACCGGTCGTGCTCACCCGCGGCGCGCCGAGGTCGGAATAGCGCTCCGCGTCGCCCTGCGACTGCGCGAGGCAAAGATCGAAGCGGGTGAGCAAGGTCGCAATCGTGCGCGGCAGCCGGCGCCAGCGCGCGTAGGAGCGCTCCGATAGCCGGCCGTTGACGAGGATGAGGGGAACCGCGCGGTCGGCACACGCCACGATCAGGTTCGGCCACAGATCCGATTCGGCGAGAAGTGCCAGGCTGGGCCGCCAGTGGTCGAGAAAACGCGCAATGAAGCGCGGCGCGTCGAGCGGGACGAACTGATGGATCGCGCCTGCCGGCAGGCGCGCTTCGGCGAGCCGCGCCGAGGTTACGGTCCCCGAGGTGACGAGCACGTTGAACCCGCGGGCGCGCAAGGATTCCATCAGCGGCATCACCGCGAGCATTTCGCCGACGCTGGCGCCATGCGCCCAGATCATCGGCCCCGGCGGGCGTTCGAACGCGGGCTCGCCACACCGCTCGCCGAGGCGCCGCGGATCCTCCTTGCCGCGTTTCATGCGCCGCGCCAGCACCAGCGGCGCAAGCGGAGTCGCGGCGGCGGAGAGCCGCTGGTAGGCGCGCAATGTCAACGGCAGGCGTTCCGCCACGAGCCGCGTCCCCACGGTGTTCGTGCCGTTGGTTCGGCGCGAGTTAGCTCAAGGCCAGTGTCCCGATTCCCAAGTTCGCCCGAGTTTGCCGCACGTCCGGACGCGAACTTCGGAATCGAAGGACACTAGCAACGTTATGATTCTAGTGCCGCTTTGAACCCGAAGTTCGCAATCGGACTTGCGGCAATTGTGGTGCGAACTTGGGGTTCGCGGCACTAGTTGTCCGCCCCTTTTCCGGTATAGCCCATTGGCGCCTTATTGTCTTGTGGTTGCAATGGCCGATGAATTGTTCCAGGACTTCAGCGCGGCGGAGCGCGCGCGATCGGATTCGAACCTCGGCGCAAATGTGTCTGAAAGTAGCGACGGGATTACTGACGGAGCGGCCGTGACGATCGCGGCTGCCCCCAAGGCGCGCCGTCTCGGCGCTTACTTCCGCCGCCTGTCCGTATCGGAGGCGGCGCTGGCGCTGGGCGGCTTCATCGGCGCCTGTCATTTCCGTTTCGTGGGGTGGACCAATCGCATTGTGCGCGTTCCCGAAGCCGCGTTCCATGCGCCGTGGGAAAACGACCCGGCCATCCTCGTCGTGTGGCACGGTGAGCATTTTCTCGTCCCGTTCATCGGTCCGCGCAACGACAGGCTCAACGCGCTGATCACGCTGCACCGGGACGGCGAAGTCCTCGTCCGCGGCGGCATGCACTTCGGCGTCAAATTCGTGCGTGGCTCGGGCGACCACGGCAAGGAGTTCATGCGCAAACGGGCGGTGCAGGCGTTCGCAGCGATGCTGCGGCTGCTGCGAACGGGCGAGACGGTCGTGCTCTCGGCCGACGTGCCGAAGATCGCGCGTGTCGCCGGCCTCGGTCCGGTGACGCTTGCGAAGCATTCCGGATGTCCGATCGTGCCCATCGGGCTTGCCACCAGCCGCCGCGTCCGCCTCTCCAATTGGGACCGCACCTGCATCAACCTGCCGTTCGGCCGGATGGTGATGGTGCGCGGCGAGCCGATCCGGGTCGCACGCGATGCCGACGAGACTGCACTCGAGGCCGCGCGGCGCGGCGTCGAGGCGAGCCTTGCCGCGGCCGATGCGCGCGCCTACGCGATCGCCGACGGCCGCGAGACTGTCTGACCCGTTTGTTTGAAAGGCCGGTCGACCGGCCTATGGCGTCCCGTCCGTTCGCGGGTCGAGCAGCCGATGCAGATGGACGATGAAATAACGCATCTGAGCGTTGTCGACCGTCTGCTGTGCTTTCGCCTTCCAGGCCGCATAGGCGGAGGCGTAATTAGGATAAATGCCGACGATGTCGAGCTGGTCGAGATTCTTGAACTCGGCCGAATCGAGCCGCGCCAACTCGCCACCGAACACCAGATGAAGCAGTTGTCGGGCCGGAACGTCGTTCGGCATCCTCGATCCGCTAGAGGGGCGTATCCGCTATCACGGCCGTGCGTCGAAGCGGTTGCGCACCAGCTCGATGACCTTGCCATGGCGCACGCGACCCGCGGCAATGAGCGGGCCATGCGTCAGCTCGGCGCGGTTGTACAACAATGGTCGCCCCGTCATCGTTGTCATCGCACCGCCCGCTTCGTGCACCAAAAGATCGGCCGCGGCAAGGTCCCAGTCGTGGCTCGATCCGCCGGAAAAGGCCACATCGAGCGTGCCGCGCGCGATCCGGGCGAACCGCAGCGCGATCGAGTGGATGCGCGGCACCGGTTCAAAGGGAAGCCCGATGGTGGAGAGCCGCTCGAGGTAGGATTTCGGGCCGGCGACGCGTGTGCCTTCGAGATAGGCGGCGTCTGTCACCGCGATCGGCGCGCCATCGAGCGTCGCCCCTTTGCCGGCGACGGCCGCGTAGAACGCCGGCTCGGCGGGAGCAAACAACGCGCCGGCGACGGGGCGGCCATCCTCCACCAAGGCGACCGATACGGCCCAATCGGTGCGCCGCGCGATATAGGCGCGCGTCCCGTCGATCGGATCGACCACCCAAACGCGCCGTGCCGTGCGGCGTGCCTCGTCGTCCGGGCTTTCCTCCGAGAGCCAGGCGATGGCGGGCGCAGCGGCCGCAAGGCGCTCGCGCAGGAGATCATTGGCGGCGATGTCGGCCGCGGTCACCGGCGAGCCTTGGCCTTTGGTCCAGCTCTTCACCGAGGTGCCGAACATGGAAAGCGCGAGCGCGCCCGCCTCGCGCACCGCCGCGTTCAATATTCCCGCGAGGCTCGCCCGTTCGTCCGCCTCACTCGCCCGCAACGGTCAAGCCCTCCACAAGCACCGTCGGCGCGTTGGTGCCGTAGCGGAATACGAGATCGTTTGCCGGCTCGAGGTTGGCGAAAATATCGCGGAGATGCCCGGCGATGGTCACTTCGCTCACCGGAAAGCCGAGCGTGCCGTTCTCGATCCACAAGCCGGCGGCGCCGCGGCTGTAGTCGCCGGTGACTGTGTTCGCGCCCATGCCGATCAGGTCGATCACGTAAAATCCCTGCGCGACGTCGGCGATGAGCGCCTGCGGAGTCTTATCGCCGGGCGCAAGATGCAGATTGGTTGCGCCCGGCGACGGCGCGGAGGAAACACCGCGCTGCGCGTGACCGGTGGTGGGCAGGCCGAGTTCGCGGCCGGTGGCGCTGTCGAGCAGCCATGAACGCAGCACACCGTCATCGACGATGGCGAGCGGCCGGCCTGCGACGCCTTCGCCGTCGAACGGGCGCGAGCGCAAGCCGCGCCGGCGCAGCGGATCGTCGACGATGCGGATGCCGGGACGAAACAAACGCTCGCCCATCTTCTCCATCAGGAAGCTCGTCTTGCGCACGATCGCGCTGCCGTTGACCGCCGACGCCAGATGTCCGACCAGCGACCCGGCGACGCGCGGATCGAACACCACCGGAAAACGTCCGGTTGCGACCTTGCGCGGATTGAGCCGGCGGACCGCGCGCTCGCCGGCGCGGCGCCCGATCTGCTCCGCGTCTTCCAGATCAGCGGCGTGGAGCGCGGAGGAGAAATCGTAATCGCGCTCCATGGAGGTGCCGTCGCCCGCGATCGCCACCATGGACAGATTGTGATGCGAGGCGATGTAGGCGCCGGAAAATCCATGGCTGGTGACGAGCACCAGGCCGCCGATGCCGGCCGATGCGGAGGCGCCGCCCGACTTGGTGACACCCTCGACCGCCAGCCCCGTCTCTTCGGCCGTTTGCGCGAGCGCCTCGAGCCGAGCCGGCGTCGGCAATTCGCCGTCGATCAGATCGAGATCCGGATTGTCGTGCGCGAGCGCCGCCGGGTCGGCAAGCCCGGCGAAGCGGTCTTCCGGCGCGACCCGCGCCATGGCGACCGCACGCGCGGCGAGCGTCGCGGGATCGCCCTTGGTGTCGTTGGTCGACACGATTGCCTGCCGGCCGCCGACCAGCACGCGCAGGCCGATATCGTCGTGCTCCGAGCGCTCCGCCTCTTCGACCGCGCCGTCGCGCACCTCGACCGAAAGCGACATCGAGCGCACCGCCACCGCGTCGGCCGCATCGGCGCCGGCGCGACGCGCCGCCTCGACCAGCCGTGCGGCCGCATTCGTCAGGGCCGTTTGATCGAACAGCGACGTTTGAACGGGTGCGCTTGCGATGGCCGGCACGGTGCCTCCGGGGACCGGTGAAACCGGACAAATAGCGACGTGGCGCCGCAGGGGAAAGCCGATCGCGACAAATTGCTTCTACTCGGCAACGAGTCGTCAAGCATTCGCAGCGAAGGGCACAAGGAAACCGGCTTTTAACCGAGGATTTTAAGCGGATTCGCAGTGCTTGCCCACATAGTGCCCGCGAGCGACCGGGACATCAAAAGAAGCCCGGCAGGGAGCCGATCTTGAGGCGTCAAACACCGTTCGGCGGGGCCCTCTCCGTCGGGTCGAGCCGCGTGCCGCGGCTCGACCCGCTCGCCTTGCCCCTGCATTTCACCGCGGCCGATGCCCGCGCCGACGAGCGCGTGCGGCACGTCGAATTGTCGCGCGAGCGCGTGGTGCTGCGCCGTGCCGTGCGCGGCATCCGCATGGCGGTGAAGGTGCCGGTGGCGGCGTTCCTCGGCGTCGCCCTGCGGCTCATCCCTTCGCCCGAGGGCAGCGGACCCAACACCGTCGCGGTTTCGCTCGAGCATCGCGATCCGGCGCTGTCGGTGCCGCTCTATACAGCCGAGCATACCAACGACGTGGTCGCCGAATGGCAGCTGTGGGCGCGCGTGTTCGGTCTGCCGCTTTTGGTTGCCGATCCGGCCGGTAGCCTGCGCGAACCGTTCCACCGTCTTGGCGGCGTGCGCGTCGGCGCGCCGGCGCCGCGGCGTCGTCGCCGCAACGTCATCAAGGCGCGCCGTCCGTCCATCTTGCTGCGTCGCCGGGTTGGCGTCTTGTCGGAGCTTCCCGTCGTTCATCGCGACGAGCGCGAAATCATCGCGCGCAGCTGAGCTAATAACTCAGCGCAACGCTGCGTCGAGCACGAGTCCAGCAAACAAAATCAGTCCCGCGTCGCGGTTCGATTGGAACAGCCTGAGGCACAGCGCCGGGTCGCCGATATCGAGTCGGACGACCTGCCAGGCGAGGTGCACGGCAAAAGCCGCAAGCCCGAGCGCGAAGGCGATGCTCGCGCCGACGCCGAACCCGGCGATCCCGATCAGCACCACCGCGGCGGCGAAAAAGGCCGCGAGCATCGGCTTGGTGCGCTCGCCGAACAGCAGCGCGGTCGATTTCAGGCCGACCAGCGCATCATCCTCGCGGTCCTGGTGCGCGTAGATCGTGTCGTAGCCGATCACCCAGGCAATCGACCCCGCGTAGAGCACGACCGCCGGCCAGTCGAGCCGGCCCAGGGCGGCCGCCCAGCCCATCAGCGCGCCCCACGAGAACGCGAGGCCGAGCACGATCTGCGGCCACCAGGTGATGCGCTTCATGAATGGATAGACCGCGACAATGACGAGCGAAGCGAGGCCGGTCGCGATGGCAAAGCCGTTGAACTGCAACAGCACCGCAAGCCCCACCAGCGCCTGGAGTACCAGGAACACCACTGCGGCCGGCAGACTCACCTGTCCGGACGGCAACGGGCGCGAGCGCGTGCGCTCAACACGGGCATCGATGTCGCGGTCGACGATGTCGTTCCAGGTGCAGCCCGCACCCCGCATCGCGACGGTGCCGATGGCGAACAGGACGAGATGCCACGGGTTCGGCGCCCAAGCGTGGGCGGCGACTGCCGCGAGCGCGGATG
>Ga0210408_10001339_pt1 | contig 26155 bp, 20 predicted proteins | sample IncBWH4MmetaG_FD_155471 | JGI IMG/M metagenome (GOLD analysis project Ga0210408, IMG submission 155471) | Forest soil microbial communities from Barre Woods Harvard Forest LTER site, Petersham, Massachusetts, United States - Inc-BW-H-4-M | ecosystem: Environmental > Terrestrial > Soil >...
GAGCAGGTCGTGGCGGATCCCAATCCCAATCTCACCGTGCACCTGTTCAGGAATCCGCTCGGCGAGTGGATCGGTATCCGTCCGCAGACGCGATGGCAGGCCTCGCGCGGCCTAGGCATCGGTCACGGTGTTCTGTTCGACGTTGAAGGCGAGATCGGTTGCGTCTCGATGTCGGTCGTACTGCTGCCGTTCCCGAAGAGCTAGTCCGCCAACCAGGTGCAGCCTCTTTTATAAAGAGGGACAAACCACATCGTCAGCTCCGGCGCAGAAACACATAGTCCGCGGCGTACGGGACGCTGAGATATTGGCCGGCATTCTCGCATGATCCTTGCGCGAGCCCGCCCTTGGTGTTGATACGCTGAACGGTCGTCGCATCCGACAGGATGCCGTCGTCGCGATGCTCGACCACTTCAATTTCCAGCCACGGAATATCATTCGAGGTAGCCGCGGGCGCACTCGCGACCACCTTGCCCTTCACCCCGCTGCCATCGATGTAATCCCAATTCGGGCCGGCGTAGTGCCGACCAATCGATTGTCCGCCGACGATGAGCGTGGCGATGGGCTCGCGGAACTGCCACGTCAGCGCTTGAACCTGAGATGCAGGCTTCGAGGTATCTGGCTTGCACTCGTAGACTTGGGCGCCTTCCGCGTGAAGGGTGGCGATGATCGTGCCCTTGTCCGCTTCGAACGCAGATGGCCCTTGCGCTGACGCCGTGACGGCGAGGAGAACAGAGGCGCGCGAAGCAGCGTGGAGCAGCACTTTCAAATAGACGTTCATTAGTCCTCTCTCGGCTTTGCGGGAGTTCGATCCTTCGTGGCAGGCGGGAGCCGAAGCTCGGCTTACCGCTCGCGCAACGTTTCCTGCCGGTAGCGGCGCAACGGCGACAGGAGATAGCTCAGAATGTTCCGCGATCCGGTCTTGATCTCCACCGTCACCGCCATGCCGGGCGACAGGTTGACCATCCTGTCGTCGATCCGCATTTGGGTGCGGTCGAGCGAAATGCGCGCGCTGTAGTTCAACTCCTGGCCCTTGGGCTCGCTGGTCTCGTTTGCAGCTCCCGGCGCCCGGGCGCTGGAGCGGTCCTGCGGGCGGTCGCGGATCATGGCGTCCTGCGAGACTGAAAGCACCGCGCCGTGCAGCAGGCCGTAACGGGTGAAATTGAAGGTATCGACCTTGATCTCGACCTGTTGCCCGGCGTGGACGAAGCCGATGTCACTGTTTGACACCATGGCCTCGATCTCCAGCCGGCTGTCGCTCGGCACCACCACCAAGAGGGACTGTGCCGGCGTGACCACGCCGCCAACCGTGTGCACCGCGAGCTGCTGTACCACGCCGTCCACCGGAGCCGTCAGCAGTTGCAGCCTGGTCTTCTGCTCGGCCTTGATCAGGTCCTGGGCCAACCCGTTGGCCTTCTGCTCGGCCTTGGCGAGATCGTCCGAGATGGTGTGCCGATATTCCGCTATCGCCTGACCGCGCGTCTCGCGGATCGCGGCGATGGCCGCCTCCGTCTCGTTCAGATGGCTGTTTTGAACTGCGAACTCCTCCTGTTGCTCGACCAGGAGCTGGACCACTTCGAAATAAGCGAGCTTCGAGCCCAGCTCCTTCTCCACCAGCGTCTTGCGGATGTCCACGCGCGACTGAATGACCGGAATGATCGTCTCGAGCTTATGGATCGTCGCCACCGTGGTGGCGTGCTCGGCTTCCTTTTGCGCCTGCTGACGGACGAGTGCGGCGATCTTGGCGTGGTGCTCGGTCACCTGGTTCAACAAAAGCTGACGCTGGGTGCTGACCAGTTCCGGGTCCGCGTCGGCCGGCGGCACGAAATCGGCCACCGGATCATCACCGCCGGACAGCGCCGCCCGCAATCGCGCGATGTTGAGCCGCTCGGCAAGCAGGTCGTTGCGCAGATGATCGCGCTCCGCTTCGTTCGCGGTCGGGTCGAGCTCGATCAGGACGTCGCCGGCCCTGACCGTCTGCCCATCCTGCACCCGAATGGCACGCACCACGCCGGTCTCGAACGGCTGGATGACCTTGACCCGGCCGCCCGGCAGGATTTTCCCGGTCGCCGATGCCACGATATCGATCGTGCCCCACCAGGCCCAGATCAGCGCCAAACAGAACATGAGAATGATGGCGCTTCCGATCGCGCGGCCGATTGGCGATGGCGGCGTTTCCACGATTTCAAGCGCCGCCGGCAAAAATGCCAGCTCTTCGCGCCGCCTCTGTCGCGTACCCCGAAACGGGATGACGCGTTGTGTGGACCCGGCGGTTACTGATGATTCAGCTGACTTCATGGAATCCCCCCTGCAACCGGTGCAAGGATGCATAGCGGCCGCCAGTTTTGACGAGTGTGTCGTGGCTGCCGTCCTCGACCAGGCGGCCGCGATCGAGCGTGACGATGCGGTCCGCTGCGCGCACGGTCGAGAGCCGGTGTGCGATGATCAGTACCGTCCGCCCCCTGGCGATCTGCTGCATGTTCTGCTGAATGATGCGCTCGCTCTCATAATCCAGCGCGCTGGTCGCTTCGTCGAAGATCAGGATGCGCGGATCGGTGACGAGGGCGCGCGCAATGGCGATGCGCTGGCGCTGGCCACCCGACAACGTCGAGCCGCGCTCGCCGACCATGGTGTCGTAGCCCTCGGCGAGTTCGAGGATGAACTCGTGCGCCCCGGCAAGGCGCGCCGCCGCGACGACGCGCTCCATCGGCATCGCCGGATCGGCGAGCGCGATGTTGTCGCGCACCGAGCGGTTGAACAGCACGTTCTCCTGCAGGACGACACCGATCTGGCGGCGCAGCCAGGCGGGATCGGCCATGGCGAGATCCATTCCGTCCACCAGCACGCGCCCGCGCTCCGGGACGTAGAGGCGCTGGACCAGTTTCGCGAACGTGCTCTTGCCCGAACCCGACGGCCCGACGATTCCGACGGTCTGTCCGGACGGTACCTCGAAGGAGACATCGTGGAGGACCTCCTGCCCGTCGATGCGATAGCGGAACGAGACGTGGTCGAACGTGATGTCGCCGTGGATCGCCGGCAGCCGCGCGCGCCCCGCCGAGTAAGTCGGCTCGGCAGTGGTGTTGAGGATGTCGCCAAGCCGGGCAATCGACAGCCGCGCCTGGTGAAAGTCCTGCCAGATCTGCGCGAGACGCAACACCGGCGCGCTCACCCTGCCCGCCAGGATATTGAAGGCGACGAGCTCGCCGACCGAAAGGTTGCCGTCGATCACGAGCCTGGCGCCACAATAAAGAATACTTGCCGTGACGATCTTGCTGACGAGCTGCGCCGTCTGGCTCGCACTGTTGCCGAGGCTCAGGACCCGGAAACTCGCAGCCACATAGCCGGCGAGCTGCTCTTCCCAGCGCCGCTGCATCTGCGGCTCGACTGCCATTGCCTTGAGCGTCTCGATCCCGGTGACGCTTTCGACCAGGAAGGCCTGGTTCTCGGCGCCGCGACGGAATTTCTCGTCCAGCCGCTGCCGGAATAGCGGCGTCGCCCCGGCCGATATTGCGATATAGAACGGGAACGAGCCCAGCACGATCCAGCTCAATAGCGGCGAGTAGAAGAACATAACGCCAAGGAAGACGAAGGTGAAAAACAGGTCGATGACGAGCGTCAGCGCAGAGCTGGTGAGAAAATTGCGGATGTTCTCCAATTCGCGGACCCGCGCCACCGAGTCGCCGACGCGCCGCGCCTGGAAATAGGCCATCGGCAAGGCCAGCAAATGGCGAAACAGGCGCGCCCCGAGTTCGACGTCGATGCGGTTGGTGGTGTGCGCGAACAAATAGGTCCGCAGGATTCCCAGTACGGTCTCGAAAACCGAGATCGTGACCAGCCCGAGAACGAGAACGTCGAGGGTGCTCAAGGACCGATGCACGAGCACCTTGTCGATCACCACCTGAAAGAACAGTGGCGAGACCAGACCGAGCAGTTGCAGGAAGAATGATGCAAGCAGCACCTCGCTCAGGAGGTGACGATATTTGTGGATCGCCGCCATGAACCAGGTGATGTCGAACCGGCGGGTGATATCCGACAGTCCGGCGCGGCGGGTCATCAGCATCAGCCGGCCGTCCCAGACGTCGAGCAGTTCGTCCCGCGTCATCAACACGGGCCGGGGCGCAAGCGGCGACTGCACCAGCACCTTGTCGCCGTCGGCCTTGGCGACCAAGAGGAACCCGCCATCGCGCAGGCACGCGATGGCGGGCAAGGGCGTGCTGCCGAGCCGTGACCAGTCGGTCCGGTAGGCACGCGCCTTGAGGCCGAGATCCCTGGCGCACCGGAGCATCTCCGGCACGCCGATCTTGTCCGTTCCCAGTCGATGCGCGATCTGTCCGGCATCGGCCGCAACGCCCTGGAGATGAAGCAACGTCACCAATGCTTCGAGACCAGGGTCGATCGGTCTCGCGTTGTTGGTTTCGGTGCTCATGGGGCTCTCCAGGGCGAGGTCGTTGGCGTCAGGCGGTGTGCGGCTGCGCGAGCTGCGGCTGTTGGCCGACCGAGGGGTCGGCAATCGGCACCGCGCCGTGACCTTCACCCGCCGACACGAAGGTCGACGCCATGAACTGTCCAAGCAGGGCAGCAGCCGAGGCCGGCGAACCGTTAGTCGACGAGTTGGCAACCACCGGAGCGTTGAAGACGAGATTGTTGCCGGTTCCGCCGTTGAGGACGTCCTGCCCGCCATTGCCGATCAGGATGTCATCTCCCGCGTCACCATTCAGCGTGTCGTTGCCGCGGCTGCCGATCAGGATGTCATTGCCATCGCCGCCATTGGCGGTGAGCTGGATCGGCCCGGTGAGCCCAGATGCATTGATGACGTCATCGCCGCCGAGGCCGTTGATGACAAGACGATCGTTCGCATCGAAGCCGGAGATCGTGACGTCGGTAGCCAGTCCCGACACCGTGACCACGCCATTGTCCTCCGTGATGTTGATCACGTCGTCGCCATTGGTCGCGTTGATGACGACCGTGTCCGCCTGGCCGTCACCCGTGCTGGTACCGGGCTGCGCCGCCAGGTCGATGGCGACCTGGTTCACGCCGGTTCCGGTCAGGTCGTTGACCGTGATGGTGTCAGCGCCGCCCAGGGCCACAACATTGATATGCTCGACGCTATTGAGGTCCATGGTGACGTTGCCGACATCGCGGAACAGCCTCGTCCGGCTGCCATTGGCCGAGATATCGATGTTCTCGCTGATGTTGGCGCCGTTGAACTGCAGCGTATCGGTTCCGCCCTGGCCTTCGACCACGTCGCTGCCATCACCCGGGTTCCAGACGAAGGTGTCGTTGCCGGCGCCAAGCAAGGCCGTGTCGTTGCCGCGCCCACCGATGACGGTGTCGTTGCCGGCGCTGCCGATGATGGTGTCATTGCCGTCACCGCCGTTGAGCGTGAGGTTGGCCAATCCGGTATGCAGCTTGGAAGCGTCGATGGTGTCGTTGCCGGCGCCGCCGTTGATGACGAGCGAGTCGTTACCGGCTTCGACGCCGTTGATCGTCACCTGCGCCGCCAATCCGTTGACGACAATTGAAGAGCCGCTGCCGACCACGCTGATCTTGTCGTCGCCGGCGGTGCCATTGATGATCACGGTGTCCGGCTCGCCGTCGCCCTTCCCGCTTCCCGGCGTTCCCGATAGATCGATGGCAACCTGCTTCACGTCGGTACCGGTCAGGTCATCGACCGTGACGGTGTCGGCGCCGCCAAGGGTGGCGAGCTGGATGTGCTCGATGCCGTTGAGGTCCATGGTGACATTGCCGACGTCGCGGAACAACCTTGCCCGCGAACCATTGGCCGAGATGTCGATGTTCTCAGCGACATTGGCGCCGTTGAAGACCAGCGTATCGGTGCCGGCCCCGCCCTCGACCGTATCGCTGCCGTCGCCCGGGTTCCAGATGAAGGTGTCGTTGCCGTTGCCCAGAAGCGCAACGTCGTTGCCGCGGCCGCCGATCACGGTGTCGTTGCCATCGCCACCGAGCAGCATGTCGTTGCCGTCGCTTCCGGTGATGGTGTCGTTGCCGGCACCACCATCGATGGTCAGCTGCACGCTTCCGGCCGCGAGGCCGGCGGCGGTGATGACGTCGTTGCCACCGAACGCATCGATGATGAGCTGGTCGTTGGCACCCTCGGCGCCGGCAAGGGTGACCGACGCCGGCAGGCCGGTTACGCTGACTGAACCTCCCGTTCCGGTCACCTGAATGGCGTCGCTGCCGTTGGTGCCGTTGACGGTGACGCTATCGGCGGCGCCGTCGCCCACATTGCTGCCGGGTACCCCCGCGAGGTCGATCGCGACCTGGGTGACGCCGGTACCGGTGAGGTCGCCGACCGTAACGTTGTCGGCGCCGCCGAGGGCGTTGACATCAATGTGCTCCATGCTGTTGAGATCCATGGTGACGTTACCGACGTCGCGGGTGAGCTTCACCCGACCGTGGTTCGCCTCGATATCGAATTTTTCGTTGATGTTGGCGCCATTGAACACCAGCGTGTCGGTACCGTCGCCGCCGTCGACCACGTCGCTGCCGTCGCCCGGGTTCCAGACGAAGGTGTCGTCGCCGCTGCCGAGTTGCGCATTGTCATTGCCGCGGCCGCCGGTGATGACGTCATTGCCATTGCCGCCGATCAGCGTGTCGTTGCCGTCGCCGCCGGTGATGGTGTCGTTGCCGTCGCCACCGTCGACCGTAAGGCTGATGAGAGATGCGAGGCCGTTTCCGGCGCTGAAGACGTCGTCGCCCCCGCCCATGTTGAGCACGAGGTTCTCGGTGGTGCCGATATCGAGCGAGAACGGCGCCGGGCTGATGCGGTCGAAACGCACGCGGGTGCCATTGGCGGTAAGCGTGAAAATTTCAGATCCGTTGCCGCCGTTGACCTGGGCGGTGTCGATGCCGTCGCCGCCTTCCATCAGGTCGGTGCCGTCGCCCGGATTCCAGATCATCACGTCGTTGCCGGCCTGGCCGAACATCTGGTCGTTGCCCGCGCCGCCGATGAGCGTGTCGTTGCCGTCGCCGCCGAACAGCAGATCGTTACCGCCCTTGCCGTCAAGGATGTCGTTGCCGGCCTGGCCGAACAGCATATCGTTGCCCGAGCCGCCGGTCAGCCTGTCGTTGCCGTCGCCGCCGAACAACTGGGCGGCGGGCATTGCGCCGTTTCTTTCGTCGACCGAGATCGTGTCGTTGCCACCCTGCCCGAACATTTCGATCGTCCCGGTGTTGGCAACCGTCGGTTGGCCGCCAATGATGGCCACGGAGCCGCCGTTGATAAGAATGTTGCCGGCCACATCGCGGCTGGCGATGATCGTGTCGTCGAGGCTGTCGCCCAACACTGTCAGCAAGCCGGCTTGCGGGTTAAAATTAGCTTTGGTAGCCATTGTGATGGTCCTTTCGAGGTTGAGAGTCAGCGCACCTGCGCCTTCTGGAGTGATGATTTCGTTAGCGTTCCGTGGCGATGGCCATGGCTCGCGTCTTCAATAGTCTTTGCGCGCGCATGCGCGGCTTGAGATCGTGAGGTGATGTTGCTTTCAGAAAAAGCCGATGCTCAGATCCAGGCCATTGGTTGCCAAAAGCAGCAAAACGACCAGGCCAGCACCGCAAAACATCGCAATCGTCTTGAGCGTGTCGACGCCAAGCCGAGCTCCGGGTGCGCGGGAAAGAAGGCCTGCGATGGCGGCCAAACCGGCATCTGGGGAAAAACCAGCTTTGGTAGGCATTGTGATCGTCCTTTTGAAGTTGATGGTCAGCGCAATGCGTGAACGGAAATCCGAAGTGAGAATTTCGTTAGAGTTTTGGGCCGATGAATTTGGCCATGGTTCGCGCCCGCAATGATTCGGGCGGACGTCTGTGCGGTTGCGATCGACAAGGATTAGAAGCAACGGAGTACAGAAGCATCGTTCGATCGGATGATGTCGCGATCATCAAGTCGTGATGGCTGTCGTCGAACACGACAGCGGGCCGCTGGTTGGGGAAAAAGCAGCTTTGATAGCCATTGTGGTCATCCTTTCGAAATTAATCGTCAGCGCAAATGCGTGAGTCGAAATCCGGAGCGAAAATTTTCCTTGGAGTGTCGTGCCGTTGAAGTTGGTCGTGGCGCTCTCGATCATTTCGGCGCGCATGCGCGGTTGCGGGCCACCAGAAATGGCGGCCCCGCGCTACGGAAGTATTTCAGGCAAGGATCATCGTGTTACGATTGTAACGTAGCGGATGCCCGCAGGCACCGCGCCAGCGCGGCGGCGACTTCCGTGCTCGCCAGCGGCCAGCGCAGCACTTCTGAAATTCCAGCCTCCGCCAACGCACTGGCGTTGATGTCGATAGAGGACGTGACGGCGAGCAAGACAGGCTTCAACGGCGCAATCTCATGAAAGGCCCGCGCCAGATCCAGGCCGCCTTGAGCTTGCGAGCCATAACTAAGCAGGACGATGTCGAATCGTCCGGATTCGGAGCGGCATGCTGCGAGCGCGTCGCGCGCGTGTTCGAACCCAACAGGCTCGTACCCAAGGGCCGCCAATTTATCCTCGTCTGGCAGCAGCCGTTCGCGTTCGCTCTCGACGATCAGCACGGTCTGGCCGTGCCCGAGAGGAAGTGACGCCCGCTCGACCGGCGCGGTGTTGCCTGCGGCCGTCGCCGGCAGCCATACCTCAAAGTGACTTCCCTGCCCCGGCTTGCTCTGCGCGCGAATGGCTCCATCATGATCCCGAACGATTTCACGAACGGTTGCTAAACCGAGTCCGGTCCCGGCCAGGCGAGTAGTGAAGAACGGCTCGAACATCCGCCGCGCAACACGCTCATCGAAGCCGCGCCCATTGTCGCTCACGGAAAGGCAGACGTAGCGGCCCGGCGAGAGTTCGCCGTCGATCAGTTGACGAAAGTCGGTCACCTCTTCCAGTGTCGCGGCTACGCGGACTTGACCGCCGTCCTCCATCGCCTGCGCGGCATTGTTGCACAAATTGAGAATGACCTGTTGGAGCTGCGCCGGTTCGCCCGAGACGGTGACGTCCTTCGAAACGTCCTCCAAGACGAGTTCGACGCCGGACGGCAAGGAGGCGCGCAGAAATGAGGTTGCCTCCTTGAGCAAAGCGTGCACCTGCAGCGGACGTATGCTGGCATCGGTTCGCCGCCCAAAGCTGAGGATGTTGTCGACCAGATCGCGGCCGCGCCCCGCTGCCTTGCGGATCTCGTCAATATGCTGAGCTGACTTGGTTCCGCGCGCGAGTTGCGGTTCAATCATTTCAGAATAGCCAAGAATGGCACTGATGATGTTGTTAAAGTTATGCGCAATTCCGCTGGCAAGGGATCCGACCATCTGCATGCGGCGCGCGCGTTCCAGCCGCATCGTGAGCTTCGCCTTGTCGCGCTCGAGATATTCTCGTTCGATGGCGTTAGCCACGGCGTCCCCGGCAAGTCGCACTATCGGCTCCGGCTGAATTTTGTTCCGTATCGGCTTGAAGCGATCAAAACCCATGATGCTTCGAACCCGGCCCGGCCGGATCAACGGCACGCAGGACCAGGCACGCACGCCAACGGCCGTCAGCGTGTCCTTGACCGGGCCTGGCGGCAAAGCGTTCACATCCGGAACGGTGACACTGTTCGATTCAGCAACGCCAAGCTGTTCGGCCAATGTTAGGGCCTGATTTGGCCAATCTAGCGGAAACGCTTTCCCGTCCGCCGACCATGTGTACAGGCGGATGGGCTTCTCATCCAACACCACGTAGGCGCGATCGGCGCTGATCGTCCGGCTTAGCTCGCCTAGCACCTGCCGAAGCCGCACCTTGGTTTCAGCCGGCGAGCTATTGATCAGACGCGTCGAATTCTCGGCTATGACGCGTTCAAATGCGGCCCGGCGTCGCTGAGCAACGGCACGAGCACGCAGCCGCAGGCCGAGAAATACGAGCATGCCGAGTAACAGCAGGGAGACAACATATAGCAGCAGCCGAAAGCGCTGCTCCCCGGCCTCGACCACGGACCGATGGCGGGAGAACAGCGCACGGGTCGCCTCGAGGGCTTGCGCGCTGGCCACGGCGATGAAGGCCTTCAGCGTCTCATCGACGGCGGGAAATTGATCATAAAGTAATCGTGCATGCGCCAGCATTGCCCGCGCTGTTTCTGCTTCCGGTCCGGCGGTGGGCGCTTGCTGGGCGAACTGATCGATCCTTTGCTGGAGCGCCCGAAGAGCTTCGGGTGACGTGTCGCGCGACAGATAGAGGATTGCGGCCGCCAATGCGCCCGTTGCCGGCGCGAGTTGCACGTCGTGGGCGAGGAACGCGGGGCTCGTACTGAGAAGGCCAACATAGGAGAGCGAATTCTGCAGCAGCGCGTTGCTGGTCTTGAAACGCTCGAGCAGAGCTTCCTGCTCGACGACCGCCGCTGCGAGCTGGTCAATTGGTCTCGCATCGAGGCGCTCGGCCTGCGCGTGGGAGCGGAGCCGAGTGACCGCGTCCTCCATCGCCCGCGCAGCAGTGGTGAAGGTATCGTAGTCACGAAGCAGACCAGCCCGCGCCTGAAGCACGTCGCGGTGAAGCGAGGCCTCGGCAAGCTTATAATCGTCGAGCGTCTGGAGCGTCACCGCGTAGGCGGGCGCGTTGGTATCGATTCCGCGCAACAACAGCCAAGTCAGCAGTGCGAGCAGAAATGACACGCCGAGAATGAACGGCAGGTTTCTCATGGGGTCGCCGAGCCCGCACGTGGCGCGACGGCGGCCGGCCTCACAGCTTGATCCCGGTAGGTTCCAGTCAACGTGTTGAGGAAGGCGACGATGGCGGCGATTTGCTGATCGGTTAACACCCGGTCAAGCTGCGCGACGCCCATCGCTTTGACCGCCTCCGGCAGCGTGGAGGCGCTGCCGTCGTGGAAATAGGGCGCGGTGGTTGCCACATTTCGCAAGCTGGGGACACGAACCAGCACCGGCTCCGGTGAGCCCAACGGATGGAAGATGCCGTGCCGCTGAAACAGATTGCCGCCGACATTGACGCCCTGATGGCAGGTGACGCAGCCGAGCGATTTGAAAACCTGATAGCCGGACAGTTCGTCCGGCGTTATCGCGTCAGCTTCGCCCGCTAGCCATCGGTCGAAGCGGCTGTCCGGCGTAACCAGCGACCGTTCGTATGTCGCGATCGCATCCAGCACCGCAGCGACGTCAGGCTCTCTTCCATAGGCGTCGCGAAATTGGCTTGCCATTTCGCCGTCAGCACGCAGCTTGCCGACGGCTTCGTCGATGCTCGACGCCATAATCGCGGGATTGCGAAGACTACTCTCTATTCCTTCCTCCAGCGAGCGGAAATTGCCCTCCCAGTTCAAGCGAAAGTTCAGGCTTACATTGAAGACCGTCGGCGTATTGAGCGCGATCGGCTGACCCGTGCGCGTGTCGTGGATATTGGCGGTGGCGCCGTTGGTTCCTATATCGTGGCAGGATGAACAACTGTGTGTATTATCGTGAGACAGACGCCGGTCACGGAACAATCGCTCTCCGAGCAACACACGCTGCGGGTCCTGGGCGCGTGGCGCGGGAATTGGGGTGATCGGCTCCCGGCCAGCGCGTACCTCAGAGGCCAGCGATTGAGCGTCCACCGGCGAGATCGCGTTGAGCCAAACGAGCGCCAGCAGGAGATACAAGAAACTGCAGGTATATACGGCCGTCGTCACCACCGGCGGCACGCTTGAAGGGACTGTACGCAATGAGCGGCTCATCACCGAATGACCCGGGTCCTCGCGGAAGCGTCGATCGCCAAGTTTGCGTCCTTGTCGTGGAGGATGATCCTGCCTTGCAGCGCATGATCCTAAACTATTTCGCCGAGAACAACATCCGGACCCTGGTAGCAAATAATCGTCAGGAGATGGTCGATCAGCTCGGTCGCACCGAGGTAAATCTGGTGATCCTCGATCTCCGGCTGGGCTCAGAGGACGGACTGGATTTGCTGCGGGAGGTTCGGTTGAGCTCCGAAGTGCCCGTGATCATCATTACCGGTCACCGCCGCGACGACATCGATCGCGTGGTCGGATTGGAGCTCGGCGCCGACGACTATGTGACAAAACCATTCAACCTGCGTGAACTTCTCGCTCGCGTGCGCGCAGTTCTGAGACGGTTCGATGTCGGCCGGACTGCACCCGCTCGCGATCCCGAGCGCGGCCGCTTTCGATTTTCCGGCTGGGAGCTTGATCGCCGGGCTCGCCAGCTGACCGACCCGGCTAGCGCGCCGGTAGCGCTGACCAAAGGCGAGTACGCGATGTTGCTCGCTTTCCTCGAAGCCCCGCAGCGTCCGCTCAGCCGAGAACACCTTCTGCAAGCGACCCGTGTACACGAGGATGTGTTCGATCGCAGCATCGACGTGCAGATTCTCCGCCTCCGCCGCAAGCTCGAGCGCGATCCCAGCGCGCCGCGCGTAATCCAGACCGAGCGCGGCGTCGGATATGTCTTTGCCGTTCCTGTAGAACGGGTCTAACTGCGCCTAGGCCGTGCGCTTGGGGACAGACTCGACGAGAGTGAGTTTGCCGAAGGGTACACCGGCCTTCAAAAGCCCTTCGCGGTAACGGGCGGTGTCGGCCGGAGATTTCCAGCGGAAATTTCTAAGATGCCGTTCAACGCTGAGGCCGGGAAAGTGGCTCAATAAGACCTCGGTCGCTGTTGCCGCTTCCTCGTTCCGTCCGGATTGCGCGAGCGCCGCGGCGCGGACCGCGAGCACCTGAAGGTGATTTGGATTCAAATACAGCGCCTCGCGCGCCCAGGACAGCGAAGCATCATATTGTCCCAGCAGGTAATGGCTGAATGCGTTCAATGCCGCCCATTGATATCGCGGGTCGGTGTTGCCGCGCTGCACGGCCATGGAAAATAACTCGATGGCCTGCCGATGCTCGCCGATCACGAGGTGACACAGGCCGAGAACGCCGCGGGCCCCCATGTCGTACGGGTTTAGCTCAACCGCCTTGTTTGCGGCGTCCAGCGCAGCTTCGTAATGCCCCTGCATCGCATGCACATAGGACAGGATCGAAAATGCGAACGACGAACCAGGATCAAGCCGGACACTGCTTTCTGCGAGCTCCATCGCCTCGGTCCACAATTGCCGCGTGCTCTTGATCCATCCATATTGCACGCCCTGCAGCCGGATCGTGGCGAGGTAGGCGCGTGCAATCGAAAGCGCCGGATCGAGCGCGATGGCCTCCCTGAACAGAGTGATCGAGGTTTCGAAATCAGCCTTGGTCTGCCGATAATAATGAGAAAGCCCCCGCAAGAACCGATCCCATGCGGTCAGGTCGATCGACAATGACCGGCCGGGGGTGGAAGCTTCCGCACGATATATCTCCGGCGCTATCGCCGCCGACAGACTCGCCGTGATCTCATCCTGCATTGCGAACAAATCGCCGACGTCCCTGTCATATCTGCCGGTCCACAACTGCTCGCCGCTTTCCGGAGCTATCAGATCGGCGGTGACACGAATCTTGGTTCCGCCGCGCCTCACCGTGCCCCGGATCAGGTAGGTCGCGTCAATCTCCCGCGCGATCAGGCGCGTGCTGATATCCTTACCTTTGAACGAAAACGTCGAACTCCTGCTCAGAACGCGATAAAATGACTGCAACGAAAGCGCGTGGATCAAGTCCTCGGTCAGTCCGTCGGAAAAGTATTCGTCAGCGCTGTCGCTGAGATTGGTGAACGGAAGCACGCCCACGATCGCGGTCCGGTATTGCGGCCGCAGGATTGGCTTGTTCCTCGGCCCCGGATCGCGGGTGCTGGACCCGCCCGGCTGCCAGGTCCAGACATCGACCGTCTCTTCAATGTTCTTCAGACGGTAACTACCGGCGGCGACGAAGCTGGCGCTGAGATGCCTGCTGGCCTCGTGATAGGCTTTCGCCGAAACGGCGACCCCGCCGGGAGCGGCGACCGCCTCGAGGCGGACGGCAATGTTCACATCGTCCCCGAATACCTCGTCCTCGTCGGCCAATATATCTCCCATGTGGACGCCAAGACGGAATTGCATGGTCCGGTCTGCGGGGAGATGGTGGTTCCGTTCCGCCATCATCTCTTGCATCGCAATCGCCGACTCGATGGCTCCGACGATGCTCGGAAACTCCAGCAAAAAGCCGTCGCCGGTGTTCTTCACGACCCGGCCGCCATGATTGAGGATGATCGGGTAGATCGCGCTTCGATGGGCCTTGAACGCGGCATGCGTTCCCGCCTCATCGGCGCCCATCATTCGCGAGTAACCGGCGACGTCGGCACAGGCTATCGCCGCTAGGCGTCGTTCCATATCTCCTGAGCTCCACTACCAACGGATACTACTACGTGGTCAACTGGCCGAAGCCAAGCATTCTCCATCGACCTCTTTGATATGTCGGCAGAATTTGCGTAGCTTTCCAGCTTATTCGCAGTGCAACCTCTTGCAGCCTCAAACTGCATCGTTGACGTATGCACTGCGACGTTGTTGCCTCTTGCTTGCCTCACACCGGACTGCCCTCTTTCAGCACCAAAGCCGGGCTACCCCACCGGCGCTGGATCGAAATGTGTCATCGCGCGAGCCCGCGGACAGGAGCCGTCATGAAACCGAGCATTGGCGTTTGCCCAGCGGTCGTCCTTGCGGTTGTAGTCGCCGCCGGCGTGGCGCCGGCGCGCGCGCAGGACTATCCGTCGAGGTCGATCACCATGATCGTGCCGTTCCCGGCGGGAGGCGCGAGCGATGTGGTGGCGCGCATCGTCGGCAACCAGATGTCCAAGATCCTCGGGCAATCTATCATCATCGAGAATGTCGGCGGCGCCGGCGGCACCATCGGCAGCGCGCGCGCGGCGGCCGCCGCACCGGACGGCTACACCCTGCTTGCGGCGGCGATGGGCTCGCATGTCGCGGCCCCGGTGCTGACGCCGAACATCAAATACGATCCGCTCGCCGACTTCGTGCCGATCGGCATCACCGCCCATTCGCCTGCGGTCGTCATCGCGCGAAAGGATTTCCCGGCACAGGATCTGAAAGAGTTCATTGCAGTGCTGCGCCAACAGGGTGGCGCTGTGAGGCAGGCTCATGGCGGCATCGGCGCGTCCTCGCACATGGCCTGCCTCTTGTTCACCGAACAGATCGGCGCGAAGCCGACGCTCGTCGCCTATCGCGGCTCCGGCCCGGCGTTGAACGACCTGGTCGGAGGCCATGTCGACTTCATGTGCGAGCAGTCGGTCAGCGTGGCGGACCAGGTGCTGGCGGGCGCCGTGAAGGCCTACGCCGTCTCCACGCCGGGGCGGCTCAAGACGCTGCCGAATGTGCCGACCGCAAAAGAGGCGGGCGTCAACTATGAAATGAGCGTCTGGGCCGGGCTGTTTGCGCCCAAAGGTGTCTCGCCTGAAGTTGTCGCCAAGCTTGCCGATGCGCTGGACCATGCACTCGATGAGCCGGTTGTCCGCGAGACCATTGCAAAACTCGGCGGCTCGATACCGGCCAAGGCCGAGCGCACCCCGGCTGCGTTCGACCGCTTTGTAAGGTCCGAAATCGCGCGCTGGGCGCCTATCCTCGCGGCGACCAGCGCCGAGCAATGATGCGCGCTACTCGGGCTCGGGCAACTTGAGCATATCATTGAGGCGCTTGTTGTATTCCTCATCCGACAGCGGTGCCGTGGGAATCCGCGAGCCGTTGTCCGAAGATTGTCCCAAGTGGGTCAGTTGCGGAAACAACAATACCAAGAGAAGCAGCAGCCATTGCGCCGCGAGAAACGGCGCCAGCGCGCGCACGAAAGAGCGGAATGCGACCGGCTCCTTGAGAACGCCGCGCACCATCATCAGCGCGTAACCAAATGGCGGCAGCAAGAAGCTCGACTGCAATGTCAGGAGCACCAGCACCGACACCCAACGCGCATCAGCGACACGGATCAGGAGCGGTGGAATCACGATCGGCACAATGACGAAGATGATTTCGAAGGCATCGAGCACGAACGCGCTGATCGCGATCACCGAGAGCACGACGGCGACCGCCACGATTTCTCCGCCTGGAATTGAGGAGACCATCTTGCCGACAAGATCGGCGGTCCCAAGCAGCCTCAGAACCATCGTGAACGTCGTTGCCGCCAGCAGCAACGAAAACAACGCGCCGGTGAGAGCGATGGCGTCGTTCAGCACGTTATTCAGCGCCGCGCCGCGCAAACGCCCGGTTGCGAGACCAGCGGCCAGCAGCGCAAAAGCCCCCATCGCAGCGGCCTCGACAGCGTAGAAATAGCCGAAGGCGACACCACCGAGCAGAACGATCAACGACACCAGCGCAAAGGCCGCGAGCAATCCTTCCCCTGCGCCTAAGCGCTCACGGTCAGGCAGTCTTGTCGCGCTGCGTCCCGCGATCCAGGATAACGCCAGGCACAGCGCGACGAAGATCGCGCCCGGCACCAGCGCCGCGTGAAAAATGTCCTGTGTATTGACGACGCGATCGTTCCTTCCCGTCGCCGTCACCGCCATCGTGTGCGCGGACAACATCGCGTCGCTTAGAAGAATGAGAACCAGCGACGGCGGCACCAGCACGCCAAGCGTGCTTGCGACCGCAATGATGGCGTGACGAGTTGGCGCTTGTATGCCTTCCGCCGCAAGGCGCGGCGACACCACGCGCGACAGGCCGAGCACGCTGGCTCCGACCGAACCGTTCATCGGCCCGAGCAACGCGCCGAGCAGCATGCCCGACACCAGCGGGGCGGAGGGCTTGCGTGGAAGCACGGCATTGCCGGCGCGGTAAAGCGCGTCCGCGACCGGAAGCCGGTCAAGCAGCAGGCCCATCGTTACGTATAGCGGCAGGGCTTGCAGCAAATCGTTTTCAAACAGATTGATCAGCCGGCTCGGCAGCGCCCCCAACGTGGAAACATCGATCGCGCCAGCCACAACGCCAAGTACCGCGCCGCAAGTCGCGACCGCGATGAGAACGACCGCGGCGGGCAGGCCGGTGGAAATGATGCCGACGCCAACCAGCACCAGCAGCGCGAGCCCCACCCATTCCATCATCTTTCGCCCGCCTTGAGAGGACGGAAAATATCGACCAGCGACTGGCCCAGGATCGCGGCGGCCATGACCCAAAGCGCAATCTTGATCAGGAAATAACCTCCGTTGCCGCTGTCCTGAAACGCCTCGAGATCGCGAATGCTGGACATGACGGTGCCCTTGCCCGCGATCAGGACAAACAAAGCCCACGGCAAGAGTCCTGCGGCCGCACCGATTTGATTGAGGCGTCGCCGCGTTGGCACGGAGTATCGCCGGGCCAGCACGTCAGCGGCGAGATGCGTTCCCGCGCGAGTCGCCGCGGTTACGCTCAGCGCGACGAAGAACGCAAAAGCCACCTGCCCCAGATCGTTGGCTTCCCGGGAGTAGCCGCGAAACAGATCGCGCAGCGGCCATTGCAGGAACAACAGCGTGATCAACGGCAATGCGAGCCATTTGGCGGCGGCGACAGCGTAGCCGATCAGGCGATCGAGGCCGCGCAGGAAGATCGTCAAATGGCCGTCCCTCTCATTTCATTCCGCACTGGCTCGCCGGCGACGCAATGCAGATTGCACCTGTCTCCCGGCAAAATTCCCAGCCCAAAAGGAATTTGCGATTTTGGGGTTCCCCGCCTCCATTTCGTGACCGGAGACCGCTGCGCCCCAGCCGCTTCCGAGGAAATTCCCCAGTCAAACTTACAGGGAAGTATTTCGGGGTAATAGGGAATTCTCAAGAGATAACAGGGAATTCACGCGCCATTTCACCTGACACCATCCGCTACCGAGTCGAATACTTCTGTCGCGTCACTTCTGTCGCGCGGTATTTCTCACTCGCCGTTCGGTCGCAAAGTGCTAATCTCAGCCATCGCACAAGACATGTTCTCGGCGGGGTCAAATGTGACGACGCGAGTTCATTACGCTTCTTGGCGGAGCCGCGACGACGTGGCCGCTCGTTGCGCACGCGCGGCAATCTGCGTTGCGGTTTCGGCTGCTCGCGATCGCTGACGGCCTGCAACCAAACATAATGGGCAATCTCCATGGTTCTGCGCAAACCTCATCTGACGGCCGAGCCTCAGCTCGGTCAATAATTGCACCCAAACCGAAGGAGCTCGACATGGCCACTACTCAGGCGCGCAGCGAAATGAACCGTCTCTATCTGACCTTGCTTTTTGCCTTCGGCATGCTGTTGATCTCTCCTGGCCCTTCGCGGGCGCAGGACAGCACACCGATTGCCCAACAGATCGCCAAAGCCTACGGCCTCGATTCGTTTGGGCAAATCGAGGCAATCCGCTACACCTGGAATGCGGAACTTGGTGACCTCAAGCTTTCTCACAAGTGGGAATGGAGCCCGAAGACCGATACCGTCTCTTACGAGGGGAAAGATAAGGAAGGCAAAGAGGTCAAGGCGACCTATCGGCGCTCGGAGCTCGGCAGCCAAAGCGATGCCATCAAGAACATAATCGATCCGGCGTTCGTCAACGATCAGTATTGGTTCATCCTCCCGTTCCACTTTGTATGGGACGGCCCGACTGCGACCGATGAGGGCATGCAGAAACTGCCCACGGGTGATGCTTCCGCTCAACGGGTCGTGATGAAATACCCTTCGGAGGGTGGCTACCAGCCCGGCGACACCTGGGACCTCTACGTTGGCGCCGACAAGCGAATCGAAGCGATCGTCTACCACCGTGGCGCTCCCACCCCGCCGCCCAAACTCGTGATCGCGACGTATACGGACTACAAGAAGGCTGGCCCACTCCTCGTGTCGACGGATCACCGTGGAACGTTGGACGGAAAGCCCTTGCGGCTTACCATTACGGATGTGTCGGTTAAACTGACTGGATCGGACAACTGGATAAACGCGCAGTGAACCTCGGAACGGTTCGTTCGAGCGATTGATTGTGAAGGCTGAGGCGCACCGCCGATCGCCCGCGGCGGTGTGCTTTGTCAGCTCATCGATACGCAGAGTAACGGTTCCATCAACCAATACGTAGAGTAACCATTCAGGCCTTTGGAGCACGCGCCATGCCCAAGATCTTCACCGATGTCTGGCAGTTCCTGACCGGGACCACGGGTGATTATCTCCATCAGGGAAACTGGCGCTTCCTGATCCTGGCGCTGTTCTGGATCCTGCTGCTCGCTGGCATTGCAATAGCCTTCCGGAATTGGCAGGAGGATTCAGAGCAGCGCACCGGCCGACATCTTGGAATCTGGCTGGTCCGAGTCCTGATCGGCTGCTTGTGGTTCCAGGGCATGCTGTGGAAATTGCCGCTACCTGTATCCGACGGTCTGCAATACTGGACCGGACAGGAAACGACCAGCGCGGTTTTCGAGTTTCACCGCACCTTCATGAAGGATGTCGTGTTGCCTCACATGACGATCTTTGGGCCAATTGTTTTTCTTGCCGAGCTGGCATTCGCTGTATCGATGATCCTCGGGCTTGCGGTGCGATTGGTGGGCGTGCTGGCCATCGCTTATGTGCTGCAACTCTGGCTCGGCCTCTATAGCAATCCGTCCGAGTGGCCGTGGACATACATGTTCCTGGCCATGTTGATGTTCCTGTTTGTGCTCGAGGGTGCGGGCCGCAGTCTCGGTTTCGATGCCTGGTTGCGCCGCAATGTCCCCGCCGTGCGGGACGGGAAGGGCCTCATCGGCTGGTTCTTCCACATGGCGGGTTAGTCGCGATCGTTTGCGCGAGAGGCACATGACGGCACTGGCCCGCGCAGCAACGCTCCTTGTGGCGCTGGGCGTAACTTGCGCATGTGCCGCCGACATTGGCTATCTGGCTCCGCCTGGAGTCCCTGCAAACGAGTTCCCGTCACCTCGGCGCCCGGTTGCACAGATCGTCAGCCCAAGCCGCTCCGGCGAGGAGCACCGCGACTCCCTGAATGAGGCCGGCGAGATCGCCCGTCTTCTTGAACTGAGGCCAGGCATGACGGTCGGCGACATCGGTGCAGGCAGCGGCTACCACACGGTCCGGCTCTCGCCTCTCGTCGGCCCCACCGGCTCCGTCATCGCGCAGGACGTCACGCGGAAATACCTCGTCGAGCTCGCCAAGCGAACGGGAAGCCTGAGGCTGACAAACGTCACATTCGCGCTGGGCGAACCACACGACCCGCGCCTGCCCGCTTCCTCGCTGGATGTCGCCATCCTCGTGCACATGTATCACGAGATAGCCCAACCCTATGCCTTCCTCTACAATCTCGCTCCCGCAATGAAGCAGAGCGCGCGGATCGGAATTGTCGACCTCGAGCGGCCGACGGCGGAGCATGGCACGCCAATTAAGCTCTTGCGTTGCGAACTGACCGCCGTTGGCTATCGCGAGATCGTCACATCTCAGCTCGCAGGCGATGGCGGATATTTGGCGGTGTTCTCTCCACCGGGGAATGTGGGTCGAATATCCCCGCGGGATATCGTCGCTTGTGGGGATGGTGCCGGCACTCGCTGATCAGGGCTCCCGGCAGCTATTGCCTGCGAGGGGTTGCTGCTGTCGCAGCTCAAGCGCGAGGCGAACGAACGTCGCCGAAATGGACCAGGCCGCCTTGACGCCGGCGACGAGATTGCCGGAGACTTTCGATACCCCGCCGATCCGGCGCCGCTGGCCGACGGCGATCTCCAGCGCCGGCAAACGGGCGGCCGCGACCCGCATCAGCATTTCCAGGTTCCAGCCATATGTCTCCTCCTTCATACCAAGGCGTCTGAGTTCGTCCCGCCGGATCGCGCGAAACGGCGACAGGTCGGTAAAGCTTGCGCCATAGACGAGGCGCAGGAGCAGCCTGCCGACATAAGCCGCAACGACCTGCTGTGGCGCCAGGCTGCCGCGCTCGCGTGAACCGCGAACACGCGAGCCGAGAACGAAGCTGGCCCGCCCAGCGACGATCGGCGACACCAGATCAGGGATGAATTCCGCAGCATCGCTGCCGTCGCCGTCGAGGAAGACCAGAATGTCGGCGTCATCGCGTACGGCGGCGATGCCTGCCTGGATGGCGCGACCGTAGCCGCGTCGCGGCTCGACAATCACGCGAGCCCCCGCGGCCTCTGCCCGCTCGGCCGTACGATCGCGCGAGGCCCCGTCGACGACAACAACTTCGCTTACATTCTGCGCCAGCACCGCGGTCACGACCTGGCCGATCGCCGTTTCCTCGTCGAGGCACGGAATGATCGCGGAGACGACGGTCACTTCGCTCATAGGCTCCAGCGCAGGCCGCAATTAGCGCAGCTCTTGGGCGGCTTGTCGGAAAGCAGCGCCGCACGAAAATCCCGATACGCGGGCCCGTTCCAGATGTCCCGCAAGGACTGCCGCCCTGCATCGCCAAGCGTATAGTTGTCGTAGCCATGCTGCGAAAACGGCGCGATGCAGCACGGCAGGGCGCGGCCATTGGCCGTGAAATACATCAACGACCATGGCCGCCGACAGAGCGACCATGGCGAACCGTCGCCACTGCCTTTCAGACTTAACCCCGGCTCGGTCGCTGCGCCCGACGCACTGAAGGTGACGCCAAGGGAACGCGCCAGATCCTCGGCCTGTTTCAGATAGGCCGCTTCGTCCTCGGTCAGGCGTTCGAACAGGGCTTGATCCGGTCGTGCCTTGCCAACGGCCGATTCGTCGAAGAACACGAGCCGTTGCAGATAGACCTCGTTGACACCGATATCGGCGGCAAGTTTCACAAATGCCGGGAGTTCCTCAATGGTCTCTCTTAGGCCAGTGAGCCAAACAGAAACCTGCGGCCTGGCGTGTCCCTCTCGCGCCTGCAGCTCGCGAAATGCGCGCACGTTGCGGATGATGCGGCCGAAATAATCCCTGCCACGGATTGCCTTGAAACTCTCGCGGTTTGACGCATCGAGCGACACACGCAGCTCATCAAGCCCGGCGTCGATCAGCGCTCGCCCGCGGCGCTCACCAAGGACCGTTCCATTGGTGTTGAACAGGATGTAAACGCCGCGGTCCTTCAGGTATCTGACCATCCGCGGCAGGTTCGCGACCAGCATCGGCTCGCCGACGCCGTGCAGAACCGCCCGCGCGAGATCGGGAACCTGGTCGACAATCGACGCAAACAGATCCCAACTCATGTCCGCCGGCGGCTCGAGTTCCTCGTAGGTGCGAGGACAGGTGGTGCACAAGAGATTGCAGCGGTTGGTCACTTCGAGATAAAGACAGACCGGCGGACGCTGGGCGACCTCGGTGCGCTCGCCCGTGACCGACTCGTGATAGCGGCGCGGATCGATCGGCGCGTGAGTGCTTGGCACTTCGCCGGAAAGGCTCATTGCGATGACCCTGCGTTTGCGGTTCGCTGCATGTGGCTCCTCCAGGCCACCAAGGCCCAAGCCAGCAAAAGACCTCCGAACAGAATTGATTTTGTCACCATTCTTGGAATGTAGAAATCCCAGTCAAGTTGTTCTGACAGCAATAGCGCACCGATCGAAACGAACCAGATCGGCGCGGAACCGCACAGGGCGGCAAACGGCGTGATAACCAGAAAATACCAGGGGTAGTTGGGCGACAACAACAAAAGAGTGAGGAGCAGCAGCATGTTGATGTCGGCAAGCGCGGACGCGATGCTGCTGTGAGAGCCGCGAGCGACGGAAAGGCTTTTGGACAACAGGATGAGCGCGGCCAGTACGACGTAAGCGACAACATCACCTTGATGCTCGCCAAACACAAGCCGCCAGAGCGACAACAGCCAGAGATCGTTGCCGGCGCTGATCCCCTCTTCCGTCAAATAGCCCTTGGTCAGGAATCCAAGAACCCCCCAACCGACCGATAAATAGGGAAGATAACAAAGTGCTGCGGCAGCGATCACGACGAGTGGCATTTTGAGGTCCCACGGGCGCCAGATCCCCGCCAGCACCGGCGCGGCAATTGGCTTGACCAGCGCCGAAAACGCGATCAAGGCCGCTCCGCGCAGAGCATGGCCGGTCAGAGCAATCCACAGGCCCAGCAGCATCAGCGCAACCATCAGCGCGTCGACATGGCCGCTGTTGGCAATCTCCCACAAGGGAAGCGGGTGCCAGAGATAGGCGATCACACGCGTCACCGGGCGGTTCATGCGCCGCAGCAGGAGCATGATCAGTGTGACGGTGACGGACTCGCACCCCAGCAGTGCAAGACGCATCACAGTCACGCTTTCCCCCATCCGGGTGACAATGAGGAAGAAAAATTGCGCCACCGGAGGATAGATGGTGACGGCAGTATCGGCCCGGTTGATGTGGGGAAAGATCGTCCCGTCGCGCAGAAACGCCAGAGTCTCATGGGCCGGGAAATAGCGGTAGGGATTGATGCCGGCGGCCTGAACCCTGCCATCCCAGATATAACGATAGATGTCACTGGACAGAAACGGATCGAATAGCAGCACATAGGCTCTCAGAAGGATACCAACTCCAAAGATGAGCCAAAGCGCGCGTTCGGGTGGAGCGCGCTCGGCCAGTTGGGTCGCTATGATCGTCAGCAAACCTGCGAGGATGGTCAGAGCGATGAAGGCATTGTCACCTCCAGCTTCGAAGGCAAAGGGGGTCACCAGGGTCAGAGCCGCCAGGACAGCACCGATACCGGCCAAGCGATGCAGCGGAGGCACGCTGTTGGCAGAGCGCGCCAGTCGACCGAATGGACCAGCGATAGCTCCCGGCATTGGCTTCATGGGTTCATCTGCGGCGCGGCCTTAAGAAAGGCCCGGGTCGCAGGCGCAAGGCCACCGCCCCGAAAGCGCGACGAATTGCCGGCCAGTTCGTCCTTGAGCCAACCTAGCGTTTCAACGTCGTCGATATCGTACCATTCCGGCAGCAGCGCCGTCGTGAGCTCGATTTCGGCCGCGCGCTCGCATGTGCTGCGAGCCACGGTTTCCGTTCCCCATGCGATCTGAGTGAACAGATGCCGATGCGGGCGCTTCAAGCCGATGAGATAGTAGCCGCCGTCGCTGGCTGGTCCGAGCACCATGCGGTCGCCTGCTTCGCGAAGGTTTTCAATGGCCTGCACAAGGAAACGGGCAGGAAGGGTTGGGCTGTCGCCATTGACGAGCAGGACGCAGTCATGTCCGTCGATCAGGAGATCACGCGTGGCACCGAACAGCACATTGCCAAGATCGTCGCCAACCTGCAGCAGTAGCCCGAAGGTTGCCGGAAGCAGCTCCCGCATGATGTGCTCGGCTCCCGCGGGCGCATAGACCCCGTAGCCGCGCCTGCCGAGCACCTCCGGGACCGCCTCGATGGCTGCCGCCACATCGCGCAGAAAGCAGGCCGATAGCTCCGAGGCGGCAACCGCCCCAACGGCCGTCGCAAGCCGGGTCTTTGCGCGGCCAGGTTGCGGCGCCTTGCAAATGATCCCGATCGCCGCCGCGCTCACGGCAGGAGCCGGGAGCGCAGGCGATCGGCGGCGATCGCGATCGATAGCAGCGCGTCATGGCTGCCGTCCGCTTCGCCTTTTTCAAAATCCATCGATGCGCCCCATTTGATTTGTGACATGGAAAACTGCAAAGACGGGACCCCGCCGCAGGCCGCAGCCGGAAGCGACGAAATGTGCCACCGAGGTTATGACTGAGCGCTTCACAAATGTAACAAGATGGTTTTGAATGGCATATTGATCACGGATATTGCCAACAAGCCCTGACACAAATTAGCACGGAGAACCTCATGCCGACGAACAGCAAGCATGCGGAAACGATTGTCCTGCACGCCGGGTATCGTTGCGATCCGACGACGACGTCGGTTGCGGTTCCGATATACCAGACTACATCCTACCAGTTCAATTCGACCGAGCACGCCGGCGACCTGTTCGCGTTGAAGCAATTTGGCAATATCTACACGCGCATCATGAATCCGACCCAGGCCGTTCTGGAAGAGCGCGTGTCCGCGCTTGAAGGCGGCGTCGCTGCACTTGCGGTCGCCTCGGGGCAATCCGCCTCGCTGCTTGCCGTGCAAAATATCTGTCATGCCGGCGACAATTTTGTGTGCTCGACCGATATTTACGGCGGCTCGTGGAATCTGTTCCAGAACACCATGAGCACGATGGGCATCGAATGCCGCTTCGTTGATCCCGCCGATCCGGAAAACTTCGCCAGGGCGAGTGATGCACGCACCCGCTGCTGGTACGGCGAGAGCTTGCCAAACCCGAAGCTCGTGGTGTTCCCGATCGCTGAGGTTGCCAAGCTCGGCCGCGCGATGGGCATCCCGCTCATCATGGACAACACCGCCTGCCCGGTCTTGTGCAAGCCGCTTGAGCATGGCGCGGCCATCGTCATGCACTCGACCACGAAATATATCGGCGGTCACGGCACCTCGATCGGCGGCATTATCGTCGACGGCGGCAATTTCGACTGGGAGAAGCACGCCGACCGCTTTCCGATGTTGAACACGCCCGACCCGAGTTATCACGGCGCCGTGTGGACGCAGGCGGTGAAGCCACTCGGACCGATTGCCTATATCATCAAGGCGCGCGTGACGCTGCTGCGCGACATCGGCGCGGCCATGTCACCGTTCAATGCCTTTATGTTCATTCAGGGTCTCGAGACGGTGGCGCTGCGAATGCGCCAGCATTGTAGCAACGCCGTAGCAGTGGCGCGCCACCTTGCCGAGCATCCCAAAGTATCGAAGGTGATTTTCCCCGGCCTGATGACCGGCGAGCAGAAACGCCGTGCTGACGCTTATCTCAAAGGCGGCTACGGCGCTCTGGTCGGTATCGAGCTCAGCGGCGGCAAGCAGGCTGGCCGCAAGTTCATCGACAGCCTGAAGCTGCTTTATCACGTCGCCAATATCGGCGACGTCCGCTCGCTCGCCATCCATCCTGCAACGACCACTCACTCGCAATTGTCGCCAGAAGAGCAGATGCAGACCGGCGTCAGCGACGGGTATGTGCGCCTTTCGATCGGCATCGAGCATCCCGACGACATCATCGCCGACATCGATCAGGCGCTCGGTGCCGCGTAGTTCCTCATTCCGGAGCGCGCGGCAGTTGCGGGAAACGGACCTTGATTGAACCAAACTGAATGGTCTCCGGGCCTCGCATTTCGCGAATTGGGGCCGATCTGGTGCGCACTCTGACGGAGTGGACTGAGCGAAACCCCAAAGGAGACTCGCCATGTCACTACAAGCCAGGGTCGAGGGCCCTGAGGGGCTCTACCCCGAAAGATGGGGTAATCGGCCGGCCCAGCTTGTGGATAGCTGAAGATTTTGGGTGCTGCGCTTCAGGCTGATGGTGAAACGAGGTCCGTGTCTACGGCCTCAAGCATCAGAAGGAGAAGCGCAGCATGGACCATTTTGGTGGATTGGACGTATC
>Ga0210408_10001340_pt1 | contig 26154 bp, 23 predicted proteins | sample IncBWH4MmetaG_FD_155471 | JGI IMG/M metagenome (GOLD analysis project Ga0210408, IMG submission 155471) | Forest soil microbial communities from Barre Woods Harvard Forest LTER site, Petersham, Massachusetts, United States - Inc-BW-H-4-M | ecosystem: Environmental > Terrestrial > Soil >...
GCCGCGATAGGCGAATCGCCTCTGAACAAATACGGTTTCGCCATAGCGCGGATGGAACGGATACATGATCCGCGCCTCGATCGGCTGTTCGTGGGCAGTTTGTCGTTGTTTCGAGCAGTACCTGAATCACCCTGATATCGATGTTCTGCTCCCGGCGTCGCTTGACTCCACCAGGACGGTCGGCGCGATAAACATCGCGGCGTGGGAGAATTCGGCCGGTCGCCTGCGAAGAACGGTTTGAGCGACCCGGATTCACCAGCTCTGCTAGCCACGGCATCAGGTGCTGTGTTGGTCGTCTAATAGCGACGTAGTGGCTTGCCGTCCTGTTCATTGGGAGAGACAGCCGGTCGTCGACGGGACTAAGATGTCGTCCGCGCCGAGCGGCGAACTCCTGCTTGTCGAACGCCCTTCCGACTTTGGGTTGGACGTCAACGGCTTTGAGAGGCATCATCATGGGCCAGCAGACCGATAGTTTTGGATCGTGGACCTCCCCCATTACAGCCGACGCGGCCGTGGCCGAAACCGGATCACTATCGGAGCCACGGATTGACGGCGACAATATTTACTGGATCGAGGGAAGACCACTCGAGAAAGGCCGCAACGTTGTCGCAGCCAGAGCCGCCGATGGCACGATCAGAGACGTTACGCCGTCCCCGTTCAACGTGAGATCGCAGGTCTATAGTTACGGTGGCGGCGCCTTTGCTGTCAGTAACAACGTCGTATTTTTCGTCAATTTCGGTGACAATCAGATCTACCAACAGGTCGCGGGCGGCGCTCCGACGAAAATCACGTCTAGCACGAACTGCTTGTTTGCAGATATTTGCGTCGACGTCGCACGAAATCAACTGATCGCAATAAGAGAGGAGCGTCCGAACGGCGACGTCATCAAAGCGATCCACACGCTGGTCGCCGTTGACATCGCTACGGGCCGCGAAGCAACGCTCGATAGCGGATGTGACTTTTATTCCTCGCCGACGCTCAACACGGATGGGTCAAGACTTGCATGGCTGAGCTGGCAACATCCGAACATGCCGTGGACTTCCACTTATCTGCATGTCGCTGGTCTCGATCAGTCGGGCAGGCTGACCGACAAACAAATAGTCCAGGGCGGTTCCGAGTCGTTATTTCAACCCCAATGGTCGCCAGACGGGAAGCTCTACTTCATTTCTGACCGCACAGATTTCTGGAATCTATGTCGTTGGAATGCCTCGGGCGTGGAGTGTGTCCTGGCTCGAGACGCGGAATTCGGTGTCCCTCAGTGGCTCCTCGGTCTCTCGACCTACGCGTTTATGTCACCAGACATTCTGATCTACTCGTTTGTCCAAAACGGTACGTGGCGCCTGGGCCGATTGGAAATACCGACACTCACCGCTCACGACTATCCGATGGAATTTTCCTCTTTGTCGGGTGTGCGTGCATCGGCCGCGACCGTCGTACTGCGCTGCGCCACAATAACCTCACCGGCGACAATCGCGACCGTCGACGTGAACACGGGAGCGGTGTTGCCGATCAAATCTCTGGTTCCGTCGGATCGCTTGCAAGCAATTCAAAACTACTTTTCGACGCCACAGCCGATCGAATTTCCGACCAGCGACGGCGGAACCGCCCATGCGTTCTTTTATCCTCCCTACAATCCGGACTGGCAGGCGCCAGCCTCGGAAAGACCTCCCTTACTCGTGAAGAGCCACGGCGGCCCGACTACGGCGACCGATTCGGCACTCAATCTTTCGATACAATTCTGGACCAGTCGGGGATTCGGTGTCCTTGACGTGAACTATCGCGGAAGCACCGGGTACGGAAGGAAATACCGGGAAAGGCTTTACGGCCAGTGGGGCGTCATCGACGTCGCGGATTGCATTTCCGGCGCTAAATTTCTTGCCGCTCGTGGTGATGTCGACATCGGAAAACTAGCGGTCACAGGCGGCAGCGCGGGCGGCTACACGACGTTGTGCGGGCTTACTTTTCATAGCGAATTTGCTGCCGGAGCGAGCTACTACGGAATCAGTGATCTGGTCGCACTCGCCACCGAGACACATAAATTCGAGCTGCACTACACCGACTGGCTTATTGAGCCGTTTCAGCCGAACAGCGCACTTTACCACGTTCGTTCGCCGATCAACTTCACCGACAGGCTGTCGGCTCCAGTGATATTTCTCCACGGCAAGGACGATCCGGTCGTCCCGATCAATCAGGCTCAAAGGATGTACGCCGCGCTTCAACGCCGAAATATCCCGACCGGTCTGCTCATATTCCAGGATGAGAAGCACGGATTTCGTCAGTCCGCACATCTTCGCCAGGCGCTTGAAGCGGAGCTTCTGTTCTATTCTATGAACCTGACACGAGCCCCGCTTACATCGTGATGTCACGGTAGACCTCTCGAGCATTCGGCGCAATATCGACCACACTAGCCCTGGTAGCTCCCTCGTCCTTGGCGGCCGAGGGGTCAATCCTAATCGCTGCCATGCTCGACTTTGCGAGGCTCCGATGCATAGTAAAGTTTAGGGAGGCGGCACCAGGGGACCGAAGCGGTCCTGCATCAGCTGAGTGCCCTTTTCGCGCAGCGTGGCGTTGCGGCGCGCCGAAGACGCGGTGAGAAGATCTGCCAGACCCATGCTCTGGCGCTGGACCCACTCGACGCGGGGCTCGCGCCGGCGGACGTAGCTTTCGAGCGCGGCTTCCACGGTTGCTGCCGCGCGCAATTCCTCGGCGAGCACGCAGGCATCCTCCATCGCCATGCAGCCGCCCTGACCCATCATCGGCGAACTGGCATGCGCGGCATCCCCGACTAGCACCACCCGGCCAGCATGTATATTCCCGAGTTCCATCCACTCCATGGCCGAGCAGATGACCTCATCGTCGCGTTCGAGCGCGGCAAGATAAGCCGCAACGCGCGGACCGAAGCTCGAAAAGCGCTGCCGCAACCGCGCAAGGCGCCCCTCCACCGGATCGCGGAAGTGGGGATGGGCGACATAGGCGAAGGCGTAGGTGCGCCCGCTGCCCAAGGGCACGAGCCCGAAGACGCAGCCATCACCCAAATTGATCTGAAATGCGGCAAGGCCGACGGGGCGGATCGGGGCAACGCTGCGCCAATTCATGGCGCCAAGATAGCTTGGCGCTGTACTGGTAAGTGCCAAGGCGCGCACCGTCGACCTGATGCCGTCGGCGCCGACCACGAGATCAAAATCTCCGCTCGAGCCGTCGGAGAATCCGACCGAGACGCGGGCATCGTCCTGTACCAGCGACGTGACCTCCGTGCCCAGCCGGCAGCGCACCTGGGCGACGCCCGGCAGCAGCGCGCCTTGCAGCTTGGTCCGTTCGATGCCGACGCTGGGGCCGGCATGGCCCCACAGTGCGTCGAGATCGGTGTCCGACAGCAGCTCGCCTTGCACGTCGCAGAACTGCCATCGATGGACCACCGCGCCGGCTCTCTCGACGCCCGAGGCAAGGCCAAGCGCTGCCAACATGCGCATGCCGTTGGCGTGGACCAGGAAGCCGGCCCCTACAGCGTGCCAGGTCTCTTGCCGCTCGACGAGCTCGACCGTGAAACCGTGCTGGTGAAGCGCCGCGGCCATGGTCAGGCCTGCTAAACCTCCGCCGACGACCAGGATCGTGTCGATCTTCGCCATCTTCCACTCTGTTCGCAGTGAGCCGGACCGAGAAGCGGCCTTTTGATCCAGCCTAGCCTCATCGATCCTGATTGGTCTTGGACCCGGCAGAACGGCGATTTGGACCGGAGTGAACTCATGCTATAATGTTCATGCAGTCGGCCATCCCGATACCAGCGATGCGCGGGGTGATGCACGTGCCAGACCCATGCACCACTTTCAGGTTTTCGACCTCCGGCCTGCCGGAGCTGGCGCGTGCCCAAGCTGTGCGAGACCTTCACCTGCGCGAGCGTGCCATGCTGCCGGCCGGGCTCGAGCCGATCGAGCCGCTCGTACCGCTGCCTGATCACCCGCTGCAAGTTGATGTGATCAAGCGCACCTTGCCCGGGCTCGCCGTCGTGTCTGGAACGCTGTCGGGCGTGTGCCACGCGCCACGACCCAAGGGGGCCGCCGGGCAAGGAGAGGGCGATCTGCTGCTCGCCGTCAATGTCTGGGGGAGCAGCTTGGCGCGGCAGCGCGACACGGAGCTGCCGGTGAGGGACGGCGACGCTTTTTTTTGGACGCGAAGTCTTGCCGGCATCGGTATCATGCGGTTCACACCCGCCCGCTTCCTTGGCTGCCGGGTGGCGCGTGCGGAGGTCGCAGCACTCCTTGGCCGGCTCGACGACACGCCGATGTGCTTCGTTCCTCGTGACACGGAAGCGCTGCAGTTGCTCGTCACCTACGCCAGAGGTATTGCCGAATCTGTGCCGCTTGCGATGCCGGAGCTGCAACGGCTCGCAGTCAGCCACGTGCATGATCTCATGGCGGCGATCGTTGCCGCCACACGCGGCGGCCGGGCGATTGCCGAGGGGCGCGGCATCGCTGCCGCACGGCTCAGGGCAATCATGATCGACATCAGAGCCCATCTCGGCGATGGGGATCTGTCGGTCGCCGAGGTCGCGCAGCGCCAGCGCATAACACCGCGGTACCTGCACAAGCTGTTCGAGAACGAGGGATTCACCTTCTCCTCGTTCGTGCGCGACCAGCGCCTCGCGTGCGCGCGCCGCATGCTGAGTGATCCCCGGCTTGCCGGTCGCACCATCGGCTCGATAGCGTTCGATGTCGGGTTCGGTGATCTGTCCTACTTCAATCGCACCTTTCGTCGACGCTATGGAGCCACGCCCGGCGATGTCAGGCAGTCGGCGTTGGAGACCGATCATCCGCGCCGCTAAATAAGCTAAATAAGATGCCGAAGTTCACGGCTCCGGACAGAGCCGCGTTGACTTCGGTTTGTGGCCCTTAGCTGATGTCTGCATAGTGAATGACGACCGCGCCGCTTCGGAAGCAGATGTCGCCGATCGAATGTTATGGAATTTGCTGATTGATAAGCTTTGCGACCAAACCAGTGGTCAGCACGATCTCGGGGCGGCACCATCCGGGCAATGCGCTCGTGAAGCGGAGATGCTTCACTCATACGTCCCATTGGAGCGGGTGAAGCGCTCCGACTCAAAATTTTCGTTCGATTTTTCCCGGATATATCAATCTCTTAAATGTTTCGCGCATTTTTTTGTTGGACGTTTTGTTGGACGTTTCATTAGCCGCTCATTTCCGGTTGGCACGCGACAACGGACTCACCTGCACATAGAATGCTAGTGATGCTCGGTGTTTTTCGCGCTGTTCAGTATTTCCGTGCAATTGACTTCGGTGATGCGGGCTCCGGCGGAGCGGGGGAAATCGCGAAGGTCACCCACGCTGTCCATCCTTGCGCACGGTTCTCCACCTCAAGATCTCTGTAGCCCTTCAGGTTGAGATAACCCTGGTAGCCTTCGGAAAGGGGAAAGATGAAGCCGATCTGTGGACCGATACCGACCGTCTGCCCCCTGAACGGTCCAAGCTTCGCGCCGGGCCCGCTGTCGCCGGTAAGCTGCTGGTAGTAATAGCCGACCAAGCCAAGGTGCACGTCCTTGCTGATGAACTGCGAGGCACCCCAATCGACATGGAAGTCGATGCCGTTCCGATACTGCAAATCCGGATTCATCAAACTGTAGGTCAGGCCTCCGACCACCGAGAACTCGTGTCCGGTCTTCGGATCCAGATAGGTGTAGCCCGCGCCGGCATCGTACGCCACAAAGCCCAAGCTCATATTGGCGAGACGATTCGGATCATAGGTGCCGCTGGGAATGTTGCCCGAAAAGTAGACCATCTCGTTGTGGACACCCTGATTCCACTTCAGAGTTCCCTGATAGATCAGGTCGGTAAGTGTCGTGCGATTATCGCTCGCGCTGCCCGAAATCGTATTGCCCAGTGGGCCGGTCAGCGTCGCGCTGATGCCAGCATTGACGTTGCCCGGTCCGGCCACGACGGTGAAGGCGGCCTGGCCGCCGAGCACTGGCATTGCGGAGGTATAGGTGAAAGCTTCCGCGACGACATCGGCACGCGCACTGAGGCCGGCGACGATTGAGCCCGGGCGCCCGCTGACGACAAAATTCTTTCCTCCGCCCGCACTTTCCTGCTCATGAACGTAGATTGTCGCATAGGCCCATCCTGGGACACCTGGCGCGGCCGCAAGGCTGCCGAACGCTCCGGGAAACCAGAAGCCGACGCCGCCGGCATCGGCCAATGCGGCTTGTGGATTCGCGAACAGCGCGAGAGCGCCGAGACTTCCAAATGCCACTAAGCTCCGCCGCCTGGCCTATCCCATGGCTGCCTCCAGCGTTGCTTGTCGCTTCCCCCGTCTGCCCATCCATCCTATTCCAGAATTAGAACTTTAGTCTGCTTTCCGCGAGCTGTGGTTGTGCCGCGAAGATTCCCTTGTCGTGTGGCGCGAAGGCCACATAGGAAGTGTTCACGACATCCGATCGCCTGCATCGTTTGGGCGGTCATTCCCCTCATAACGGATTGACGTAGTTGAGGATCGCGATTTGGCGCAGCAGTACCTTGCGGATGACATGCGCCGGTTTGACATGATCGGTAAAGATCGCCGCCGTCCCAGTGCTTCCCGCCGGTAGACGCTTCAACAGATCCTCGTCGTCGAGCCTCACACGTACCACGAAGGGCGCCGACTCGATCGCTTTGGGCGTCACCGCGAGTCCGGAGGTTTGGGGCTGCCCCGTCGAGATCGCCTGGAAAACGGTCTCCACTTTGCCGGTGTGAATCGTGCCGGGCCAAAGCTTGAACGTCACCTCCACCGGCTGGCCCGGGGCGATATAGCGGGCATCGTTCTGCGCGATCTCCACGCCGACGAGGGTTTCGGAGGTGTCGATGAACGCCATGACAGGCGAGAGCGGCAGATTGGCGACGCGCGCGCCCTTGCGGAGCGCGACGTTGGTGACGTAGCCGTCAACCGGCGCGCGCACGACCGTCTTGTCCAGGTTCCATCGCGCGCTGTCCAGCTGCGCCCGGAGCTGATCGGCTTCGGACTGCCGCTGCTGGACGTCGAAGGCGCGGCCCGCGTCCCGCTCAAACAATTGCGTCATTTGCGACAGACGCAGGTCGGCGAGCTTCGACTGCGCCTCGATCGCCTTGACCTCCGCCTCGTAAGGTGTCGGGTCTATCCGAAAGAGCACGTCGCCCGCCTTGAGCGGCGTGTTCGGCTGCACCGGAACTTCGCTCACCTCACCTGCGACGTCCGGCACGATCGATACTCCGTTCCGGACCACTAAGGCCGGCCCTTGTGGCGCGCCCCATCCCATCGGGATGAACAGGCCTAGACTCAAAAACAACAACACGATGAAGGGCGAAACCTTCCAGAACAGGTTGAAGGCGACGATGCCGAGCCGCACCAGCGCGAACAGCAGCACGAGGTAGACGCTCATGATGGCGATCATCATGGCCGTCGCTCCGTCTTGCGCGGTCCGGGCACATCGACATAGGCCCAGATCAGCGCCACCGGCCACAACGCAAAGCCGCTAATCAGCGTGACCCATCCGGCCACCGTCACGGCCTGCGCCTGCGGGTGCCCCCGCGTTTTGGCGATGTGTCCCGGCAGCCAGCCGGCGATGCAGAATACCGCGACGACGCTGGCGACCAGGATGATGAGGACAATCCAGGCGAAAATGTCGAGTCCACTCATGTCTGCCTCCTCACATGACCGGCTGCGCCTCCGGGAACTTCCATGTGTCGTTGAGAAGCTCGGCGCGCGGGCGATAGAGCCGCACCATGTAGTTCCAGTCCTTCACGATCGGAATGCAGTTCGGAATCTTCCCGTCGCAACCACCGAACTGCACGACGACCGAACCATCCGCGCCTTTCTTCGCCGTGAGGTTATTCAACGTGTAGAAGTTGAGGTTGTTGGGCGGAACGTAACCGTCTGCATTGTAGACGATGATCGACCAGAAACCGTCCACCGGCACGTCCTTTACACTGAGCCAATGGATAGTCGTGCCATCGTTCTTCGTTGGTGTAACGTTCAGATAGATAGCTTCCTTATCGGGATTGAGGCCCCAAGCTGACGCGGTCGCAATGAGATGTCGTACCAGATCGACCTGCCCTGGCAGGCCGCTCGCTCTCCTGAGGTCCGGCAGTGTCGAATTAAGAACGATCAGCGCATCCCGCACCTTTTTCAAGCTGGCCTGATCCCAGTTGGGCAACTCAAGGCGACCCGGGCCTCCCGGCTGATCGATCTTTACTGCATCCTGCAAGGCATGCACCTGCTCCATATCCTTCGGATCGTTCGGATCGACGAAAGTGCGAAACTCCGCTAGGACGTAGCGCGCGTGTCGAACTGCTTTGCGGTAAAAGTGTAGCTACCGGCGTCATGGAAGATCATGGGCATGTAATGATCCTCCGTGACCATAAGCATCGCCCGGTATCGCCTGCCAGCGTCCGGCAGCGTGATTGTCACAGGACCCGCGTCAAGGTCGAACAAGGCCGTCGAATAGAGCGTATCAAGGTTGGTGCGCACGACTGCCTGCTTGTCGATTGGCATAAATCCACGATGATGATGGAGCTTGCCGAAGCCGCCCTCTTTGGCGACCACATCAAAGTACCTGTCGCTTTCGGCGCGGACGAAGTTGTCGGCGGTGACGGGTATGGGGGTGCCCGACGGCTGCGCATGGGCGACGTTGAATACGGAAACCGCGACAGCCAAGGTGAGAAGCTTGACCTTGATTTTCATGGCTGGTCTCCTTTCGTGTTCAGTTCGTCCGCTGTACCGGCGGCGGTGTCCACCGCTGCGCCTGAACGTCAGGGCCCGGCAGATAGCTGCGCATAACGAGGTTGAATTCCCCTGTCGGGGCGGGCAACCAGTTCGACTCCTTGTCCGCGCCGGGAGACTGGTTCTGAATGTAAATATCGAGCGAGCCGTCGGCGTTGGACTTCATTTTGTCACGGTCGCCGATCGCGTAACGTTTGATCGGATTGGCAACCAGGTTATGCCTCGCATCGTACAAGGTTATCGACCAGAACGCCTTCGCTTGGGGCAGCCCGCCCTTCGGGAAGTGAATCACGTAGCGATTGTCGCCGGTGAGCTGTTGCCCATTGGGATCGGTTGAAGTGTTCAGGTAGATCGCCTCCGCCGGATCGTTGGCGACGATTCCCCACAAGCTTTGGAGCGCCGCGCGAAGGATGAAATCGTCATTGTCCCCGGCCCGGCCCATATCCGGCGGGGGACATTTCCAGCCATTGACGTTTTTCTGCCGCGCTCCCTGGCGGATCGCCGCATCCAGCAGATTTCGGCCATCGACGGCGGCGCGTGCCAAACCGCGCTTCGTTGCCTCGTCGAGCGTATCGACATCGAGCCCGGGACCGATACCGATCTGCGCGAATTGTTTGAGGAGAAGTTCGTGCCGTGACGGAGGCGGATTCTCGGCCATCGTCGCGTTCATCGTCTTCCATTCGGCAAGCGGATCTGTCTTCCGGTCGAACGGCTTCAATACGTCGTAGCTCTCCGGGATTTGTGCGCCGGGCTTGCCCCAAAGGCTCAGCGGCGTCAGCTTGTATTGAACCATGACGGTGCGGATTGCGGGCAGGTCGTCCGGACCTCTCAGCAGCGTCCGCCCGAGGATGAATGCCGAAGGCGTTCTCGATGGCGTCAGTTGCTGGACGCCCTCAGGCAGCTTGCCGTTCCACGATGGCCCGACGATGGCATAGTTGCCAGCCTTGGTACCGGTTGTCCTCATGCCGACATAGGCAAAGTTGTCGGAGTCGAAGCCCGCGATTTCCGCCGTGTAATAGCGGTCGCCAACATCGGGCACTGACAAGATCACCGGCTCCTTCGAGAGATCGAGCCACGCGATCGAGTACAGCGTGTCGTTGTTTGGCGAGCCACCCGCCTGGGACTCAGGCCCGCCCATCACCTGGCTATGCCAAAAGTGGTTCACCGCGGCGTGGGGAATGAGCTCGGAGTCAACTTTCTGCGCCACTTCCGCCCATCGCATCTCCGACATGTAAACGTAGGGAAATCCGTAGACGTATGCCTGCATACCGAGCGTGTAGGCGTATTGTTCGCGCCAGTCGCCCGTTGCGACCGTGCCTTGGGCCGACGCCGGCGCGGTCGACGCGATCATGTAGGTGAATGCGAGCGTGATGATTCCGATCATTGTTCTGATCATGGCTCGTCTCCTCGTCTCAAGGCTTTGAAACCTGCTCCAGGTCCGGCAGCTTCCACGTCCTGTCGAACAACGGCTTGTCCGGATCGTAAAAGCGCATGGCGGAGAAAAACGCCTTTCCCGACGCGGTGTAAATCCAGTTTGCCTCCTTGCCTGCTGGTGCCTTTGGGCCGAAAGCCCGTGTCGTCTGTCGTGATCAGCAAGACATTTGGAGCCCCCTTTGGGGCTGTCTGCTGCCGACGCAGAAAAAAATCATCGACCGCAGTTTGTAAGTGAAGAGAGGCCTATTACTTGCTCGCTTCCTTGAGCTTCGCCAGGACCTCATCCATATTGAAAGTAGACGGCTTCTGTCGCTGCGGATATTCCCTGAAGCTAGCCAGGAACTGACCCACATACTCCTGCGCGGGCACAAGCAGGAAGGCGTGATCGATGAACCAGTCGTAATAAGTGTTCGACGTAATATCCGCCCGCTCATACGGATCGGTTCGAAGGTTGAATATTTTGGGAACCCGCAAGCTGGTGAACGGTTCCGACCAGATGCGCATCGTTCCGACGGCGCGCTGTTCCATGAATACCAGCTTCCAATTGTCGTAGCGTAGGCCGGTCAATTGTTGATCGTCATTGATGTAGAAAAAAGACTCTCGTGGGCTTTTTGTGGTTTGCCCGGTGAGGTACGGGACGAGGTTGTAACCATCGAGATGGACCTTGTAGGTCATGTCGCCGATCTTGTACCCCTTGAGTAATTTGTCGGTGACCTCCGTATCGCCGGCCATCGCCAGAAGCGTAGGCAGCATGTCGAGATGGCAGATGATGTCGTTGGACACTTGACCAGGTCTGATTTTTCCCGGCCAACGAACCATGGCCGGCACCCGATAGGCGCCTTCCCAATTCGAGTTCTTTTCGTTGCGGAATGGCGTCATTGCGCCATCCGGCCAGCTGTTCATGTGAGGACCGTTATCCGTCCCGTACATGACGAAGGTGTTGTCCGCGATACCGAGGTCGTCCAAAGCCTTTAGAACGCTGCCGACATTCTTGTCATGGTCGATCATGGTGTCGTGGTACGGACTCTGCCATCGCCCCGCCTGGCCGATGCTCTCGGGTTTGGGATGAGTGCGGAAGTGCATATGGGTGAAGGTCACCCAAACGAAAAACGGTTTTCCGGCATCCTTCTGCCGCTTGATGAAATCGGTCGCCCGATTCGCAATGTCGTCGTCAACTGTCACCATCCGCGCTTTGGTGAGCGGGCCGGTATCGGTGCATGTCTGCTTTCCGACCTTGCCGAAACGCGGATCGACGGTTGCGTCATCCTTTTCCGATGCCTTGCAGTCCAGCACCCCACGCGGTCCATACTTCGCTCGAAATTCCGGGCTCTTCGGATAATCCGGCAGTTCGGGCTCTTCCTCCGCATTCAGGTGATAGAGGTTGCCGTAGAACTCGTCGAAGCCGTGCACGGTCGGCAGAAATTCGTTGCGGTCGCCAAGGTGGTTCTTGCCAAATTGTCCGGTGGCATAGCCGAGCGGCTTAAGTAGTTCGGCAATCGTCGGGTCTTCCTTCTGCAGCCCGAGCGTAGCGCCCGGCAAGCCGACCTTGGTCATGCCGGTACGCAAGCCGGACTGCCCCGTGATGAACGATGCACGTCCAGCCGTACAGCTTTGCTCAGCATAGTAGTCGGTGAACAACATGCCTTCATTTGCGATGCGGTCGATGTTCGGCGTCTTGAATCCCATCAGGCCGCGCGAGTAGGCGCTGATGTCGGATTGGCCGATATCATCGCCCCATATGATGACAATGTTGGGTTTGCTTCCCGAAGGGGCCGAGGGCTGCTGTGGCTGTTGTGCCTGTGCGATCCGCGTGCGATCAACGACGTTGATTGCCGTGGCGGCAGCAAGCGATGTGCCCGCAAGCAGGATGTTGCGGCGGCTTAGTGCACTGCCGTCGGAGTGTCTTGCAGGTGGTTCGAGTGACCCTTTGCCTTTGGTTTGGTAGGCCATTTCACTCTCCTTGCCATGAAGACTGACAATTATTGGACAGGCGGGCTCCTCACCACGCAGCGAAATCCGAGATGACTTGTTGAGGTATCGATCGCTTCCGCGTGCCGCGCCGCCGGCCGGTAGCGGCGGCAATAGTTCGGCGCGCAGAGATGCGAGCCGCCCTTGATCACCTTGCGCGGAATCCTGATGTTCGGCTGGCGGGGGTCGTAGCTTCCGTCCGCGCGGCCGCCGCGAGGATTCTCGGGGATGCAGCACGCCTTCGGCGCGTCCGCTTCGTGCTTTTGCGCATACCAGTCCGACGTCCATTCCCAGACATTGCCGATCATGTCGTGGACGCCGTAGCCGTTCGGCGGAAACGCCGTGACCAGCGACGTGCGCTCGTAGCCATCTGCGTTCAAATTCTGCCGTGGAAACTCGCCCTGCCAAGTGTTGGCCATGTGCACGCCGCCGGGCGTGAATTCCGCACCCCACGCATATTCGGCGCCGTCGAGTCCGCCGCGCGCGGCAAATTCCCACTCCGCTTCGGTCGGCAAGTCCTTGCCCGCCCATTGCGCATAGGCGAGCGCATCGGAAAACGACACATGCACCACCGGGTGATTGTCGTGCACGTTGATGTTGCTCTTCGGCCCATAGGGATGGCGCCGGTCGGCGCCCTTTATGAAATTCCACCACTGGCTCCAGTCGCGCAAATTCGTGATGGCCGGCGGCGGCGTGAACACCAGCGAGCCGGCGTAGAGCATCTGCGGCAGCGCGCCAGGATAATCCTTCGGATCGGGTGGCAACTCTGCGAAGGTCTTGTGGCCAGTCGCCTTGACGAACGCCTTGAACTGGCGGTTCGTCACCGGCGTGCGGTCGATCCAGAATCCATCCACCGTCACCCGATGGACCGGTGCTTCCTCCGGGTAATGATCGTCGGAGCCCATGCGGAATGTACCACCAGGAATCCAGACCATGTCGTCGGTCCGGCTTCCCTCAGATTGCCGATCGAACGGCTCGATGTCGGCGCGCAATACCATGGGTAAACTCACGCTTACGATATCGCCGCGTGATTGATTTGCGCGGCGATGGCCTTCTTACCTGTCAGCACCTCTTCCCTATTGATCGGCCTCTTTGACAGGTTGTTCCTCGCGCTTTCGTGGGTCAACCTCAAATTGAGGACACACTCCGACGGACTTGGTGCCGGTGCGGCGATTTGCGCATCCTTGCGAGCGGGAAGCATGCCATGCGGGTTGATCGATCTTCTCCGGCTCGCACAGCGCTTTTTTGGACAATGAGATTCAAACAAGCATGGAAGCGTTCCTGACATGGATTCGTCAGGTCCGAATAATCCCGGCTGTTACCGTGCCGGCGCGCAGATCGGATATATTTTTCCCGCCGGAGGCATGCAGGGCTTTCGCGATTTCGATGTCGCCAATCGCGCACCAGGCTGGAGCACGTGGCTGACATTCGCAATTTCGTCGGCCGCCCCAACGGCCGAGGCGAAGCCAACCAGCATTTCTGGACGAAATAGGCTTTGTCCGAGGTGCCTGTCAGCGCTAACCGCGCGAGCTCGCAACTTTTTCGTTGACCTCGGTATCGCGGTTCTGCGCGCGCAGGCGGAAGCGTTTGAGAAACTCTCGGCCTGCAGCCTGACTTTTCTCGGACCGCGTGAAATGGACCCGAAGCCAAAGATGATCGGGGTCGTCATAAGTGGCGCCGAAGATTTCCTGCGCCTCCGGCGTGAGGGTCGCCATGCCTTCGCCGCTGCGCGGGCCGGTGCCGACCAGGACCAGGCGCCTCACGAGGTCGGGCGCCTGAAGAGTGATCTCCTGCGCGACAAAGCCGCCGATCGAAAATCCGAGCACATCGACCTTCGGCAGTCCAATCGCCCTGATAAAAGAGACGGCGTTCGTCCCCATTTGTTCACAGGAGGTCGGAACCTCGCCGGAGCTGCTGGAGACGCCGGCGTTGTTGAACAGGATCACCTCCCGCGTCTTTGCGAGGCCATCCGTCACCGCCGGATCCCAATGGTCCATCGTCCCCCTGAAATGCTGGTTGAAAACGAGCGGCACCCCGCCCGACTTCCCGAAGCGGCGATAGGCGAAGCGGATGCCGTTGGCCTCGACGAACTGTGTTGGTGCGGTCTGGTGGGCGTGAGTCATGTCCTGGCGCGGATGAGACATTTCTGGGCGGGTATGAATCACCATGATCTGAGCTCCAATTATTCGTCCCGCATCGCATCGGGCACGAGCGCAAGGGCTGCTTTCGCGCAATCGACGTCGTGCTGTTTCTCCGGCGGTTCGCTCGTTGCTGCCCTTATGCAAGGTGTCACTGTGGGCGCTCTGGTCGAAGGCCTACCTTTGGCGGGCATCCGCTACACCGGCGATTTGGTCGCAACAATCGACTGCCGTGACCAAGCGTCCGCCATCTAAAGCTCAATGATTGCGGACCTCGACTGAACCCGCCGTACGAACCGCGACGCCTCTCCCTCGCCAAGGGTTATGGCGTGGAGGGCATTCGCGCCGCCACGGCCCTCGGCCTCAAGCAGGCGCTGACATTTGCGCTCGGCTCACAAGCCCCAACCCTGATCGAGGGGCCCACCCTCGCTGAGCGATTATGACGGAGCAGCCATTCTTCGCCTCAACGGCGAATGTGCCACCGCGCGAAAGGTTCGATTACTGGCACGAGGTGGTCTGTCGCAATCTGGTCGATCTCGACTATCGTCTGATCGGCCAAAGACAGTTCGACGCGACCTTTCATCGTACTCCCGTCAATGACCTGCATCTTTGTCGTGTCCAGACCTCGCCATATCGCGCCGAACGCAGCACTGCCGGCATTACACGCTCGGCCAGCGCGACGCTCGTCTTCAATTTCGTTCTGTCCGGCTCGCTGATTGCAGAACAGGACGGTCGCGTCGCACACCTCAAGGTCGGCGATGGGACACTCTGCGACGCCGATCGTCCCTATCGGCTAAATTCACCGGAAGCATTCGAACTTGCTTGCATTCGGATTCCTCGCCAAGCCCTGGCCCGCAGGATAAGCCACCTGCATCGCTTGTCCGCCTACAACCTCAGCGAACGAGGCGAGCTTGCCCCTATGGTCTTCGCGTATCTCTCTCGCCTCGTGGAACGCGCGCCGAAGTTGAGCGGCAGCGCTGGTATGAAGGTCTCGCAGAACTTTACCGAACTGCTCGTCGCAATGGTGGCGGAGCTCGCAGCATCCGATCAACCGCCGCTCACCGAATATCGCGGCCTTGCGCTGATGCGGGTCAAGGAAGCTGTCGAGCGGCAGCTCTGTAACTCTGACGTTACCCCGACGACCATCGCTGCCGAACTCAAGCTCTCGCCGCGCTATATCAATCAACTGCTCGAAGGCGAGGGAACCTCGCTATCGCGCTATATCTGGAGCAGGCGGCTCGAGCGCTGTGCCGAGCAGCCGTAGGAGCCGGCCGTGCGCGGCCGCAGCGTCTCCCAGATCGCGATCGACAATGGCTTCAACGATCTCAGCCATTTCAGCAAGGCGTTTCGTGGACGCTTCGGCGCTTCACCCCGGGACTATCGCAACATGCAGCATACCAAGGCGTGACTAATCACTCAACGGCCCCACGCCGACGTGACACCGTGAGCAAGGCCGTCTATTTGACTGAGCGGTCGTTACGGCCTTACTTCGGCGCGCCGACGAGGCGGATCGGATTGCTACCGTCCCAGGCCATAGACACGGCCTATATCACTAGCGCGCGGCGGCATTGATGAGCCAGCCGCAAAACCGCATTCGGTATTGCAGGCCTAATCTCACAGGCTGACCCGCAGTATTCTCACATCTGGCGTCGCCGAGATGGAGGCGCATAGCCGACCGGAACGACGAGTTTGCCGGGCTCAACAGCGCTGTCTTTTGCCAGACACCGGCGGCGTCGCGCCGGCCGTCTACTAGGAGAATATCTATGTCGATCCCCACAACACTAAGCCTGGAAGACGTCAGCGCGGTTTCCCCGGCCCTCGAACGCTATTTGGTCGGGGCCCTGCTGGGCGAAGTGTGGGCGCGTCCGGGCCTGTCGCCCCGCGATCGCAGCGTCGCGACGCTGGCGGTCCTCGTCGCGCGCAACCAGATGGTCGAGATGCCGTCTCAGCTCAACGTGGCTCTCAATAATGGAGTTAAGCCGGCGGAAATCTCGGAGATCATTACGCACCTGGCGTTCTATTCGGGCTGAGGCAACGCCTTGTCGGCGGTGGTCGTCGCCAAGGACATCTTCGCCGCGCGCGGCGTGACGGTGGATCAATTGCCGGCGGCGGCCCCGCAACTCCTGCCGATCGACCAGGCCTTCGAGGACAAGCGCGAGGCCACGGCGCGGGAAATCTCCGGCGCCGTGGCGCCCGGCGTCGTGGACTACACCCGGGACTTGCTGTTCAAGGATTTATGGCTGCGTCCCGGCTAAGCGTACCTCAGGCGTTGCCCGATACCAAGAAGCTCTCCCTTCTTCAGCATCGCATGCCCGAGCGCAATATCGCTCAGGGAGAGGCCGCGGTGCCATAGCAAGATGGTCTCGTTTTCGCTTTCCCGACCAGGCTTCAGCCCGGCGACAATCTGGCCGAGTTCGGCGTAGAGCGATTCTTCGGACAGCTTTCCGGCCTCAACATGTGCCCGAAGACTTCCAAACTTTCCGGACTTGCACTGGCCCCAATCGTCAACCACGAGCTTGCTCATGATATCGGTCAGAGACAGTTCGACCGCGCTCATGGTCCCATAGGGAACGACGAAGGCGCCGCTCTTAATCCAGCTCGTAAGGAGCATCGGTTCAGGTTCGACAAGCCGCGACGCTTCAACGACGATATCTGCCCCTTCAACGCAAGCCCGCCAATCTTCGGTCGCAATCACCTTTTTTACGAGGTCTCGACTTAATCGCTCCGCAAACCCATTCCGGCTCTCCGGTCGCCTTGAATGGACGCGAATTTCATCGAAGGCGAAGAGGTGGTCCAACAGGCGGACGTTCCAGTACGCGGTGCCTCGCGCCCCGATGTGCCCCAGTATCTTCGAATTCTTCCGAGCGAGATATTTGGCGCCTATTGCCGTCACAGCTCCCGTCCTCATGTCCGTTATGCCGCTCGCGTCCATGATAGCTCTCGGCACACCGTTGCGCGGGTCGAACAGCAGAAGCACTCCGAACTCCGAAGGCATTCCAAACTTGTAGTTATCTACGAAGTCACCAACAATCTTCACGCCTGCGGCGTTGTTGGCGGTGCCGAGAACTCCTCGAAGAACGTTGAAATGGCCGTCAGCCAACCTTGGTTCGAGATGAACACGCGGCTCAATAACCGCCTCCCCGCGGCCTTGTCTCGCGAGACCCGACTCAATCGCGTCCAGAACCTCTTGATCGGACAGTTTCAACGCCTCGATGTCCTGGCGATTGAGATAAGTGAAATAGATTGGATCCATGAGGTGGTCTCTTCCAATTTACAGCACATCGGAACGCGAATGTGACCGACGATCGTCTGTTGGAGTGGGTCCGAGACTATGCTCCAACTCGCCCGTGGTGATCGCTTCGAGCCCGTTGGAGCCAACCAGTCCGAAAGATCGGAGCATGCTGCACGCACGGCCTAGTTTGGCTCGGCGGCAATCCTCTGGCAGGTTGGCTGCCATTTCAGGAGCTTGCGCTCAAGGCGATTGGCCAACGCATTCATCCCCATCACGAAAGCCAAGAGGATAAAAATGCCTGCGAATACGCCGGCTGGATCGTAGGTCGAAGACGCATAGTTGATAAATAGACCGAGGCCCGCGGTTGACGAGGTAAACTCTCCCACGATCACGCCGATTACAGCATAGGGTATTGCCATGCGCATCCCCAGCAACAGAAACGGCGCGGCAGCAGGTAGATATATCTGTCGACCCAGCTGACGTTCATTTGCACCCAACACCAGGGCCAAATTAACCACATCCCGGTCGACCGACCGGACGCCGGCGAAGACATTATAGAAGACGAGAAAGAACACCATTGTGCCGGCCAGCATCACCTTCGACCAAATGCCGATACCGAACCAGATGACGAATAATGGCGCCAAGGCGATTTTCGGGATTCCGTAGAAAGCCATCACGTAGGGCTCGAAGATTGAGGCAAGGCGTGGAGAACGCCCAAGCGCATATCCGAGCAACAGCCCGAGCATGACGCCGATTGCATAAGATAGAACCAATTCCTCCCCTGTCACACGGAGGCTTGACCAGATTTCACCGGTGTAGAACAGGTCGAAAAGACGCCAGGCGATTTCCGTCGGCTTGCTAACGTACGTCTCGCGTATCAATCGTCCAGAAGCAAATTGCCAAAAACAGAGCAACGCAACGCCTGGAGCCGCCAACAAAAGCGCCCGACGTACGGGCGCCCAGACTTGTTTCGGCGATGGCGCGCGGAGTGAAGTCAGCATCATCTGGTCGCTCATGCCGCACGCCTAATGTTGAGTTCGCTTCGAAATACGGACCACACCCGATCGTACGCCTCGGCAAAGCCGGGGGTCGCGTAAGGTTCGAACATGTCGCGAGGTCGTGGCAAATCGATGGGAATTTCGGCGATAACACGCGCGGGCCTGCGACTTAGCACGACAACGCTGTCCGATAACAATACCGCCTCAGTGATGTCATGCGTGACGAAGAGCACGCTTGCACCTTCGGTAGCCAACATCGTCTGCAAGTCATGCTGCATGACCATGCGCGTTTGCGCGTCCAACGCGCCGAACGGCTCATCCATCAAGATCGTATCCGGCTTGTAGACCAGCATGCGTGCGATGGATGCGCGCTTCTGCATACCGCCCGATAATTGATACGGGTAGTGCGATTCAAAGCCGGCGAGGTCGACCCGCTTAATAGCCTCCATGGCCTTCGCGCGGCGCTCGGATAGAGTCATGCCGCGCAGCAACAACGGAAATTCGATGTTCTCGATCATCGTCTTCCACGGCAACAACTGTGCCTGTTGTGGCACGAAGCCGATGGTACGATTCACGCTAGTGACCTCTCGATCATGGTGGAAGACCATGCCGACCGACGGCTTAAGAAGCCCCGCGGCCATTTGGATGAGAGTGCTCTTCCCACAGCCGCTCGGTCCGATAACGCTGACGAACTTGCCCCGCTTCACTTCGAAGCCGACATCGCTGATGACCACATTTGGCGCATCTCCGGTCGGACTCGCAAAGCTTTGTTGAATCGCACTGAATCGGAGAACGCTTGCGCTTGCTGCTTCAGTCATTTTGCTCGTAAATCCATTCTTCAGACGTCGCACGGGTCACATTCAGATGGGCGATCGAGGAGACGTCACCCTCCTCGATTTACTACCGGGCACACGAGTGCTGGTCTCGTCCGAACCTGCCCTGTTCAAGACCTGTCAGGGGCCTTTCCACTGGCCGCCTCCCCGCGGATTCTGAGTTTATCTCCGCCTTTCGATGCGGCTTGACGAAATATTGAGCACGGAAGATGCAGAAAGACAGCAGAACAATTCGCCGGGTTGAGCGATATGGCACACGAATCCCGTCCGAACGAGTTCACAAATCTCCAGGAACTCCAAACTTTGGCGCTGCGGAAGGTTTAAGGGCCCGAGTTACATAGTCGTCCATTTGCGGCCTCCAGGCCTTCCATAGCTCCGACAGTCGCTTGATTGGCTCATCCTGTAGGTCGACCCGAATATCTGCGATCGGCCAAGGAACGCGATCTACAATAATCATGCCCGCCGAAAGCATTGGGCCGGCCTCGCCGCCAGCCGCCAGGCCAGCTTGCATTGCAGCGATCAGCCGATCGCCGAGTTCGGCATCTGCGTTCTCGTTGAATGCCGACATCATGCGCTTCGGCACTTCGGCGTTCGCAAGGAGGTTGCCGAGCGCAATCACATTCTGGCCGTGGGCACTTGCGAAAATGCCGAGACTATGGAGTCCGGAATAGCATGCGGTCCGCCCGGAATGGTCCAGAACCCCGAGTTGGCGGAATTCGATGTCTTCCGTGTTTGCACGAATCCCGGCAAGGGTCGTATGGGCGTCCAGCCCCAGCTCCATCAAGGCGAGAGCGCGTGGCCCCAAGCGCGGATCGGTGATGTTTTGGGTGGCGCAAACGCCTGTTCCGGCGCGGGCATATGCGCATCGCGCCGCCACGCTCATGCTGGACGACGCTATCGCGATTCCAAGCTGACCCGTCTGATTACAGCGCCCACTTATCGAGATCGTCACACCGCGCTCCGAGCCCAACATCGCCCCACGATCATGCGATTATCGCTTCCCGATCAGCGAAGAAAATTACGATTTCCGTATGATGCGGTTCGCCAATCCAAATCCGGCGGACCACAACGTGTGTCACGAGCGTCCGCGAACCCGCGGCAATTGAAGGAACGGCCAAGGCTCCGGCATTTGGCGGCATGGCACTTCGATCAGGGAGGGACGACGAGCCTCGATGGCTCTTGCCAGGGCACCCCTTAAGGCCTGCGGCCCTTCAGCGCGCATGGCGTAGACACCAAAGCTATCCGCCATCCGCACAAAATCCGGGTTGGTCAGGTCTGTTGCGATGACGCGCTGTCCGTAGAGCTCACGCTGCATTCGCTGGACGTTCCCGAATGCGCCGTCGTTGAAAAGCACCGTCACGAGAGGAATGTTGTGATGGGCAGCTGTAGCAAGCTCCTGCACGTTGAACATGAAGCCGCCGTCTCCGGTAATCGACACGACCGGGGTATCCGGTAACGCGTGTTGCGCGCCGAGCGCTGTTGGAAATCCCCAGCCTAGGGTTCCCGCATGCCCGGAGGAGAGATATGTCCGCGGCAACCGCGTTTCATAACCGATGCGCGAGACGTAGCCGACCTGCGTCGACTCGTCGACGAGAATGCCATTGTCCGGGAGCACATCTCGGATCGCGCGCAAATAGTCCAACTGCGGACGCAGAAGATCGAGCTTACCTGCAATCTCGGCCTTCAAGGCACGGCTCGATGCGACCCGGTTATCGCGATCCCCGACGGGCTTTCGTATCTGGTCATTGAGCCGCTGCAGGACATCGAGAGCCTCGCCGCACAAGGCCACGTCAGGCTGGCGGCCGCGTGACATCTCTAGTCGGTCGACATCCACCTTGATGACCCGCAGCTCTTCGTCAGATCCCCACTGCGTCAGCGGCAAATGCATCCTTGTTCCGATTGCAAGGACGACGTCGCAGCCCTTCCAGAGGGCGTGGCCAGCGGTGAGATTAAGACTGAGCGGATGCCTATCGTCCAGCACGCCCTTACCCATGCGATGAGCCACAACGGGCGCACCCAGCTTTTCCGCAAGTTGTCTCAGCGGCAGACCAGCGTCCTGGGCCCCGCCCCCGACAAAGATCAATGGGCGCTCGGCACGGGACAACAGGGAGGCCGCTCTTGCGATTGCGTCGTCCTCGGGAGCCGACGCAACGTCCGGCTCGCGCACGAATGCGGCCTTGATTTCGGCCCCCCGGGACAAAACGTCCATGGGCACTTCGATGGCTATGGGACGAGGACGGCCGGATCGTACCGCTGCAAAGGCCTCCGCAAAGTCGGCCGGCACATCCTCAGGCGCCCTTGTCCGCTTGGCCCACTTCGTCAACCGTTCAAGGATGCCCAATTGGTCTGGCAGTTCGTGCAGATAGCCAAGTCCCTTGCCGATTGCATGACTTGGAATTTGACCCGACAGACAGAGTACCTTCGCGCCGGCGCTGTAGGCCGTCCCGAGCGCGGCTGCGGTATTGAGCACGCCCGGGCCTGGAACCACGGCATAGGCGGCAGGCTTGCCGGTTGCCAGTGCTGCGCCCAGCGCCATGTAGGCGGCGCCCTGCTCATGTCGGGTATGCACGGCCTGGATTTCGTTTCGGCGATCGAACAAGGAAACAAACAAGGCGTCGTTCTGGATGCCAGGAAGACAGTAGAGCGACTTCAACCCGTGCTTGAGCAGCGCGTCGACAACCGCGTCTGCGCCGCTCATTTCGCGTGTCGTCTGTGGCGCGAGGGCTTCGTTCACCGTCTTACTCATCCGGAAGGTCAAACAGATTCAAGACGGTGCCGATGTTCTTCGAAGCGGCCGAGTCCAGAATGTGCGCGCCCAGCATGACGTCGCTGATGGCGAAGCCGCGATGCCAGAACACGATGCGACCGTCGGCATCGGCACGCCCCGCCTTTGAGCCACACGTCATCTCGCCAATCTCGGCGTACAGCTTGGCGCGCGTGAGTTCGCCGCTCTCGATCATCGGATGCAACTGGCCGCCCTTGCAGCACTGCTCCCAATCGTCGACGATGACCTTCGAGGCTGTCTTGACCGTGTCCGGATCGACGGCCATTTTCCAGCCATAGCAAATGAGAAGGCAGTGCGGCGTCAGCCACTCGTCGCGGATCAGGATCTCGGGCTTCTCCAGACGGGTCGCCTCGACGACGATATCGGCGCCGCGACAGGCTTCTTCGGCGGTGGCGACGGCCACGGCCTTGATGCCGCATTCCTCTCGAACGCGACGCGCCAGGGCCTCGCGCGTTTCGGGCCTCTTGCTGGTGATGCGGACTTCGGCGATCTCGAACAATTTGGCGAGAATCGCTATATTCGCGAACGCAGTGCCCCGCGCGCCGACATGGCCGATGATCTTCGCTCCCTTAGGGGCGAGATATTTTGCTCCGATACCCGTAACTGCACCGGTTCGCTCCGTCGTCAAATCCGTCGCGTCCATCAAGGCCCGCGGCACGCCGGTTCTGGGATTGAATAATGTGAGCATGGCGACCTCGGAAGGAAGCCCATGTTTGTAATTATCGACGTAATCGCCGATGACCTTGACGCCGGCCGTATCATTTGGGCCTGCCCAGCCCACCAGAATGTTGAAATGGCCGTTGTACCGCTCATCCAGTTGGATGTGGGCCTTCGGAGGCAGGACAACGTCTCGCCGTCCGTGCGCGGACAGGCCCTGTTCGATCAGCCAGAGCAGGGTCTTGATCGGAGGCAGAAGCAAGCGCACCTGCTGCCGATCGAGATAGCGGAAATCGACACGAGCCATGGCGGCTGCCCCCTATTTGGCATTCTTCGCGAGTTCGACGTATTTGTTGGTCCAGAACGAGCCCGGCGCCGGCGGGGTTCGTCCGGAGTCTTCGACGAATTGGGACAACAGCTTGGCGCGCTCTTCGTTGAGCAACCCGTCGTCACGGATTCCGTCTGCAAGCGTCTTGATGCTGACGCGCATCACCGGTTGAGGCAGCTTCGGGAAGAATTTTCCTCCAATCTTGTCAGCGCTCCCCTCGAGGTCGGTGAGCACCGCATGGTTGGCGGAATTCATCGCCCGTACCGTCGCGACGATCATCTTCTGCACGGCTTCGTTCGCGTCAGAGCGGCCAACGAGCACGAGACTCGGCATCCCCTTCCACCCGGAAATATCGTTATCGGGCTCGATGACGGTCCGGCCGTATCCTGCCGCCTCCGCCAATGGCCCTTCGGGCGGCGACAACATGAACGCATCGATACGCCCGTTCTCCAGGGCCGCCCCGAGTGCTGCGGCCGAACCGATCTGGACGACCTGGATATCCTTTCGTCCATCGAGGCCGCCGCGCGTCGCCAGCCAGCGAACGGTCCGGTCCTGAGCGCCTCCGACCACGGCGACCCCTACCGTAGCGCCCTTGAGGCAAGCGATGCGTTCCTTGATCGGCATACTCCTGGAGATGCCCGTTCGCTTGATCATTGCTTCGGACACGGTCAAATTGAGCGAGATCTTCGACATCAGCGAATAGATGATCTGGTAGGGTTGTCCCTTGGCGACCGCCTCGAGAACCGAATCGCTACCCGTCGCGGCGATGTCGATGTCTCCGCTGTCGAGCGCGGCCAGGCAGGCGGGATCTCCCCCGTTGATGGCTGCCCAATTCAGATCAACCTGCTCGGCTGCGAACGTATCGTAGGCACGCGCGGCCCATACCGGGAGAAAGCCCAACGTCGTTGTGGCCTGGCCGATGCGCACGGTCTCCTTGGCCGCCGCGCTGGCCGACCAGCGTGCGGATGCGGCGAGCGCGAACGTTGCGAAGGCAAATTGTCTGCGATCTATGCTCGTGAAGCGCCTCATTCGGTCACTCCGGTATCACGGCGGTAGCGTCGATTTCGACCAGCCATTCCGGCCGAGCCAGCGCCTGAACGACCAGGCCAGTCGACACCGGATAGACGTCCTTGATGTATTCGCCCATGGTTCGATACACCGCCTCACGATGCCGCACGTCTGTCAAATAGACCACGACCTTGACCAGGTGCTCCATCGTGCCGCCAGCTTCCTCGATCAGCTGCCTGATGTTCTGCATGACCTTGTGCGTCTGCTCTACGGGATCATGGCTCGCGATGTTCACGGCGTCGTCCAGATTCTGCGGGCACTGCCCGCGCAACCATACGATCTTTCCGCCCGAGGTGACGACCGCCTGACAAAGATCGTTGTCCAGCTTTTGCTCCGGATAGGTGTCCTTGGTGTTGAACTTCCGGATTCGATAATGTGCCACTCAGCTTTTCCCCTTATTCTCATTCCGCAGTCGCCGGGTTTAATTTCCGGGGCGCCGCCGCAGCTTTGCCGCGATCGATCTCCCCGGTCCTCTCGTTGTGATAGTCGCGATATCGCCGCTGCGTGGAAATCCGATCCGCCAGGTACTTCGCGTCGTGCCAGACTCCCCAGATGAACGCTGAGCCTCTGCGCGACTGCCACGGCAACCCCAGGAAAAATATTCCAGGCTCACGCGATACCCCTCGTTGATGCCTCGGCTTGCCCGCCGGGTCGAAAGCGTCGACCTTAAGCCAGGAGTAATCCGACGAATAGCCCGTGGCCCAAATGACTGTATTTACCCCAGCCGCGCGCAAGTCGAGCTCACGAAGCGGATCGGTCAGACATTCCGGATCCGGTGGCATGATACGGGCCTCGGGCTCCTCGGGAAGTTCGAGCCCGGTGCGTTTGACGTAGTCGTCCGCCTCGTCCAGCAGGGAGATGAGCGATTGATCTCCCATCGCGACGTTCTCCCGGAGATCATTGGCGAAAGTCACCTTGCTGTCGCTGTAAGACTTGGTCGAGCCGACTAGCATCATTCCTTCCTCGGCAAGCCGCCTGAAGTCCACAGTGTAACCACCGCGGGCGCCGCTCACGGAAATCGTGACATGCTCCGTGCCACGCGTCTTTGTCTCGATGTCCCATTTTCCAAGGACGCCCAGCCACCAGCAAAAATCATACCCACGGTAGGACCGCGGCGGCCGCTCGTGCGGACCGACCGAAAGATAGACGGCTCTGCCGGCACGAAGAAGCTCGTCGGCGATCTGCCCACCAGATGATCCCGCGCCGACGACCAGCACGCCTCCGTCCAGCAATTGTGCCGGGTTGCGATAGTCGTTCGAGTGGATCTGGGTGACGCCCGCGTCCTTGGGTATGACGTCGGGGATCAGTGGAATCTGAAAGGGGCCGGTCGCTGCAACAACGTTGTTGGCTTCGAATATCCCTGCGGACGTTTCGACGCGGAAACCCGAGCGGCCCTCCAGACGGCAAACGGATGTGACGTCCACGCCGCACCGCACCGGGGCGGCAATCATTTCGGCATAGGAGACAAAATAGTCCGCCACCACCTCCTTGGACGGAAACGAATCTCGGTGACCCGGAAATTCCATGCCGGGAAAGCGGTCGTGCCACGCGGGGCCATTTGCGACCAGCGAGTCCCATCGCGCTGTCCGCCACCTTTCGGCGATCCGATGCCTTTCCAGAACAACGTGAGCGATGCCGGCGGCGCTCAGATGCTCGCTCATGGCCAATCCGGCCTGACCAGCTCCGACGACAACCGTGTCCACTTCTTCTATCGGCATTACCGTTTCCATTTCCGGCTCGTTCGAACGAGACGCGCGTACAACAGACGGTTACGAAGTCCACTTAGGAGCAAACACGGCGGCGGGAAATTATGATTTCTCGTCGCACTGTTTAGGTCTCTCCTAAACACCTCCGATCAGGTCGTTGGCTACATGGACCATCGATGATCACGTCGTTAGGGACGGCAGGTTACGGCTAGTGACGCGCCCATTGTTGCTGAAACAAGATTCGCCCTTTCGATCTCTCTCATGG
>Ga0210408_10001341_pt1 | contig 26107 bp, 15 predicted proteins | sample IncBWH4MmetaG_FD_155471 | JGI IMG/M metagenome (GOLD analysis project Ga0210408, IMG submission 155471) | Forest soil microbial communities from Barre Woods Harvard Forest LTER site, Petersham, Massachusetts, United States - Inc-BW-H-4-M | ecosystem: Environmental > Terrestrial > Soil >...
ACCTCGATGGATGCGGCCGCTTGCATCGGCTGCGGCGCCTGCGTGGCAGTTTGCAAGAACGCCTCAGCTATGCTCTTTGTCGCCGCCAAAATCTCCCATCTTAATCTCCTGCCGCAGGGCAAAGCCGAAAAGGACCGCCGCGCCCTCAACATGGTCCGGCAAATGGATGTCGAGGGTTTTGGTAACTGCACGGTGACTGGCTCCTGCGAAGCAGTCTGCCCTAAGGAAATCAGCCTCAGCTTTATTGCGAAGATGAACCGCGATTACGGGACAGCGCTGCTCAAGGGCAAATAGCGATTGTTCGCTCGTGAATGTTGGATTAGTGGCTGTCCCACTGCCCACCCGCGCAATAAAGCGCCTGTACGCGCTCCGCCGTAGCGCAGATTTTTAATCTGCTGTATCGCAGAATTTCTATTCTGCAGTTGGTCGAACTATTGGGACTCTGGACCTTTGACTTTGGATTTGAACTGCGTCGATGCAGACGCAGCCGTTTTACGGGCTTTTTGTCCACACCGGCGCAGTTGAATTTCAGCAGCAACCGCTTACTTGGTTAAATTCTCAGCGTCGAGCGAAGCCACCAGGTCCTTTTCCGCCAGCACCCAATCTTCCAATGTCAGCGGATGGTCGGGCAATTTATCGCGGAATAGTTCGTAAGCATGCTGGCGTACCATGGCTTTGCTGACGCCCGGTGTGAAAGGTTGCGGCTGCTCGACTGTTTTTGCGGTCTTCTTTTTCATAACAACTCCCTTTCGCTCTAATATAGTCCTTCTTTTCGAGCTTGCAAGTGACACTCACCCGACCTGCGTGTAATCCTGCCGGATTTTAGATTTCGAATTTTCGGCTTGGGACCTTATAACTGGCCCATGCGCAACCTCCCTGACAAATTTTCGGCAAGCTGGACCCTACGCGCCTGGCGGCGTTCATGAAAGAGTTTGCTGCGTTGAAGAAGCGGCACCGCAAATCGGGAAGGCCGGGAAAGTGACCTGCCAGGCTGCGAAAAGTCCCTAAAGTCAGGCCGTTTCGACTTTGTCGCTCGCTGTGTCGAAACCGACTGAATTTCAAGGCGAGCAATACCAATGAAAGACAAAATCAGCCGTCAGGAATGCGTACGGCCTATTTTCGTGTCGCGGGTGTAATCCTCAGCGTTACCACAGCCTTCTCGACCGGCGCCTCCAGGGCGATGAGCAGCCGCACCGGTTTTTTCGGCGTGTGAACGTCTTCATTAAGCGTCTCGGAATCGAGTTTGAACCCGCGGCCGCCGGTGTCGATCGCGACCCGCGCGGCGCCTTGCTCGTCTGTAATCAACAGTTCGTTTTCCGAAATCTTTTTCCAATTGCCCCACGTGACTAGCGTGCTCGCAAAACTCCTGGGCTCGCTGAATTCGACCTCATCCCGCACGGTCAACGCGGCCGCTTCGGAGCGGTGGAACACAAACGTTCGTTCGAGCTTCTTCAACTCGGGAACCTTGTAAGCTGACCGGATATCCAAAACCAGGGTGTCCTCGTCATCGCGGAAATCCGTGTGGAGGACCACGGCCCGAGCCTCGGCACCTGCCCGTTGCAGCTCGCCCGCTATGACCGGCACCGCATGGCCGTAGGAACTCAGCACTTTGCTGTCATAACGATGAGCGCTGAACGTCCGGGCCGTGTAAACCTCCGCGCCGGGATCGCATATCACCATGGACTTGCCGGAGACGGCGCTGAAGCTGCCGACATCATTATGATTGTGGTTCTCGGCGTTGTTTCCGCCCTTGAGTGCGGCCGCAAATTGCGCCGCCGAACCGGGTGCGGGCCTGCAGAGCAGCACGCCACCCTCTTTGAACCAGGTCCGCAATCTGGAATCAGCCGCAATGGGCGGATGCGGTGCTGGCGGCAGTGGCGATGGGAGAAAAGAAAAGAGCAACGTTGCCGCCAGGCTGCCGGCAGGCTTCACGAAGTCCGCGTGCTCTGCGGCCGGTTTCGGCAAGGCGAACCGTTCACAGATGAAGCGGACGAACTGCGCGTCAGGCCGGCTCCCGGGAGAGACATCCGAAATGGTGGGATAGATGCCGTTGAGGATTTCTGAGCGCCGGCAAAACAGCGCGGGCTGCAAAGCCGCCGGCTCCGCCAGCAAGTCCACACGCCCGCCGGTGGCCTGGCGAATCGTTTCGCCCAACATCAGGAAATGGCCAAAACCGTAGTTCCAGTAGCCAACCCCTTCACTGCAATAGCCGTCGGGCGTAAACCCGCTCAGGAAGTAAGCAATGTAATGCTCTGTGGCAGCAACAAAGAATGCGCGGTCCTGCGGCGAATCTTCGAGCGCCAGCGCCGCTCCGGTGACCCCCGCCAGGCACACCGCGTTCCAATTGTTCCGGATGCGCAGCCAGTTAATCTCCGACCGCCGACCCTCAACCATGTCGCGGAACGGTCGCAGCACCCGTCGCCGCACGTTGTCGCGGATTAAGCTTCGGGTCGAGGGGGCCAGTTTGTCGCCCAGCACATAGTCCAGGGTAGCCAGTTCCCAGCCCATCGCCGTGGCTCGCAAGTCCATTTCCACCGTTCGCCCGTAGAAGTTGTTCAGCTTGCCGTCATGTGCCGGATAAACCCACGTTCGCTCCCGGCAAATCGCTTCGATGGTCTCCGTGAGCGGGCCCAGAAAACGACCTCGATTTTCGAGGCCTTCGGCCAGGGTAAAGGTGACCAGCCGGTTGCCCCGCGCGGACAGTACCTTCTGGCAGCGATCCCGGTTGCCGGTCTTTGAATAATCGAGATAGAGCTCATCGGGCAGGGCCGGCACCGGGTCCTTGGCCATCGTTTGCGCGCTGGTAATTACGGAAGCGAAGGCTGGAGCTTGCGCGAGTTTTTCCCAAGCGTCGCGATTGGTGATAGGCTGGCCCGAGCCCATCGGTTTGGCGGGTAACGACTTGGCTACCGCTTCTACCTGCGCGGGCTCGAGGTTCGTCGCGGCCGGTGCCGTGAAGGCAACGGAACAAAGGAAGGCTCTAACCAGACAGGAGGTTTTGGCGCGACGGAGCAAGGCAAAATAGCGCATGGGCGCAGCATGGCACCAGGCCTCAACAAATGAAAGCGATTCAAAAGGGCTGAAAAAGCGTCGCTTGGCATTGAAATAAAACTGATTTTTTGCCAGGGGATGGAATCGTGCTGGTTCTTTCTCAAATCTGACTTGGCATCGGACTTGCGCTATATCGTTTAGTGTAGAATCCCGTTCTGCACCCTCCTGAGTGGGGCGGTGGCTGGGTTCCGGTCGCCGCCTCCCTTTCATAGTGGTTTGGTTGGGTTGGGAGGCGGCCTGGGCCCTTAAAGCCCAGGCCGTCTTTTTTCGACGTGAAGGCGTGAGGGTCCCGTAGTGAAGGGGCGCGCTCTCCTGCTTGTCGTCAAAATATTCGATGTCCTTAGGCGATTCTCCATGGTTGAATCGCGCCATGAAGAATCGCTCTATTTCCTGCCGCATGCATCAATCAGCGACCGGCACCTGGCAGCGCTCACTCCACACCTGTCAACTCGGCCTGCTCTTTGGCTTGCTGCTCTTGCCGATGGCCATGACCCACGGCGCTGATCTGGGGCTTTTCGAAGACCAGGGCGACATCGGCAAAACCAGCCACGCCGGCTCAACGGCTTTTGACCCCAAGGCCCAGGCATATGTCGTGGGCGGTGGGGGCGAGAACATGTGGTTTACCAATGATGCATTCCATTTCGTCTGGAAAAAAGTATCCGGAGATTTCGCTTTGCAAACGGCCATCGAATTTCTCGGCAGCGGCGGAAACGCCCATCGCAAGGCCTGCCTGATGGTTCGCCAGAGCCTCAGCCCGGACTCGGCTTACGTCGATGTGGCCGTGCATGGAGCGGGGTTGACCTCTCTTCAGTTCCGCGACATGCCCGGAGGGATGACCCACGAAATCCAGGCGAACGTCAGCCGGCCCGGGCGGGCCGGGCTCGAAAGACAAGGCGACGTCTTTTTCATGTCGCTGCCGCAGGCGAGCGAACGCGAAACATCGGCCCCCCTTTCTCCCTGCGGCCTCTTCATCCGGCTCAAATTGGTGGACCCGGTCTATGTGGGGCTCGCTGTGTGCGCGCATGATGAGCGGGAGCTGGAAAAAGCCCGTTTCTCCGCGCTACAACTGCAACCCAAAACGCCCCGGTCTGAGGCCAAATCTGTCTTGCATTGCGCCTTGGAGGTAGTCCCCATTGGTTCAAAGGACCGCCGAGTGGTCTATCATACTACCAATCATATCGAAGCGCCCAACTGGTCGCGCGACGGCACATACCTTCTGTTCAACTCCGGCGGGCGCATTCATCGGCTGCCGCTCGCCGGTGGCCAACCCGAGACGGTCGATACCGGCTTCGCGGTGCGCTGCAACAACGACCACGGGGTCTCGCCAGATGGCACGCGCCTGGCCATCAGTGATCAAACCCGAGGCGGCAAATCGCTGATTTACACGCTGCCGGTCTCGGGAGGCACACCAAAACCCATCACCACCCAAGGGCCGTCCTATTGGCATGGTTGGTCACCCGATGGCGCCACGCTGGCCTTTTGTGGCGAACGCAACGGAGAGTTCGACATCTACACCATCCCGGCGCAGGGCGGCGAAGAGAAACGTTTGACCACCGCCAAGGGCCTCGATGATGGCCCGGATTATTCCCCGGATGGAAAATACATCTATTTCAACTCCGAGCGCACCGGCAGCATGCAAATTTGGCGGATGAAACCCGACGGCAGCGACCAGGAACAAGTGACCTCGGACGAGTTCAACAACTGGTTTGCCCATCCCTCGCCGGATGGGAAATGGCTGGTGTTGCTATCCTACGAGAAAGGCGTCACCGGCCATCCGGCCAATCAACCGGTTCGCTTGCGCTTAATGCCGGCGGGTGGCGGGGCCATCCAGGAATTGGCCCGGCTGTTCGGAGGGCAAGGAACGATTAATGTGCCCTCATGGTCTCCAGACAGCAAGCAGGTGGCCTTTGTGAGCTATGAGCTGCTCGCGCCCTGAGGTAAAATTGCGTTGCGGAACTTTGCCGCTTATCGCCCGTCTTGCCGCGGTTATCCTGTAAGCTTGGGCGCAGTTGTCCCGCGCCGCCCCCCCGGTTAATCACCCCAGATAATCTTCACTTGCAGTATTTGTGATTTTGAACGAGGGTTTCCGCCAATGAACGCACGAGTGTGCCGATGTTGCGGCCAGCCGATCAGCGAAGAAGAGAACACTCTCCTTTGCAATCCGAACATTTGTGCTCCTTGCTCCAAACTGTCAGACGGCGTGGAAGAGCCGGCCAGGTCGCAACCACGGGCTCCCTCCGCTCACGGGGAACGCTCTTCCGAAGATTCGGATAACATTCGCCAGGCCGCTTAGCGGCGCCTTGCTAAGACCGACGGCCGGAGTCGAAGAAAGCGCGGAACAATCGGCAGAATGATTCTGCTTTAATCATTCTGCCATTTCGGGTTTCGGCCTTCGGTCTTCGGATTTCCTTCCACTCCGCGCTTGATCGGAATCTCGTGACGTCGTCTCCTACAGCCTCGTGCCTTTGAGTGCCAACCAACCGCCCGCGCCGATCGAAAGTCTCTCCGGCTTGATCGAGCGTGTCACGTTTTTCAACGAGGAGAACGGGTTCGCCGTGTTGAAGGTCAGGACCAAGGGCCATCGCGACGACGTGGTGGTGGTGGGTTCCCTCCCGTCGGTTAACGCGGGTGAATGGGTAACGGCCGAAGGCCGGTGGGTGCGGGACCGCGAATTCGGGCTGCAGTTCAAAGCGGACCTGCTCAGGAGCACCCCGCCAACAACCCGCGAAGGAATCGAGAAATACCTGGCTAGCGGCATGGTCCGCGGCATCGGGCCCGTCTATGCCAAAAAGCTGGTGGCGAAATTCGGCGAGCAGATTTTTAACATCATCGAGAATTACTCCGCGCGGCTCGAAGATGTCCAGGGCATCGGCCCGCAACGGCGTCATCGCATCAAGGAAGCCTGGGCCCAACAGAAGATCATCCGCGAAATCATGGTTTTCCTCCACTCGAATGGCGTGAGCACCAGCCGGGCGGTGCGCATTTATAAAACCTACGGAGAAAATGCGATCGCCGAGGTCCGGGCCAATCCCTACGCCCTCGCCCAGGACATCCATGGTATCGGCTTCCTCACTGCCGATCAAATCGCCCAGAAAATGGGCATCGCGCACGACTCGCTCCTGCGCGCGTGCGCCGGCCTGGCGCATGTCCTCCTCGAAGCCACCGGCCAGGGTCATTGCGCGCTGCCGGTGGCGTTTCTTAAAGAGGAAGCCGGCAAATTACTGCAGGTGGAGGAAAAGCTCATCGAGTCGGCTCTTGAACGGACGCTGGCCGATGGCGAGTTGGCGCGCGAGAAAGTCGGGGATGAGGATCTGGTTTTCCTGCCGCTGTTGAAGCGGGCGGAGACAGGGATCGCCGAGCGCATCCGCAAGCTCAGCTCCTTGCCGCCAAATTACCCGCCGATTGATTTCGAGAAAGCGGTAGCCTGGTGCCAGCAAAAAGCCGGCAAAGAACTGGCGCCCAGCCAGCAAGCCGCATTACGGCAGGCTCTGACCAGCCGTATCCTGGTGCTCACTGGCGGACCCGGGGTGGGCAAGACAACCCTGGTCAACGCGCTGCTGCTGATTCTGAGGGCTAAGCGCGTGCGCTGCCAACTATGCGCCCCAACCGGCCGCGCGGCTAAGCGGCTGTCCGAAACCACCGGCCTGGAGGCTAAAACGATCCACCGGCTGCTTGAACCCGACCCGGGCCGTGGCGGCTTTATCCGTAAGGAGACCAACCCCTTGCACTGCGACCTGCTGGTGGTCGATGAAACCTCCATGGTCGATGTGCCGCTCATGCATCATCTGCTGCGGGCCATGCCGGCCTCGGCCAGCCTCGTGCTGGTCGGTGACGTGGACCAGTTGCCCTCCGTCGGCCCCGGCATGGTCCTGCGCCACATCATCGATAGCGGGATCGTCCCCGTGGTTCGCTTGACCGAGGTCTTCCGTCAGGCCGCCCACAGCCGCATCATCACCAATGCCCACCGGATTAACCAGGGATTGATGCCGGAATTGCCGGTCGGCGAGGGTGATTTCTACTTCATCGAACGCGAGCAACCCGAGCGTATCGCCGACACCTTGGTGGAAGTCGTCAAAAAACGCATCCCGGGCAAATTCAATCTGGACCCCATCCGCGACGTCCAGGTGCTCAGCCCGATGAACCGCGGCTCCCTGGGCATCCGTGAGCTGAATGTCCGGCTCCAGTCCGAACTGAACCCCGCTCGGCCCGGCGAACCCGCCGTCGAGAAGTTCGGCTGGCAGTTCCGCGTCCGCGACAAGGTCATCCAAACCGAAAATGATTACGACAAAGAAGTCTTCAACGGCGATATTGGCCAGGTGGTTGGCATCGACCCTGTCGAACGCGAACTCAAAGTGAAATTCGACCAGCGCGAGGTCACTTACGAGTTTGGTGAGTTGGACCAGCTTTCCCTGGCCTATGCCATTACCATTCATAAGTCCCAGGGCTCTGAGTTCCCCGTCGTGGTGTTGCCCCTGGCGACCCAACATTATTTGCTGTTGCAACGAAACCTGGTCTATACCGCCGTCACCCGGGGCAAACACCTGGTCGTCCTGGTGGGCCAGGGCAAGGCCCTCGGACTGGCCGTCCGGAACAATTGCACCCAGCAGCGGTTCTCCGGCCTGTTGGCCCGGCTCCAGGCGGGTTAGACCCCATTTCGCGCGGCTGGCGGATGACGTAAAGAGGCTTTAAGCCACGCGTGTTACCTATTCGTGACACTTGGTGGCACGGGCAACCTGCTTTGTCCGCTCGCTGCCAAGGCGCACCTGACTTTTTCCGAAAATACTTTGAATTAAAAGCCACGAAACCTGTCAGAATAGATGAAGCCAAACACGTAAGTAATGGTAATTGGCTAATAGTAAAATGAATTTGGCTTAATACTTGCAAAATGGCCATTGACAGAAATAAGGGGCCATGATTTATTAAGCGTAGATTACGCCACTTGAATTTGCGGGCGAAATGATTGAATGTTCTTTGTCAGCCCGATTTGTTAATTTCGGTCCGGGTTCCGGGTACAGACCAGGACCGATGTTCTCCGTAATCCTACTGTTGTACTTAATTCGAAAATTCCCCGGGCTTTTCGGTCACCCCCTGACTGACTAGCCCGGTTTTTTTGTACTGCTCTCTTCCGTTTGCCCCCATCCTCACTTTGTCCCCCACCCTAATCCCTAGCGAAGAAGGTAGGGCGAGATGTCCCCATCGCGCCGGAACTTTGATTCGTAGGAGTGGCGCGAAGGGGACATCTCGCCCTGCCAACCCCAGCAATCGGTGAACTATTTCTTCGGTTCGCCTGGGATTGGGGTCTTCCATCACTCCAACTGTAATTCCTTGCAGATCCATCCTGAAACCATTATACCCCGCGCATGGACTCGCGCGAGGCGTTGGTGGCGTTGAACCTGATTGATGGCATTGGCCCGGTGCGCGTCCGCCAATTGCTCGAGCACTTCGGCGAAGCCCCCGCCATCCTCGGGGCTTCCCGCCAGCAACTCCTCCAGGTTCATAGTATCGGGGAAGAAACCGCCAACGCCATTACCTCCTGGGAAAAGACCATCGACCTGAAAGCCGAGCTGAAGCGCATCGAAGAATTTGGCTGCCGCATCGTCACTCAGGGCGACCCCGAATATCCCGAACTGCTGCGCCAAATCTACGACCCGCCGATTGTCCTTTACGTCAAAGGCGACCTGTTGCCCAAGGACAAAAATTCCGTGGCGATGGTTGGCTCCCGCCTGACGACCCATTACGGCATCGAAGTCGCCCGCAAGTTGGCGTACCAGCTTGCTTACCTTGGGGTCACAGTTGTCAGTGGCGGCGCGCGCGGGATCGACACAGCGGCGCACCAGGGGGCCTTGAGTGCCAAAGGACGGACGATTGTAGTGCTGGGCACCGGCATCAACATCATCTGGCCGGCCGAGAACAAGGAACTGTTCGAGCGCGTCAGCGCCAATGGCGCGCTCATCACTCAGTTCCCCTTTAACCGTCCCGGTGATAAACAATCCTTCCCCATCCGCAACCGCATCGTCGCCGGCATGACGCTCGGCACGGTCGTGGTCGAAGCCAACCTCACCAGCGGCGCGCTGATTACCGCCAACTTTGCCAACGAATACGGCCGCCAGGTCTTCGCCGTTCCCGGCCGCATCGATTCCCCTCTCAGCAAAGGCTGCCACGACCTGATCAAGAAGGGCGCCAAACTCTGCGAAGGCGCCGAGGATATTCTCAGCGAATTCGAATACCTCTTCCCGCCCAGCAACCGCCCGCCGTCTCCAGCCCAGACCGGCGTTCTGCCTGCGTTGGAACTCAGCGAAAACGAGCAGAAAGTCTATGACACGCTCGACCACGAAGAAGTCGGCATCGACGACGTGATTCGCAAGAGCGGCCTGCCCAGCTCGGCTGTATCGGTCGCCTTGCTCAGCCTGGAAATGAAACGGCTCATCCGGCAGTTGCCAGGGAAGCTGTTCCAGCGCAACCACTGATCGCCGGTGGTGCCTCCCGTCAAACTGATTGGATCGGACCGACGGCAGCAATATTCGTTTGAGCCAAACTTAGTGGGTTGTTAGAATGGCCAATCGATCCAATAAACGCTCGCCGTAACCATCCTTGCGGAGTTTTTCGCGGTCAATACCACCGTCCTTTTTCAGCATGTCCCGCTTGAGCGCCCGCAGCAGGTTGTTCGTGGCGTTGTCGAGTAATTCGCCCTCGGACTTCGCCCGTCGTTTGCTCATCGCTTTCACGCGCATAACCTGCCTCAAACCGTCAATTCAATCCAAGATTTCAGCCCCAAAAGGCTTTAGAAGGCCGGTCATTTCTTTTACGAATTTTTAACGGGGTTGGCGCGGCTTTTTATTATCCGAACCCCAAGCCCTCGTGAATATTCAGCCACGGAAAAATATTATGACTGACCTTATCTATATCGCCGTCGTGGTGCTGTTCTTCGTGGTCAGCGGCTTGTATGTCCGCGCCTGCGAGAAATTGTAAGGGAACATTTATGGAAAACCTAATCGTGGGCATTGTTGCTCTGCTGCTGTTCGTCTATTTGCTCGTGGCCATGCTTCGGCCCGAGAAATTCTAGGGAGAAACTTTTTCCCTGGGCGCACTACTCGGGCACCTCAATTAACTTATTTAACCCTTTTAACTATTTAACGTTTCGCTCGCTATGCGCTCAACTGACTGGTTGCAACTTGCCTTCTACGTGGGGGTCTTGGCGCTCATCACCAAACCGATGGGCCTCTACCTGGTCCAGGTGCTGGATGCCAGTGGCCGGACCTGGTTTGACCCCATTCTCAAACCTTTAGAGCGACTCACCTATCGCCTGATGGCAGTCAAATCCGACCAGGAGCAGGATTGGAAGGCCTACACCTTCGCCATGCTGCTCTTCAGCCTGGTGAGTTGCTTGTTTACTTACGCGATTCTGCGGCTGCAGCACCTGCTGCCCCTCAACCCCCAGGGATTCGGCCCCGTCAGCCCGGACCTGGCATTCAACACCGCCACCAGCTTCACCACCAACACCAACTGGCAGAGCTACACCGGCGAATCGACCATGTCCTATCTCTCGCAAATGGTCGCGCTGGTCATCCACAACTTCAGCTCGGCCGCAACCGGAATTGCCATTGCCGCGGCGCTCGTGCGGGCGATTGCCCGGCACTCAGCCCAAACCCTGGGCAACTTCTGGGTGGACCTGGTGAGGACAACTTACTACCTGCTGCTGCCCATCTGCGTCGTATTCGCCGTATTCCTGGTGTCGCAAGGCATGCTCCAAAACTTCAAGCCCTACACCAAAGCCAAACTCACTGAGCCTTTCACCATCCAGGTTGCCAAAACTGACGAAAAAGGCCAGCCGGTCACGACCAACGTCGCCGTAATGGTTCAAGCGCCTAAGTTGGACGCCAAAGGCCAACCAGTCTTCACCAATGGCGTCGCCATGATGGTCGATGTGCCTAAGCTCGACGAGAAAGGCCAACCCGTCATGACCAACATGCCGGTCATGGTGGACCAGAAAGTGGAAGAACAGGTGATCGCGCAAGGCCCGGTGGCGTCGCAGGTCGCCATTAAAATGCTCGGAACCAATGGCGGCGGTTTTATGAACGCCAACGCCGCGCATCCGTTCGAAAACCCGACGCCGCTCTCGAACTTTATCCAGATACTCTCGATCTTCGCCATCGGCAGCGGGTTGACTTACTACCTGGGGCGGATGGTCAAGAACCAGGCGCATGGATGGTCCGTGTGGGCCGCGATGATGACCTTGTTTCTGGCCGGTGTCTTCTTGTGCTGGTACGCGGAAGCAGCAGGTAATCCGATCCATCAGCAACTGGGCGTCGCAGCGGCCGGGGGAAATATGGAAGGCAAGGAGGTCCGTTTCGGCATCTTCAACTCTGCCTTGTTCGCGACCATCACGACCGATGCTTCCTGTGGCGCCGTCAACTCGATGCACGATTCATTCACCGCGCTGGGCGGCTTCGTTCCGCTCTTCAACATTCAGCTTGGCGAGATCATCATCGGCGGGGTGGGGGCGGGCCTTTACGGCATGCTCGTCTTCGTCGTGCTGGCCGTGTTCATCGCCGGCTTGATGGTCGGGCGAACCCCCGAATACCTCGGCAAGAAAATCCAATCCTATGACGTGAAAATGGCGATGCTGGCCTTGCTGGTCCTCGCGGTGTCGATTCTTGGCTTTGCGGCCTGGGCATCCGTGAGCAAGTGGGGGTTGGCCGGATTGAACAACAACGGTCCGCACGGCCTGAGCGAGATCCTGTATGCGTTTAGTTCCGCCAACGGCAACAACGGCAGCGCTTTTGCCGGGCTGAACGCCAATACACCCTGGTACAACACGACCATTGGCTTAGCCATGTTGGTTGGCCGCTTTTTGATGATTGTCCCCATCATGGCCCTGGCCGGCTCGCTTGCCGCAAAGAAGATCGCCCCACCCAGCGCGGGCACTTTCCCCGTTTCAGGCCTCACTTTCGTCATCTTGCTGCTGGGGACCGTGTTGCTGGTGGGCGCGCTGAACTTCCTGCCCGGCTTGACCCTCGGACCCATCGTCGAACACTTCCTTACCGGCCAGGGAAAACTCTACTAACTGCGATTCACGTTTCACGTTTTACGTTTTACGCACCATGACTCACAAAGCTCCATCTCTTTTCGACTGGAATATCGTCGGTCCGGCCATCGGAGACTCCTTCCGCAAGCTCAATCCGCGGCTGATGGTCAAAAATCCGGTGATGTTTGTCACCATGGTCGGCGCGGTTTTGACTACCGTGGGCATCTTTACCTCGCCGGCCGACAAAGGTTTCATCACGCAACTAGCCATCTGGCTGTGGTTCACGGTCCTGTTCGCCAATTTTGCCGAGGCCGTCGCCGAGGGCCGCGGCAAAGCCCAGGCCGAGAGCCTGCGCAAGGCCCGCAAGGACACCATCGCCCGCCGCCTGCGCGATGGACGCGAAGAGCGGGTTCCTGCCCCACAGTTGCAGAAAGGTGACCTCGTGGTGTGCGAAGCCGGGGACACGATTCCGGCCGATGGTGAAGTAGAGGAAGGCATCGCCAGCGTCGATGAGTCCGCCATCACCGGCGAATCGGCCCCGGTCATTCGCGAAAGCGGCGGTGACCGCAGCGCCGTCACCGGCGGCACCCGCGTCATCAGCGACCGCATCGTGATTCGTGTCACCCAGGAAAAAGGCCAGGCTTTCCTGGACCGTATGATCGCTATGGTCGAGGGCGCCAGCCGCCAAAAGACTCCCAACGAAATTGCCCTGACGATCCTCCTGGCGGCCCTGACGTTCATTTTTCTGCTGGTGTGTGTGACGCTTAAACCGTTCGGCATCTACTCCGGCGTCGTGTTCTCCGTGCCGGTCCTGGTCGCCCTCCTGGTCTGCCTGATCCCCACGACCATCGGCGGCCTGCTCAGCGCCATCGGCATCAGCGGCATTGACCGGCTCATTCGCCGCAACGTCATGGCCACCAGCGGCCGGGCCGTCGAAGCCGCGGGGGACGTCGATGTGTTGCTGCTGGACAAAACCGGCACGATCACCCTGGGCAACCGCATGGCCACGGCCTTTATCCCGGCCCCCGGCATCAAACCGGAGCGCCTCGCCGACGCCGCCCAGCTAGCCTCGTTGGCGGACGAAACCCCCGAAGGCCGCTCCGTTGTCGTCCTGGCCAAGCAGCAATTCAACTTGCGCGCCCGTGAGTTGGCCGAGCCGCAGGCGAAGTTCGTGCCCTTTACGGCCCAGACCCGTATGAGCGGGGTGGATTTCTATGGGGATGGCGAACAACCACAGCCCGCGTTCGAGCCGGCCGGCCACGGCGTTCCGGTCGCCACGCTTCAAGCGTCACGTATCAGGCATCACGCATCACGCATCACTCGAAGCATCCGCAAGGGCGCGGCCGAGGCCATGCGCGATTACGTTCGTCAGTTGGGCGGAAACTTCCCGCAGGCGGTTAGTTTGAGCGTCGAAGAGATCTCCCGCGCCGGCGGCACCCCGCTGGTCGTCGCCGAGGAAGCCGAAGTGCTCGGCGTGGTCCAACTGAAAGATGTGGTCAAAGGCGGCATCAAAGAGCGCTTCGCCCAGTTGCGCAAGATGGGCATCCGCACCGTCATGATCACCGGCGACAATCCCCTCACCGCTGCCGCTATCGCCGCCGAAGCCGGAGTGGACGATTTCATCGCCCAGGCGACCCCCGAAGCCAAACTCAAACGCATCCGCACCGAACAAGCCTCCGGCCATCTGGTCGCCATGACCGGTGACGGCACCAACGACGCCCCGGCCCTGGCCCAGGCCGATGTCGGTGTGGCCATGAACACCGGCACCCAGGCGGCCCGCGAGGCCGGCAATATGGTGGACCTGGACAGCAACCCGACCAAGCTCATCGAGATCGTTGAAATCGGCAAACAGCTTCTCATCACCCGTGGTTCACTCACCACGTTCAGCATCGCCAACGATGTCGCCAAGTACTTCGCCATTGTCCCAGCTATGCTGATGGCCACCTTCCCGGCGATCGCCCCGCTCAACATCATGCACTTGCACAACTCCACCAGTGCCATTCTCAGCGCGGTTATTTTCAACGCCCTGATCATCATTGCCCTCATCCCGCTCGCACTCCGCGGCGTGGTGTATAAGCCGATTGGCGCCCTGGCCATCCTCCAGCGCAACCTGCTCATTTACGGCCTGGGCGGTGTCATCGTCCCGTTCATCGGCATCAAGCTCATCGATGTCATCATAACCGCCCTGAGACTCGTCTAGTCGTCGATCTTAATCTTAATCGTAATCTTAATCGTAATCTCTCCTCTAACCCATTTAACCCCTGGAAAAGATCCAGTCTGATTTATGAAAAACTTCCTTCCCGAACTCCGCAGCGCCATCGTGGTGACCCTCGCGCTCGCCGTCGTCTGTTGCGGCCTTTATCCCCTGGTGGTCTTTGGACTCGGCCAGGCCCTGTTCCATGACAAAGCGAACGGCAGCCTGCTCCTGGACGCCGACAAAACCATTAAAGGCTCGCGCCTCCTTGGCCAGCAATTCACCGGTGAAAAATATTTTCACTCGCGCCCCTCTGCGGCGGGAAACGGCTATGACGCCACCAGCTCGGGCGGCAGCAACCTCGGCCCGACCTCCCAAAAGCTTCGCGACAGCATCGCTCAAAATGTCGCTGACTACCGCTCCCAGAATGGCCTGGCGACCAATGCGCCCGTGCCTGCCGATGCCGTCACCGCCTCCGCCAGTGGCCTCGATCCGCATATCAGCCCCGAAAACGCCGAGCTCCAGGTCGCTCGCGTCGCCAAGGCCCGCGGCCTGACCCAGGACCAAATCCGCCAGCTTGTCCGCCAAAACACCGATGCCCCTGATCTCGGTTTCCTCGGCGACCCCGGCGTGAATGTCCTCACGCTTAACCTCGCCCTTGATGCTTTCGGTCTCTCCCCCGCGGCTAAGCCCCTGGCGCAAGCTCGCTGAATTGCTCCAAGGACTGCGCATTTTAATACAAATTTAATGCATTCCGTGGTTCTTTTGATTACCCCCGCGCACCGTTCCGCGGGATGTTGAACCATGCTAAACCAAGCGACTGCCACCGTGGAGGCGGGCTTCCAGCCTGCCAGCGCAGACGCATCCTTGCGTCTCCTGCCAGCAGAAGATGGCGGCAGGGAAGAATCAGCCCGGCCCATCCACCGGATTCTTGTCCCCTCCGACTTTTCACCACGTTCTGCCAAGGCGCTCGAACGTGCCATCGCCTTGGCCCGGCAATTCGATGCCACTCTGACAATCCTCCATGTTATCGACATCAATCCGCCTGCAGCTTTCACACATTCCGGCACCGCCGAAGACCTGATGAAACAGCTTTGGGTGACCGGAGCGTCTGAGTTGTCGCGATTGGAAGAGTCACTCAGGAAAAACCAGACCAAGGTGCAAACGCTGCTGGTCGAAGGACTTCCCGCTGAAGCCATCGTCGAAAACAGCGCGGCTTTTGATCTCCTGGTCATATCCGAGCCGCGCTCTAAATCAACCTGGAATCTCTTCTCCCGCCATACCGCCCGGCGCGTCGTCGAACAGGCCGAATGCCCGGTCGTAGTTGTGGACCAAACATTAAGTTCGCGTCGTGGCAAACAAGCCTCCCAAGCCCAACTTGCCTGTTCGGCAGCCCCCTAACGCGCGGCGCCCATGTAGGAGACGACGTAAGGAGTCTCTGATCTTTCCGAAGTCCGTCTTTCCTGTAGCTTCTGCAGGTTTTTCAGCAATCTGATTAACTCATTGAGCCCATGTAACTATGTAACCATGTAACCCTTGTAACTTTTTAACTCAGTTAACCCATTTAACCCATTGAACTCATTGGGCCCATGTAACCATGTAACCCTTGCAACTTTTTAACTCAGGTGCGGCACCTTCGCAAAAAGCGCGTGCCGAAAAACGAAAAGGACAAACGCCACCGTCTTGCCCGCTCCGCAAGCGCGTCCTGGACGCCTTCGGCGGTTTCCTTTTTCAGCATTCCCACCGGTTATTTCAGGTATTATAAAAACCAAATTCGTACGCCAGCGGGTCGGAAAATGATTCGCAACCCCATGCTTGGCATTTGATCCGCTGTCTCAATTCCTGCGTCGCCGATGATTGAAAAATTGTATGAGTAATCCTGGCCTTAAACTATTCACCGATTCCCACGTCATCCTGCACTGCCGCCGCGCCCTGCTCGCCGAGTTCTTTGGCCGGTTCACCCACCTCCTGCCGAACAAATACGCCTTGCCCAACCCCGACAGCGACGCCTATCCCCAGGTCCTCCCCCGGGCCTTGGAGCCCCGCCGCGAAGGTCTCCCGGATTCCTTGTTCGAGGCCATTGCCGAAATTGAAGCTCTGGCCGCCGAGAAACGTCCCCAGTTCGAAGCCGCTCTCGACCCGGACCCCGACGTCGCCGCCTTTACCCAAGCCATTCAACAGTGGCTTCAATCACACCCCCAGCCTTCGTCCCCCACTTTGACCACCACTTCGTCCTGCACTACGTCCCCCGCTGTGTCCGTCACTTTGTCCTGCACTTCGTCGCCGCCTTTGGCCGTCCCATCGCCAATCTGTTCCTCTCCGCTTCCGTTTCCTCCTCTTCAAAATTCCCCCATTCCCAACTCTGCACTTTGCACTTCGCACTCGGTAGACTCGGCGCCCACCGCTCAACTTGCGATCTCCGATAACGGCAAACAGGAAGTAATCGAAAATCAAAAACCAAAAATCGAAAATTCCGCTCAGTTCCCTCCGTTGCCTCCTGTTCAAAATCCGGAGCCCGCCCAAGCCACTGCGCCTGTAGCTTCGGAACCAATCGAAAATCAAAAACCAAAAATCCAAAATCCTTCGACTAACGGTCTCCCTCTCCCCACGGGAGAGGGCCGGGGTGAGGGGGAAGCGCACGACCAAAAGACAGCGCCCACCCCTCAACCTGCAATCTCCGATAACGGCAAACCTGCAACTTGTAACCTTCAACCTTCAACTTCCGGCACCCCTCCGTTACCCGATCCTCTTGTTAAAGATCCGGAGCCCGCCCAAGCCACGGCGCCTGTAGCTTCGCAACCAATCGAAAATCAAAATTCAAAAATCCAAAATCCCTCCCTTCCGTTCCCTCAGTTACCTCCTGTTCAAAATCCGGATCAGGCTCCTGTTCCAAATCCCCCCGACCCCGATTTCACCCGGCTCGCCCGCCTCTCCCTGGTTGACTACGACCTCGTCCGCCACGCCGAAGCCAAACGCCTCCACCTCCGCCTCCCCACCCTCGACGACGCCGTCGAGCGCGCCCGCTCCCTCCAGGACGACGCCGACGCCAGCTCCGTCCCCTTGTCCCACCTCGAACCCTGGCCCGAGCCCAGCCGAGAGCCACCGAGAGCAGCCGAGAGCAAAAACCGAATTCCCGCATCGCGGGCCGATCCCTTGCCCTTCATTACGCCAAATCGTGCGAAATTACGGGAAGTTTTTTTCAGCGCCAAACTGTAATGCCATTACTCCACGAGTGTTTGGTGTTTGGAATTTGATGTTTATTTGGTGTTTGGAGCTTGGTGTTTGGTGTTTATTTGCGTCTCGACCGCCACCAACTGCCACTAACTTCGACCACCCCCCACCCCTTCAGACTCCGGGCTGTAGACCTTGGACTTTGGACCTTGGACTTTGGACTTCCGCCCCCCCCAAGCCTGATTTGTGTCGAGTGGCCGCATAGAGTATGCTTTACTTAGCTTACAAATGTGCCGGCGGCACTTCATCTGGCTCGCGTCTAGCTTTTTGCTCCTCGCCCTGATTTTGCGATTCGCCGGCAGGTTCGGCACGGCAGAACCTTCACCTTTCCCTTTTCACGCATCACGCATCACGCATCACGTATCACGCCTCACCCCTCCACCATCCATCATCCACCATCCACCATCCACACCCTCCGCCCTCCGCCTTAGCAATACCTCCGAACCTCTCGGCAAATTGGCCCGCAGCGATAAGGCCATCCTCCTTGAAAATGCTGTCCTGGATACCGCTCTTCCGCTTTCGCTCCCGATTCCGGACGCCCTTCGTGCGCATGGCGAACCGGGAGCCTATATCGTGCAATCCCGCGGCCCGCCTGATGGCGCTTTCCGTTCGGTCCTGAAGGCAACTGGCGCCGAGTTGGGCGCTTACATTCCCAACAACGCCTACCTCGTCCGCGCCTCCGCAACTGCAGCCGCACAATTAGCCATCGACCCTCGCGTCCAGGCCGTCCTGCCCTTCGAGCCCTACTTCAAGCTCAAACCCTCCCTGCTGGAACTGGCCCTGGCCCAACCTGCGCTCCAGGGTCCACCGCTCCCGCTCAACCTCCTGCTCTTTCCAGGCGCCCGCCAATCCACCCTCGATGCAGTCCGGAATCTTGGCCTCGAAATCCTTTCCGAGCATTCCTCCCCCTTCGGCCCGCTCGTCAATGTGCGCGCGCCCTCGGGCACTCTGCTCCCGCTGGCCGCCCTGCCGGGCGTGCAGGAACTCGAGCTTTCACGCCCGCGCGTCTCCGCCAATGATCTCAGCCGCTCTGCCGTGGGTGTCGCCGCTAATAGCGTCATCTCCTCCAATTACCTTGGGCTTGCTGGTTCCAACATCCTGGTCAGTGTCAACGATACCGGCGTGGATACCAACCAGCCGGACCTCTTGGGCCGCGTGCTGGTCGATGTCCCGGCCAGCGGGACCGACACCAATGGCCATGGCACGCACGTCGCCGGCATCATCGCCGGCTCGGGCCTGCAATCCACCAACGTCACCTCGGCCCCCGGCTCGGTTTCACCTCCCGTCGGCCTGCAATTCCGCGGCAAGGCCCCGGCCGCGAAGCTCTTCTCGGTCTCGGTCAATTTGAGTTCCGGCTCGGCTGCCGGTGACGCCTACCTCCAGCAGACCGCTGCCCTTACCAACGCCCTTATCTCGAACAATAGCTGGCTCTATGCCGGCGACAATGAATACGACCTCGCGGCCGCCGGCTATGACGCTGCCGTCCGCGACGCCCTCCCGGGCACGACCGGTTCTCAGCCCGTCCTCTTCGTGTTTCCCGCAGGCAATTCCGGCCGCGGCCATGACGACGGCACCGGCGGGACGGCTGGCACCATCCTGTCGCCCGGCACCGCCAAAAACGTCATCACCGTTGGGGCGCTCGAATTGCCGCGCTTCCTCACCAATCACACCTGGACCTGCGCCGGCACTTGCCAAACCAACACGCCCTGGCTCGCCGCGACCGACAGCACCAACCAGGTCGCCGCCTTCTCCAGCCGTGGCAACGTCGGCCGTGGCCTCGAAGGCGAGTTCGGCCGGTTCAAACCCGACTTGGTCGCGCCCGGCACGTTCATAATTTCCACCCGCTCCGCCCAGTGGGACCAGGCCGCCTGCTACGCCCAAAGCAACAATCTCTTCACCGCCTCGCCCGATACCAACTACTCCGTTGTGCTCAGCAATCTCAACGCGAACCTCGGCCCGTTCTACCGCTTTGAATCCGGCACCAGCCTCGCCGCTGCCGACGTGGCCGGCACCCTGGCCTTGATGCAGGAGTTCTTCGAACAACGCCTGGGCCGGACCAATAGCCCCGCTCTCATGAAAGCCCTGCTCATCAATGGCGCCCGGTCCCTCGGCGCCCCCTACGACCTGCGCGTCGGTTCCGCCACCAATGCCCAGGGCTGGGGACTGCCTCAACTCCCGAACAGCCTGCCCGTGGCATTAACAAACCCGGGTGCTCAGGCCAGTTCGATGTTCCTCTTCGACCAGAATCCCGCTAACGCCCTCGCCACCGGCCAAAGCCAAACCCGCTTCCTTGCCGTTTCCCCCGCCGCCCGCAGCCTTCCCTTGCGCCTGACGCTGGTCTGGACCGACCCGCCGGGAAACCCTGTTGCCGGCCTCAAACTCGTCAACGATCTCGATCTGCTGGTCACCAATCTGGATACCGGCGAAGTCTTCCTCGGCAACGACATCCCGGCCGGAAGCGTTTTCAATCAGCCTTGGGACACCAACGCCCCGCCAGACCCGGACTACGTCAACAATGTCGAAAACATCTATCTTGCCCCGGGTTTAACCACCAATTACTCGGTCACGATCCTGGCTCGGCGCGTCGCGGTCAACGCCGTCACCGCCCAGGCAAGCAACGTCGCCCAGGATTATGCGCTGGTCATCTCCAGCGGTGATGGGCAATTCACCAATGCGCTCACCCTGACGAATTCGCCCATCGTTTCGACCACTCAACCGGTCGTGACCTTCCTCACTAACACTTTCACTGCCACGCCGAACCAATTCGGTGCTCTGCTCTTGCAGCAGCGCGTCGGCGCCGACAATCCACTCCCCGGCACCAACACGGTACTGTTGACGAACTCTGCCAATGCCTGGCTCGACCTCGGCTCGACCAACCAATGGCATTTCTATGTCCTCACCAATAACACGGCGTTCACCAATGCCGCCTTCCTGACTTTTCTGCCCCCGACCCTCTCCCTCCCGCCTTCGAGCATCACCACGGCCGCCAACCCAACCAACGCTGCGCGGCTCGAAGCTGACGTCGACCTTTACGTCTCTCGAGCTCCAGGCCTGACCAATCTCGACCCCACGGTCCTCAGCGCGGCCGACTTCTCCGTTAGCCGCGGCGGCACGGAAATGCTCCTCTACTCCAATGCCACCCCTGGGCCGTATTACATCGGGGTGAAGTGCGAGTCCCATCAGGGCGCAGAATACGGATTCCTGGCGCTGTTCAGCGAACAGCCGTTCGTCCAAACTGATGCGCAGGGCAATCAACTCTTGAGCGGTGTCCCCGCCCCGGCGCTTATTCCCGGCGGCACGGCCACCCTGCCCGCCGCGGCTTACATCTTCGGTCTGGCTCCTGAATCCGCCACGGTGCGCCGCGTCATCGTCACGAACACCCTGACGCGTCCGGCGATGGGTGACTTGCTGGGCACTTTGACTCATCGCAATACCGCCGTGGTGCTGAACAACCACGCCACCAACGGAGCCGTCGCGGGCCAGGCTTTTGTCTATGATGACAGCGGCGAAGGAGATGTCTCGGGCGCCCAACCCCCGGATGGCCCGGGTCGCTTGAGTGATTTCGATGGCCGCCAGGCCCGCGGCCAGTGGATGCTGACGATGCTGAGCACAAACCTGCCGGGCACCAACGATAACCTGTCGCTCTTTCTCGAACGGCAACCCGACCTCTCCGCCGGCAGCGTCGCCACGGTTTTGCCCGGCGCTTGCAGCCATCAGTTCACCCTGCTGCCGCCCGAAACAACCAATCTGCTCGCGACGGTCTCGTTGGTTTCGGGCGACGGTCCGCTCTCGCTCCAAATCTACCCGGTCGATGGCCCCGCCAGCAGTGCCCCGACTTTCCTGCTCTCGCCCGCCGCGTCCAACGTGGTGCTTACGCTCGACCAAACCAGCCATCCGCCGCTCAATCCCGGGCTTTACGCCATCAAACTCTGCAACCTGGGCTCTCTTCCCGCCACCGTGGATCTCCTCGCGCAGCCCGGCCTCGGTCCCTCTCCGCCCCTGCCGCTCCGCTTCACCTCGACGGCTCCTGTTTCGCTCCTCGATGACGCCGTCTCCACCTCCACCCTCACGGTCACCAATCAGGCCACCGTTTTGTCCGCCGAAGTCGGCGTCCGCATCGACCACCCGCGGGTTTCCGACCTGGTGCTAAACCTCGTCAGCCCCTCGGGCACGCGCGTTCTGCTCGCTGAAAATCGAGGCGGGCTCTCCACCAACGGCATGGGGTTTGACGTTACGATAACCAATGTATTCCCCGTTCCTTACTCCGGCGGGCCGGAAGCGGTGACCAACCTTTTCGATACCGGCGAAACCTCCGGCACCATAGTCATCAATGCCGATTTCTATTCGCTGCCGGATACCATGCACGTCTATTACGATAACACTCTTCTGTTCGATTCCGGCCTGGTCAGCAATACCTTCACCACGAACGTCTCTTTCGGCCCGGGTCTTTCCACTGTCCTGACCATTGTCATGAACGAAGGCGGCAACGCCGATTCCAACACCGCCTGGTTCTACAGCGTTAGTTCGACCCGCGTCCAGCCGCTCCGCCTGACCTTCACCGAGAACACCAACCTCGCCGCGCTCCCCATCAAGTTCGGCTTGCCTCCTTTGACCAACTTTACCTATTCGGCTGCCGCTTCCGCCCCCCCTAACGGCATCTACTATTTGCCCGAAGAATCCCTCGCGAAACTGGCCGGCGAATCCGCCCTCGGCAATTGGACTTTGGAACTTTGGGACAACCGCGCGGGCGCCGCCGTTCCTCAACCAGCCCTGCGGAGCTGGCAACTGGCCCTGGCCCTTCGAAACTCCAGCCCGGCTCCCATCCCGCTGGTCGCCGGCCTGCCGGTTACCAACACGCTCGCGCCCGGTCAGGTCCAATGGTGCTTCGTAGATGCTCCACCGTGGATCAATTTCGCCACCAACTCCTTGTTGAACGCCACCGCGCCGGTCAACCTTCTCTTCAACCAGGCCGCGCCGCCGACCGGCACCAATGCTGGTGATATCCTGCTGCTGACCAACATCAGCGCCGCCGCCCGCACTCTCCAAACCAATGGCACGCCCCCGCTCGCTCCCGGCGCCCGATACTTTCTGGGCATTCAGAATACCAACCCTGTCTCCGTCACCTTCGCTTGCCAGGTGGATTTTGATATCGCCGGCGTCATTACCCTGTCCGACGGAGTGCCTTTCGCCAACACCAACGCCGGAGCAGGGACTGCCCCGGATTACTATCGCCTGGTGGTGACCACCAACGCCGTTCGCGCCCAATTTGAAATCAACCTTTCCACCGCCAACCTGACCCTGGTCGCCCGCCGAGGCCTTCCGGTGCCCAGCCTCGCCGGCTATGATTTCCTCAGCGCCAACCCCGGGCTCAATGACGAGTTGATTGTATTCTATAACTACTCAACCCCGGTGCCGCTGAGCCCTGGCGAGTGGTACCTTGCGGCGATAAATGTTTCCGGCGTCCCGGCCGCTTATTCCATCCTGGCCACCACCTGGACCGCGTATGGCACAAATACGATGATCACGAACGCCATGGATACGGGCAGCAGCCTTTGCCTGACCTGGCCTTCTCTGCCGGGCGCGCATTATTACCTCCAGGGCCTGGCCAACCTGAATGACTCGAATTGGATTACGCTGACACGCACCCTCACCGCCACAGATTATCAAACCACTTTCTGCCTTCCCAAGCCTTTGGCCTGGCAATTCTTCCGCGTCCAGGAGGGCCTGGTCCTGACCTTCCCGCCCATCGCGCTATCCGATATCCAGCGAACCACCAACGCCGTCCTGCTGCATTGGAGCACCCCCAATTACTCCAACTTGTATTTTCGAGTCCAATGGACTCCGGGTCTTTCGCCTTCCACCTGGCAAACCTTCACCAACATTCTGACCTCCACGAACGGTTCCTTTTCATTCCTGGACAACGGCTCCCAATCAGGCGGCCTGGGCCAGACACGTTTCTATCGCCTGCTCCAGTTGCCTTAACGAGATACGGACAGTGATTTCCGCAGAGACTCGACCCGCAACGCCCTTAAGGCGTCCGCACCCTGTAGAAATTGACCGGGCCGCCCGGGGGCGTGGTGAAGGTGTAGGAGACTCCGGGCACGTTGGTGGTGAGGACTGCGGCCAGGTTGGTGGCCCAGGGGCCGCCGGGCTGGCCGGATTCGAAAAGGGTGAAGGAGGCCGCCGGAACGCCGGACACGATGAAGGCAATCTTTACCTGGCCTGAGATGAACTGCAACCCAGTCACCAGCAGCGTAGTGCTGGTGACATAGGTGAAGTTAGGTCCAACCATCAGATAATTTGTGCGGTCCAGTTCGTGAGGGAAGGTGCCGTCTGCGTTCGTCCCCAGCGCGGCTCCTATGTAGGTGATCCCTGGCCCGACAGTGAAGTTCCCGTTGCTGGTGGCACCGGAGCCCCAAATGACATGATCGATCCATAACCCGCTATTGGTCTCGACAGCGCTCACATAATAAGTTTGACCCCCGGATAGCGTGAGCGGGGAAATCGTCTCGTACCGCGCCCAATTCGAAGGCGGACTGTTGCTCGTAACCAGTGCCGAGACCAACTGTAGCCCGTTACTGTCCCACAAGGTGACGGCGACGGTCTGGTCGTCACCGCCATTGCCAAGGGCTGTAACGGTGATATTTGACCGCGGCGAAAAGCCAAAGCCGGCCCCGCCGGGCTCATAGCCGATAGCCCCACCACCCTGGTACGAGGGGATGGCTTCGAACGCTGAGGTCCGAGACCCGCACAAGAGAGCACCGGTGGAAATGAGAGCAAGCCATACCTTCATGCGCATGTCGTTTAGCAGGCCCAATGCCATCGGGTTAAAAAGGGTCAAACAGCCGAAATACCTCTAGTGGCTTCCACGACAACGCGTGATTTTCACGCATTAGGCGTGATTTTCACGCACTGAGGCCCAATCAATCAAAGCCGGCCTCGAGCCCGCTTCGCATGGCTCGCACGTGCTCGAAAAACTCCTCCCCCACAATATAGCCCACGCAGTTCGAGGCCCCGCAGCAGCACGGATAGTTCTTGTAGTCCTCCAGGTCAAACCCGTAATTGAAGGTGAGTTCCTCTCCTGTCCGGATGTCGCGATTGGCCAAAATCCAAATGCGCTCCTCCTCAAGCTCGGCATCGCAATTCGGAGCGCAACTATGATTGAGGAATCGCGCGGGGTTCCATTCGACCTTGCCATCGAGGTCCAGTTGCTCGTTGAGCCTGAAAATGTATTCGTTGTTTCCCTGGCAACGGCCGAGCGACTCCCGCCGGTCGATCTTTTCTCCAACGTACTCGAGGACACGGGCGCCTTGGGGAATGTCCTTTCGGGCATACCCGCCAGTCCCATGAATCGGCGAACGCCTGAAAACCACCAACTGGATTTCTGCCAACGGCGCATCCATTTCAATCTGCTTGTTCACAAACGCTCTTCGCCCTTCAACTGGATGGAATCGTTATTTGCCACCTGGGAACGATAGCTCAGCAACTGATTCAGGAAATGCAAATCTTACCGGCCTCTGACATATCCGGTCCCTCCGGATCTTCAGGCCCCTCGGTTCTGCGCACCGGCTACCGCAAGGGCTGGCGGAACCTCTGCCCGCACGGCCTCGATCTCGGCAATAAGGGAGCGGCGCAGCGTGAGCAGCCGTTTTGCGGCGAATGGCGTGCGAACCAACACGACGGTGTTGCGCACGCCGGCGGTTAGTCGCTGCAACTCGCGCAGGTAGTAGTGCGCCGCCAACCCCGCCAGGGGCAGTGAAAGGGCATACCAGAAACTGGCCGGCCAGCCGAAGATTTTGTGAAACGCAAGGACATAAGCCGAATAACATAGGACGAAAGCCACGACGCCGGCCGCGATGGCGGCAGTCGAGGCCTGGGCCTTGCGTTTGCCCGGTTCCGTGAATCGGTGCACGGCCCACCTGACAACGGCAAAGGGAATCAGCCGGTGCAGCCAGCCATACAAAGCGATGGGTAAGCCAGCCAGAGCGACCAATGTCCAGGCGAGACTTTGTTCGGCCAGCCTCCGCTTCCCGGGAAACAGGGCAAGGTGTTCATCGGGGATTCTGAGCCGGGCAAGCCAGCGTTCGTAAGCCTCGAGTTTGGCCGCAAAAACCCCGGCGCGTTCTGGTTGGGTTTGGTAAACGCGCTCCACGGCTTCGACAATTCGCTGCATCACCAGCAGCGCTTCTGCTTGCGGTGAAACCGCGTCCTGGACGGTGCCGTGTCCCAGCCGCAAGCGGTCGAGGTAAAGACGTTTGACACCCGCGACTACCCGGGCGTGTTCCATCTGCGGCAGGTGCAGGATGAGGGCTTGCAACCGGCGCTCGATTGCCGCAGTGAGCCGGGTGATGCACTCTTTGCGACGCTCGGCGTAGCCGTCTAAAAAATCTGCGGCGCGGAGTGGTTCGCCGAAGTGGACCAGCACATCGCTGCGATAGACCTCTTTCTGGGAATAGGTCAGGCCGACCGGGACAACCTGCAGACCCAGCTTTCCCCCGTGTCGTCGCTCCAGTTCGAGGGCCATCCGCGCCGCGCCGCTCTTTACCTCTTTCAGCTCTGAATCCTCGTAGGTGATCCCTTCGGGGAAAATGCCAACCGCTTCACCC
>Ga0210408_10001342_pt1 | contig 26090 bp, 24 predicted proteins | sample IncBWH4MmetaG_FD_155471 | JGI IMG/M metagenome (GOLD analysis project Ga0210408, IMG submission 155471) | Forest soil microbial communities from Barre Woods Harvard Forest LTER site, Petersham, Massachusetts, United States - Inc-BW-H-4-M | ecosystem: Environmental > Terrestrial > Soil >...
CTCATTCTGCATTAGGCCAGATGTCGAAGGCGCTTACGCCGTGGCTGTCAGGAGCACCTTGCCGGCACGCCCAGATTGGTCGGAACGAACCACCGCTTCCTTGACTTTTGCCAGATCATATTCGGCTTCGACGCCAAGCTTGATCGTCCCGTCCTGCACAAGCCGTATGACTGCGCCGAGCACGCGCAATCTGTCCGCAGAACTCGCCCGTTCGATCCATTTCGCTCCCCAAAAGCCCCTCACAGTGATGTCGCCAAAGATCAGTTTGCCGGGATCGAGAACAATTGGCTTGCCCGACATCGCTCCAAACGAAAGGAACAGACCGCCAGGTGCGAGAACACTGGCGAGCAGTGAGGCGACGGGACCGGAGACCGAATCGATCGCCCCCTTGATCGGTGCGCCGCCGGAGATCTCAGGCACGCGGGAAACCCAATTGTCGCTCTCAGTTGAAAGTACGTGCTCGGCGCCCAGCGCTTCCATCTCGGCGATCCCATCGTCGCGACGAACAAGACTGATCACATTCACCTTGCGCGATTTCGCAAGCTGCACCACCACGCGTCCGACCGCACCGTTGGATGCAGTTTGAATGATCCAGTCGCCCGGCTTGGTACCCAATTCCTCGAACAAGAGGTAGCTATTGAGCGGCATTGCGAGCAACTGGCATGCGATGTCGTCAGGAATAGTCGGCGGAACTGGCACAGCGGCTTTGGCCGGCGCAGTGAAATACTCTGCCCACAAGCGCGCGCCGGCAGGCACGGCAACCTTTTGCCCAACCGAGAAACCCTGAACACCTGCACCGAGGGCATCCACTACGCCAAGCCCTTCGGATCCTGGAATCGCTGGCAGCGCAGGCTTGTAACCGTAGATACCGCGAATGATCGCCAGATCATGATTGTGTATCGGCGACTTGAGGAGCTTTACGCGGAGTTCGCCAGCACCTGGCTCGGGAATTGGCGTCTCACCCAGATGGACGACGTCGGTCGGATTACCAAAGGAGTTGATCAGAACGGCTCGCATGCACTTTCCTCTGCAAATCGAAGCCGGCGATCCGGCGGACTATCGGCGCACAGTGGCCGGACTTGTGACGTCACGGCGAATGGTAGCTGCGGCGCTGGGGACTGTAATGTCAGAGACTTGGGCAGAGCTCATTCAAGCTCCGGAGAAAACACGTGGCGAGCGGCTCGGGCCGTTTTCGACAAACGATTTGATTGCCGCAGTCGCATCGTTGCTCGCCATGACCGGACCGTCCATTTCCAGCGTCGTATGATCGGCGGCGGTCACGCCTTGTTTATCCCACGTGCGAAGTATGGCCTTCACAGCGTCGTAAGCCTTTGTTGGGCCGGCTGCCAACCGGGTAGCGAATGCTTCCGATTCACTCGCGAAGTTGTCTACAGCCAAGACGCGATTAACGATGTTCCACCTCTCGAAGGTGTCGACATCGTAGAGCGCGCCCGCTGTCGCAATTTCGAACGCGCGCGCGCGACCGGCCCGGGAGGCCACGCGCTGTACACCACCGGCTAGTGGGAAAATCGCAAGAAGAGGCTCGAGAAAACCGATCTTAGTGCCTGCGGCTGCCCAAAGGTGATCGAATGCGAGCGCAAACTCCAATCCGCCGGAGGAACAGACACCGTGCACAGCAGCTATTGTCGGCAACGGAAGCGCCTCAATCGCTTGTATTAGTTCGACATATTCACCGACGACCGACAGCATGGCGTCACCAGGTTGCGACAGCATTTCTTGGACGTCCGCTCCAAGGGAGAAAACCGGTCCCTCTGCCCTCACAAGAACGGCGCGCACATCGGGTCTCCTGGCCTGCGCGAGGGCTTCCTGAAGTCCGCGCAGCACCGCCCGGTTCATACGGTTGCCGTCCGGATTTGCCAGCGAAACAATCAGAAGCCCGTCTTTGCGCGCGGCGCGTACCTGCTCAATCGACATTCCCAACTCCCTGAAAATCACTTGAGCATCGCCCTTAATAAGCGAGCGCATTAGGCGACAAAGCAACCCAGCGTAAGGACATGCCCTTCGGCAGAGCGAGGCGACCCCTTCCGTAAGTTCAATTATAGGACTAAAATAAGTTCAATAACAAGACCTAATTTGGAATGATCTTGCTGGATGCTTCGGCTAGATTGGGCCGTGTACCGAAAACGCCATCCGTTTCGCATTTCTATCTTGAATGTTCTGTATGCCCTTAAAACAAAACGACCGGTTCCAAAGATCGCGAGGCGCTGAGGATGCGTGTAGATGGGAATGGCAATCGACGTTTTCCTCCGACGAATTGGCGACAAGAGGCCAGCGCGCTTGGGTGGGAGGGGGGAAGACGCAAGTCGCGCTGGCCAAGGTTGCGGGAGGAAATGGCCCGAAACCAATGCAGGATAGTCCAATGGTCGTCTCGACATAGGAGCGGATCTTCCGATCTGCTTGGACACGACTGTCCAGAGTAGCAAGTCTCGTCAGCTACGAGAAACCCGCCTGAACTGAGACGATGTGGTTCGCATCGGGCCATGCCTCTAGCGAAACCAACCAGTTGTGCAGAGATGCCTAGGTATGAGGCACGAGCCCGTTCCTAGCTTTGGTCCATTTCGGTTGATGCCCTCTCTCGGCTTACTGTTCGAGGACGATCGTCGTGTGCATCTCGGAAGCCGCGCCCTAAAAATCCTTCAGATATTGGCCGAACGAGCGGGAGAGCTCGTAGAAAAGGAGGAGCTCACTCGGCTGGTTTGGCCAAAGACGTTTGTCGATGAAGGCAATATCCGCGTTCACATTTCGGCTTTGCGTCGCGCATTAGGCGACGGACATAACGGATCGCGTTATATCGTCAATGTTCCGGGACGCGGCTACCGCTTTACCGCGCCCGTCAATCGGTCGTCCGATACGCGGGTTACCAAACGGAATTCGGTTGCGACGTCGACGCTCCCACAGTTCGTTCCGCGGCTTATCGGCCGCGACGAAGCCATCGCTAAATTGAAAACACTGCTAACCCGCGAACGTCTAGTTTCCGTCGTGGGATCGGGCGGAATCGGCAAGACCAGTCTTGCCCTAGCTGCAGCGCCGTTGTGGCTAACCGATTCTGGGTACGAACTTCACTTTGTAGACCTCGCTCTCGTGAGCGATCCAGATAGCGTCGTCACGACGGTCGCCTCTGTGATTTTCGGGACCAGGGTCCGAGAGGATGTCATCGCTGCGCTGCTGCATGAGCTTCGGGAGCGCCAGGTTTTGATCATTCTGGATAATTGCGAACACGTTATCATGGCGGCAGCGACGTTTTGCCAAACGATGTTGGCTGGCACCCAATTTATCCAGTTTCTTGCGACCAGTCGCGAGCCCTTACGCATTCCAAGTGAACAGACTTACCGTTTGTCGGCTCTGGCGACGCCGCCCATCAGCGAGACAATCACTGCCGTCGAAGCGCTTCGCTATCCGGCGGTTCAACTATTTCTTGAACGCGCGATCGCAAACGTCGATACATTTGAAATTCGAGATGCTGACGCGGCTGCCGTGACGAGCATCTGCCGGCGGCTGGATGGCGTTCCACTATCGATTGAGTTTGCCGCAGCGCGCGTCGACCTGCTCGACGTTCACTCGATAGCTCAGCGACTGGACGATCGCTTCGCGTTGCTCACCAAAGGCAGCCGCAACGCATTGCCGCGCCAACAGAGCCTGTTGGCCGTTCTCGAGTGGAGTTGCGGCCTTCTGTCGGCCGAAAGAAGGCTTGTGCTGTCCCGGCTCAGTGTATTTGCCGGCTATTTCGGTGTAGACGACGCCATCGAGATCATTGGCGGCGAAGGCGTTCCGAGACAGACGGTATTGGAAAGCCTTTCTGATCTTGTCGACAAGTCGATACTCTTCGCGGATGTGAGCGGTCCGATTATTTGGTATCGCCTGCTTGAAACTACTCAAGCATATTCCTATGAGAAACTCAATGAAGCGGGCGAAGCCGACGCCGTTCATCGGCGTCACGCACAACGTCTTCTGAACGTGTGCCAATCGGCAGTCGCGCTCGACGTAGATCAGAACAATCTTCGTCGGGTAATCGTCGATGTGCGCGTCGCCCTGGAATGGTCTTTTGGGCGGGGTGGCGACGCCGCGTTGGGCGTCGCCTTGGCTGCCGCCGCGACGCCGATGATCCTTGAACTGGCCTTGCTTCGCGAATACCGAAAGTACATCCAGCTCGCATTGGATAGCTTGGCTGCGAAATCCGACGCCCCAACGCGTCAGTCGGATGCTCTAGCAGAAATGTCACTTCGCATAGCGCAGGTATTCGCTCTGCTCTTTTTGGACAAGAGCTACGTTCATCTACAGAGTCATGTCGAGAGAGCGAAGAAAATAGCGATTGAAATCGGCGACACCATGCACGAGCTTAAGGTGCTATGGATGCAGTACGGTATCGCCGTCAATCAGGGAAATTATGGACAGGTCTTGGAATCGGCCGAACTGTATTCTGCCGTTGCAAGCAAATCGAACGATCAGATGGCCGGTCTCATTAGCCATCGCCTTCTAAGTGGCGCGCTTTGCGACCTTGGAAAGTATGGAAAGGCGCTCGACCACGGCGAAAAGGCGCTGCGAATCGACAGGGAGTCGGCTGGGAGAATACGACTCAATGCTTACGAGATGGATCACTGGGTGCTTGCGAGGTCTAAACTCGCCAAGATATTATGGCTCCTCGGTCGGCCCGATGACGCCAAGGCCGAAGCGCACAGGTGCCTTTCGGAGGCGCTGAAGGTCGGTCATGAGCAAACGACCTGCGCAGCGCTCATCTTCAATATCATCCCGGTGGTCGTCTGGCGGGGTGACTTCGATGAAGCTGCGGATTTCGTCGATCTGTTGCTCAAGCTCTCGTACAATGTCTTTCAGCACTACCACGATTGGGGATTGCTTTATCGGCAATATCTTCATGCCGCTGCTTCCGTTGCTAATCAAGACGTAGAACTCTTCGAAGTCAGCCAAAATGCCAGGGTCCCTGCGCAAGCCGACACACTGGCGACCTTCGACGTCAATCTTCTGAGGCCGGATGTCTTGGCCCGCGCCGAGGCTAATCAAGACATTTGGGCAGTGCCTGAGATCCTTCGTGCCTCGGCGCATTCTCTCGTGATTGGTGCCAACAACGTCGCCGCAACGGCTGCCGAGGCCACTCTGCTGCGGTCGCTTAGCTTGGCGCGGTCGGCAGGCGCGAAGGGCTGGGAGCTTCGCTCCGCTACGTCGCTGGCGTTGCTTTGCAAGCGCCTCGATCGGCGGCCGGAGGCTTGTGACGTGCTGGAAAGAGCGCTGAACCACTTCACTCAAGGACACGATACAAGAGATGTCAAAATTGCCGGGCAACTTCTTTCCGATCTCCGAGGGCAGCGGCTCAATTGAGCCGGCGCCAAGGCGGCCACGAATACAGTAGCCGTCACCCGAGCTCGGAAAGAAGTTGCACCGCAGTCTTGATATCTTTGGTGTCGTATCCCTGCGTGAATCGGTTCACGACGTCTTCCAGCACGTTGTAGGCCTCCGCGCGCCGATGAGCGCGCTTGTAAAGCAACGCGAGGGAGGTGGCGGCACGAAGCTCCCATGCCTTCGCGCCCTGCGCACGAGCCAACTCAAGCGATCGGAGAAGAACCGCCTCGGCCGGAGTCGAGGCTATGCTTTTCGCGCCCGTCACCAGACGATGTGCCGAGGTGCGTAGGACTTCCGGCGCGATCCAGATGGCCTGGTTTGCCTCGGCGCGAGCCAAAACATCCGGTCGCAAGAGCGTAACGTCGAACGTCGCCAACATGTCAGCGTGCGCCGGGACCTTTGCACTATGACTCACCTCGAAAAGCATTTCACTTCTGCTCTTTGCGGAGGCGACAGCATCTAGAAATTTTCGATAAAGCAATCCCCACTCATGGTAGTGGTAGAAGACATTGTGAGAGAGCTTGATCAGCTGATCAACGAAGGCCGCCGCATCGTCAAGTTCGCCCCGCCAGACAAATACTGGGATGATGTGGAAAGTAAGCGCAAAGCAGATCGTCTGCTCTTGCCCAACCTTGTGCGCCTCCGCAAGGCAACGATGTGCTTCTGTTCTTGCATCATCGGGCTGGCCGCGGAGCCATAAAATCTTCACGAGTTTTGCCCTTGTCGCGACCCATTGATCCATTTCGTAAGCATGGATTCGGCTGCCGCCAACCTCTTTCCGATCGATCCGCAGCGCTTTCTCCGCGAGATCTTGGGCTTGCGTGTAACGTCCGAGGTCGCCGAGTGCGCCTGCGCGGAGGCGATAACTGACAAGTTGCGTCCCTTTCTTAACGGACTTGTCCGCAAGTGCTGAGTACATCTCAGCCCGTTCAAGTGCCCGATCGTAGTTTCCCTGTAGGAAGGCGATGCCATACTGTAGCCATAGCACTTTGAGCTCGTGCTCCGTGTCGCCAGCGTCGATGGATAGCTTTCGCGCTCTCTCGAGCCGATCATGCAGATCGGCGTAGTTCTTGTCCAAAAAAATGCCGGCGAACGCCTGCGCTTCGCGAAGTGATATTTCTGCCCGAAACTCAGAATGCTCCTTCTCCGAATCGGGTCTCGCGGCTAGGCTATTCAATGCGAGCTCGATATATCTTCGGTGTTCGCGCAGCGAAGTTAGTTGGAGAATAATGGGTGTCGCCGCAGCCGCCAAAGCGACGCCTAAAACTGTGTCTCCATCGGGCCCAAAGGACCATTCCAGGGCGACTCGTACATCAACCATTGTCCGACGGAGGGCGTGCTGATCCGCATCGAGCGTAGCCAGCATTCCGCAAACGCCTAGGAATCGTTGGGCGTGACGGCGATGAACGGCGTTGACTTCACCTGACTCTCTCAGTTTTTCATACGCGTAGGCTCGAGTAGTCTCGAGCAGACGATACGAAACAGCAAGACCGCCCGCATCTGCGAGGAGCATCGATTTGGCGACAAGATCAGAGAGACTTTCCAATGCCGCCTGCCTCGAAATGCCCTCGCCATTGACCACGTCAATTGCATCGTCCACACCAAAATAGCCCGCAAATATACCGAGCCGGGAGAGCACGATCTTCCTGTCAGAAGACAACAGACCGCAGCTCCACTCAAGGACAGCCAATAAACTCTCCTGGCGGGGTAACGCGTTGCGACTGCCTTTGGTAAGTAGCGTGAAGCGGTCATCCAGTCGCTCCGCTATTGAGTTAACATCGAACAGATCGACACGTGCCGCGGCAAATTCAATCGACAGTGGAACGCCGTCGAGACGCCGGCAGATGCTTCCCACTGCGGCTACGTCCGGATCGCGAAGTTCAAACGTGTTGACGTTTGCATTCGCGCGTTCAACGAAGAGCTGAACCGAGGGATAGCGGAGGGCCTCCGCGGCCGTGATCGTTTCATCGGCGGGAGGCGTCGGCAGCGCGGATAAGCGATGAATCCACTCCCCCGGGATGCGTAATGCCTCACGGCTGGTAGCGATAAACTTGACGTATTGGGTACTGGACAAAAGGGTCTCGCAGAGCCTCGCCACTGCGGGAATGACATGCTCGCAATTATCCAGAATGATCAGGAGCCGGCGATCCCACAATTCGTTCAGTAGCGCGACGACGACATCCTCGTGAACCTTCGTTCCTAGGATAACAGAGGCTACCGTGGTAGCTACGGTGCTCGGTTCGCTCACAAGGGCGATGTCTACGAAACGGGCATCATACCCTGAATCGGTTAGCCACGATGGAATTGCCTTTAGAACAAGGCTGGTCTTGCCGATGCCGCCAGATCCCACGACGGTAATCATACGTTCGCGTGTTAGCTCGGCTTTCAACTTCTCGACGGCAACGTCGCGTCCAACGAGCCGGGTTAGGCCGTGCGGAAGCGGGAAAGTCGGGGTCGTTTTGCGTTCGAGAGCCGGGCCGTCGAGTAGTCGTTCAACGGTTGCGGCAAAGCGGTAGCCTCGTCCCGGGATATTGACGATGTAGCGCGATCCTTCGTGTCCGTCGCCAAGGACGCGACGCAGAGCGGAGATGTGAACGCGAAGGTTGGTCTCATCGACAAATGTCGTCGGCCACACCAACCGAGCGAGCTCTTCTTTCTCAACGACCTCACCTGCGCGATCCGTCAAGATCTGGAGAATAGTCAGGGCGCGATTTCCAAGCTGGACGGGCCGATCACCCTCGAGCAACAAGCCCAGAGAGGGTATCAGGCGAAACGGACCAAAGTGCAGTGTCAGCCCGTGCGTCATGCCGGTTTGACTCAACCCCGCGGGCCAGTGAACATATCGTTTCCGTTGACGCTCTGTTCGGCTGGGATTTCCTCCTGCAAGACGTCCCAGTGCTCGGCGATCTTGCCACCGGCGACCCTAAAAATATCGACTCCTATGATCGGCTTCGGTCCCCATCCAACGTAGCGACCATGAACCATGACATAGTCACCATCGGACACCACGACCCCTGGTGTGTATTCGAAATCGCGCGATAGATTTTGCAGCAAAGACTTGATCGCCGCGGTTCCGTTCGGAATCTGCGGATTATGTTGCTTGTAATCGTCACTGAATAAACGGTCGAGAACGGTCGGATCGCGATCGATAAAAACACCAGTAATGCCCGCGAGCACCAGCGCCTTGTTGTCGTCTGCCGGATTTGATGTCGTCATGGCAGCTTGCTCCCAGCTGCACGCTCCAAGGCTCGCCAGCTAACGGAACCCAGCAGTCCTTTTATAGGTACGGATCGGTCCTTTTGTCAATTGCGGCTATGTCGTGATAGAGTAAGGGAAATGAGCAAGACAACCCGTCGAGGCGCGCCGCGACGAGGCGAACCAAGCGCACGCGATCGTTTGATCGAAACCGCGATCGAACTGTTTTACCAGGAAGGCGTTCGTGCTATTGGCATCGATACGGTGATCGCGCGATCAGGTGTGTCAAAATCTTCGCTCTATCGCACCTTTGCGTCCAAGGATGACTTGATTGCTGCCTTTGCCGAAGAGCAAAATCGCCGATTCTGGCAGTGGTGGGACGAAATCACGAATCGATATGCAGGTGCACCGCGCAAGCAGATCGAGGCGCTATTCGATGGCGTTGCCGATCTGATCGCGAATCCGCGATTTCGCGGTTGTCCTTTCATCAATCTCGCCACAGAGTTTCCGGATCGGAAGTACCCCGGCACGGCAATTGCGTGCTCCAACAAGAGGGAAATGGGCAAACGTCTGCGCCGTCTGGCCCGTGCTCTCGGTGCGCGCGATCCTGATAAACTCAGCAATCAGCTCGCGCTATTAATGGATGGCGCCTTTAGCCACGCCGTAGTGCTTGGCGCGGCGGGCTTAAGACGCGAGCTCATCGAGATGGCGACGCTGTTGATTGATGCCCAAGTGAGCCGAAAAGATAGTCAAACATAGGCTACCACCAGATTTCCATTTTGCGCGGTCGCCCGCTTGGAATGCTATTTCCCCGTTTATCGAGAGATCACGTTTCCCGCAGTTTGAAGTTCCAGCCCATCAGCCTTTCGCCTGTTCCCCGCATCGCCGCCGCAGTTCTATCTGGACGCGTCGGGCAACACATTAAAAACACTGACTAATCCGACGACTCCGATATGTCGATGCCCAAGAGATTCCCTCCAAACCGCTCGTAAAGGACTTCTTTACAAGACTTCACTCGGCTGCTGCCCGGCAGTCGTGGCATCGTTGCCTCCAGCGAACTTCCATTAGTTCTCGTAGTGAGGCATGCGATGCCTAATGCCGCGAAGAGAATAAGTCCGACCCTGGTCACGGCGACGACGCTCCAACGCGGCGGTGGTGTATCCTCAAGAAAAGCCCATGCGTCAGCCCCCGCGCAAAACGAAAGCTATTCTGGGATGGACCATCGCCGGTTGCACTCCGAGCGCCCGCCGAACAAGTCACCGCTTGCCGCGAAGGCAATCGGCCTTGATAGGCTCGCAGCTCTCAACGTCTTCATGCGCGCCGCTGACGCGTGCAGCTTTACCGAGGCAGGTCGTCAACTGGGCCTTTCTTCCTCGGCGGTGGGCAAGAACGTTGCCCGGCTGGAACAGCGGCTCTCGGTGGAGCTGTTCCATCGCAACACGCGAAGCGTCAGTCTAACTCACGAAGGCAAAGCCTTTCTCGAAAGCTGCCGTCGGATTTTTTCGGAACTGCAGTCGGCCGAAGACGCGTTGGCCCAAACAAGGGGGGCGCCAAAAGGAAAGCTGCGCGTGAGCATGCCCTTAAATGGAATGTCGCTGGTTCCCAGGCTCGGCGAGTTTGTTCGAAATTATCCCGATATCGATCTCGATATCGAGTTCACTGACACTTTGGTGGATGTCGTTGATGGCGGTTACGACGTCGTACTGCGCAGCGGTGAGGTAAACGATTCGCGGCTCAAGTCACGGCGCCTAGGCGCTTATCAGTTTGAGATTGTTGGCTCACCCGATTATTTTGCGCGTGCCGGCGTTCCGCACAAGCCGGAGGACCTGCTCGAGCACGCATGCCTGCACCGAAAACATCCCACAACAGGCAAGCTTCACCCGTGGCCCTTCGCGCCATCAACACTGGACAACGATTTGACGCTTCCGACGACCGTGACAGCGAGTACGTTCGATGCACTCGTTCGCCTGGCAATGTCTGGCGTCGGCATTGCTTGCGTGCCGAGCTTTTGTGCAAACCGTCAAATAACGCATGGAACCCTCGTGCGCGTTCTTGAGACGCACGTAGATCGCGTCGAAGTAGTCCGCGCGATGTGGCCGGCAAGCCGATACGAATCCCCAAAGCTGAGGGCTTTTGTCGAGTTTCTCGCTGGAAACCTTCTGTCAAGATCTGCGCCGACGGATTTGGTGGCTCTCGATCCCGTGTAAGCGGAGCTGTCGCGCGCCACTAGGATCGGCGGTTTTGCAAGGTAAGTTGCAGGCTCAGCAACAACAGGGAGCCTCGAAAAGCAATACAGCATAATGACCGACGGTGCCGAGCAGCGGTTTAGCCTGAGCTAAGTGACGCACGCCCCGGACCGATGGACCCACTCGGCGCGTCACCGCTGCATCTGCACAATCTGATCCATAGGCATCATGTTTTGATTGAGGTTCGCCATAATCCACAGCGACCCGGAGATCACGAGCAGCACGATCAAGAGGCCGAAGGCAAGCGCCATCACGTTGTTGGTGTTGTCGGGCCCCGTCGTGATGTGCAGGAAGAACACCAAGTGCACGCCCATCTGCGCAATCGCCAGCACGATGACCGCGATCGGGATCGATGGCTGCCAGACTAAGTTGGTTCCCGCGATGAAAAAAGACGTTGCCGTCAGCAAGACCGCGAGCGCAAGGCCGACGACATAACCGAGCACGCGCAGTCGTACGCTGGCGTGCCGCTCGTCGCCGGGAGCGACGTCGTGTGTATAGGGAAGTTCCGCGTCTCTCATGCCGCACTCCCAAGCAGATAGACCACCGAAAATACCGCGACCCAGATGATGTCGAGCGCGTGCCAGAACAGCGCAAAGCAGAGCAGGCGGCGGAGGATGTCAGCGCGGAAGCCCTTGGCGAGCACCTGCGCCATCATGGTAAGTAGCCACAGGATGCCTGCCGAGACGTGGCCGCCATGGCATCCGACTAGAGTGAAGAAAGCTGACAGGAAGGCGCTGCGCGACGGGCCCGCGCCTCGCGCGACCAAGTCGGCAAATTCATGGAATTCGATCCAGAGGAAAGCCAGGCCAAATATGCACGTCACGCCCATGGCGACCTGGAACCAGAAACGGTTGCGTTCCTCGGCTGCGATGCTCGCCATGCCGCAGGTGAAGCTTGAAAGCAGGAGGCAGGCGGTTTCGATCGCCACGCTCTTCAGGTTGAATAGTTGCGCGCCCGTGGGTCCTCCGGCAGTCTGCCCTGACAGGACGGCATAGGCCGCAAAGAAGCAGGAAAACATCACGATGTCGCTGAGCAGGAAGATCCAGAAGCCGTATCCGGTCACGACACGCTTGGACGCCGGCCCCTCGTGCACGACCTTGGCGAGTACGCCGAGATGAGTGGGATCGTCATGTGCTACCGCGATCGACATCACATGCTCCCCGCGGCGGTGATGAGGTCGTGCCGCGCGGCGCGATTAGCGCGGTCGATGCGCGCGACCTCCCCGGCTGGAATCTCGTACTCGTCATGGTCGCGCCAAGCGAACACCACGAAGGTCGCGAAGGCACCGACGAAGCCCGCAGCAACCATCCACCAGATGTGCCAGATCATGGCAAAGCCCATCACTGTGGCAAAGAAGGCGCAAACGAAACCGGTCGGCGAATTGCGTGGAAGCTCGATCGGCTTGTAGTTCGGCTCCTTCGCTACACCCTCGTCCTTGGTGCGTCGCTTCATTGCCCAATAGGCGTCTTCGCTGGTGACATCGGGCATCACCGCGAAATTGAACACCGGCGGCGGCGAAGAGACGGCCCATTCCAGCGAGCGACCATCCCAGGGATCGCCGGTCTCGTCGCGAAGCAGTTCTCGATCCCTGATACTGACGACGAGTTGCATAATCTGGCAGATGATGCCGGCGAGGATGATCACGGCGCCGACGCCGGCCACCATCAGCCAGGGACGCCACTCCGCGACGTCATAATGCTGCATACGCCGGGTCATGCCGAGGAAACCAACGGCATAGAGCGGCATGAAGGCGACATAGAAGCCAACAAGCCACAGCCAGAACGCCGCCTTGCCATATCGCTCTTGAAGACGGAAGCCGAACGCCTTTGGAAACCAGTAGGTGTAGCCCGCGAACGCGCCGAATAGCACTCCGCCGATGATGACGTTGTGGAAGTGCGCGACAAGGAACAGGCTGTTATGTAGCAGGAAGTCCACCGGCGGCACGGCGACTAGGACGCCGGTGAGTCCGCCGATGATGAAGGTCACCATGAAACCGATCGACCACATCATTGGCGTAGTAAAGCGGATACGGCCGCCGAACATCGTGAACAGCCAGTTGTAGATCTTCACGCCCGTCGGCACTGCGATGATCATGCTCGCGATGCCGAAGATGGCGTTCACGTTGGGCCCAGCGCCCATTGTGAAAAAATGATGCAGCCACACCATGAAGGAGATGATGCAGATCGACATGGTGGCGAGCACCATCGAGCGGTAGCCGAACAACGGCTTGCCCGAGAAGGTCGAGACCACTTCCGAGAAGATGCCGAAGGCCGGCAGAACTAAGATATAGACCTCGGGATGGCCCCAGGCCCAGATCAGATTCATGAACATCATCATGTTGCCGCCGGCTTCGTTGGTGAAGAAATGGAATCCAAGATAGCGGTCGAGGATCAGCATCGCTAACGTCGCGGTAAGGATTGGGAATGCGGCGACGATCAGGAGGTTCGAGGCGAGCGTGGTCCAGCAGAACATCGGCATGCGCATATAAGTCATGCCCCTGGTGCGGATCTTCAAAACCGTCGTGACGAGGTTGATGCCAGCGACCAGCGTGCCGACGCCGGAGATCTGCAGCGACCACAGATAATAGTCGACGCCGACGCCGGGTGAATAGGTCAGCTCCGACAGCGGCGGATAGGGCAGCCAGCCGGTGCGCGCGAATTCACCGACCACGAGCGAGATGTTGACCAGCAGCGCGCCGGTCGCGGTCAACCAGAAGCCAACCGAATTGAGTGTCGGAAACGCCACGTCGCGGATGCCGAGCTGCAGCGGGACGACGAGGTTCATTAGTCCGATCACGAACGGCATCGCCACGAAGAAGATCATGATGGTGCCGTGCGCCGAGAAAATCTGATTGTAGTGCTCCGGTGGGAGGAAGCCATCGGAGCGATAGGCCATCGTCAACTGCGCGCGCATCATGATGGCGTCAGCAAAGCCGCGCAGCAGCATCAGGCAGGCGAGCAGCGTGTACATCACGCCGATCCGCTTGTGGTCGACGCTGGTGATCCATTCCCGCCAGAGATAGGGAAGATGTCCCCTAACGACGACCCAGAGCAGCACAGCCAGGATTGCGACCAGCACCACCGCGCCGGTTACCAGCGGAATCGGCTGATCGAAGGGGATCGCGGACCAGCTTAGCTTACCGAACATTGTCGACTCCGGTGTTAACAGCTTCGGTCGGCCCCGGCCCCGACGGAATGGCTTGGATCGCGATGTCATGGAACAGCATGGGCTCATCGAGCCTGAAGGCCGGCTTGTCCTTCGTCGTCGACTGCTTCAGAAGCTCCTTTTTGTAGACTTCAGCGTTCAGCATCTTGTCGCTGCGCACCGCGCCGGATGCCCAGCTCGAAAAATCCGTCTGCGAAACGACGTGGACGTCGAACATCATCTCGGGAAAGCCATCGCCGGAAAAATGCGCTGAAATGCCCTGCAGATCGCCGATGTTGTCGGCGCGCAGCTCAAGCCTGGTCACCATGCCGTTCATGGTGTAGATCATGCTGCCGAGCTGTGGGATGAAGAACACGTTCATTACACTCGCCGAGGTGAGCTGAAAATGCAGGGGCGAGCCGACCGGAACCGTCAGTGTGTTCACGGTCGCGATGCGCTGGTCCGGATAAATAAATAGCCATTTCCAATCGAGCGACACTGCTTGGATGGTGATGCCTTGCCCGGTCCCCTCGACAGGTCTTGCGGGATCGAGCTGATGCGAGCCGATCCAAGCGACACCGCCGAGTAGGATGATGGTTAGAGCCGGGATTGACCACACCACGAGCTCAAGTCGGCCCGAATACTCCCAGTCGGGCCAATAGAAGGCGCGGACGTTGGATCTGCGAAAATACCAGGCGAAGACGAAGATCGCGACAATCGTCGGCACCACAATCGCGAGCATGATCGCAATCGAGTCGATCAGGATCGTCTTGTCGGCAGCGGCAATCGGGCCTTGCGGATCGAGGATGTTCATCGGGGTATCGGGAAGGTTTGAAAGACGCGATGCGGCAGCTTAGGGCGGGTGTGCTTCTAAAGAGAATTGCGTCTAGCGGACTGACTGAATGGACATGGGAGTCCCTGTTAATCGGACGCGGCACAACGGTAGCCAGGCTTGCCTGGGGCTCTATTTGGGCATGAGTTATGCGAAGCCGCTCGCGACCAAGGGTCCCTCCGCAGATTGCAATTGTCTGTCGACGGGCTTCCACACCGAGATTGACGACCCGCGGTCCGGAAACTTCGGAAGTCAAGCCATATAGAACTGTCGTCTCGAAGCCGCGACACTCCGGTCGGTCGTCGCAGTTATCGCTGCCGGCCCTGCCGGTATCGCACCCGCAAAACGAAATCGCTCAAAGATCTGATTGCGGATCCCGTGGATCAGTTCGCTATATCGGCGACGCTTGATAGTCATAAGTCGCTCGGAAGGCGAACCTGACAAGGACAAACTGCGCGGGACGTTGACGCACCCGTTCTGGGGCAACCGAGGCGTACGGCTATTAGCGCATATACCCCAGCAGGGTCATGGCTGAACCGTCAGGCGGTCCGAACACATCGGAAGTCAGATCATCTGGATATTTTCCCGCACTAGGAGGATCAATATCCTGGGGAATTTGAGGAGCTCCCGCTCGAAGAGAAGAGCCATGCAAAGCAACGACAACTGCATCGACGACGCCGCAAGACGCGCTTCACGAGTCGGTCGAGCGGCGTTCTCCACCTTGAGTTTGGGCCCCGACGTCGGAAACGCAACAGGCTTCGGATTATGAGGCCCTATTACTCGCAATCGCAGGCCACGATTTACGCCAGCCTCTCCAAGCGATCCAAAGCGCGCATGAACTGCTTGGTCTCGGAATCCGAACAAAATCCGAACTTCGTTTGCTGCGATCCGGTCAGCATGCGATCGACAGGCTGACCGCTCAGCTCGACCAACTTCTCGCAGCACTTCGCCTCCGGGATGCGGATGGCGTGAAGCCAACGCCACTGCACCTCATGCACTTGCTTCAGCAGGTCGCCCACGAGAACGAGTTTGAGACCTTGAAGAAAGGGATCAGGTTTAATGTGGTTCCGTCTAGTGTTTCCATTCAGAGCGATGGGCTTCTTTTCGGCGCGATTCTACGAAATCTGGTTCGTAACGCGGTAAAATACACGGATGCGGGAGGCCGCGTCCTCGTCGGATGCCGTCGCGCTGGCGACACAGTGCGGATCGAAATTTACGACACCGGTATCGGGATTTCGGTCGACGAGATGCCTCGAATCTTCGATCTGTCTAACTGTGCGAGCAACCGATCCGGCGACAGCCATGGAGTTGGTCTCCACATCGCGAGACAAGCCACAAAGATACTCGGGCATCGCCTGGAGATCACGACTGCGCCCTCGCGAGGGTCGCGATTTTGCGTTGTCGCAAAGAGGGCCTGATCCAGCAGAGGCGGACAGCGTTAGAGCCGAAGGCAATGCAATGAGGTTCGTGATTGTAAGTGACAGGACCCCTCGGATACATTCGATTTGCGCGCATTGCGCCAAACCGATAGATGCCGGCTATCTGCGAGAGTTCGTGTCGAATTTGCCGTATTGTGACTGCGAGTGCTACCGAGGACATGGAATGGCGCTGAGTCCATGGTCCTTCACTGGATTTGATAGTTTTGTCCTGGTTGGCTTGCAATTGGCCGAATATTTCCAGCGCGTGCTCCTGGACGCTTATAGAAATCAGAGCGGTCATCCCATGCCTTAAACCATTTTCAGGGGTCGATCGTCCGTCTTTACCAGCGTCGGCAACGCTAACTTTGATTTTGTCAACCTCAGCCGTGTCGCATCGATTCGAGTGAGCCAGGTTGTCGTCAATATAATCACTGTGCTGGTCCTAGCCATAAAGCAAGGAGCGTCCGATGGACTTCACGATGTCGGCCAGGCAGAAGCAATGGCTCGAGCGAGTTCAGGCTTTCATGAACAAGCACGCGCGCCCGGCGGTGCAAATCTACGACAAGCAGGACGCGGAGGGACCGCGTTGGAAGGTCATACCGGTTATCGAGGAATTGAAGGCCAAGGCGAAGGCCGAAGGTCTCTGGAACATGTTCATGCCGCCGTCCGAGCATGAGGACGACGAATTCTTCGGCGCGGGGTTGACCAATCTGGAATACGCGTTGCTGTCGGAAGAGATGGGCCGCATCTCTTGGGCCTCAGAAGTGTTCAACTGCTCCGCGCCCGATACCGGCAACATGGAAGTGCTGATCCGCTACGGCAACAAAGAGCAGAAGCGGAAATGGCTGCGTCCCCTGCTCGACGGTGAGATCCGCTCCGCCTTCCTGATGACCGAGCCGGCGGTGGCCTCGTCGGATGCCACCAACATCGAAACGCGGATCGAGAAGGACGGTGATCACTAAGTCATCAACGGCCGCAAATGGTGGTCGTCGGGCGTCGGCGATCCCCGCTGCAAGGTCGCGATACTGATGGGCAAGACCGACTTCAACGCCGCCAAGCATCGGCAGCAGTCTCAGATCCTGGTGCCGCTCGATACGCCCGGCATCAAGGTCGAGAAGATGCTGCCGGTGTTCGGCTTCGACGACGCCCCGCACGGCCACGCCCAGGTGCTGTTCGAGAACGTGCGCGTGCCGAAGGCGAACATCCTGCTCGGCGAGGGCCGCGGCTTCGAGATCGCGCAGGGCCGTCTCGGTCCCGGCCGTATCCATCACTGCATGCGCACCATCGGCAAGGCCGAGGAGGCGCTGGAGAAGATGGTGAAGCGGCTGGCCTCGCGCACCGCGTTCGGCAAGAAGATCATCGAGCACTCAGTCTGGGAGCAGCGCATCGGCGAGGCCCGCACGGACATTGAGATGACCCGCCTCTTGTGCCTCAAGGCGGCGGACATGATGGACAAGGTCGGCAACAAGACCGCGCAGGCCGAAATCGCGATGATCAAGGTCGCGGCCCCGAACATGGCGCTGAAGAGCATCGATCAGGCGATCCAGGCCTATGGCGGCGCAGGCGTTTCCGACGAGGCGGGTCTCGCCAAGGATTACGCCGGCATCCGTACGCTGCGCTTCGCAGACGGTCCGGACGAGGTGCACAATCGCGCCATCGCCAGACTTGAACTTCGGAAGTACACCAATTCGGTTCGCTGAAGCGAGATTCAGTCGGACGCACTTATCTTTGTGCGAGATGGCGTGAGACGCATTTCCCGGAAGAAACGTGTTGAAGAGCCAGGAACGGCTGAAGGAGGTAGCGATAACTGCGGAGGATCAGCAGCGGAGCATCGACGTGCCCGTCCCCGGTACCTGCGTCTACCGGGGACGCGTGGTTTGCGCGACAATTTTTAACGGTACCCTCCAGTCGCCTCTTTCCGACGGTACTCAGTCGGCGTTAGTCCGAATTTTCCGCGAAACGCAGTCGCGAAGTGCTGCGGCTGAGAGAGAAGCCGCAGTCCAAAGAAATGTCCGTGATGTGCTTCCGTCCATATCGCAATTCGCGTGCAGCCCGCTCGAGACGCTTGCTTTTGAACATTTCACTTGGGCCGACACCAGTGGAAGTCCGAAATAGACGCCTGAAGTGGCGAGGACTCAGGCCCACCAGGTTCGCGATCGAGCTCAACGTTATGTTTCGCTCTAAATTCGCATCCATAAACTCGATTACTTTGGCAATTTCGTTCTTGCCGAGACGCACGTTCATTTGCTGAGGAGGCCCATCGAACGATCTGTGCAAATGTATCAATGACTGTATGGCCCACGATTCGGTGAACAGATTTGACAGTTCTTCGTCTCCTCCTACCAGTTCGGTCCTCAGGTTGTTTATTGCCAGCGCTACCGCGGCGCTTTCAAGGCCGATCCGGGAAGGGAGGCGTTGTTGTCCGAGTGACTTCTCTTCTCCGAGCAGGCGTTCTCTGTCGATGAAGGCGACCCAATAGAGGCAGCGGCCGGGAACCCCAACCGAAGTCTCGATGGTGCTGCCAGCTTCGATGAAGGCGAGCTTCGTCGCTCCATCCAATCGGTGACAGACTCGTTCGCCATCCAGCGCGCCACGGCACGCAAGGATGCCCCGCTCGAAAAAGAAAAGGGCATCTCGATCTTGCCTATAGCGCCAATCGACGGACCCTGCGCCCCACCGTTCGATCCACTCGACGGTCACCGCAGATCCAGACAGCGTCTTTTTTCGAATGAGGCGTGCACCGACGTCGCGAAAGAGCTCAGATTTCGATGTCCGTTTTACGAACGGCGTGTCCGTTTCGCGAACGCGGCGCTGCAGCGCATCTGCCATACTGGTTTCCTCCGAGCCCCTTTTGAGAAGAAGCTTACAAAATCCAGGGAGAACAACCAATGCCTATCATGGTCTGTGAGACAGCCCAGCGTCTGGACGCTTCTATTCGAGAAGCCGTCGCCAAATCGATCACCGAATCGGTGCATGATGTGATCGGATCGGATCTCAACCTGATCAGCGTCGTCCTTCACGAGTTGGGGCGGGACCAAATCTGGCTTGCGGGTCAACCTTCGCAAGACGTTCTAATTCTATGCTACATCCGCGCAGGACGCCCAGTTGCGCTCAAGACAGAGCTGGCGTTGCGCGTCTCCTCCGCGTGGCACAATGCGGTTGGAACGCGAGAAGAAGCGATTGAGGTCGCCGTCATTGAGGCTCCCGCAGCTCAAACAGTAAGAGGCAGTCAGCGACTTCCGGAGCCGCCTTTTGCCGTTTCCAAGACGGTTGCTTGAATCATGGTTCGGCTTCGCTCTCTTCCGCCGGTGGCATTCTGCGTCGCGCTTGTAGGGTTCGCCACGCTGGCGTTCGCTCAAGACGCGGTCCGGATCGGGGTCTTGAGCGACATGTCAGGGCCTTATGCCGATATCGCGGGCAAAGGATCTCTCGCCGCCGCCGAACTCGCGATCGAGGAATTCGGAGGCAAAATCGGCGATCGTCGAATCGAGATCGTATCGGCAGATCACCAGAACAAACCCGATGTCGGCTCGGCGACGGCTCGCAAATGGTTCGACCAAGATGGTGTGGACGTGATCGTCGACGTGATCACGTCCTCGGTTGCGCTCGCAGTCCAGCACATCGCCCGAGAGAAGGAAAAGATCGTCATATTCTCTGGCGCTGGAGCCAGTTGACTGGTGAATCTTGTGCGCGAAACAGCTTCGTATGGACATGGGACACTTACGCGCTAACGAACGTGGCAAGTCAGGCGTTTGGGCGTGAGAATCTTCGTGATTGGTACTTGATAGAAGTCGACTACGCGTTGGGCCGAGCCCTAGATCAGGGAATCCGAGACGCGCTTGGGCGCATAGGCGGCAAGGTCGTCGGCGTGTCGCGTCACCCGCTCGGAACGGCCGACTTTTCATCGTTCCTCCGCCAAGCCCAAAGTTCCGGTGCGCCCGTCATTGCCCTTTTGAAGGGAGGCGCCGACGCCGTCAACGCTCTCAAGCAGGCGAGCGAATTCCAGATCGGGAAGGATGGTAAGGAGGCATTTGCCTCTCTCGCCATGCTCATCTCAGACGTGAAGGCAATCGGCCTCAAGGAGGCGCAAGGCTTGAGGATCACGGAATCCTTCTACTGGGACCTAGACGATCGCTCGCGTGCATGGTCAGCCCGCTACGCCGCCAAAATGGGCGGTGCGATGCCATCGATGATTCAAGCAGGTACATACAGTGCTGTGCGTCACTACTTGAAAGCCGTGGAGACGGCAGGATCGAAAGCAACGGACGAGGTTATCACAGCCATGTATGCCCTCCCTGTTGAGGATGCGACTGTATCCGCGGGGCGTCTACGAGCCGATGGCCGGCTGATGAGGGACTTCTATTCGTTTCGCGTGAAGAGCCCTGCTCACAGTCGTGGGCCCTGGGATCTATATGAGCGAGTTGCCACCGTTCCTGCGGAGGAGGCGGCCGTTCCAGCAACGCAATCGGCTTGTCCGCTGCTGAAAGGACGGTGACCACTTATTTGAGTGCGCGCTGGACTTGGCACCGCAGCGGGGCACCCCGTATGGGCGCATGCCGTCTCCGTCAGTGTGTGTACGTGAGTGACGCCGCGAACTGTCGACAGGCGTTTCAGCGACGGCGGAGAAGGTCAACGTCGCATTTGGTCGGACGTGTCCGAAGTGTGTGGACAGCAAGACTGTTTTCCACTCCGGTCGCTTTGCTATGCTTCCCGCGTCCGGCGCAGTCGGAGGCGCTCGGCCTGCATTCGAGAGCACTAAACTCGCTTCGGTTGACCGGGAGTCCTACGGTTCGATCGTCACTTGAATTACGCGAGTAGATGTCTTGAAAGCAGCTGATCGAGACGTGTGTCGTCCGGCGGGTTTTCTCTTCGACTCCTGGACGTTAGCGATTCGTATCTAGTATCCGGGATGACAGCGATTGTGATGATGAGAGATGCGTTAGCTGCAGAAGGCATCACCCGGTTCGAGCGTACCATCTGCGTCCTGCGGACCAGTCTGTCAGATCTGATAAGTGGAGCATCATCCAGAGCCGGATGCATTCCGCGACAAACCTGAGTGCCAAGTTACAATGACGCGAGAATGAGAAACTTGCGGTGCTCGATCATATTCTAAAATTCATGACGCTCGGAACCATCATAGTCGGTAGCATTGCCATATATGCAGAACTGCACACGAATAATCGGCGTTTGGGAGCTGAGATCTTCCTTAGATACTCCGATCGAATTTCCGACCTACGCCGGAGCCTGCCGACGACTGCATTCTTCGAGGGAAGCGCTACTGGCAGCATGGAGATGGCGCCAGAAGAGCGCCAAGCGGCCCGCGAGGTCATCTATTCAATTTTCGAACTCTATGAGCTCAAGGTTCACGGCTTCCTTCCATCGGAAATCTGGAAGATCAGGGAGCCCGACATAGAAACGCTTCTTGCTCTGCCAGCCTTTCGCCAAGAATTGGCAGTCTTGCAAAACAAGTTCGCAAGGCATCCACGCTTCGCTGCATGGGTCGAGCAAGTCGTGCGAAACAGACAGAACTGGTAGTGGAGCTCACAGGTTTTACGCGTTTTCAGGCGAAATGACTTTAATAAAAACTTGAGGGCGGGCAAACCATGCGTGTACTTGTCGTAGGAGGTGGCATTGGCGGTCTCAGTACTGCGATCGCCCTGCGCCATCAAGGCGTCGATGCGCTTGTTTTGGAGCAGGCCAAGATGCCGACCGAGATCGGTGCCGGCATCCAAATCGCGGCGAATGCGGCAATCGTGTTACGGCAGCTTGGCCTCGAAAGCGCGATCCGCAGGGTCGGCGTTAAACCGCAATCCTACGATTATCGCGACTTGCGCACCGGCAAGATGCTCTACCAAGCACCGCTTGGCGATGAGGCTGCCGGTCGCTACGGCGCACCGATGTACAACATTCACCGGGCTGATCTGATCCAGATACTGGCGAATGCGGTGCCGGCGGAAGCCAGACGATACGACGCCCGCGTGATCGATGTGTCCCAGGATGCCGGTGGCGTAGAGGTTAAATTGCAGGACGGCACGACGGTGCGCGGCGATGTGCTGATCGGCTGCGACGGGATCCATTCGGTCGTGCGTCGTCACCTGCGCGGCGAGGAACAAAAGCACTTCGCCAATATCATGATGTGGCGTTCGCTGATTCCGGCCGAGAAGCTCGAAGGTCTCAATCTCGAGGAGCGCGGCAACTACTGGTTTGGCCCGGGTCGGACCCTTATCACATATTGGGTGCGGCCGAAGAAACTCTACAGCATCCTAGCTTCGGTGCCGGCGCACGAGGTGCAGCGCGAATCCTGGGACGATAGCGGCGACATCTCGGAAATGCTGCGCTCGTTCGTCGACGCTGAACCGCGCGCCCGCAAGATGCTCGAGCAGTGCCCCAGCGTCTTCATCACGGGTATGTTCTATCGAGATCCCGTCGATAGCTGGACCAGCGGTCGTATCACGCTGCTCGGCGATGCCGCGCATCCGATGGTTCCGTTCTTGGCGGCAGGCGCAGGACAAGGCATCGAGGATGCTTGGACTTTTGCGCACGTGCTGGCACGGCGGTCGGATGATGTCCTCGGCGCGCTGCTTGAGTACGAGCAGCGGCGTTTGCCGCGGACCACCCGCATCCAGGCGGGTGCGCGCGCCGCGGTCAAGCTGATGCATGAGAACGACGCCCAGCGAGTGCGCGATCGCAACGGCCGCTGGAAGGGCATGGCGCGGATCGATCCGATGGCCGAAACGAGCTGGGGGCTTGCCTGGGCCTACAATGTGGTCAAGGCGGTCGAGAGGCCGCCCGGCGAAGTGCTCAACGTCACGGGCTTGCGCGAAGGCAAACGGTTGCAGCGGCCCGAGGGGCAGCGCGCCTTTGATCTCTGGAAATACGCCTTTCGGCCGGAGGACGTCGCGCGCGGTCATGACGGGCTGCGCGAGGCCTATGAGCGCTTCCTCACCAAGAACTTTCCGCTGCCCGGCGAATTCAGCGCAGCCCGGGACGAACTCGGCGACGTTAGGGCTTGGCGTGTCGCGGCCGTGGATGCCTCGCGCGGCAATGTCGCGTTGCACTTTCACGGCGGAGGCTACCTGATCGGATCGGCTGAGGGATCGCTGGAATATGCGGGCCGGCTCGCCGCGGCCATCGACGGTGCCTGCTACACGGTCGACTATCGGCTGGCACCCGAACATCCCTATCCGGCGGCGATCGACGATGCCGTAGCCTCCTATCGCGCGCTGATCAGGCTCGGCATTCCAGCAAAATCGATTCTCATCTCCGGAGAATCCGCCGGCGGTGGATTGGCGGTCGCGCTGGTGCTGGCGTTGCGCAATGCCGGCGATCCCTTGCCGGCGGCAATTTTCGCTGTGGCGCCGTTCGCGGACCTGACACTGTCGGGACCGAGCGTGGGGGCTTTCAATGGCGACGATCCAGCCGCCAACCGCGACCTCTTGACCTTCATGGCCGCGTCCTACTTCCAGGGCCACGAACCGACCGATCCGCTGGTGTCGCCGCTGTTTGGCGATCTCGCGGGATTGCCGCCGCTGTTCGTCACGGCGGCGCAGGGCGAGGTGCTGCTTAGCGATGCCACGCGGCTGGCCGAACGCGCACGAAAGGCCGGTGTCGAGGTGACGCTACGGCTCATCGAGGACTCCGTTCACGTCTACCCGATCTTCCCGTTCCTGCCGGAGACCAAAAGTACCATGGAGGAAGTGGCTGTCTGGGCACGACAACACCTGCTCTCGAACGACACGAACTCGAAGAATAATCAGGATCGCTGACACCCGGACAACGCGCAACGGAGTTTTGCGAACCATAGAGGACGCCATGAGAAGAACAATTGTGCGTGCAGCGGTGATCGCAGCGACCTTCGCCGGGTGCGCCGCTCATGCGGAGGGTATCTCCGATGGCACCGTCAGGATCGGCGTGTTGACCGACATGGCCGGCGTGTTCTCCGATCTTGCCGGCGCCGGCGCGGTAACCGCCGCGCAGATGGCAATCGACGACTTCGTCGAGACACAGAAGCCCTCGTTCAAGGTCGAGCTGGTCTCGGCCGACCACCAGAACAAGCCGGATATCGCGACCGCCATCGCGCGGCAGTGGTACGACACTGGCAATGTCGATCTGATCACCGACGTGATCAATTCCGGTGTGGCGCTCGCTGTGTCGAGCGTTGCCAAGTCGAAGAACCGTGTGCTGATCGTCACGGGTTCCGGCTCAACCCGGCTGACCAACGAGGAGTGCTCGCCCAACACCATCAGCTATACCTGGGATACCTATTCCTTCGCCAAGGGCCAGTCGCGGATCGTGAAGTCGCTCGGCCTCGACACCTGGTATTTTGTGGCGGTCGACTATGCGCTCGGCAAATCACTGGTGGCGGAGGCGTCCGACGCCATCGTCCGCGCCGGCGGCAAGGTGGTCGGAACAGTCTATCACCCCATCAGTACCACCGACCTATCGTCCTTCATGCTGCAAGCGCAGAACTCGAAGGCCAAGGTGATTGGGCTCGCCAACGCCGGCGCCGACCTGCTCAACTCGATCAAGGCAGCGAAGGACTTTGATATTACGCCGGGACAGACCATCGTGCCGCTGGCGGGCACTATCACCGATGTTAACGCGCTCGGCGCCGCCGCGGCACAGGGCATGATCCTGGTAGCGCCGTTCTACTGGGATTTTGACGATCTATCGCGGCAATGGAGCCGGCGATTCTTCACCAAATTCGGCAAGATGCCGAACTTCGTGCAGGCCGGCGCATATTCAGCCGTCACAAACTATTTGAAGGCCGTACAGGCGGTAAAGACTGACGACGCGGCCGTCGTCATGAAGCAGCTCAAGTCGATGCCAATCAATGACATGTTCGCTCGTAACGGGAGAATCCGTGCCGACGGGCGTATGGTCCACGACATGTATCTGGTGCAAGTGAAAGCGCCGGACCAGATCAAGGAAAAGTGGGATTATTACACTGTCACGGAAATCGTGCCGGGCGACGAGGCTTTCCAGCCATTGTCCGAGTCCAGGTGTCCCCTAGTGGCGCGATAAGAACGACCGCAGCGACAGGACATGGGTCGCGTGCGACGTACGCTTCCGCGTATATGCGGTCGCGCGAGCACTTTAGCAAACGAGGGCGCCTCGAAACTTGCAAATCAAGCCCTTAAAGCCCGGTGCGATGAGGAGCGCGCGGCGGCAGCGTCGCGCAGCCAGTCAGTTGGAACTATTTGGCCGGTTCGACGCCGGAACGAAGCATCGCAAGTATCTGCCTTGCGATCGCTGCGGGAGTGTCACGTTCCTTCTTGAACCAGAAGAGCGACCAGGACAGTGCTCCGATGACCGTCAGACGCAGATAGCGGCGGTCGACTCCCTTGCGTAGAGGAAGATCGTCGATCAAGCTAACGAATATCTTTTCATATTCGTCGCGTAGAGCGATGACCCTTGCCTTGATGCTCTCCGGGTAATGCCAAGGCGGCATCACGAAGAGCGCCTGGTTCGCACGCCGCCAGTCAAGCAATCCCGAGGTATGCGCGACACATGCCGTTTCCATCCGCTGCCAAGGGTCGGTTTTATCGGCAATCGCATCGCTAACTCTGTTGAGCAACTCGAGACCACCCTTCTCCCAAACCGCCCAAAGCAATTCTTCCTTCGATTCAAAGTGGTAGTACATCGAGGCTGGTTGCATTTCCGCCGCCGCAGCGATGTCACGCATAGACGCACCATCGAAGCCCTGTTTGTTGAACAGGGCTTCCGCCACGGAGATGATCCGAGCCTTGGCCTGCGCTCCCTTCGTCAAAGGCTCGCCGTCGCCAGGCATCCCCTTGTCATTTCTAACTTTCTTCCGCTTCGCCGACGTCTCGCTTGCCATCTTTATCGATTCTCATAGGAGGGGGGCTTGTTTTTCTACCG
>Ga0210408_10001343_pt1 | contig 26082 bp, 28 predicted proteins | sample IncBWH4MmetaG_FD_155471 | JGI IMG/M metagenome (GOLD analysis project Ga0210408, IMG submission 155471) | Forest soil microbial communities from Barre Woods Harvard Forest LTER site, Petersham, Massachusetts, United States - Inc-BW-H-4-M | ecosystem: Environmental > Terrestrial > Soil >...
CTTCATCCTGCTCCAGGAGCGCGACAACACGCGCATTGACGCTGGCGCTGATAATCCGTTCGCGAATTTGCCAGCACCCGCTTGGCTTTTGCGACGCGGCGGCGGGCGGCCCTGACCTTCTGTCCGAGAGTGAGAGTTTTTGTTTGCTTGAAAACCATCCGTCGCGTTGCCTCACTTGTTCCCAGCGCCTTGGCCTTCATCAACGCGCTCGGATTTGCCGGAATCGAAACCAGTGATGCTTCCGTCAACTCCATCTTCGAATACAGTACGCCGCCGTTCATCAAATTCGATCTCGGCCGACTTTCAACCGGCATGAAGCCGACAGAAATGGCCCTCAAAATCTTAGCATCGACCAATTTGCGGACTTCATCATGGCGCAACGACGTGCCAGGAGGCGCGAGGTGCAAACGACCACGCAACGCGCCGTTTTCCACGCGTACATTTTTCCAGGTCCCGATCGGAAACGAGGAATCATGATTGAGCAGCGCGATCGGATTTTTGTTGAAGTTGGCTACGATCCAGCTGTCAGGCTTTGCTTCGATCACGTCACCATAACGATCAGGCGTCGGATCGCTCAGGATGCATTCGTGTCCATCCATGACATCGGACTGGACAGTTTTGTGAATGATGTTCATGGCGTCGCCCCTTCACCGTCATAGGCGGGCGTCAGCTTCAGAAGATCGACAAGGCCCCGCACCTTCGGTCGTGCTTCGATCATCTGCGCAGCATCGCGCAACGAGCCCGCCATGCGCCATTGCCTGTCAACCGGCAACGCGCCCGACGCTTCGATCATCAGAGCAAGCAAAGTCAACAAACAATCTGAGGCGTCGATTCTCGCCATCAACGCGCAAGTCAATTCGGCGGTTGTGAGCCTGATGTTATCGCCGTAAGGGTCATGCTTCATCAGCGGGCCTTCGCAGCTTCAACACTTTTTTGGAGGCGTAGGATCAGTGGGACAGAGGCGGCTAAAGAAGCCAACGCAAAATCCGGAGCACACGCTGCTCGCTCGCCTCAAAGATTGCAGCCTCAGTTACTTCATCTCAGGCGATGAGAAGAGAGGTGCCGCTGATGAAGCCATAATAGAACTGCTTACCGAGATAGTGGCGATCACACCTCCCAAGCTAGACCATTGTTCCCTTGTTTGCTCGCGCACTTATGCTCACATGCATGGCGCTAGAACTTACGGCGATCTAGGAATCCTTATGCGTGCTGTTGGTCACGCATTTAGCCATTCTCCTTGTTCCGCTTTCTCTGTGGTACGTGACCAGCGACCCGAGTTCAGGACGTTTAGCTGCAATATATTCGCTAGTTGAACAGACCCTAGCTGGAGCATTGCTCCTTGTTTTTGCTCTTACAAGATTGCTAGGAACGCCGTTCTACTCTGCGTTCTTGTCACCGTTGCGGTGGTGCGCGCACCGAGTGGGTTCCCTCAGAAGTGTTTTGACTGAATTGATGACTTATGGGGTACGCTATTGGGGTTGGTCTGTGTTGCAGGCGATCGCGATGGGACTCGAGGGTTATCGTTTCGAGCTTCCGCTTATCAAGCAGCATCCGAGCGATATTCCCAAAGAGTTTTTCCGATATGAAAGCATGCCGATCGGCGCCGAGCAGCGTGCACTCGCCATGCGAAATGCTTGGATTGGCCGTCACCTCGGCGGCGTATCTGAGACCTCCTCTAAGATAGTAGTGACCGCAAGCGATTTATCCTCGCTACTGCGCACGATCGAAGCCGATCAGTCACTGGTCCATGCCGCGTACTATACCGATGACGAGTGCATCGCCCGGATTGCGCGCTGGATCGCCGGCAAAGGATGAATTTGGTGCTGCCAGTAGCGACATCCCATGTTGGCACGAAACGGACCTGAACGCGCGGACTGACTGTGTTCGCCTCCGAAGGTAGACCCGAAGTGCCGGGCGGGCGGCGATGGAATGGAATTTCCCAGATCGCACGTAAAGCAACTCAGGTCAAAACTGGCCTAAATTCCATTTGTCACTATACCCCCTCCCACAAGGGGAGAGGGGAAGATTTCACTCCACCATCTCCGCGACCGCCTTGCCGCAGGCGGCCGTGTCGGCATTGCCGCCGAGATCGCGGGTGCGCAGCGTGCGTTCGCCGAGCGTGCGCTCGATCGCGCCGAGGATTGCGGCTGCCGCCGTCTTCTCGCCGAGATGCTCGAGCATCATCGCACCCGACCAGATCATGCCGATCGGGTTGGCAATGCCCTGCCCCGCGATATCGGGCGCCGAGCCGTGCACCGGCTCGAACACGCTGGGGAAATCGCCTTCCGGATTGATATTGCCGGATGGCGCAATCCCGATGGTGCCGGTGCAGGCCGGGCCCAGATCGGAGAGGATGTCGCCGAACAGGTTCGAGCCGACCACGACGTCGAACCAGTCCGGGTGCAGCACGAAATTCGCGGTGAGAATATCGATATGGTACTTGTCCCACTTCACTGACGGATAATTCTTCGCCATCGCCTCGACGCGCTCGTCCCAATACGGCATGGTGATCGAGATACCGTTGGATTTGGTCGCCGAGGTCAGATGCTTCTTCGGCCGCGACTGCGCCAGATCGAACGCGAACTTCAAAATGCGATCGACGCCGATCCGGGTCATCACGGTTTGCTGTGTGACGAATTCGCGGGCCGTGTCCGGAAACATCCGCCCGCCGACGGAAGAATATTCGCCCTCGGTGTTTTCGCGCACCACCCAGAAATCGATATCGCCCGGCTTGCGGCCCGCGAGCGGCGACGGCACGCCGGGCATCAGCCGCACCGGGCGCAGATTGACGTATTGATCGAACTCCCGGCGGAACTTTATGAGCGACCCCCACAATGAAATGTGATCCGGAATTTTTGCGGGCCAGCCGACCGCGCCGAAATAGATCGCGTCGTGCTTGCCGATTCTATCCTTCCAGTCGTCCGGCATCATCTCGCCGTGCTTTTCGTAATAGTCGTAAGAAGCGAAATCGAAATGATCGAAATGCACGGCAACGCCGTGCTTTTTGGCCGCCGTCTCGATCACGCGCAGCCCCTCCGGCATGACTTCCTTGCCGATGCCGTCGCCGGGAACGACCGCGATCCGGTATTGTTTTTTTTGGTTGCTCATCGAGACCTTCCTTGTGACCTGGCCATCCGCCATCGCGGCCTATTCTGATGGAATTGCAATGGACCAAACTTTGGCGCCGCGCAACGCTGCAGTGCAGTGTTGACTGAGGCAAGACCTCCCGCCTAACAATTTTGTCACCCACCTCTTTCAACCAGCGAGTACTCCCATGGATCTGCATCTGCGCGGCAAGCGCGTCCTCATCACCGGCGCCTCCAAGGGCATTGGCGCGGCGGCCGCCGAATCCTTCGCCGAGGAAGGCTGCCATCTGCGGCTGGCGGCGCGAAGCGGCGATCAATTGAAGGCGCTGGCCGAGCGCCTGCGCGTCGCGCATCAGATCGATGCTGTCGCGCACGTCGTCGACCTGCGAAAGGGGGAGGACATTGCACGCCTGGTGAAAGACGCTTCCGACATCGACGTTCTCGTCAACAATGCCGGCGATATCCCCGGCGGCTCGATCGACAAGATCGACGAGGCGACCTGGCGTCACGCCTGGGAGCTGAAAGTGTTCGGCTATATCAACCTCACCCGCGCGATCTACGCGCAGATGAAGGCGCGCGGCGGCGGCATCATCGTCAACGACATCGGCGCCGCCGGCGAAAAGTTCGACGCCAATTATATCTGCGGCAGCGCCGGCAACGCCGCGCTGATGGCTTTTACCCGCGCGCTCGGCGGCAAGAGTCTCGCCGACAATATTCGCGTGGTCGGCATCAATCCGGGCCCGGTCGGCACCGACCGCCACGTCACGCTCTTGAAGACCCGCGCCAAGCATCAGTTCGGCGACGAAAACCGCTACAAGGAATTCCAGAAGGGCCTGCCGCTCGGCCGCCCGGCGCACGCCCGCGAAATCGGCGACCTGATGGCGTTCCTCGCCTCCGACCGCTCCGGCTACACCTCCGGCGTGATCTTTACGGTCGACGGCGGGATCGCGGCGGGGTGGGGTTAAGGCAGCACCCCTATGGATGCGCTCGAAAAAATTCTTGGACTTCTTGCCAAGGCTTTAAGGGAAACCTCGTCTCGCAAGGAGACCATAGACGAGTATCTGCGATGCTACTCTGAAAGTGCGCTACTCATTAAGCGTTCAATCGGACAGGACGCCGACGACGTTCTTGGTGATTTGTTCGTTGACCTAAATTATTTCGTGGCAGATCCTGCGACGCGCGCGCAAGACTCCAGTTATTTTGGGGACGAACGCCTGGAACGCGAAATCAGAGCGGCTCTCCATCGGCTCTCAGAATTAGGAATAGCTGCGCCAAAGGGCTAAGCGAGCACGTCAACCCGCCGTCCGCTCGAACAACTGCCGGATCAAGCGCGTGATCCGGCCCATCGGCGAAGCGATCTCGTTCATGATCGTGAAATGGTCGGCGCCGACGATCTCTTCATAGGTCACCGGCAATCCGTATCTGGCGCGATGGCAGGCGAAATCCGCGGTCTGCTTGCGGAGCAGCGGCAGTTCGGCGGAGCCTGCCACCAGCGACAGCGGCTTCATCGCCCCGCCCGGGAGCATCATCGGCGAGTTGCGGCGCGAGGCCGCCTCGTCGAGGGAGAGTTTTGCGTTGAGGTAGCTGTGGCGGATCGGCTCGAGATCGTAGATGCCGCTGATCCCCATCCCAGCCCTGACAAAAGGATGCGCCAGCGCCATCGCAGTGAGATGCCCGCCGGCCGACCATCCGGACACGACAATCCCCTTTCCGTCGCCGCCGAGCGCGGGCAATTGCTTGGCAAGAAAATCGATGCCGGCATGAATTTCGGCCACGATCTCATCGAGCCTTGCGTCCGGCGCGAGCGTGTAGCCGATCAGCGCGACATTGATGCCATACGCCAATGGGCCCTCGGCAAACAGCGCAAAGGTTTCCTTGGCTCGTGCCTGCCAGTAACCGCCGTGAATGAACAGAAGCGTCGGGCCGCCCTCGCGCACCTTGAGGAAGTCGATGCGGTTGCGATCGCGTGGGCCATAACGCAGGTCGAGATGATTGGGATATCGCTTGCGCATCTCGGCCGAGCGGGCCTCCCAATCGGCGATGATGTCGGCGCTTCCGGCCACGGCCTCGCCATTGTTGAGGCCGCGGTCACGCTCCTGCCAGCTCATCTTGCGCCAGTCCAGCGCATCGAACGGCGTACTCATGCTCAAACTCCAATCGGGGTACGTTGCCACTCTGCCGGATAATGTTCTACAGGACTAGCCAATCAAATGATCCGATAAGGGAGACGCACATTGGCCGATCAGGGATTGGTGCGAGAGACCGCCTGCGCCATCGTGGCAAAACTCAAAGCAGGCGACGTGACGCCGCTCGATCTGCTCGACGTGCTGGAGCAGCGGATCAAGGAGGTCGACGCCAAGGTCAACGCCCTGCCGATCCTGTGCTTCGAGCGCGCCCGAACCCATGCCAAGGCGCTGATGGAAAAATCGGCCTCCGAGCGCGGCCTCCTTGCTGGTCTGCCGGTGCCGATCAAGGATCTGTTCAACGTCAAGGGCGTGCGCAGCACCCAGGGCTCGCCGATCTACAAGGATGCGATTTCGACTTATTCCGACATCGTGGTCGAGCATCTCGAACATAACGGCGCCGTGGTCTACGCCAAATCGAACACGCCGGAGTTCGGCGCCGGTGCCAACACATTCAACGAGGTGTTCGGCGCGACGCTTAACCCCTGGGATACATCGCGATCCGCCGCCGGCTCCTCGGGAGGGGCCGCGGTCGCGCTCGCAACCGGCATGGCCTGGATCGCCCATGGCACCGACATGGGCGGCTCGCTGCGCAACCCCGCGAGCTTCTGCGGTGTCGTCGGCTTAAGGCCCAGCATCGGCCGGGTCGCGCATTCCCCGGCCTTCAAGATCGATCGCAATCTGACCGTGCACGGCCCGATGGCGCGCAATGTCGAGGATCTTGCGCTGCTGCTCGATGCCATGAGCGGCGAACATCCGGCCGATCCATTGTCACTGCCGGTGCTTCCGGAGTCCTTCCTGTCGGCCGCGCGGGCCGCGAAAAAGCCGAAGCGCGTCGCCTATTCGCCCGATCTCGGCATCACCCCTGTCGATCCCGGGGTCGCCGCCATCACCCGGAAAGCAGCCGCGCGTTTTGCCGAAGCGGGCGTCGTCGTCGAGGAAGCGCATCCGGACCTGCGCGAGGCCCATGAATGTTTTCACGTGCTGCGCGCGTTGGATTTCGCCGTCACCAAGGCCGAGCTGCTGCGCAACAAGCGTGACCTGCTCAAGCCGGAAGTGATCTGGAATATCGAAGAGGGCCTCAAGCTAAAAGTCGAACAGATTACGCGCGCCGAAGCGCAGCGCGTCGCGATGACCGCGCGTACCATCGAGTTCTTCAAGGCCTACGATCTCCTGCTGACGCCCGCGACCATCGTGGCGCCGTTTCCGGTCGAGAACCGCTACGTCGCCGAATGCGCCGGCAAGAAATTCGACAACTACGTCGAATGGCTCGGCATCGTCTATGCGATCACGCTGGCCTGCTGCCCGGCGCTGTCGCTGCCATGCGGCTTCACCGCATCGGGCCTGCCGGTCGGCTTGCAGATGGTGGCGCCGCCGCGCGGCGAGGCAAAACTGCTCGCCGGCGCCAAACTGCTCGAGGATATATTGGGGCTACGCGGCACGACGCCGATCGACCCAAAGCCGCCGAAGTAAAACGTCGATCGGCCCCGCAACGCGTCACACGGTCTCGCCAGCCTCCTTGAGCGCGACCGACAGGCTCAATTTGGTTTCCGCCACGATGTCCTCGACGAGCTCCTCCCGGCTCATGTGAGCAGCCTGGCCGGTGAGAAGTCCCTGCTCCGCGAGCATCACCACGCCATGCAGCGCGGCCCAGATTTTCAACGCGTGCCGCTCGCGGATCAATCCGACGGCGGGAGCTTCCAGAGCTTCGACCAAGAGGCCGAAGGTTTCCATGGCCGCATTGTGCAGTTCGCTGCCTTTGGGCGCACAGGCCATGGTTCGCGAGGCGAACATCAGCCGGTAAATCCCATTGCGGCGAAGACCAAATGCCAGAGTGGCCTGTGCTAGGCGCGACAATTTGGAGCGTTTCGAAGGCTTTACAATCGACACCCGGAGGATTGCGCTAAATCGCCGGAATGCTTCCGCGGTGACCGCCTCCAGCAGGGCCTCACGATCGGTAAAATGCCGGTAGGGCGCCGGCTGCGAGACACCAAGCTTCTTCGCCAACGCCTTCAGGCTGATGGCTTCGGGGCCGCCTTTTTCCACTTCCACAAGTGCTGCGTGCACCAAGGCATCCCGGAGATCCCCATGGTGGTAGGTGTTGAGCGGCTTGCGGGCTAATCGAGGCGGCATCCGAGTAAGGCCTATGACTTTTCACTTGACAGCACAACGGCGGCACGAATGTAATACGCTATAATTTAACAGCGCGGTCAGGAAGCCCGCAAGTAGCGTAAATACGGGGAACGCAAGCGCGCGGGGCCGCGCCGCAAGGGGAACGCCTGCAATGGCCGCAAAGCTGAAAATACACGTCGACCAGGACAAGTGTCAGGGACACGCGCGCTGCAAGTCGCTGGCGCCGGAACTGTTCGAGCTCGACGAGTACGGCAACGCCCATGAGGTCGGCGACGGCGCAGTGCCCGCAGGCCTGGAGGACAAGGCTTGGCTTGCCCGCAGCAATTGTCCGGAGATCGCGATCGAAGTCACCGAGGAATGAGCCATCCCTCGAAATAATTCAGCCCGCGCAAGATTTGATCCGAGCGAGCAAAACAGGGGAAAAGCCCGATGTCCGACACCGCCAGCATCCTGCCCGAACATCCGCCGGTCCTCGACTGGATTCACGATTTCGATCATACCGACCCGCGCTGGACGGAAAATCCGTTTCCGATCTGGGAGAAGCTGCGCGCGGCGTCACCTGTCGTCCACACCGACCGCTTTCTCGGCTGCTACATGCCGACCACCTACCAGGCGGTGAAAGAGATCGCCTACGACACCGAGCATTTTTCCTCGCGCCGCGTGATCGTGCGCGACGTCCGGCCGGAAACCGCCAACCCGGCGCCCCCGATCACCTCCGATCCGCCGGAGCACAAACCCGCCAAGCAGGTGCTGCTGCCACCGTTTACGCCCGACGCCATGAAAAAGTTGGAGCCGCGGGTTCGCGCCATCTGCAACGAGCTGATCGACGAATTCATCGCCGACGGCAAATGCGACGCGGCGGCGCGCTACACCAAGCACATCCCGGTTCGCGCCATCGCGCATATGCTGGGAATCCCTGAAAAGGACGGCGAGCTTTTCATCAAATGGATCCACGGCATCCTCGAGCTCGGCATCAAGGACGATAACGCCTTGATAACCGCGATCCAGGAGATGAGCGCCTATTTCGCCGGCCATATCGAGTATCGCAAGACCCATCCGACCGACGATCTGATCTCGACGCTGATGATGGCGAGAGACAAGAACGGCCAGCCATTGTCCGATCAGCACGTGATGGGCTCGCTGCGGCTGCTGTTGATCGCCGGCATCGACACCACCTGGAGCGCGATCGGCTCCTCGCTGTGGCACCTCGCAAAGACGCCGGCGGATCGCGCGCGTCTGGTCGCCGAGCCCGAGCTGATGCCGACGGCGGTCGAGGAATTGCTGCGCGCCTATTCGCCGGTGACGATGGCGCGCGAAGTGATGAAGGAAACGACCATCAGCGGCTGCCCGGTCAAGCCGGGCAACATGGTGCTGCTGTCGTTCCCGGCCGCCAACCGCGATCCCGCCGTCTTCCCCGATGCCGACAAGGTCGTGATCGACCGCAAAGAGAACCGCCACGCCGCGTTCGGCCTGGGCATTCACCGTTGCGTCGGTTCCAACCTCGCGCGCATGGAGATGACGGTCGCGATCGAGGAATGGCTGAAGCGGATTCCCGATTTCAGGCTCGATCCGGCCGGCAAGATCACCTGGTCGGAGGGCACCGTGCGTGGACCGCGGCAGCTGCCGATGCTATTCGGAAAAGCGGCCTGATTTAAAAAAAGCGGTAGCAGGCCATCCATTAGGGAGGCCTGCCATGACCGACCAAGCCATCAATCCGGGTCATCTCGATATCGCCGACGCGCAACGCCGGATCAAGGCGATTTTCATCGGCTCGGTCGGCAACCTCGTCGAATGGTACGACTTCTACGCCTATACGGCGTTCGCGCTGTATTTCGCGCCGGCGTTCTTTCCGGACAGCGATCCGGTGGTCCAGCAACTCAATGCCGCCGTGCTGTTCGCCGCCACTTTCCTGATGCGGCCATTGGGCGGCTGGCTGTTCGGCTATATCGCCGACCGTTTCGGCCGGCGACTGTCGCTGACGCTATCCGTGGTGTTCATGTGTTTCGGCTCGCTGATCATTGCGGTGACACCGACCTATGGCTCGATCGGCTTCGCCGCGCCGGCGATCCTGGCGCTGGCGCGGGTGATCGAGGGCTTGAGTCTTGGCGGCGAGTACGGCGCCAGCGCGACTTATTTGAGTGAAGTCGCCGACGCCAACCATCGCGGCTTCTACTCCAGCTTCCAATACGTCACGCTGATCGGCGGTCAGCTCACCGCCATCATCGTGCTGTTGCTGCTGCAGAAGGTGTTTCTGACGCCGGAGGAACTGAAAGCCTGGGGCTGGCGGATCCCGTTCGTGATCGGCGCGGGGCTGGCCGTTTTCGCCGCGGTGATGCGGCGCAGCCTTCAGGAGACCGAGGCGTTTGTCGAAGCCAGGAAGGTTGTCAAGCCGACCGGTTCGATTGCCGGTCTGCTGAAATATCCGAACGAACTCCTGCTGGTGGTGGGCTTGACCGCCGGCGGCACCGCGGCATTCTACACCTTCACGACCTATATGCAGACCTTCGTCCGATTGTCGGTCGGCCTCACGCCCGATCAGACAACCATGGTGATCTTCGGCTCGCTGGTGTTCGCGACGGTGTTGCAGCCGCTCTACGGCGCGCTGTCCGACCGGATCGGCCGCAAGCCGCTTTTGATCTTTTTCGGCGTTGCCGGCACGCTGGCAACGGTTCCGATCCTGACGACGTTGAAGGAAACCAAATCGCCGTTTTTCGCATTCCTGCTGATCTGCGCGGCCTGGATTTTCGTCGCCGGCTACACCTCGATCAACGCCATCGTGAAGGCCGAATTGTTCCCGACCAATGTCCGCGCACTCGGCGTCGGCCTGCCCTATGCGATCACGGTATCGATATTCGGCGGCACCGCGCCTGCGGTCGCGCTCTATTTCAAGAGCCTCGGGCATGAGGACTGGTTCTATTATTACCTCTCGGGCATGATCTGCCTCTCGCTGATCATCTATGCTACGATGCGCGATACCAAGCATGCTTCCGCAATGCATCGCCACGAGTAGTTGGTGGTCGTAACATGTCCGACGAGAATGAGCTGCCCGCCGAAAGCAAGCTGACGCGCAGCAAGGAGCGCTGGGCGCGCGAGGGGCGCTTCCTCACCGGCAAGACTTCCCGGCCGCAAGAGCAGCGATTGCCGCCGGGACAGCATTTAACCCGCGACTGGCCGACGCTGGACCTCGGCGTCACACCCAACGTCTCTCGCGAACACTGGCGGCTCGACATCTACGGCGCGGTGGAAAATCCGATCTTTTGGGATTTTGCGCGGTTCGCAGGCCAGACGCAGACAAAATCCACCTCCGACATTCACTGTGTGACCACCTGGTCGCGCTACGACAATCAATGGGAGGGGCTCGCGACGAGCGATCTCCTCGATGCCTGTCGGCCGCGCGAGCAAGCGCGCTTCGTCGTGCTGCATTCCTACGACGGCTACACCACCAATCTTGCGCTGGAGGATTTTGCCACTGAAGACGCCCTGCTCGCCCATAGCTGGTCGGGCGCGCCCTTGGAGCGGGAACATGGCGGCCCGGTGCGGCTGGTGGTGCCGCATCTCTATTTCTGGAAGAGCGCCAAGTGGCTCAAGGCCATCGAATTCCTGGAGCACGACGCGCCCGGCTATTGGGAAGTCCGCGGCTATCATAACCGCGGCGATCCCTGGGCCGAGCAGCGCTATTCAGGCGACTGACGTGTCCGTCCAAATCATGGAGACCGACCATGCCGATTGAACGTTTCCAATTCACCGGCGAAGGCGGCCATCAGCTCGCCGCCGCACTTGACCTGCCCGAGCGCGAACCAAGAGCCTACGCGCTGTTCGCGCATTGCTTCACCTGTGGCAAGGATGTGCTTGCGGCGAAACGAATTTCGGCGGCGCTGGCGGCAAACGGCATCGCCGTGCTGCGGTTCGATTTCACGGGCTTAGGCTCCAGCGAAGGCGATTTCGCCAACTCGACCTTTTCCTCCAACATTGCCGACCTCGTCCGCGCCGCCAATCATCTGCGCGAGACCCGAAGGGCGCCTTCGATCCTGATCGGCCACAGCCTCGGCGGTGCCGCGATGCTTGCCGCCGCCGGACAAATCCCCGACGCCAGGGCCATCGTCACCATCGCGGCCCCCGCCGATCCGGCCCATGTCACCGGTTTTTTCAAGGATCGCATCGAGGACATCCGTGAAGTCGGCGACGTCGAGGTCTCGCTCGCCGGCCGTCCCTTCCACATCAAGCGCGAATTCCTCGACGACATCGCTGAGCACGGCCTGATGGCGCACGTCGCCAATCTGCGCAAGGCGTTGCTGGTGATGCATTCGCCGACCGACGATACCGTCGGCATCGACAACGCCACCCGCATTTTTGTCGCGGCCAGGCATCCCAAGAGTTTCGTTTCACTCGATGATGCCGATCACCTGCTCAGCCAGAGGCGCGACAGCGCCTATGTCGCCGATGTCATCGCCGCCTGGGCCGAGCGTTACATCGATCCGCTAGCGCCCGCGCCGGCCGCCGTTTCGGGCGAGACGCCGCGCCAAGTCGTGGTGCGCGAAACCCGCAACAGCAAATTCCAGCAGACCGTCATGGTGGGTCCGCATCAGATGCTGGCCGACGAGCCGGTTGCCGCCGGCGGCGAGGATTCCGGACCCGGGCCGTATGATTTTCTGCTGGCCGCGCTCGGCGCCTGCAAATCAATGACCATGCGGCTTTATGCCGATCGCAAATCGCTGCCACTCGAGCGCGCCACCGTCACGCTAAACCATAGCAAAATCCATGCACAGGATTGTGCAGAGTGCGAAACCAAGGAGGGCATGCTCGATCAGATCGACGTCGCGATCGGCCTTGAAGGCGCGCTTGATGCCGCACAACGCAAGCGGATCCTGGAAATCGCCGACAAGTGCCCGGTGCATCGCACCCTGACGTCGGAAATCCGCATCGTGACCAGGGCGGCGGATTGATGTAATATCGGTTGCAAAGCGTTTTCAAGCGAAAGCCTGCCCGCACTTGATGCGGGGTGGGCACCGGCGTGAAGAAAACGCGTCAAACCAAGGACTGAGCCGCCCATGCCGGCCGTGAACCGCATCGATCCGAAAACCGTGTTTTCAGCGGGCGAATGGAGCCTTTTGACCTCGCGCAGCTCATGGCGCGGCATGTGGCTGGTGGCCCACGCCTGGGGCACCATCGCCGCGGCAATCGCACTGGTCGCGCTGTGGCCCAATCCGCTGACCTGGTTGATCGCGGTCATGGTGGTCGGCACGCGCCAGCTCGGATTGGCGATCCTGATGCATGAGGCCGCCCATGGCGGGCTTCACAGCAACAAGGCGATCAACGAGTGGATCGGACAATGGCTGTGCGCCGTGCCGGTCGGCGCCGACCTTAATAGCTACCGCTCCTACCATTTGCAGCATCACAAGTTCACCCAGCAGCCGGAGGATCCCGACCTCTCGCTGTCGGCGCCGTTTCCGATCACCAAGGAGAGCTACGGCCGCAAGGCGATCCGCGATCTCACCGGGCAGACCTTTGTGAAGCAGCGGTTGCCGCTGCTGCTGGCGCTGTTCAAGCGCGGCTCCGGGGATGAGTCGATGTCGCATGAAAGCTTCATCTCGAGCGGCCGCGAGAAGATGGCGCGCTTTCTTGGCCTGAACGCCGTGCTGTTTATCCTGTTCTATATCGCGGGCGCGGGCATCTGGTATTTCGGCGTCTGGGTGGTGGCGATGGCGAGCTGGCTGTCGCTGGTGACGCGGATCCGCAACATCGCCGAACACGCCTGCACGTCGACCGGCGAAGACCCGTTCAGCCACGCCCGGACGACATTGGCCAACCCGATCGAGCGGTTATTGATCGCGCCGTATTGGGTCAACTACCACGCCGAACATCATCTGTTCATGTACCTGCCGTGCTACCGGCTACCGGAAGCGCACCGGCTGTTGATCGAAAAGGGCCTGATCAAGCGGATGGAGGTCCGGCCCGGCTATCTCGAGGTGATGCGGCTTGCGACCTCGCGCGCCTAAGCCGTGGAAAGCGGCCTGACGCGGAGCGCACCGCGCAGGCCGGCCGCGGTGCCCAGCATGATGCCCGCAACCGCGACGAACGATGGCAGTGCCAGCGTCGAAAGCCCGGTCAAGCCCTGCCCGATCGAGCAGCCAAACGCCATCACCCCGCCGGTACCCATCAGCGCAGCACCTCCGGCCGAGCGCAACATGTGGCGCGGCGATCGATAGCCCTCGAGCTGAAAACGCCCGCTTATAAGCGCCGTCAGCAGGCTGCCGGCGAATACGCCACCGACCGTGGCGACGCCGAAATTGAGCGTCGACCCCGTCGACAGCATCACATATTGCAGGGAATCGGCGATCGGCGCGACAAAGGTGAGCGAGGCGACCGGCACCGGATTGAAGTCGTCGGCGCCGAGATGGCCGGTTGCGAACCATCCGGCGGCGATCAACAGCCCAATGAGGAAGCCTGCGGCGATCTGGCCCGGCGATCTTCGGAACGGCGCCTGCGCGAAGGCGAAGATGATGAGCGCCGCCGATATCACCGAGGCCGCAAACATACGCGCCGCCGCTTCACCCACGCCGATGGTCGCGAGCAGCGCCGGCAGCGAGGTTAGCTTCGTCGTCACCTGCGATAGCTGAACCACGGCGATTCGCGCCGGCGCGATCAGGCCCTTCAGCGTCATCGCCGCAAAGATGCCGAGCACGATCACCACCACGAAGGAGCGCAGATTGCCGCGGCCGAGCAGCACTAGCGCGCGCGAGCCGCAGCCATTCGACAGCACCATGCCGTAGCCGAACAAAAGGCCGCCGAAAAACAGCACCGGCGCCGAAAATGTCGGCTGCAGATAGATCGACTTGCCGAGATCGACCAGGCCCCGCGCGGCCAGCAATTGAGAAGCGGCAATCGCCACCCCGATCGCCAGCGCATAGGTCCGCACCAGACGACCGTCTCCCTCTGCCCACCAGCCGCGCAGGCTGCTCATCATGCAAAATCCGCTCAGCAGGCCGACCGCGCCATAGAGGAGACCAATGGCAAGACCGGCAAGGACGACGATATTGACGGCATCCATGGCGCGTTCCCCTGATCGTCCCCTGTTACGCCGGCCGCAGGATCACCCGGTCGCGCGAGGAACCGGCAACCGCAACGAAGGCGCGCTTGGCATCGTCAAGAGAATATAGCGCGGCCGGCCTGATCGGAAACGGTTTTAAGTGTCCGCTGGCAAAGCCGGGACTAAGCTCGCGGAGTACCGCGGCGGTCGCGACCGACGACAGGGCTAGCGTATCGACGCCGACATAGCTGTGCTGGCCGCGATAGAATTCCAGGATATCGAACGGCACGATCGGATGGATGGCGGCGATCAAGATCTGCCGGCCGCGCAGCGCCAGCGATTTGTTCGCGGCCTGAAAGTAGGGATCGCCCACCGTATTGAAGACGATATCGGCGCCCTTGCCGCCGGTGAGCTCGCGAACGCGCGTCGCCACCTCCAAAGCCGACGCATCGATCACCTCGACCTTGGCGTTGGCATGGCCCTCATAGGGCTCGCGCTTGCGCGCCACGCCGATGACGCGCGCGCCGCGCCAGGTCGCGATCTGCACCGCCGCTTGGCCAACCTTGCCGTTGACGCCCATCACCAGCACGGTCTCGTCATTTTTCGGCAAGCCGGCGCGCTTAAAACCTTCCATCGCGGTGACAAAGGGAACGCCGATCCCGGCCGCCTCTCCCCAGGAAATGTTTTTCGGCTTTTCGACCACCGCATCGGCCTCGACCGCAAGATGCGTGGCATGCGTGCCGTCGCGCCGGATGCCGAGGTCGCCGGAGGAGCCGAACACCTCGCGCCCGATCATCTCCGGCGAGCCGTCGATGATCACACCCGCATAGTCGCGGCCGGGCGTGCGCGGGAATATGGCGTAAGCCATCGAGCCGGTCGCGGCTTTGACGTCGGACGGATTGACAGCCGCTGCCTTCACCTCGATCAGCACCTCGCCTGCGGCGCGGGCCAGCTTGCGCCGTTCGACCGCCGGCGCCAGCGAGGCTGGATCAGCCGCCAAGGCCTGCAACCGCACGCAACGCGCCTCGACGGCAAGGGGTGATTTCTTGGGGGCTGACATGTTGCCCGATCTCTAACTGATTAAGTGCTCTTCGTCATTCCCCGATGTGCAATTGCACATCGTGGATGCGCCACCCGAACTCGGGTTTACCCGAGTTCGGCAATATCATTTGTCCAAGTCGGCAACAGTCGACTTGGATGGCGCAGGCCCGGAAACCATACTCCCGATGGTGGTTATGGATTCCGGGCTCGCGCCTTGCGCGCCCCGGAATGACGTCACCCCTTCGGCCGCTTGTCGTAAACACGCCTAGCCTTGCCGAGCGAGCGCTCCAGCGTATCGGGCGCGACAACCATGACCCGCGCGGAGATGCCGATGGTGTTCTTGATGAAAACAGAGACCTTCTCGGCATGCGCCGCAAGGCCGCTGCCGTCCCAATGCTCGGGGCGCGATTCCGCCAGGATCGCCATCTCGTCCATCCGCCCCTCGCGCGTCAGTTCGATGATGAAATGACCGCCGCACCAGTCGGTCGCGAGCAGCACTTCCTCGATCTGGGTCGGGAACACGTTGACGCCGCGCAGGATGATCATGTCATCCGACCGCCCCGTCACCTTCTCCATCCGCCGCATCCCCGGCCGCGCCGTGCCCGGCAACAGCCGCGTCAGGTCGCGGGTGCGGTAACGGATGATCGGAAACGCTTCCTTGGTGAGCGAGGTGAAGACGAGCTCACCCTTTTCGCCGTCACCCAGCACCGCGCCGGTTTCCGGATCGATCACCTCGGGATAGAAATGATCCTCCCAGACATGCAGGCCATCCTTGGTCTCGACGCATTCCTGCGCGACGCCCGGGCCGATCACCTCAGAGAGACCATAAATATCGGTCGCGTCCATGTCGAAGGCCTGCTCGATCTCGGCGCGCATCGCATTGGTCCAGGGCTCGGCGCCGAAGATGCCGAATTTTAGCGACGATTTACGCGGCTCGAAACCCCGGCGTTTGAACTCGTCGAGAATGGCCAGCATGTAGCTCGGCGTCACCGTGATGATGTCGGGCTTGAAATCGCAGATCAGCTGCACCTGCCGCTCGGTCATGCCGCCAGAAACCGGCACCACGGTGCAGCCGAGTTTTTCGGCGCCGTAGTGCACCCCAAGGCCACCGGTGAACAGGCCATAGCCATAGGCATTGTGGATGATCATGCCGCTGCGGCCGCCGGCGGCGCGAATCGAGCGCGCCATCACGTTGGACCAAGTGTCGATATCGCCTCGCGTGTAGCCAACCACGATCGGCTTGCCGGTGGTGCCGGAAGAGGCGTGGACGCGAACCAGTTTTTCGCGGGGAACCGCGAACATGTTGAAGGGATAGTTGTCGCGCAGGTCGGTCTTGACCGTGAACGGGAATTTCGCGAGATCGGAATGGGCTTTGAAGTCGGAAGGATGCACGCCGGCCTTATCGAACGCGCGCCTGTAATGCGCGACATTGTCATAGGCGTGCCTGAGCGACCAGGCGAGGCGCTTTTCCTGCAGCGCCGTGATCTCGTCGCGGGAGGCGCGCTCGGTCTCATCCAGCTCGGCGCGGTAGCCAGAATTCCTGACCTGCAATTTTGTCGAAGCCATACCTTATATCCCTTTGGCTTATTCCCTTTGGCGTTTCCCTGATTGGTTTTATTTCTGTTTTGTGTCGCTTGCGGGCGGCAGCCATGTTCCCGCAATGGTGCGGGAATGGCCGCGAAACTCGGCAATGACCGTATCATTTGCGGTGACGCGCACATCGTAGATGCCAGATCGCCCGCTGCGCGAGATTTCGCGCGCAGTCGCGACCAGTTTGTCGCCAAGCCTGGCGGGTTTGATGAAGGTGATGTCGCACTGGGCCGCGACCGCGCGCTGGTTGTGCGAATTGCAGGCGAAGGCGAACGCCGAATCCGCGAGCAGGAAAATGAAGCCGCCATGGGCGATGCGCTGGCCGTTGACCATGTGCGGCATAACCGTCATCGCCAGCGTGGCCTCGCCGCACCTGACTTCAACGATCTCCATGCCGAGGCCCCGGCTCGCGTCATCTTCTTTCCACATCGCCTCAGCGCAGGCGCGCGCGAGGTCGTCGGACGAAAGCGTGGCCTTGACGTTCACTTATCGCCTCCCTGTCGTCGGGCTCATTGCAATCCGTCCGCCTCCGTCATTCCGGGGCGATGCGACAGCATCGAACCCGGAATCTCGAGATTCTCAGGTGCGCAATTGCGCACCTAGTTCGCGTCTGCGACGCGCCCCGGAATGACAGTCACACGTGATCGTAGTCGACCACGACTTTTTCCGAAACCGGCTTGGCCTGGCAGGTGAGGATGAACCCCGCCTTCAGCTCCCACGGCTCCAGCGAATAATTGACGTCCATCGCCGCCTCGCCCTCGACCAGCTTGGCGCGGCAGGTCGAGCACATGCCGCCCTTGCAGGCAAACGGCAGATCGAGGCCCGCACGCAGTGCGGCATCCAAGATGGCCTCGCCTTCGGCAACCGGCACCTCGCGGCGCTTGCCGTCGATGATCAGCGCCGCAAACGCCTTCGGTGGCGCCGACGCCGGGATAATCGCCTTCGGGCGCGGCTTGCCGCCGAACTCCGACACGAAGCGCTCGACGTGAATACGATCCTCGGCAATGCCGATCTCGCGGCAGGTGGCCTCGATGTCCTCGCTCATCCCGGTCGGGCCGCAGATGAAGACATGATCGACGTGTGATGCCGCAACCTGCGAGCGCAACAGCACGCGCACTTTCTCGCCGTCGAGCCGCCCGTGCAGGATCGGAATGTCCTGCTGTTCCCCCGAGATCACATGGAACAGCGACAGCCGCTGCAGATAACGGTCCTTCAGCTCTTCGAGGGCCTCGAGGAACATCATGCCGGATGTCGAGCGGTTGCCGTAGAACAGGAAGAACTGGCTTTTGGGCTCGCGCGCCAGCACGCCCTTCACGATCGACAGGATCGGGGTAATGCCGGAGCCGGCGGCAAAGCCGGCATAGACCCGCGCCTGTTCCGGCGCGGGCGCGACCCCGAAGCGGCCGGTCGGGGTCATCACGTCGAGTTGGTCTCCGGCCCTCAACTCGTCGGCGGCCCAGCTCGAGAACGCGCCGCCATCGACCTTCTTCACGGCGATACGCAATTCGCCGTCGTCGGGGCCGGAACAGATCGAATAGGAGCGGCGCACTTCCTCGCCGTCCATGGTCGTCCGCAGGGTCAGATATTGACCGGGGTTAAAGCGATAATCGTCGGCGAGCTTCTCGGGGATCGCAAAGCTCACCGATACCGAGTCCGCCGCTTCGCGGCGCAAATCGTTGACGGCGAGACGATGAAAGCGCGGTGTTAAGGACATCAAAATCCTGGACTCTCACCCTGCCCGTCATTGCGAGGAGCAAAGCGACGAAGCAATCCATTCTTTCTTCCCGCGGGCGAGGTGGATTGCTTCGCTTCGCTCGCAATGACGCCTTGAACTACGATCTCAGTGGCACTTGAAATAGTCGAACGGCTCGCGACAGTTCTTGCAGCGCCACAGCGCCTTGCAGGAGGTCGAGCCGAACTCCGAGAGCAGTTCGGTGTTTTCAGAGCCGCATTGCGGGCACGCGACCTCAAGCACGCCGAACAGCGCTCGGCGCGAGCTTGCGGGCAGCGGCGGCGCAATGCCGTATTCCCTGAGTTTTCTGCGGCCGTCGCCGCTGATCCAGTCGGTGGTCCAGGCCGGCGACAGCACGGTGCGGATTTTTGGATTGCCAAAACCCTCGCGCTCCAGCGCCAGCTCGATTTCGAGCGCGATCATGTTCATCGCGGGACAGCCCGAATAGGTCGGCGTGATCGTAACCTCGAGGTGGCCGTCGTTGATCGCAACATCGCGCAACACCCCGAGATCGGCAATGGTAAGCACCGGAATTTCGGGATCGACCACGGCCGCCGCAACGTCCCAGGCGCGCCGGCGCAACTCGGCATCGTTGAGCGTAGCGGTCACCATTTCGCCTCCGGAAAGGTGCGCGGCATCGATTGCAGCTCGCTCAGGAGATGGCCGAGATGCTCGCTGTGACGGCCGCTGCGGCCGCCCTGCTGCATCCAGCCGCTGTTGGGCAGAGCGAGCGTCGCCTCGCTCACGACGTCCGTCACGGTCTTGAGCCATGGCGCGCGCAACATCGCAGGATCGACGGCGATGCCGGCATCGACCAGCGCCCGCTCGCTGCCGTCGAGAAAAAACATCTCGCCGGTATAGGCCCAGAGATCGTCGATCGCGCTTTGCGCGCGGGTGTGGCTTTCCTCGGTGCCGTCGCCGAGCCGGACGATCCATTCCGACGAATGCCGCAGATGATAGGCCATTTCCTTCTCGGATTTGGCTGCGATCGCAGCCAGCGTCGGATCGCTCGATCGCATCATCGCGCGCCAATAGAGGTCCGCGAAGGCCGCGTAGAAGAACTGCCGCACCATGGTGCGCGCGAAATCGCCGTTCGGCTGCTCCAGCAGCAACAAATTGCGGTACTGTCTGACGTCGCGCAAATAGGCGAACTTGTCTTCGTCGGTGCCCTTGCCTTCGACCTTGGCCGCGTAGGAATAAAGCTCGCGCGCCTGGCCTAGGAGATCGAGGCCCATATTGGCGAGCGCCATATCCTCTTCCAGCATCGGCGCGTGCCCGCACCATTCCGACAACCGATGTCCCAGGACCAGCGCATCGTCGGCGCGGCGCAGCGCGTACAGCACCAGCGGCGTTTCGGAGACGGAGATGGAGGCAGCGGCCATTTCTCTCTACTTGTTCTTCCTCATCCTGAAGAGCCTGCGCAGCAGGCGTCTCGAAGGATCGCCACGGGCCTCATGGTTCGAGACGGCGCTACGCGCCTCCTCACCATGAGGATTGAGGTTCACATATGCCCGACTTCGTCGGGAACGTCGTAAAATGTTGGGTGGCGGTAGATCTTGGATTCCGCCGGCTCGAACATCATGCCCTTCTCGGACGGGTCCGAAGCGGTGATCGCGTTCGACGGCACCACCCAGATCGACAGCCCCTCGCCGCGGCGGGTATAAATGTCACGCGCGGCCTGCAGCGCCAGCACGCTGTCTGCCGCATGCAGCGAGCCGACATGCTTGTGCGCGAGCCCGTTGCGGCTGCGAATGAAGACTTCCCACAGCGGCGTGTTCGGCGTGGTCATCATAACCTCATGCTCTATTCCGCAGCTTGCGCTGCCCTCCTGTACTTGCGCTTCTCGGCGTAGGCGGCGGCCGCCTCGCGCACCCACGCGCCGTCGTCATGCGCCTTGCGCCGCGCCGCCAACCGGTCGCGGTTGCAAGGGCCGTTGCCGGCGAGCACAGAATTGAATTCTTCCCAGTCGATCGGGCTATATTCCCAGTTTCCCGCTGCGTTCTGCTTCATGTCGGGATCGGGAATCGTAAGTCCCAAAAACTGCGCCTGCGGCACGGTGGCATCGACGAATTTTTGCCGCAACTCGTCATTGGAGAAGCGTTTTATCTTCCATTTGGTGGAAGTGTCGCCGTGCTGGCTCAGCTTGTCGGGCGGACCGAACATCATCAGCACCGGCCACCACCAGCGATCAAGCGCATCCTGCGCCATCGCCTTCTGCTCTTCCGAGCCGCGGCAGAGCGTCAGCATGATCTCAAAGCCCTGGCGCTGGTGAAAGGATTCTTCCTTGCAGACGCGGATCATGGCGCGGGCATAGGGGCCGTAGGAGCAGCGGCACAGCGGAATCTGGTTCATGATCGCCGCACCATCGACCAGCCAGCCGATCGCGCCGATATCCGCCCAGGTCGGCGTCGGATAGTTGAAGATCGAGGAATATTTTGCCTTGCCCGCGAGCATCAGGTCGACCAGTTCCTCCCGCGAGGCGCCGAGCGTCTCGGCGGCGGCATAGAGATAGAGCCCGTGGCCGCATTCGTCCTGCACTTTGGCGAGCAGTGCCGCCTTGCGGCGCAGCGACGGCGCCCGCGTGATCCAGTTGCCCTCCGGGAGCATGCCGACGATTTCGGAATGCGCGTGCTGCGAAATCTGTCGCGTCAGCGTCTTGCGGTAGGCCGCCGGCATCCAGTCATTCGGCTCGATCCGCTCGTCGGCGTCGATCCGGGCCTGAAATTGGCCTGCGCGCGCGGCATCCTCGATATGGCGTTCCTCGGCGTCCGACGTATTGAGCGCCTGGGTATACATGCCGCCTCCCGCTGGGAATTGCTCGCAACAACATATAACACAAATTTGGAAACACAAGACATTTTTGTAACATATTAATCAAACCGGCGTCCGAGCTCGGCGCCGGCTTTCGGCAGCGGCCCGGCCTCGTTGGTTCCATGCCGATCAAGCCATTGTTCGGAAAGAGGCAACAGGGCGCGATAGATCTCGCCGCAGAGTTTTCGCGCCGCCCTGCCCGGCCAATCCTTCGGCAGTAATGGCGTCGGCAATAGCGGATCACGCAGCACCACGCGGCGGTAGTGGTGGATCAGCAGGATCCGCGCGGTGAAGGCGTCGGCATCCCCGAGCGGCTTGCGGCGATCGATCCAGCCGCGCAACGGCTCGAAGGTCTTCATGAATTTGAGATAGGCTCCCGCGGTGCGATCGAGCGGCCAGCTCTCGCTGAGCAGCCGCCGGCCACTGTCGTCCTCGGCAGAAACCTCAAGCCGGATCGCGGATGCGGCTTCTTCGGGAATCGGCACGCCCGATGGCGCGACCCACACGCCCGGCAGCGGGCTGCCGAAGCCGGCGTTCTTGAGAGCCTCGCGCGAAGCGTCACGATCCCAGCCATTGCCGATCAAGAGCAATTCGAAACGTCCGGTCCAGTCGGAGGTCGGCACGCCGTAGATGTGCCGGGTCGCGACATCGAAGGTCAGCCGCTCCCGCTGCACCAGCCGGTAAAAACTGTTGCGCCCCACTTTGGTTCGCTCGAACCAGCCGTCGGCGGTGAGTCGCGACATCGCGGTGCGCACCACGCTGGAATCGATGTCGAGGATCTCGAAAAATTCGAGCAGCGTCCCGAGCCACACCGATCCCCCGCGCGGCACGATGGCGTCGCCGAACACGGTGATGACGATCGAGCCGGTGCGCGACGGTTCGCGCTTGAGCTGGTCGACGATGCGGGCAAGCGGATGCGGCATCGCTAACGCATAGCGTGTTTTTGCGATTTGCGACAATGATCGGCCGCTTTAGCCTCTACTCGTCATGGCCGGGCATAGCCGTCCGAAGGACGGCTATGCCCGGCCATGACGAAAGGGCAACGCGTTTACCGATTCGGATCGGGATACACCAAGCTGCGCCAGCCTGAGCGATCGAACGGCTTCCATTGGCCCTCCGGCTGCGCAAGACGATCGGCCACGGCATAGACCACCGCGGGATGATGGCCCATGCCGCAATGGCTGCTTTCGACCTCGATGCTCTCCGACGTCGACGACGTCTTTTCCTTGCAGCCCTGCCAGGCGCAGATGCCGTCGGTACGGCTGAAGATCGCGGTCGTCGGCACCGGCGGCGTCCCCGAAAGCGATCCGCCGAAGCGTGCGTCCTCTTGGTCGGCGCGGCGGCCGCTCGCCATTTCATAGACGCGCCAGGCGTTGGTCGCTTTCGGACCCGCCGCAAACGGGCTGCCGAGCGTGATCACCTGTCGCACGCGCTGCGGCATCATTTTTGCCAGTTGCCGCGCGTAGAGGCCACCTAAGCTCCATCCGATCAAGCTGATCTTGCGGCCATGGGTGTCGCTTAATTCTTTGACCAGGTCCGTCATGGCGTGCTGCACGCCCGGGCGCAGGCCTAGATTGCGGCCCTGCCGCCAGCCCGTCGCGGCATAGCCGCGGTTCTCCAGGAAGGCGCGCAGCGGGCGCGTCGAAACGTCGGAGGCCACAAGGCCGGGCAATACCAGCACGGGATGTCCGTCCCCAAGCGGCGCCAGCGACAGCAGCGGCAGGGCGCCGAGAAAGGCGCCGAGCTCGGAAATGGCGCGCCCTTCGAGAAACATCAGGGTTTTGGACGGCGGACGAAGCCTCTCGGCAGCAACGGACATCTTATCTCCTGTTCGGGCCGGCCCCTTTATAGTTGCGGCAGCAGGCCAATGGATCAATGGAAAGACGCAAACCCGTGGAATCGTTCCGCAACGCAACAACCGCTTCGGAAAAGCTAGGGAACGGCGCTTGGCGTTTCAAGCGAGCCAGGTCACACTTGCCACAATAAAAACGCTGGACGCGATCAATTCATCCCCATAGCCGCAGCAGGGATTCGGCGCTGTAGAGCGCGAGCCCGGCCAGACCGCCGATCAGCGAACCGTTGAAGCGGATATATTGCAGATCCTTGCCGATGTTGATCTCGATCAGCGCAATCAGCTGTCCCATATTCCAGGCCTTGACCTGCTCGGAGATGAAGCTCGAGACGCCGCTCTTCTGATCGGCGATGAAGCTCGTCAGCACCGTCACCAGGCCCTTGTTGATCTCGCTCCGCAATTCGGCATCGCTCTTGAGCGCCTCGCCGGCTGCGACGAACATCCCCGCGAGATGATGCTGCAGCACCTGGGTCTCGCCGGAGGCGCTGCGTTCGATGAACGAGCGCGTGTTCGACCAGATGTTGCGCGCCAGATCGGAAAGCTCCGGACGCGCCAACAGATCGCGCTTCAATCCGTCAATGCGCTCGGCATAGGTTTTGTCGGTGCCGATCCGGTCGACAAAGGAAAGCACCATGCGGTCGAACTCGCCGCGGAACGGATGGTCGGGATCGCGGCGGACTTCCTCGAAGAACGCGGTTGCCGACGCCACGATCTTGTTCACCAGGAATTTGTCGGTACGATAAAGCTTCAACAGCGTTGGCAACTGGCTGCGGACTTTTTCGCGGATCATCGCCATGGTCTCGGCCTGCGTCAGCGTGTCGTGAACCACGCGCATGAAATCGTCGAGCAGCGCTTGATGCCGGCGTTCCTGCACAAAGGCGCGCAGCGTGCCAGCGGCGAGCGGCGCGAGATCAATCGATTGCAACTGCGAGGTCATGCGGCGGGTGATGAAGGTCATCAGCCCCGAGGTTTCGGTCGCTGAAAACGCCTCCGGCAAAAGCCTCAATGCGAAGCGGGCGAGATCGTCGCTGCGCTTGCGCTCGCGCAGCCAGTCGGCGATGAAGGAGCCGAAATCGACCTGGCGCAGTTTTGCCTCGACCGGCGCTGCCTCGAGGAAATGCACCTCGATGAATTCGCCGAGCTTGTCGGCGATGCGCTCCTGGTTGCTCGGGATGATCGCGGTATGCGGGATCGGCAATCCCAGCGGCCTCTTGAACAGCGCGACCACCGCGTACCAGTCGGCGAGCCCGCCGATGGTGGCCGCTTCCGCGAATGCCGCGATGAAGCCGAAAGCAGGGTGGATGTTCAACAATAGTTTTGCGATCACGAACAACGCCAGTGTCGCCGCGAGCACCAGCGTCGCCAGCGCCTTGACGCGCCTGAGTTCCGCGGCACGCGCAGCGTCAGCGGGGGCGTCGAACGAGAAGGTGGCGGGAAGGGTCATGTTTGGTTAGATGGTGGCGATGTGATCCGCGCGCTATCCGTTCACCGTCGTCATTCCGGGGCGTGCAAAGCACGAACTAAGATGCGCAATTGCGCATCGGAGAATCTCGAGATTCCGGATCGCCGCGGAGCCTGTCATCGGGCCGCGCCCTGCGCGGACCCGTTGGCGCCGTCCGGAATGACGGTGGAGATTTGGACGACAAAAAGAAGGCCCGCGCGAAGCGGGCCCTAAAGCTCTCCGCCGATCGACGTGATCAGGCAGTCTTGGTGTAGACCTTGGCGAAGTTGTCCTGAGCGGTCTTCGCGCCGTTGGCAACCAGTTGGCCGAGATATTCGGTGGTCGCCTTCGCCCGCGAGACGAACACTTCGCCGCGCGCACGGGCCATGTCGGACTGGATCTGGACCGCTTCGTTCAGCGACTTGGCGGACGCCAGCTTGTCGATGCCGGCGAAGAACGCTTCGGCGTCTTGGTAGAGCGCCTGCTGAATGTTGCGGCTGATCTTGGCGGCCTCGCTGACGGAGTCGGCAACGGCGGTCTCGATCGCAGCAGTCACCTTCTCGGAACCGGCGAATGCTTCGGCAGCACGGTCCTTGGCGGTGTTGGCGGTCTTCTTGACGAACTCGCGAGCGGCCTCGGGAACTTCCATGTTCTGGAGGTTCTTCAGGGCTTCGGTGACGGGCGCAAAGGCCCCTTTCACGCTGTCGAGCATCGGGTTGGTTTCGGTGGTCATTTGGATCTCTCCATCCTCAGGTTTTGAGCTATGGGCTCACCCCGTCCGGATTGGCCCGGGGCGAGATCCTTGTGCCATAGTTAATGGTGCGACGCAACATCAATGTTGCGATGCGATATCACGAAATAGTGATAGTCCTGTTTGTTGGGCGTTTGCTCAACCAGCGGGCTTATTGCCGAACAGCCTCGTCCAGCCCGTAGGCCTCGAGCTGGGCCTGGAACTGCGCGATATTGTGCCCGAGCACGACGATATCGTGCGTTTTGCCGTCGACATCGCGCACATGGTCGCGCAGCAGCGCCTCGGCCTTGAAACCAAGGCTTTCGAACAGCGCGATCGCCGCCCGCTGGTCGACGGTCATCTGCACCGAGAGTTTTTCCAGCCCGGCGCCCAATGCCAAGGCAAACGTCTCCTGCGACAGCGCCCGTCCGACGCCCTGCCCGCGTACCTCCTGCG
>Ga0210408_10001344_pt1 | contig 26067 bp, 25 predicted proteins | sample IncBWH4MmetaG_FD_155471 | JGI IMG/M metagenome (GOLD analysis project Ga0210408, IMG submission 155471) | Forest soil microbial communities from Barre Woods Harvard Forest LTER site, Petersham, Massachusetts, United States - Inc-BW-H-4-M | ecosystem: Environmental > Terrestrial > Soil >...
CCCTATGTGGGGCCGCTACTGGCGCGAGCGGGAGTACAAGGCCGACCAGTACGCCGCCGCTCTCGCCCAGGCGGATGAGCTCGCGGACTTCCTAGAAATCCATGCCCTCATCCACGATCACCCAATCCCGTTCATCTGGCTGACTGACCACACCCACCCACCAACCGAGCTACGCGTCGACCGGCTACGCGCATACGCCCACACCCCCAGGCTCGCTGGCATCAACGCGCTGCCGCACGCCGCGTAAAACCACCATCGAGGAGCACGACCCAGTGACCACACACAGCACACACCGTCCTGCTCTTCATTTGGGGATACGCGTGCTCGTCGTTCTTCGAACAACCGTACACGAGCCGGTCACCAGCCCTGCCAGCATCAGAAAGCGCCCGCACCCAGCGCCCCCCCGCAAACAACGAGCGCACCACGCGATAGGACGGGAGTGGTGATGCCGGCCGTCCCGGCCGGCGATTTTTGTGCCCAAACGCCCCGATATGGCACAAATTGGCTACTATTCCCGCGTTCCCGCCGAATCGCCAATCCCGCGAAAACCCTGTACTGGAGCCAAAAAATCAGCCTACCGACCCCTCAATGGCTAAAATTTACACGAGGGGGTCGCCCGTTCGAGTCGGGCCGCGCCCATCACAGAGTGCCTGCAAAATCGCGGCCCGATGCGTGGGCGCCTCTCAAGAAGGCGCTGCCACGGAGATCTCCCGGATCGCCCTCTGCTCCCGGATCGCCCTTTGCGCCCGTCTGTGCCCATTGACGGCGAACGGGCGATCCGGGCGGTGGTGGCGGGGGCGGTCCAGGGCGTTGGCTTCCGCGAGGCCACCCGGCGCCGAGCCGGAGCGCTCGGGGTGATGGGCTGGGTGCGCAACGCCGAGGAGGGTGGTGTGGCGGTGCACGCGGAGGGATCGCGCGACGCGATTGAAGCGCTCATCGCCTTCCTGCGCCAGGGCCCGCGGGGAGCCGCTGTGGAGGAGGTGGCAGTCGAGAACGTACGGGTGGAGGGTCACGAGCAGTTCGCGGTCCGTGGTGTGAGCGCGGGGGTGTTCGTCGTGCAGCAGCATGCCGCCAGGACCCGCCATTTCGATCTGCGCCTCGAGGTGGGCGGAGTGATGCGCTCGTGGGCGGTGCCCAAGGGCCCGTCGTTGGATCCGTCCGCTAAGCGCATGGCGGTCCAGGTGGCCGACCATGGAATCGTCCACAACGCCTTCGAGGGCCCCACCGACGGGGGCGGGGTGGTGGTCTGGGACCGCGGTCACTACGAGCAGGGCGGCAGGGTGGCCTGGCCGGAGGCGCTGGACCGGGGGCACGGTGTGTTCGTCCTGCACGGGGAGAAGCTGCGCGGGGGCTTCGTGTTGCAGCGCACGGGGTCGATGGCGGGCGGGCCGAAATCACAGTGGCTGCTGGTCAAGCGGCGCGACGGCGAGGCGCGTCCGGGCTCGGATATCGTCGCCGAGCAGCCTGCGTCCGTGCTGAGCGGGCGGACGCTGGAGGAGATGCTGCGCCACTAAAATCACATCGAGGGGTCGCCCGTTCGAGTCGGGCGGCGCCCATCCCCTTCCCATATGACCACTGAGAACTCCCCCGTGCGTGTGACCGAACGCTCCCCAGTGCGCATTGCGGTGATTGGGGCGGGCCCCGCGGGCTTCTACGCGGCGGGGCACCTCCTCAAGGACTCGGAGGGAAGGATCGAGGTGGACATGATCGAGCGGCTGCCGACCCCGTGGGGCCTGGTGCGCTCGGGGGTGGCGCCGGACCACCCGAAGATCAAGTCGGTGACGCGGGTGTACGAGAAGACGGCGGGGCACCCGCGGTTCCGGTACTTCGGCAACGTGGAGGTGGGCCGCCACGTGAGCAGGGAGGAGCTGAAGGAGCACTACCACGCGATCGTGTACGCGACAGGCGCCCCGGCGGACCGGCCGCTGGGGATCCCGGGGGAGGACCTACCGGGGAGCTGGGCGGCGACGGATTTCGTGGGCTGGTACAACGGCCACCCCGACCACCCGGATCTGGAGTTCGACCTGGGCTGCGAGCGGGCGGTGGTGATCGGCAATGGCAACGTGGCGCTGGACGTGGCGCGGATGCTGGTCCTATCCCACGAGGAGCTGGCGCGCACGGACATGGCGGACCATGCCCTGGAGGTGCTGGAGCACAGCGGGATCCGGGAGGTGGTGGTGGTGGGTCGCCGGGGCCCGGCGCAGGCGGCGTTCACCAACCCGGAGGCGCGGGAGCTGGGGGAGATGGCGGACGCGGAGGTGGTGGTGGACGGAGCGGAACTCGAGCGGGCACTGGCCGAAGGTGAGGGGGACGTGGATGGGACCTCGCGGGAGAACGTAAAGATCCTGCGCGAATACGCCCAGCGGAATACGGGGGACGCCGGCGAACGGGGCGGGCGTCGGATCGTGTTGCGCTTCCTACTCTCGCCGGTGGAGATCCTGGCGGGCGAGGACGGCCGGGTGGGGGCGGTGCGGCTGGTGCGCAACGAGCTGGTGGCGGAGCCCGGGGGCGGCCTGCGGGCGCGGCCGACGGGGGAGTCCGAGACGATTCGGGCGGGCTTGGTGCTGCGGGCGATCGGCTATCGCGGGGTGCCCATCCCGGGGGTCCCCTTCGACGAGCGCCGCGGGGTGATCCCCTGCGAGGCGGGCCGGGTGACCAAGGGGCTGGAGGGGCAGCGCTGCCCAGGGGAGTACGTGGTGGGGTGGATCAAGCGGGGCCCGACGGGAGTGATCGGGACCAACAAGCGAGACGCCCAGGAGACGGTGGACGCAATCTTCGAAGACCTTGCAGGGGGGCAGCTCCCGGAGCCTCGGGCACCGGACCCGGGTGAGCTGGAGGAGACCCTACGAGCCCGCCAGCCGGAGCTGGTGAGCTACGCGGGGTGGTCGGAGATCGATCGCCACGAGCGTGAGCGGGGCGAGCCGGCGGGGCGGCCCCGGGTGAAGCTCACCCGCATCGAGGAGATGCTGCGGGTGGCCGCCGACGAGCTTCCCACGCGCTGAGCCCCTCGCTCCGCTGCGTTTGGCCTCCCGTTCCGCCGCGCTGAGGCCAAATCGCGCCGGAGACGGCCAAATCGCGTGTTCCCATCTCAGTCGTGTGCCCCCATCTCGGGCAGCGGGTACCCGCTGCCCGAGGGGTCGCCATCCTCACTTTATTCGAACTCCCCTTTAAGCGTCAAATTCGCAGATGCCAAATAGACATTTGTTCGAATTAGTCCACTAAATATGAAACGAAGTGCTACACAGAGCGAATAACAGGCCCAAGCTATTCGAACGAGGGAGCGATCGGCATGTATTCGAATCCCCAGGCGGTCTCCGCCATACGCGTCCAAATCCGCCGCTGGGTCACGGCGACGCTGATGGTGTCGCTGGCGGCGACGCCCACGGCGCTGGCGAGCGCGGGCTCGCCGAGTCCAGGTGCGGGCTCCACGGGGGGGCCGACCCGGACGGTCAAGCCACTGGTTATACCCGGCGAACTGCTTTCTGCGGGCAAGCTCCAGACGCTGCTGTCGAGCCTCCCGTTGCAAGATTTGAGCGCGGCGCAGCTCGCCCATTACCTGGCGGGCTTGGAAGGAGTGGGGGCACTGGCGAGCCTGAAGGGCCTGCTCGGCGGGGAACTGGGGGCGGCGGGTCTTGAAGAGGGGCTCAGGGAGGCGATCGAACAGCTGCAACTGGGAAACACGGCGACGCTGGGAGATCTCGCCAACGTCGAAACGGTGCTCCCCGCGCTTGAAGGCAAGCTGGGTGGGCTACTCGACAAGCTGCTGGGCTCGCTGCTCGACGAAAGCCAGCAGCAGGCCCTGGAAGGGGCGCTGGGGACGCTCAACCTCGACAAGCTCGTCAGCACTCTGCTTGGCTCGGCGCAGTCGGGGGAACAACTGGCAACCGAACTGGCGGGCCTCACGGGTGGCCTGTTCGGGGAGCTGGGAACCGAAGAAGCGGAAGGCCTGCTCGGCTCCAAACTCACGGGGGGGTTCGTTCCAAAGAGCGTGGAAGAAGTGGCCACGGAACTGAAAAGCACGCCGGCAGCGGTGAGCGAAGAATTGGGCCAGACCGCGGGGGAACTGCCCAAGACGGCGACGATGCTGACGGCGCCCCTCTCGTCGGGCAAGTTGGTGGGGGTGGCGCCCAAGATCACGGGGCTGGCCCTCGGCCTGCTGGGCGGCACGGAAGGTAAGGGCGAAGGCGAAGGCAAAAAAGAAGGCGGGGGAAAAGAAGGCGGGGGTAAAGGCTCGGGCGAAGGAAGTGGGGGTGGTTCGGGAGGCTCTGGTGGTTCGGGCGGTGGGTCGGGAGGCTCGGGGGGTTCGGGCGGGAGCAGTGGCGGCGGCTCGGGCAACTCGGGCAGCGGGGGGAACAGCGGCTCGGGTGGCTCCGGGGGTGCGGGCGGCGGAGGCCAGGGCGGCCCGGGCGGTGCGGCGGGTCAGACCACGATCCTCCTGACCATGCCCGGCACCTCCTCGGCGGGAAACACGGGCGCCTCGGCGAAGAGAGTGGGGAGGGTGGCGTTCCTCGGCCACCGTGTGCGGGGGCATGTGGCCACGATCGTATTGTGGGCGCCGGCAGCGGGCACGCTCACGCTCGCGGGCAAGGGCGTGCGTGCCGGCCACGTGAGGGCGATCGAGGCAGAGCGGGTCGAGTTGAGGGTGAGCCTCTCCAAGGCATCGGTGGCGGCCCTGCGCGGAGGCCACGGCCACCAGATGAGGGTCAAGCTGAGGGCCTCATTCAAGCCGGCCAAAGGTTCGGGGTCAACGGCGACGATCACGCTCACCTTCCGATAGCCCACCAGGCGGGCGGGAGCAGGCCAGCTCCGGCGAGCGGGGCCGGCTTGCTCACGCTGCACGGCCGACTCCGGCGGACGGGCCGCAGCTCGCTCTCGCCCGCCACTGGTGGGGTGCCCACCCATGTGCCAGACTGTGCCGCTGCGCGCCGTTAGCTCATCGGGCAGAGCGCCGGACTTTTAATCCGGTGGGGCGGGTTCGAGTCCCGCACGGCGCATGGTGTTGATTTGCAGGGCTTTTGTGGGGTTTTAGCTTGCAAATCTCTTGGCAAAGGGGCTCGTGTTCCCAAATCGTGTTCCCTATGAGCCCATAAATCGGCCGAACCCCCCGTTCCGGGGGAGCCCGCATTGTCACTTGGTCGCCGCCGCTCAGACAGCAGCTTGGATCTTCAGCGGCGAGTAGTCCCCGTTGCGCTTGGCCGGCTGGCGCTTGATCCGGATGTCGAGTTCGAGCCCAACCGCGTCGACAAGGTCGATCAGGGTGTCGAGGGTCGGATTGGAGCCCTCGCCGCGCAGGAGCCGTGAGATCGCCTCGGGCTTGCGATCCATGCGCCTGGCAATCTCGGCCTTCGGGATCTTCTCCCGCTCCCTGACCTCCTCGATGACTCTGAGCACCTCCGCGATGCTCTCTCGAAGCCGGCCCTGAAGACGGGATCGGCGAGCTGGCCGTCGAGGAAACCCCTCGAATGCCTGGCCGGCGCGCGTGGTCGTTGCGGTTTCGGTAGCCATCGTCATCTCCTGATCGACCCGAGGACCATAACATCAATGTTAATGTTGCTCAAACCTTGTACCGAGCTCCCCAACAGGGAGTCCACACATCATGCGCTTGGTCATCCCCCGTACCAGCTAGGATGACCAAATGAACACAACAAGCAGCACCAGAGACGAGGAGAGGGTGCTCAGCGACTTCAGGGACGCGCTCAATGGCTGGCGTAACGCGCTTGAGGCGCACCGCATGGCGCCCCCCGATCACGGCTTCAGCACGCGCCTTGCCGGTCTCGCCCGGGCCGCAAGCGAGGAGGCGTGCGCCTGCCGAGCCGCAGACGCCGCGGGCTTTGACTGGCCGCCCCACCGTGCCGCCGACCCCCGGCCGCCGTATGAGCTACAGCCCGGCACCGGACGCCGCGGACCCGAGAGCCTCTGGCGGCGCTTCGATGAAGCCGTTCGGCAACTGAACACCGCGGCGACCGGCCAGAACATGCTCGATGTCGCCCACACCTACGACAAGCTCGCTGCCGCTGCCGCAGAACTCGCAGAGGCGGTCGAGCGGGAAGACGGCGCGAGCGGCCGACGGCCACGCGCCCGCGCGCGTCGCTCAGCCTGACACCAGCGAGAGCTTCGGTTGCAGGCGTGCGGCGTGGCTCAGGAGCGCTTGGACGGCAGCGCAGGGGCGCCCGTCTCATCCCACACCGATGCTGGACGCTCCGCTCCTCGGCGGCGGTGTGGCAACCCCAACGTCTCCGGTGCCCAGAGATCCCGGCGGGTCGCCAGTGAGCTGCTGTCGGCCTGGGCGCGTGCGAGCAGCGCGTCGACGTGCTCGCGTCGTATCCGGAAGGCGCGGCCGATCTTCGCGGCAGGCAGCGCGCCGCTGTCGATCCAGTTGCGGATCGTCTGAGCCGTCACCTGGAGCTCCTCGGCGACCTGGGGCACGGTCAATATCTGCTGCTCAGCCATCCTCAATATGCGAACCATCGTTGCGGGGATCGTCACCAGCGTATACGGGGTTCCGGCTCGATTGCACTTGAGCTTCGTCCCGCATGATGAGCAGTCTGGTGACTCTGTGCCGCCCGCGCATAATCAGAGTCCGATCCCGAGGTCGCGCGCTGGCACCTCACGTCCGAGGCGCCGCTCGGTGCGTTCGATCGCCTCACGGGCTCGATCCCAGTCACGCTGCTGCCCGCCGCGCTGCTCTGGCCTGGGGCCGAGCGCCTCAGCGGGGTCCGTGATCTCGTACTGCGCGCGGTAGCGCGCGGCGTGGCGCACGCCGTTCTCCCACGCATCGCGCTGCGCAGATCGGTCGGGACGGTCGCCGAAGGTGGCCGTCACCCATGCGGCGGGGGTTTGTAGTTCGCGCTCGGCGAGCTCGTTGCGCAGCGCGGTGTGCTCCTGGGTGGCCTGGGTGATCGCGTGTGCGACGCCTTCGCGTTCGGCACGAGCCTCGACGGGATCGCCGAGTTCGCGCTCCAGACCGCCTCGCTGCGTGCGGACCGTGTCGAGCTCTCGCTCGTTGGCTTGCAGGGCGCTGGCCAGGTGGGCGCGCTCGACCGCCTGGGCGTCGTGTTCGCGTCCGAGGCATCGGTGTGGCTCGGGCAGGCCAGCGAGGCGCTGGGTGAGTTGCTCGTGCTGGGTGGTGAGCGTGAGGGCGCGCGCGTGGAGGTCCTCGATGCGCTGCAGCTGGCGTGTCGGTAGCGCCGCAAGCTGCGTCTGCAGTTGCTCGATGCGCTCGCGTAGCTCCGGCAGCCGCGCGGGGGTTGCCGCGGCCGGCGGCGTCGGCTCCGCGCGAATAGCGGCGTGCTCTTGCGCTGGGTCTGCCGCGTGTGTGCGTGCACTGGCGAGGTCGGGGTCGTCTGTGTGGCCTGCGCCGGGTAGCTGCTCGATCGCGAGGTCTTCGTCGTCGCGCTCCAGCATCCGCCGGCCTACCCGGTCGAGCAGTTCGTGCCGGGTTGCTGTCGGGGTTTGGTCTGTGGGCGCGAACTCGCTGCGCTCGCGCTCGAGGTCGTCGTCGTAGACGAGCAGGCGTGTGGTTTCTCTTGCGCGGGAGAGAGCGGTGTAGGACCAGCCGGCGGTGAGGTCCCGGGGTGAGGCGACCACGGTCGCGCTCTCGATGGTGCCGCCCTGCATCCCGTGGCCGGTCAGCGAGTAGGCGTGCTCCACATGCTCTGCGACGTACGCCGCGGGCAGCTCGCGCACGAGCCCGCCGTCGGTGTCGATCACGACCCGGTCGGGATCGAGGTGGCGCACGGTGCCCCTCATCCCGTTGTCCACGTCGAGCTGCCCGTCGTTGCGCCGGCAGATCACACGATCCCCAATAGCCACCTCAACCGGGCCATAGGAGCGCTCCTCGCCGAGCGCGCCGAGACTGCGCCGCAGCTCACGCGCTCCGTGGTTGAGTCGCTCGCGTGTGTCGTTGTCCCTGGCGATCATCACCGTCTGCGCCGGCCCCGCCGCTGCGGCCGCGTGCGCCCACTCGGCGAGCGCCTGCTCGCACGCGCCGACGGGGTCGCTGAACGTCTCGATCCGCGTGTTGCGCTCGGCCCAGTCGAGGTAGCGCTGCGGGTGGCCGTCGTGCAGCGCTCCGAGCGCCCGGCGCTCTGCGGGGTCGCGCTGGCGCATCACCTCCGTCAGCTGCTGCGCGCCGAGCGTACGGCCGACCGCGCCGAGCCACCCGCCGGCCTGCACGGATGCGAGCTGACCAGGGTCGCCGATCGCGACCACCTTCACACGCGCGCGCTCCGCGGCCTCCAGCAGCCGTGCGCCGGGCCGGGTCGCAGCCATGCCAGCCTCATCAATGACCAGCACGCCGTTCTGTGGCAGCTCGTCGCCGAGCTGCTCGAGGTCGAGCAGGAGGCGGTCAAGTGTGCGCGTGGGGATGCCCGCCTCCTCGGCGAGCTCGCGCACAGCGCGGCCGGTCGGCGCGACGCCGAGCACGGTGTAGCCGGCGCTCTCATACACCTGGCGCAGCACCCCCGCCGTGTAGGTCTTCCCCGTCCCCGCGAGCGCCTGGATCACGCTCACCCCCTGCCCGGAACCAGTCACCGCGCGCACCGCCGCTGCCTGCTCAGCGGTGAGGGGACGGTCAGCCGCGGCGATCGTACGCTCGGCCAACGACGGATCGATGATGCCGGTCCCCTCGCCGGCTCGGCCGACCGCTGCCGTGATCAGCCGCTGCTCGACTGCCACGAGCTCCGCGGTGGTCATCTCGCCGCCGCGGGTCGCGATCACGTCCGGGCGCTCCACGAACCGCTCGGCCTGGCCTCGCACCTCGTCCACCAGCGCGCCCGCCCCGGCGGCGGCGGCGAATTCCTGCAGCACCGCGCGCCCGTCGAAGGTGTTGCTGCGCTCCGTCAAGCCGTCCGCACCCGTCAGCCGGGCGCCGAGCACCTGCTCGTCCACGCCACCGCGCCCGGCCAGACCACGCACCAGCCACTCACGGCCCCCGCCCAACAACTCCGCGACTCTGCCTGTGTCGAGGCCCTGCTCGCCCGCGCGGGCCCTGACCTCCTCCCGCCACGTGTGCGTCTCCAAGCCGTACTGCTTGCTCTCCCGTGTCGCGAGCGCCGCGTGCTCGGCTGCGCTCTTTGACCCCAGGCCGATCCCGCCCTGCTCGGCCTCGCGGAGCATCTCGTGGCGGCGCTGCGAGAAGTGCTCGATGACCGGCCGCTCGATCTCCGCGAGCTCCGCCGCACCGTTGCGGACCTCTCCCCACTCAAGGCCAAGACGCTCGGTGACGAGCGCCCGGAGATGTGCCTGGTAGAGGTACCCCGCGGTCTTCGCCGCCCGGTAGAGTTCCGCGCCGTGCAGCGCCGTGAACCTGCCGTCGGGGCCACGCGCCATGTTCGCCGCGACGACATGGGTGTGCAGCTGCGGGTCAAGCGCGCGGCTCATCCGGTGCCGGTAGGCCGCGGCGATCAGACCGTCCCCAGGCTGTACGTGCTCGCCCGCGTGCCCGCGACGGACCATCACCGCCGTGCCCTCCAGATACCCCAAGGCCGCCCTGACCGCCTCTTCGTGGCACCCCACCAGCTCACCCGAGACCTGCTCCGGGGCGATGGCGAACAGGATGCTGAGCGACTTCGGAGCGGAGAACGTGAGGTCGTACGCCGCGACCTTCGGGTCATGGGCGGAGGAGCGCAGCCGGGCCGCTGGGTCGCGTGGATCGTGGCCCGCGATCAGCGCGCCGAACTGCCCGGCGCCCACCCGGCCCCTGAGGCCGAGGGCCTGCGCGCCGGCGCCGACCCATTCGCCGGGGGCCTCGCCGCGACCGGTGTAGTAGTCGTCCTGGCCCCGGGCGACCTGCTGCTCGTAGTAGCGGTGCTGACCCAACGCGATCTTCCCAATCGAGAGCATCCTGGAGCCAAAATAGCAAAAGAAAAGACCTTTAGGTGCAACTGTGTGCCGTGAGGCGGAGCGCAGCGACGCAGAGCGGCGGGTTTGCCTTTGCCGTTGGGGCGCCGGAGGCCCGGTTGGAGGGGAGCTGGGGCGCGCGGCGCGTCGTGAGAGGCGTGGGCGAGAGCCGGGTGGGCTCGGGTGGAGCCTAGATGGGGGGCGGGTGGAGCGGGTGGGCGCGCCGTGTCGCGGGGCGCGCGGGTCGAGCGCTCTGGTGCAGCGCGGGTCAGCGGCGCCGGCGTGGGAGGATCGCGACGGCGGGGAGTTCGATCGGGTGAGCGGGCTGCGGCTAACCGAGCAGGCGCGTGAACAGCCGCGGGACTCCCTCCGTCGATCGAGCAGTCGGCCGGCCCCCGGCCCGGCCCCCGCTGCACACCCTGTCACACCCCTCGTGGGTTGACAGGGTGTGCCACGCTACCCCGCCGACGGGGGCCGGGGGACTGCGCTCCGCCGCGGTCGGGGCCCCCGGCCAGGCGAAGCCTGGTTGGGGAGCGGCGGACGATCGACCGTGACTTGCTGTTTGCATTGGGCAGCGCGCTTCGCGTTGACGCGGGGCCATGGAGGGCCCGCGCCCGTGCGCCTGGTTGCGGCACTTCGTCGCGCGGATGATCTCAAGGTGGTAGACGGCATCCACCCCACGGCGAGCGGGCGCTCGAGCGGGCACCGTCCTCACCGGGGAGGCGCCCATCTGGCGATTGGTAATGATCTGCCGGATGGCCGACCACGACGCTGTGCTGTTCGACCTCGACGGCGTTCTCGTTGACTCGCGCGTGCCGTTCGCGCGCAGCGTCAACAGCGCGCTCACGTCACACGGGCTGGCGGCGAGGCCGGAGCATGAGCTGCACCAATACCTCGGCCCTCCCCTTCACCGCACGTTTCGTGCGCTGATGGGCGAGGAGTCGCTCGTTCAGCCGTGCGTCGACTCGTACCGCGCGCGCTATCGCGAGCTGGCCGCCAGCGAGACGACCGTATTCCCCGGCATTCGCGAGATCCTCGACGCGCTCGCAGAGCGCCTGCCGCTGGTCGTCGCCACCTCCAAGCCCGCGTGCGCTGGCCGAGCCATTGCTCGACGCTCTGAACCTGCGCGGATTCTTCGCCGCAGTGATCGGCCCCGAGCTCGACAGCGAGAACGAGCACAAGGCCGTCACCATCGGACGCGCGATGCGGGCGCTCCCGCCCGACGCGCGGCCGGTCATGGTCGGCGATCGCAAGCACGACATCGCAGCCGCCCACGAGCACGACCTCCGCGCCATCGGTGTGCTCTGGGGCATCGGCTCAGAAAGGGAGCTGCTTACTGCCGGAGCCGACGCACTCGCCCACACCCCCGCCGAGCTCGCAACCCTCCTCGCCCCGTCGAGCTGAGGGCATCGCAACTGCCGGCACTGCCCTTTGCGGTTGTGCACCAGCCGGCGATCCCGATGGAGCCGATCGATCTGCTCGGCGAGCGCCTCGCAGAACTCGAGCGTCCAGTGTGCCTGATGATCGACGAGAGTCTCCCGGCCGTCGCGCACGAGTCGTTCGGCACGCTGCGCGACGAGCTGTGGACGCTGCGGGGAGCGCACCGAGATCGGCGTCATACGCGCCGCAGAGAGCAGCGAGCGGCTCGGGGTGCAGGGCCCAATCGGGTGCGGCAAGACGAGCCTGCTGCGCTACGCCCTGGACGATCCCAACGGTGCGACCGCCCCGATCTGGGCATCCGTCGCCTTCGATGAGGACGCGGTCGTACTCGATGTGCGCGGCTTCGCCGGCCACCTGATCCAAAGCATCGTCAGAGAGACGCTCAGCGCAGGCACACTCTCCTCCCACGAACGCGAGGCTGTGCTCCTTGTGGGCAAAGCTAGCAGCACCCTACCGGATTCTGCCTGTCGGATAGCGGCCCTCGCGCTCGGCCTCCTAGCTGTGATCGACTGTCTACGCTAATCTACGCAGCCATGGGAGGATGCCGACTGGCGCGCCGCGTGACTATTAGCCGAAACGCACCCGTCGCTCGGAACCATCTCGCACTACCAGTTGCGCCGCACAGCACACAGGTTCGTTACGAGCGCCACTTCGCCGATGCAGCTTGATGAGGCGTTTCTTGACGCGGTCGGCGTAACTTCTGAGCGCCTCTTCGGATACATCTACGCTGGCACGCTGACGCTCCTCTCCGCCTGGCTAATCGACGCCGCGCCGATCGAGCATCGGCTTCGCGCGGCAGGTTCGCTGGTGGGTCTCATCATCCTCCTAGGAGTCGGAAGCGGTGTGTTCGGGGTGTACTACCGGATCTTTGGTTCACTTATCCTCTTCCCACTAACTCATTGGCTTCACCGAGCTTGGGATCGCGTCCGGGGAAAAACTACGCTCGCGACTACCACTTCGACGATGGCTTACCTTCGTTATCTCGGGGTCACCAACCCAGAGGCCGCCTATCTCGCGATCAAGGACAGCTTTGCCCCCGCGCGCTCTACTTTCCCCGTGGGCGTGGGCGCGACCGCGACGGAGACACGCTTCTTCCACGCTCACGGCGAGGTCCACTTTCTCTATCTGACGACGGTCATCACATGTGTCGCGGTGGTATTCGTCTCAGCGTTCCGTGGCACTTCGAGTACGCCATGGTTTATCGCATCAGCAGTAGCATATCTCGGCGCCCTCATTGCCGATATACGTCTGCACTCTGCCGAGACTGTCCAGATGCGCAGCTCGGAAGCCGCCCTTCGTGAGTTTCTCGCTGAGCACGGTTATCTGTGATGTCAGGCAGATGTGACACACCGGCAGAACGTATCCCACTGTGGCTGGAGTTTCTTAGCATCGCCGTAGCCGGCGGCAAAAATGACCGATACCTGGACGCGCGGTGGATTCCTGTCGCTCTCGAGGTGACCCCCGCGCGCTACCGCCGGCGTGTAGCGCTTTGGCTTCTCTCGCTTAGTCGCCACTACTTCAAGGGTCCGTCCTCTATTTATCCCGCGGCGCGGCACGTAGCTCGTCAGAGGCCGAGTACCTCCGGAACCGAAGCTCGCGAGAGGCCATCTGTGCCCAGATTCTCGCACCGATCCTGCCTGCCACAGCGCGCATCCTCGATTTCGGTTGCGGTCCCGGGTTCCTCGCGGCAGCGACAGCAAAGCTCGGGCACGAGGTGATTGCGGTCGACGTTTCTCGCGGGGCACTCGCATGCGCGCGTGTGCTCAATCCTGACTCGAACATCTCCTACCGCCATATTTCGAGCGATAGCCGTCTGCCAGTTGCCACGGCATCGGTCGATTTCGTGTATTCGTTCGCTGTTCTTTATCACCTCTCTCGAGAGCAGCTCATGCTCGCGTTCACGGAGTTTGAGCGCGTCATGAAGCACGACGCGCTCGGAGCGGTGCATTTTGCCCTGCCAGCAACGACGGAGCGAGACGAAGGCAGCGCCCCGGGCCGGATTCGCGGCCCGCTCGCACAATACAAACCACGGTACTGCTCTTACTCTCGCGAGGACTTCGCTGCTCAGCTGGCCCAGGCACGGCTCGCGGTGCGCGAGCTGCGGCCTGTAGCAAGCGTCGCGGCTATCGACGACGAGCTCGGTTCGGAGTACCTCGCCGTTTTCGCGAAGCCGGTTGTGCCCTGAGATCGACGCCTTGTTGCGTATCGTCCTGTGGCTCCGGTGCGCCCAGAGGCGTGGTGAGGCAGATGTCATATCACACGCCGCGCAGCACATCAGCTATACGCTCCACGACCACCTCTGGCCCGTGCTCGGCGGCGAAGTGCCGGAGGCGCCCGCTAACGCAGTCGCGCATCTCGGGCTGGTCGAGATAAAACGCTAGCTTTGCGCTCAACCCCGCTTCGCTTCCGTCATACAGCACGTCCTCATCTGCGTGCATGATCTCGGGATAGCTCCCGCAGCGTGGCACGATGCAGCAGTTCTCCGTGAACATAGCCTCAAGGGTCGCTATGCCGAGGCTCTCGTGCGTGGCGGTCGAGACTTGGATTGTCGCCTGCCATAGGGTCTTGTAATAGCTCGCTGTTGGCAAGTCCTCGCCCCGCCACACGCGACCGGGGAACCGGGTCGCGAGACGCTCGAGCGCTGCCTTCGCCTCAGGCCGTGCAAAGCGGCGCGTAAAGACGACCTGGGCATCGTAGTGCGGGAGGAAATCGTTCACGACCGCGATAAACACCTCAGGCCTCTTGCTCGATACGCATGAATGATTGAAGACGATTGTTGTCTTGCGGCGCTTAGGGAATGTCGGCCGCGCCGCGTCGATCGCGTCGAGATCGATGGGAAGCCCAACGACGCGCACTTTGTCTAATACTTGTTCAGCGACCGCCTCACTCATGGCGCCAATGTTAGTTGACAGCGTTGTTTGCATCCAGCGCGACACCACCAGCACGCGGTCCGAGGCGGCGAGGTTCGCGAGGTCCAGAAACTCGAGCCCGTGGTAATACCGACTACGGAAAGTGTCCGTAAAGTCCCAGTGACTTCCATGCGTGTAACCAACGATCGGAATGTCCAGCCCGAGATCCAACAGCATGCGTCTGATCTCCGTTGGAAACGTATGAAACATATGGAAGACAAAGATGACATCTGGTTGAGCGGCGCGAAGCGCGCGCAGGATCTCGCTATATGATCCCGCGACCCACATCGAGCGTTGCATCGCGAGAGGCTCAGCAGGCAGAGAGAACCGCAGGGAGGCAGGGCACGAGACCACCTCGAAGCCGCGTTTGCGTAGCCCCTCACGTATGAGAGCGGATGCGGTAATGCCATACCCGACTGCGTCACTCGAGGGCACGTCGCGACCATCCCCAGTGGCGGTGAAGCTGTTTACGAAGAGAATTCGGCGAGGCCGGGGGCGGGCGCGCATCGCGTGGAGGTTTACAGGGTCGCCGGCCTCAATGCGAGCACGTCAGCCTTGAGCAGGTCGCCATCGCGGGCAGGACCGATGCTGTGGGTGCCTGAGCCGGTCGGGATCACTCGGAAAGAACCAGCAGCCGTTCTTCCTGCCGACGGATCCCGAACACCTCAACGACCGTCTGGCGGACCGGTCCCGAGGGGCGGCTACGGTTCAGGTTGCATGACAGCCGACGAGGCTCAGCGTGGCATGGGCTGCAAGATGGCGAACGTGCGACGCAAGACCGCCCCGATGCTGAGCGAGCGGATCATCGAGAGCGCGCACGGAGTCGGCGGGAGCCCGCGAGAAACGCCGAGACAGGCGTGTTCAACCGCGGCATCCTACTCTTCGGATCCACGAGCAGCGAAGCTCGACGGGCCTACAGCCGGGTGAACAGCCCGTGTTTGCTCGTGACGGGCGAGCAGGTCGAAGTAGAGGAGCGCGGTGGCGAGTGCGGTGAACGAGGCGATGATCGTGTTCACAGCGATTCCGAGCGCCACGTTGCCGGCGCTCGTGCTGGCCCCGGGATCGAGCGCGCGTGCGCCGAATGTCACCCCCAGGGCCAGTATCGCGAAGACGGCGAGCAACCCAAAGATGTGCGATCCGCGATCGCGTGTCAGTCGCCAGCTGCTTCGTAGCGCGTCTCGTACGCCGTTGCGCTCGATGGCCGCCGCCTGCGGGACCACGAGCAGGCGAATCCAGAGCACGATGCCGGGGATCACCAGGGCGAAGAAACCGATCTCCACGCCGACGCCGGCGATGAGCGCGGCCACGCCGACGACGGGGAGCACCCGCAAGCCTTTTGATGCCACAGCGCCCAAGCGGGGGCGTTGCGCCTCACCGATCACAACCACGGCCTGCACGTGCATCGCCGAGATCAAGGGGCTGATGAGCAGCAGATCGAGCAGGCCGAGCGATTCCCGCTCCAGGAAACCGACATGACTCGTGTGGCCGAGCGGGCCGATGCCGGTCACGGCCAGCTTGGCCAGATCCCACGGCGCCATCACCACGACGGCCAGGATCAAGAACAGCCACGAGTAGTCGCCGTACAGGCTCAGCGTGGAGCGCACAATCTCCGCTGCCGAGCGGTCGCGGCTCAAATCGATGGTCGCCATTGGGCGTCTCCCACCTCCCGCACGGCTCGCACAGGGGTCGCCAAACGATAGACGGCGGCCATGACAGGGGCCGACCAGCGGAGTGATCCCATAGGCCCACGCAAGTCTGGCAGATCGTCCGCCATCATGGAGTCGGCCGGACCGTCGAGGTGACGGCCCGACGCGCGGAAGCAAGCTCGCCAATGATGCTCAGCCAGCTCGCGCGAAGCGCGGAGCGTGCGCAGTCGCAGTGAGCGGGTAGCCCGATCCGCTATGTGTGGCCGGTGCCGGATGCGAAGTCTTCGCGAAGCTGAGGCAGCACCGCCAGGTCCTTCGGCCGTCCGGCGGCCGCCTTGCTGCGGATGATGTCCGCTCCGGCAGCGACGGGGACCTGCAGGTCGCTCCCGGGCACCTGCTCGCGGGTGGCCTGCCTCGCCAAATCCTCGTAGCCGTCCGTCCCGGCCGGCTTGAAGGTGAGGTCCAGCGGTCCGTACGACGTGAGGAGGTTCCACACGGTGTTGGTTGTGAGCAGGCGGGCGTCAAACCCGCCTGGCACTGTCACGCCGTCAGGCTCACCGGCGCCGACCGCGAGACGCGCATCGAGCTCGTTCAGCGCAACCGCGAGGCGGTCGAGGTTGCTCTCATCCGGGGCGGGGACCACGTCGATGTCGAGGCTACGCCCGCGCCAGCCGCGCGCCTCGGCCGCCGCCCCGCCGATCACCACGTAGCGCACCCCGTGGCGCTCCAGGATCTCGAGGACGCCCTGGCGGTCCGCCTCGCCGTCGCTCACGCCGCTCGCGCCTGTGCCCGCGGGCGCTCGGTTTGCTCCAGCGTTGCCCACAGCGCGGGCAGGAACACGCGACGCTCCTCCAGGGGGCTGGCGTCAGCGATGCGGATGAGGTCGCGCAGCGAGGCGACCGTCGTCACGGCCTGATCGAGCGCCACCGGCCTGGCGGCGCGCTGCAGGTCGCGGTAGCCGCGCGTGCCGCTCAGGCGCGTGGCCAGCGCAAGCGACCCGCCGGCGCGCAGCGGCCAGCGGACCGCGACGTCCTGACCAGCGAAGGGATCCTCGACCTCGCGCGGTCCGCCATCCAGAGCCTCCACGGCGGCGTGCAGGCGCTCGAGGTTACGAGAGCCTTCGTCGGCGACCAGCAGGTACTCGCCGCGGGCGAGCGTGATCGGCCAGCCATGCACGGCACCGGCCACATCACCGATCAGCACGTAGCGCACCTCCTGATGCGCCAAGGCCGCGGCGACCGCGAGCGGGCCGGCGGCATCGCGGGCCGCGAGGCTCCGCACACGCTCGGTGGGGGTCAGCCGCAGCCGCGCGGCCACATCGCGGGCGTAGGAGTCATCGCCATTGGCGAGGCCGGCCACGAGCTCCAGCTCGCACGCCCGCGCGAGCGCCTGCACCCCGTCCATCGACGGGGCGTGCTCGCCGGACTCCCAGCGCGCGATCGTCGACGCCGGCACGCCGAGGCGGCGCCCCAGCTCTCGCTGTGTGAGCCCGGCACGCCGGCGTGCCATCCATACGACGTCTCCACCGATCATTCTGGATATGATAGCGAAAACGCTCCTTTATACAAAAGTGGCGGAAACTGACATCTAAGGTCGCGAGCCGGCGACATCGTGCTTGGCGCGGCCCATTTTTGGCTACTTATAGTTCGTTGTGCTATTTTTGCATAATTAGAGATGCCCGAACCCGGCCCCGAGATTCTGCGTGAGCCACTGCTCGACGCTGAGCAGGCCGCGATCCTGCTGGGGATTCCGCGGTCCTCGGTCTACGCCTACGCCAAGCGCGGAGAGCTGCCGCACGTCAAGATCGGACGGCACCTGAAGTTCATCCGCGGCGACCTGGAGCGCGCACTGGGCGAGCGACGGGTCGGCTTCTAGCCGCTGACCCCGGCAAGCTCCGCGCTCGACCCCTCCGCGAACGCCGCCGAGATCCTGGCCGCGTCGGCCTCCTGGGGATAGAACGCCGTGTAGATCTCGGTCGTCGCCAGGTCGGAGTGGCCCATCCACTCCTTGATCGTCGTCTGCGGGATGCCCTTCGCGGCGCAGACCGTTCCAAAGGTATGCCTCAGATCGTGAATCCTGATGCGCCTGAGCCCCGCGCGCTCCAGCGCGTCGTAGAAGCGCAGCCGCAGCGCGTTGCCGTCCACGTGGCGCCCCTGCGTGCCCACGAACACCAGGTCCGCCTCGGACCTTGCGGGCCCCGCCTCTAAACGCTCGGCCAGCGCCTGTGCGACCTCCGCGGCCATCGGCACCGTGCGCCCCGCCCCCGACTTCGGGGTGCCCTTGGCGTTGCGTACGTAGCTCGACTCCACGTGCAACGATGAGCCCGCGAAGTCGACTGCACCCCAGCGCAGCTCGAGCAACTCGCCGAGGCGCAGGCCGCAGAACGCCGCCACCATGAACATCGCCGCGTCCTGGCCGCTGCCCTCGCCCGCCACCCGCACCAGCGCATGAACGTCCGCAGGCCGCAGGAACTGCGTCGTCGCCAGCGTCTTGCGGGTACGCAGTCGGCCGGGACGGTCCACCAGCGCAACCGGGTTGCTCGCGATCGCCCCGAGCTTCATCGCCCGCTTCATGATCCCGTTGAGGGCGATCAGGTACTTGCGCTTGGTGCGCGAGCTGGCGGGCGTGAGCTGCACGTGGACGCCGTCCGCCAGACGCCGGACCTCGACCCCCGCCGCGCGCCGCCGCTTCGCCTCCGCCGCCGATAGCCGCCGCTCCGCCCGGAAGCCCTCCATCCACTCCTCCAACCGCTCGGTCGTGATCGCCGACACCCGCATCTCCGCGCCGAGGTCTCGGCAGATTCGATCGCACACGTTGCGGTAGTCCGCGAGCGTCGAGCGCTTGACCTCGCGGTCCGCCTCCGCCCAGCGCAGCCAGTGGTCGCACGCCTCGCGCAGCGTCATCGCGGCAGCCGAAGACCTCGCGCGCTTGACCGGCCTCCGCGGCGCCGCGGTGAGCATCTCCCGCAGCACGTCCTCCGCCTCCGCCGGCGTCAGGTACCCGTCGGGCTTGGTCCCGTCACGTGCCACCCACCTCACCGCGCCTCGCGCGGTGCGCTTGCCCGAGTCCTTGACCCACGCCGGGCCGAGCCGGCGCTGCCGGCGCCCCTGCGCGTCGCGCACGAGCGCGTAGAAGGCGCGGTTGCCGCGCTTGCCCTTGACCTGCAAATGGCCCGTCGGGCGGACCGTGTCCTGCGAGCTCATTCGATCCTCCTCGGCCGGGCGTCGTGCTCCGGCGGTGTCGTTGCGGGGCTCCACCGGGCGCTGTCGTGTTCCCTACGTGTTCCCAAATCGCATAAAGCAACTGGACCAGCGGCGTCAAAACCGCTTGAACAAGCCTTATTCTACAGGGGTCCGCGGCGGAATGGCAGAACTTTTAATCCGGTGGGGCGGGTTCGAGTCCCGCACGGCGCATCGCTCAAAGTCATTTGTTGGTGCAGTTTTTGGGGAGGAGCCGTCAGCCCAGGATCGTGATTTGGTCCCCGTTTGGTCCCGAGAATGGGTGTACAAGGACATACTGGGCTGAGCTGGATGAGCGTCGCGGTGCTCCCCGATGACGCCGGTGAGATCAGCGAGAATGCCGCGATGGGCCTAGAACGTCCACCTCGCCCAGCTCGCACTTCAGTCGATGACCGGGTGCGGAAGGCGATTTTGTCCAAGGCGGCGGGCCTCGGATCGGCTTGGATAACCCATGTCTCGGTCACCTCGTCCGCGATCTTGGACGCCCATCGCGACGCCGAATTCGTTGCGGACAATACAGATTTGCTGGCTGACGTGGAGGAGCGCTACGGACTATCTCACGGTGAGTTGAGCAGGCGGATGTTCATCCGCGCAGCAACGATCGTGATGCCCGGATACTACGGTCAGCCAGAGGCGCTGCCACGCGGAGAAGTCGATCGCGTGCTCAATCAGCAAGGCGACGAACTGGTGCTGCTGGTACTTCCTGACGAGGAGTTCTTGACGGCCATCGAGCACGCCGCCGAGCACGCGTCTCGGGCCGTAGGAGGCGAGCTGGTATCGGAGGACCTTCTCGCATACGCAGCAGGGACGCTGAAGGCCCACGGCCTGCCGTACGCTCGTGAAGGCGCGTCATTCGCGTGGTCCGGGGAGCTCGCGATGCACGAACACGCGGTTGCACCTGCTTTGCGGGCGCTCGCCGACAGTCGCTTGGCCGGCGCGCGATGAGTTCGCTGATGCCCTCGGAAAGCGACGGGCCGGCGGCAACACGAACTACAAGGACGCGGTGCATGAGGCAGCCAACGCTGTCGAGAGTGCTCTCAAGTCGCTACTGGCAGCGCATAAGGTCGCTGCACCCAGACAGTCGAGTGCCGCCGCGCTGTTCAACACCCTCGCAACAAGGGACGTTCAGATCTTGCCTGGATATGTGCAGAATCTCATTCTTGCAGCCCCGGAAATGAGGAACCATCTCGGGGGACACGGCCAAGGGCCAGCTGTCGTAGTGGTGGACCCCAACCTAGCCGATGCGGCGCTCACGGCCGCCGCCGCGGCAATCACTCTGATCGCCCGGGGCCTTCCGTAAGGAAGATGGCGACCTCCACTCGCGGGCGCCTGGAGGCTCCTGCTGAGGTGTCGCAGAGCTGTCGCGGTGCCCGTCGCAAGGGGTGTCATGTCGGGGGCGGGTTGCGCGACGGGTCCCCCACCGGGGTTTGTGGCTCTGCCACTGGGTTTGTGGCGAAACGGGTCCCTCGCCTTCGCTGCGCTTGGCGTCCTTGACCACCCGCCCACAACTTCGAGTACGGGTGGTCAAGGACCGGGACCCTGAAGTGGTGATGGAAGACAGTGGGTGGTGGTTGGCTGGTGGGGGACCAGGGGTGGTGATGAACAGGGGAAACCAGAGAGAGAGGATTCAAACAAAGAAGAAAAGAGGGGGTGCAGCAGCATGTGGTGGCTGTCTTGTCCGGGGGCTACGGCCGACTTCGCCGAGCTCGTCGGCCTCCGCCCCAAACCCCGGGGGACGATGTTGGATTACGACATGCCGGTGATGTGATATGCTGCGTGCTCGTGATATTCTTTGTTTGTTCTCTGGAGGTGTTCTATGGCTGATCGTGCTCGCGGGCTGCAGCAACGGTCGCCGCCCGGCAACAGGAGGTGTGTCCTGATGCAGGTCCAGCGTAGCGGTGCCCGGGTAAGTGGGCATGTCTCTCTCCGCAAAGGCCCGCGAGGGTCGATCTACTACCTCAAGTACCGTCTCCCGGATGGGCGGCAGGTCAATCGTCGCCTCGGCCCGGTGTGGAGCGAGCGCGGGCGTGCGCCCGCCGGGCACTTCACGCGGCGCATGGCCGAGGAGGCCCTGCAGACCATCCTGGTGGACGCCCGCCGGGGCACGCTCGCGGGGATGGTCAGGACGGGAGCGACCTTCAAGGACGCCTCGGCGGAGTGGCTGCGCTACGTCGAGCACGATCGCGACGTCAAGCCGAGCACGCTCCTCGACTACCGCCACATGGCCCGGCGACTGGATCGTGACTTCGGCGAGACGCCGCTGGAGCGGATCACCACAGACACGATCGAGCTCTGGCGCGCGGGCCTCTCTTGCCCGAACCGCACGACGCAGAAGTACCTGATCGTGCTCAACGGCATCGTCAAGCGCGCGATGAAGGTCTACGGGCTGCCGGCCAACCCGATGATCCTCGTGGAGCGCCCCAGGGTGCGCCACTCCAGCGAGATCGAGGTCTTCTCCGCGGCAGAGGTCCGCGCACTCGTGCGGGCCGCCTCCACGGAGCTGTACGGCACGGTATTCCTGGCCGCAGCCTTCACGGGCCGCGCATGGGCGAGCTGCTGGCGCTGCGGTGGGACGAGGTGGACTTCGCCGCCGAGACGATCCGCGTCGTGCGCAGCGTCACGGTCGGCGGCGAGAGCAGCCCAAGTCGGGCAAAGCCCGCTCGGTGCCGATGGTCAACGAGGTCGCCATCGCGCTCGCGCGCCTGGGCCAGCGCGAGCGCTTCACCGCCGACGGCGACCTAGTGTTCGCCGGAGCGGCGGGCGGCCACTTGGACTCCAAAGACCTGCGCGCCGCATACAAGGCCGCACTCGACAGCGCCGGCCTGCGTCGCTTGCGCTTCCACGACCTACGCCACACCTTCGGCACCCGCGCTGTCGAGAAGGCCGAGTCGATCCTTGAGCTCAAGGAGTGGATGGGCCACGCCAACGTGCAGACCACGATGCGCTACCTGCACTACAAGTCCAAGGCCGATGCCGCGCGCCGGCTCGCCGAGGCCTTTGAGGAAGAGGCTCCATCATCGGCCGAAACAGCGATCGCATGAGCACGCAACACCGCCATGTGCAAACCCGGCGAGTATCCCGTGGACGAGCACGACCTGCTTGACGACGATCAGTCGACGGCGCTGGAACCCGCGGATCAGGCGGAGGTCGATGATTTGCTGTCCTCCGCGCAAGCCGCAGCCGCGCAGACCTTCGGTCCGTTCAACGACCTGCCCGACTCGCCGTTCTACACCGCCGAGGAGCTCTCACCCGAGGCGACATGGGAGCAAATCGCCGAGCGGGTGGTGCTCGCTACCCGGGCAGCCGTCGTGCACGGCGCCGCCGGGCGACCGATCACCGTCGAGGCAGTTCGACGCCTGCACGAGATCATCTTCGCGACCACGTTCCCCGAGCATGCGGGACGCCTGCGCGTGCGCGGCGAGGAGGCGCAGTACGGAATCGTGCTGGGCGCCGCCGAGCGCCCGATCCCGCAGAGCGCACGGGCAACAGCCGGTGCACGCGTCCTGAAACGCCTGGAGCGTGCGTGCGCCGAGTTCAACGACGCGGCCCTGGCGCAGGATCAACGAGAAGCGATGCAGCTCGATGAGGTGGTCCTGCCCGCAGCACGGCTCTACGTGAAGGTTCTTTCGATCCATCCGTTCCTGGACGGCAACGGCCGAACCGCGTACGCGCTCCTGCAGTACGCGCTCGTCAGATCCGGCCTGATCTGCGTCGCGCTGGAAGACTTCGCCGCCCATCAACGGACGCTCGGGATCGCCCTACGAGACGACAGCCGGCAGTCCTACCTCCCGCTACGCGACCTTCTGGTCGATAAGCTGGTTAAAGCGAAGCCTCAGGACGAACTATGAAGACCGAGAGACGCAAGCCAAAAAAGATCGTCGGCTACAACGGCCCAAGCGGCGCATATGCCGTCGTGGACGGACAGATCAAGCCGTTGAGCGATCCCTCCGCGTTCGTCGCGCTCGCCGACGCAGCCCTCCTAACCAGCCTCGGCTACTCCAAGCGAGCGGCACAGTACCAGAGGCTCGCCCAGAGTCGCAAGCGTCCGGTCACGGGCCGAGCCGCCTGAGCACCGCTGCAGGGCGGGGCTCGGCACGCCTAGACCTTCAATCGAGATGCCACAAACCAAGGACAAGCCAATCGTGCCGTTCGAGCCCGGAGCCAGCGTGCGCGTACGCGTCGCCAGGGCGCTCTTTCCTGCCGTGGTGCTGGAGGATCGTGGTGTATTCGGGCAGGGAGGCGAACATAACTTCCGCGTCGCGATCTATCCCGACGACCCCGATCAGCGGCTCGAGTTCGAGGTCTCCGAAGAGCAGATCGAGCAGGCCTGAACCTCGCCTCGTTCCGCGAGGCGGCCGCTCAATTCTGGAGACCAAGTGCGCAAGGCAAAGTCGAGGCGCAAGCCGCCTGAAGGCCCCATCTTCTCCCGAGGCGCCCGCTCAATCTCGGGACCAAATTGCTGGCGATTTGCAATCCGGCGGGTAGTGGGGCGAAGGCCGTCTGAAATCCAGAAGACTCGGATCAAGGAGCCGGTGGAGCGCGAATAAAATATCCGGTGGGTGCCGGACAGGATGACCAAAACGCAGGACGGGATGACCAAAATGGCCGGGCTCAGATTCTGGTAATTGGGACAATAGGCCCTTGAAACGTGGTCCCCAATTTGGTCCCGAACAGAGCATTTCTGAGACCATCTGAGCAGACGTCAGGGCCAGTATTCACGGGGATTTTGACCTCAGAAGACCCCCTCCGAGGCCACTTTTAATCCGGTGGGGCGGGTTCGAGTCCCGCACGGCGCATATACCGTCAGAGACTCCGCAGCGCGGTGGTCCAGGTGGCCAGGCCAACGGTCGCAAGGATCAGGCTGCCGAGCACCGTGGGGTCGGCTCTGCCGCGATCGCGCAACTCCAGCAGCGTGGCGGTCATGTCCGACAGCTCGCAGCCGAGGCTCAGCGCGAGCAGGAGTCGGGTGTCGCGGTTCTGGATGGCCGCCCGCAGAGTCAGCACGGCGATGCTGATGTGCAGCCCCCCAAACCCGCGGAAGTCCATGCGGCCATCGGCGTGGCCGCGGATGTCCGGGGCGAGCCGCTGAGAGCACATCGCGTCGGGCGCAAGGAGCGCCCCCGTGCCGTACGAGAGCCGCGTCAGCGCTCCCACGGCCATCAAAGATCGTCCAAACCGCTCCGACATCTGGGCCTCCTCGGTAACAATCTTGGCGCCGTCAAGTTTAGTGGTCGAGTCGCCGGCGCCGCGGTGGTCTCACTCGCGGCCGCCGGGGCGTTCAGGGTGTGAAGCAGGAGCGGGGGACAATCTCGAGGACGCGATCCAAGGGCTGTCCACATGAGAACATCGGAACGCTTGTGTCCAGGAGGCTCGCCGCCTCGGCGGGCAACACCCATGCGTTAATCAGCACTCTCCGCCGAGGGTTCGACCCGCAGACGGGTCTCCTGTGAAGCGTGCGGTATGCGTTCGAGGTCCTGCACGTCTCGACGGGTGATCGCCAGATAGGCGACGAGGCAGAAGATGGCGATCCCCAGCGCGACGGCGACGGTTCCGTTGCCCCAGCCCAGTCCCCCGACGGCCTGGGACTTGCCCATCCAGTCGGCGAACGACGCGCCGAATGGCCGGGTGGCGACGTAGGCGAACCAGAAGGAGAAGATGGGGTTCCAGCCGAACCATCGGTAGCCGACGGCGGGAATCGCGATCGCCCCGGCGAAGAGCAGCCCGGAGGCGAGGTACTCCAGGTGGAAGGTGATCGCGGCGAGGTCTCCGACGGCGGTGCCCATCGTCGAAGGTCGCGACCACGGCGGCCCAGTAGAACGCCTCACGACGAGGGGTGTCGACGCTGTGAATGGAGAGTGTCTGCTCGGTCCTCTGCCAGCAGACGAACACGGCGAGCAGCACGACGCCGTAGAAGATGCTCGACATCGGGTAGGGGACGCCGAAGCCGACGTGGAGCACGTCGGCGGCCATGGTGCCGAACACGCCGACCATGACCACGGCCAGCCAGTACGTCCACGCGATGTAGCGGCGCATCGAGAACTGCAGCGAGAGGGCGGCGAGGAAGCCGATGAACCCCAGGCCGACGGCCGCCACGGGTACCATCGCGTGGACGAGGTAGTCGGAGGTCGACTCGCCCATCGCGGTTGAGAGGGCCTTGATCGCCCAGAAGTAGGCCGTGATCTCGGGAACCCTGAGGGCGCCGCGAAGGGTGAGTCCCCCGAACAGAGTGCGATTGCTCACGGGCGGCAGTCTTGCAAACCGGAGCCCCCGATCTCGCAGCAACCAACGTGGTTGGTTCTCGGCTTCGCGCCCGAGGGGCGTTCGAGCCGTTTGGTGGCGCGGTGGCGCGTCCGAGCCATGGGAATGGTCCCCTGTAAGACGAACGGAAGCGCGGAGATCGACGGTTGCGCGCCTAGAGCACGCGGCGGGCCCAGGTGAAGCTTTCGGCGAGCCAGCCGGAGGTGAGGGGCAGGACGTAGACGCCCTGGTCGGAGGAGTGGATGGCCCACTGGTTGCCGAGGGCGATGCCCTCGTGGATCACGTTGGCCTCGGTGGCGGTGGAGTCGAAGTGGGCGGAGCCGAAGAAGAGGAGGTCGCCGGGCTGGACGTCCTGCAGGTGGACGCGCTGGCGCTTGGGTATTTCGCCGGCCTGCTGGGCGGCGGTGCGGCCGAGGATCTGCCGGCCCCAGGGCAGGCCGGAGACCTTGTAGACGCGCCAGGCGAAGCCGGAGCAGTCATAGCCGCCGTGTTCGAGCCCGTCGGCGGTGTTGTCGGTGGTGCCGCCCCACACGTAGGGCATGCCGATCTTGGCGACGGCGATGCGCAGCACCTTGCGTTGGGGGCTGGTGTACTGGGGCAGGGAGAAGCCCATGAGCGCTTCGCGGGCGGCGGTGAGCTGCCATTCTCCGAATCCGAGCACGACGGCGAAGGAGTGGGCGGCTTCGGCGCGGGTGATGAGGTTCCAGGGGTAGAGCTCGAGTGAGTCTTCGCCGG
>Ga0210408_10001345_pt1 | contig 26058 bp, 28 predicted proteins | sample IncBWH4MmetaG_FD_155471 | JGI IMG/M metagenome (GOLD analysis project Ga0210408, IMG submission 155471) | Forest soil microbial communities from Barre Woods Harvard Forest LTER site, Petersham, Massachusetts, United States - Inc-BW-H-4-M | ecosystem: Environmental > Terrestrial > Soil >...
GCACCGCGTGGCGGCGCGATAACTCGATCAAGAGCTGACCAATTACCTGGGAGATTTCGCATGTTCAATACCGTAATCCGTTGTTCCGTTCTCATAAGCCTGCTCGCGGGCTGTGCGCACCGCGGCGCCTTGCGCGTGGAGTGTGACGGGCCGCTGCGCCCGATCAATCGACCGGCGCTACTCAAGGACGGACCCGTGAGTGTCGTGCCGGCGAGTCCCAGCACCCCGACCGGCAGTGGCGCCAAAAAGCCATGAGCGATGAGCTGAAACCCTACTTTCGGGAAGCCGCGTCCTGGGACATCGACCGCACGGCACACGCCATTAGGCGTGCGCGCCTGGCGTGGGGCGTAGCGGCTGCCGGTTGGACGTGCGCGGTTGCCGTGAGCTTAGCTCTCGTTCTCCTGATGCCGCTCAAGACCGTTGAGCCCTACGTCATTCGAGTCGATAACTCCACCGGCATCGTGGATATCGTCCCGATGTATGCGGGAGGTGCCGAGATGGGAGAAACCCTCGCGCGATTCTTACTCACCCACTACGTCACCGTGTGCGAGGGGTTCAGTTACGCAACCGCCGAGCGCGACTATGAGGAATGCGGCGCGTATCACAGCGCGAAGAGAAATACCGAGTGGTACAACCTCTGGAATCAGAGCAACCCCGCGTCGCCCTTGAACGTCAACAAGGACGGCTCGATCGTGCGCGTGCAGGTCACAGCGGTCACATTCTTTCGCAAGGCGAATGGGCTCTCGGAATTGGCGCAGGTTCGCTACCTTAAGGGCAGACACCTCCCTGGTGCTGCCGAACAATTGACCCATTGGATCGCGACCATCGAGTACGCGTGGGTGACGCCGTCTAAGGACCCCAAGACCCGTCAATGGAACCCCTTGGGGTGGCGCGTCACCGATTTTCACACCGAGCCCGAAAGCCCTGCCGACACCTCGACGGTGGCGGCCCCTACCCCATGAGGATCGTTATGAATCGTCATTTAGTATTTGCATCGCTATGGGCCGCGTTGATCTACGCAGCAAGCGGGGCGATGGCAACCGCCCAAATGCAGGCCATTCAGCAATTCGCCGACCATCGCATCCGATCATGGGCGTATTTCCCGGATCAGGTCGTGCAGCTTCGCGGCTGGGTCGGATATCACGTGGATTTGGAGTTTGAGCCCGGCGAATCCTTCGTGACGTTGGGCGGCGGGGATTTGGCGGGACTGACCTACGGTGCCTTCGGCAATCATTTAGTGCTGAAGCCTAAGGCACCGACGCTCCACACAAACCTCACGGTGTTCACCAACAAGCGCACCTATGTCATCGATTACGCGGTGTCGCCGGGGAGGCCCGACAGCCAAGTCGATGAACTCGTGTATTCACTTAGGTTTAGTTATCCGCCCATCGCGGCGCCGACAGTTCCTGAAGCGATCACGCAACATCTCGCGACCTCGCCGGCCGCGCGGTATCAGAACATGGACTACTGGTATTGCGGAAATGCGCTCCTTGAGCCCGTGGCGGCGTCCGACGACGGCGTGCACACGCGCCTGCGCTTTAGCCCCAGCGCCGAACTCCCCGCGATCTTCGTGCGCTCGGATGATGGTAGTGAGTCGCTTCTAAACTACAGCATGGACGGGCCGGATATGGTCATTCACCGGCTCGCGCGACACTTTATTTTAAGACGCGGCAAATTAGTCGGCTGCATCACCAACAAAGGTTTCATCGGCTCGGGGGAACGCTTGGACTCGGGTACGGTATCCCCCCAAGTGCATCGCGAGACGCGGGAGATCTCACCATGAACCTCTCGCAGCGCGAGCCCACCGAACCCTCGGCACCCAATCCCCACAATGCCGCCAGCGGACCCCCGGCCGATGAAACCCAGGAAGCGCAGCGCGAGTCGGGCGAGATTCCGGGTGAGCGCGGGATCCCTTCCGCCAATCGGGTGCGATCAGTTCAATCGCGCGCGACCTCGGTGCTCGCGGTGGCGCTCATGGGCGCGCTCGCCGCCACGCTCATGGTTTGGTACTACTCAGGGGCGATCCACCGCGGCGCCAGAGCCCAAGCGCTCGCGCAAGCCGCAACCAAACGTCGCGCGCAGGGAGATACGACGCTCCCATCTTTGGGCGTCATTCAACCCCCGCGAACCGCACCGCCGCCCGCGGAGGAGCGAACACCAGATCCCTTGTTCGGTCCACCGCCACCGATTCCAGTCACGGCGCCGGAGATTGCGATGGCGAATGCGAATCCCTATGCTCAAAGCCCGTACACGCAAGCGGGACCACCGCACAAGACGCCCGCGGAATTGGAGCTTGACCGGCGCCTCGGAGGGCCGGTTCTTGCGGCGGCGCCCAACGATCGTGCATCGCCCTCGGCGCTGGCGACTGACGGAGAAGCCGCGACATCCGGGGAAGCGCCTGCGGGCGCATCACCCGGTGGCGGTTCTCAAACCCTTGAGAAAAGCGCGCCCGGGGGCGACACTCTCTTATCGCTCTTGAAGCCCACTGCGACGCCGGCCGTTCGCGCGCGAGTGCTCCCGACGCAGCGCTTCATGCTGCCGAAGGGTGCGTTTATTGATTGCACCCTCGAAACGGCGGTCAGTTCCGCGCTCCCCGGAATGACCACCTGCGTCACTGCCACCGACACCTTTGGTGCGGATGGCAACGTTGTGCTCTTGGAGCGCGGCACCAAGCTTGTCGGTGAGACGCGCGGCGAGGTCGCCCAAGGGGCCCCGAGGCTTTTTGTGCTCTGGACCGAAGCACGCACGCCCACCGGCGTTGTGGTGCCGCTGGCCTCGCCGGGGACTGATGAACTCGGTCGCAGCGGGTTGTCCGGCACCATCGATCGGCATTGGTGGCTGCGCTTTGGCACGGCGATTTTGATTACCGTCATCGACGGTGCCATTCAAGGCGCCACCGAATCCCACGGGAACGGCGGCACGATTGTCTTAAATCCCTCCACCTCGAGTGATGTGGGGACCGAGGTGCTGCGAGGAACCCTCAATATCCCGCCCACCATCGACAAGGCGCAAGGCGATCGCATCGAGATCCTGGTCGCCCGTGATGTCGATTTTCGCAGCGTCTACACACTACGCCCAAGTGCGGGAGAGCCTTGATGGACGCAGGTCCCCAAGTTCACGCTCAAGAATCGCCGACATTGGCACAGAGCCCTTTCGTGCCCGTGGCAGAGCTTTCATCGCTCGCTCTGACTTTAAGGGTCTTGAAGCCCCTGCTCTCGCGCCCGGAGGTGACCGAGATTTGCATCAATCGACCTGGCGAGGCCTTCTTGGAGACCCGAACGGGGTGGGAACGGGAGATGTTGCCCGTCGCGGACTTCCATTGGTGTTACCGACTCGCGAAGCTCATCGCGAATGCCACCCGCCAGCGAATCACGGAGGAATCTCCGCTTCTCTCGGCAGCGCTTCCGACCGGCGAGAGGATCCAGATCGTGGTCCCACCGGCAACGCCCCCGAACTCGGTCGCGATCACGATCCGCAAACCCGCATCGACGGTGTGGAGCGTGCGGGATCTTGCGAAAGCCGGGGTCTTTCGCACCACGCGCCGTGCCTCGGATGGGCTGGACGAGATCGAGCAAGAGCTCCTCAATTTGCTCGCCGCTCGTGACTACGAAGCCTTCATGGGCCTAGCGGTGCGATCCAAGAAAAACATCGTGGTGTCCGGTGCGACGGGGAGCGGGAAGACTACGTTTACGAAAGCATTGATCCGGGAAATCCCGCGCGAGGAGCGCCTCATCACGATCGAGGATGCACCGGAGCTCGTCTTGAACGATCACCCCAATCACGTGCGGCTCTTTTATTCGAAGGGTGATCAAGGCCAAGCGAAGCTCGCGCCGAGGCAACTCCTCGAGAGCTGTTTGCGCATGCGGCCGGATCGAATCCTGCTCGCAGAGTTGAGGTCCGACGAGGCCTTCGATTATTTGCGCAACGCCAACTCCGGCCACCCGGGTTCGATCACGAGCGTCCACGCCTCGAGCGCCGAGTTGGCGTTCGAGCAATTAACGCTCTTGGTCAAACAAAGCCCGAGCGGCGGCGATTTGCCGAGGCCTGAGATCAAAACCCTCCTCTATCTCTTGGTCGATATCGTCGTGCAGTTCGGTGTGATCGATCACCAACGTTCCATCCGTGAGGTCTGGTATGACCCTACTCGCAAACACGCATTGGCGACCCGCGCTTGAAGTTCGTTCGCCGCTCCGCCGATGCGCAGTCGCTCTCGCACTGGTTGCTTTGGGTCTCATCGCCTCGCAATACCTGGCGGGTTACTTCTTTCTGTGGGTCTCCCACGTCGATCCTCGCCGGGCAACGCCGCTCACCATCCTTCAGTACTGGGTGTATTACCGCGGGGTGCCTCTCGTCCTTCACCGCGCCATGGTGTGTTCCTGCGTAGCCTTAAGCTTTGTGACTGCACTCGCGCTCGTCCTTGTGATCCCGAAATCAAGGCCGCTGCATGGAGAAGCGAGGTTTGCCCGACGTGGCGAGATCGCGAGGGCGGGCCTGTTCAGTCACGAGGGACTCATCCTGGGTGAATTGGCCTCGCGCTATCTGATGTTGCCAGGTCAGCAGAGCGTCATCCTGGCCGCGCCGCCCCGATCCGGTAAGGATGTCGGCGTCGTGGTTCCGAATGGCCTCAACTGGCCAGGGTCCTTGGTCCAGGTCGATATCAAACGGGAAAACTGGACGATTACCGCAGGCTTTCGCGCGTCGTGCGGCCAAGCCTGCTTTCGGTTCGAGCCGCTCGCACGCAATGGCGATACCGCGCGCTGGAACTGTCTTTCCTATGTGTCCGAACGCCCAGACCAGCGCATCAACGATATTCAGCGGATCGCCGACATCTTGTATGCCGAGAGCCCAGGCGCGGATCCCTTCTGGGTGGCGAGCGCCCGATCGTTATTCGTAGGGATCTGCCTCTATCTGTTCGAGTCGAAGCATTTGCCGAAGACCATGGGGGAGGTCCGCCGGCAAGGCATGGCAAGTGACGATGAAGGGTTTGGCACGCATTGGAAAAGGACTGTCCAGGGACGCCAAAGCGGCAAATTCCCACTCTCCGCGGAGTGCGTGCGCGCCCTCTACGATGTCATTGACTTGGCTCCCGTCACCGCCTCCTCGGTCCGCAAGACCTTCACCAGCCGCTTGGATCTGTGGGCCAACCCGCTCTTGGATCGCGCGACCTCCGGTGATGACTTCGATCTTCGGGATTTGAGGAAAAAACCCATGTCCATTTACGTCTGTGTGAATCCGGATGACCTGCATCGCTTGCGGCCGGTGCTATCGCTCTTCTTTCAGCAGACGATCGGCCTGCAGACGACGGAGCTGCCGGAGCATAACCCAGCGCTCAAGTACCAGGTGCTCATGTTGCTCAATGAATTCGCAGCACTGGGTCGAATCCCGATCATCGCCGAGTCGATATCGTATCTGCCCGGCTACAACGTGCGGGTGCTCCTCGTGATCCAGGCCCCATCGCAACTGAGGGACGTGTATGGACCGTACGCCGCTGAGACGATGCTCAAGTCGGTGGCGGCCCGGATCGTATTTGCGCCCAAGGACTACCCGGATGCCAAGGAGATTTCCGATGAGCTTGGAGTGACGACGGTGCGTGTGCGCTCGCATTCACAGCCCAATTTCATGGCGCTGAATCGCCAATCGGGACGCAGCGGCAGCACCACCCTCTCAGAGCACGCCAGAGCGCTGATGTTGCCTCAGGAAGTGAAGGAAATCGGCAAGGACAACGCCCTGATCTTCTACGAGGGCCTGCGGCCGATTCGCTGCAAGAAGATTCGCTACTATGCCGATCGGCGATTTCGTCGCCGACTCCTGCCGCCGCCGGCGCATGCAACGCCCTTTCCTCGCAAGAACACGCCCGTATCGACACACGCTCCAAGACCCCCCGCGGGGAGCGTGTCAGGGCCGGCGCCCGCGGAGGGCGAGCCGTTGATAACGCAACCCTCGGTGCCTGTAACAACTCCACCGATGACGATCGAGACGCACATAGCGTCCGTCGAGGACATCGAGCATTTGAAATCGCTCATGATCGGGGACTTTGACGAACGCGTCCAAAACTTAAAGTTTGAGCACGCGGGTGAGCGACCCACGGAGAGCGAAATGAGAGTCGACGTCACTCGCTTTTTCGACGCCATTCGATAGGAGAGAACCACTATGGCGAGTCACCGCCGGCCACGTACGCCCAAAGCCCGTAAGGAGATCCAAGACCCGGCGCTGCAAGTGGCGAAGCCCATCGAAGTCACCCCAGAACCGGCGCCGCCTGATAGGCACCGTAAGAGCGGTGACGGGACCGCGGCGCAGGAGAGGAGTTCGATTCGCGCGCGACGTGCGCGATTTCAGTCGACGTCACAAGAAGACGCGAAACTATTAATAAATCCGCGAGACGCGCTAAGCGGAATTTCGAAGAGTGAATTCGAGGCCGAGGTTGACCGATTTCTCGACTCCCTGCGATAGGAGAGGACCCAAGATGGCGAGCCAAGAAAATACGCCTAAAGCGCGCAAGGAACTTGAGGACCCGACGCTTCAGGTGGCAGAGCCCAATGGAATCACCCCGGGATCCACGCCGCCTGAAAGGGTCCGCAAGGCTCGCGATGAGACCGCCGACCCTCAGAATACGATTCGCGCGCACCGCGCCCGAATCCGTGCTACGCCACGAGAGGACGCGAAGCCAAGGCTTTCGGAAGAGCCAGCGACCGTTCCTCCATCGGACTCTCGGGCGGTTCCGGAACACATCAGCGCTCGCTACGTCAAAGTGGGTAACGAGTACCACTTTCCGAACGGCGATCTCGCGTTCGCGGACCGTGGCGCAAGGCTCTCGACCCGGTTGGAAAATACCGAAGTGATACGCGATCTCGTGACAATCGCGAAAGAGCGTGGCTGGAGTGAAATCGCCATTACGGGCACCGAGAGATTCCGAAAGGAGGCCTGGCAACAAGCGAAGCTCTCTGGGCTCGCCGTTCGCGGCTACCGACCGAGCGACCTCGAACGTGCGCAGCTCGCCCGCTTGATCGCCCGTGAGCGCGACCCAGGGTCGAATACACCGTCGACGGAGCATTCGGCCCCATCAGAGCGATCCGCGACTCAAGTTCCGGCGGCAGAAGAAGCGGTGCGCAGGGACGCAGCCCAAGCGGTTCAAGCGCCGGACCGCGTGCACGCCGGCCGCCTCATCGATCACGGCACCGCGAACTACCGGCACGACGCCCGTGCAGATCTTTCCTACTTCGTCAAGATCGATACCCCGGACGGGGAGCGCACGCTCTGGGGTAAGGATCTCGAGCGAGCCTTGGGGAAATCGCTCTCCCGGGCGAAGCCGGGCGATGAAGTCGTGGTGCGGCAATTGGGCGCCAAGCCCGTCACCGTCATTCGCCCGGTGCGCGATGAGGAAGGCCGGATTGTCGAGCGAACACAAGTGCAAACGCATTTGAACCGCTGGTCCGTGGAACGAGCGGACTTCTTAAAGGAACGCGTCCAAGTCGCTCAAATCGTCCGGGACCCCAGCATTGATGCCAAAGCAGGGGCAGCGAAGCGTCCGGAACTCGCGGGTACTTACACGGAATTGCACGCCGCGAAGCTCATCGCCGAGGAGCTCTTCGCGCACCCCGCCGACCGCGAGCGATTCATCCTCCGGGTGCGAGAAGCAATTGCGGATGAAATCGAACGCGGTGAGCCCTTGAGCGCACCGCGAGTTCGAACTCGGACGAAGGATCTCTCGCAATACCCGGACCGTGCGCAACAGCGCGTCTTGAGCTGACATGGCGGATTCTCCCAATAGCGGTGCGGGTCCCTTACCGAGAGTTCGCGATAACGATTGGATCGTGGGCGAGCTCCTCTCGCACGGGGAGGCGAACTATCGATTCGAGGAGCTCGGGTCGCGGTCCTATTTTGTACGCTTGAGGACCCAGGAGACCGAGGAGGGCGCCCGTCGGCGCATCGAGGAAGCGGATCGCTTGGGGCCCGGGATCGACGGGCGCGACGACCGCAGGCCCCGCTCGCCGGACGATGGCGGTGTGCGAATCCTCTGGGGCTCGGACTTGAAGCGGGCGATTGATGAGTCGAAGTCCCATGTGAAGGTGGGCCAGCTTGTCGCCGCCCGGATTGTCAGGCGGGAGCGCCTCTATCTTGAATCACACCAAAAAAGGCCAGGAGGCGCAGAGCCCACGTATCGCAACCGCTGGGAGGTCGAGACGCCCCAGTTTGTCGCGCAGCGTCAACGATTCGCTCGGCAGGTCAACGACAGTTATCAGAGTGCCCGGCGACGCGGAGCCGACGACCCGGAAAGCCTCGCGCTCTATTTGATCCACGATGGCGCCAGGCGCCTCGCGGAGCAACGATTCGCGAACGCCGAGGATCAACAGAAGTTCTTATCGCGCGTACGCAACTTCTTTGAAGCCTCGCCGGAGCGTGAAGCGCTGATTGCGAAAACCGTCGAGCGATTGAACCAGAAAAGGGCCGCTAAGACCATCCCTGCCGCAGCTCCAGCGCGAGAACCGCTGACTCGTGAGTAATTCGAACTCGTTTGGGAAAAATGCCGATGAATAGCGGGGAAAATGCGCGGCATGGAGGCGCGCGAACACATGACCGAGCTGACAGCGCCCTGTCGTCAGAAGGCGTCGTTTACTGTGAGATTCGTTCCACCTGATAGAATGCGCCGCTGTTTTTGCTGGAAAGGAAGCCCACAATGCTTATCCTCACGCGTCGGGTCGGTGAGTCCATCAAGGTCGGCCAGGACAATACCGTGACCGTGCTCGGAGTCAAGGGTATGCAAGTTCGCGTTGGCATTGACGCGCCCAAAAACGTTGCCGTTCACCGAGAGGAAGTCGCTGAACGCATCAAACAGGAACGCGCAAACGAAGTTCCCTAAAGATTCGTCAATAGCCAGTGCGTGTACTTCTTGTGCGCCCTTGGCAAATGCTTCATTCGCGGCATGGGATCTGCGTGCCGCGGCGGCAAAAATTTGAACTCGATTCGGCGTCTGGTTGTGCCGGTCACACGATCGTAACTGCCGAGATCTATATTCCGGGTTAGAGTCCCCCGTTTCGCGAGGGCTTTAGGTGATTCGCATCGAGTACTGAGGGTCCTGACTCGTTCGATCAGCGGATTGACCCCGCCCGATTGCGGGCGTTCATGTGCACGTATTTGAAATTACCTACCGACTCGAGTCACGAGGAGATTCGCGCAGAACTTTTTAAGCGCGACGGCCTCTATTGGCGTGGTACGACAATCGACTGAACATGATTGAACCTCTCGCGTGCCAGTGACGTTTCTCTAATTCTTCGTAAGTAAGTCAAGTCTACCCACGGCCGAAAGTGCCACACCTCACTGGCCGCGCGAGGCTTCGCGCGCCTGCCCGCGCGCTCTCAAGCTCGCTACGCTCGGCCTGGCGCGGCGGCGTTGCGGTGTGGCACCAGGGGTGTCGCCGGCAAACTCGCCGGTGAGCATCCTAAGGAGTTGTTCCAATGAGGTCTCACAATCACCGATCGATATCGAATCACGCGCCGGTTGATATGCCGCAAAATCCTCCACCCAGCACCGTACTTCCACTGCCCGGTGTGGTGGAGGCAACGGTGCTATTGGAAGCACTGTCAAAGAACTCCCGCAGCCTCCCTGAGTCGGAAGTCGCGGGACTGGACGCCGCCCCCATTTCGCCGTCACAACGGCTACCGCTCATCGCGCACTCCCTGCGCGAGGCCCGAGTGGGAATTGCCGAGTTGCGCTACGAAGGTCGTGGCGCCATGGGCGGATTTATCACGGAGTTTCACGACCGCCATCGACAGAAGTCGCTCAGTCACTTAATTGATGGGCCGACTGCGCAGCAACTGACCGGATTCTTGTGGCAGTTGGTGCTGCGCCGACAACCGAGCTGGAACGACCATGCCGGATCCTTTGGTGTGGTCACGTGGAACCTGAAGACGGATTTGATTCGACACGTTCATCACCAGCGCAACGTGGAGGTGAAGACGACGGTGATCGATGGATTGTGACCGTGATGGTGGGTGCAGGTGCGATGCCTGCGCCCACCTTATTCACTTTTGCGCAGTCTGGCCATTGAGACAAGAAGCGCGATCCCTTCGCACCATCACGCTTGCAATCGCTGGCCTGCTCATCATCAACGCCGCGGATTCGCTGAACCACCAACAGGCAGGCCGGTGCCTGCGACGAGGACTTTGGCACAGCGATCCTCAGCGGTCACGGACGAGCGCGGACGCGCTCGCGTCCCTTCGGGCCGTCTATCGATCCGCTGACCGCTTGCGGTCGCTGTGCCCTTCTGATCGCGCAGGCAATGGGCCTGTGATGAATCGATCAGGAATCGGCCATGACAATCCCGTGCGGACACCTCAGAAAGTTGACCGATGGGCAAATCGCCCAGGTTCTGATTTGGCATCAAGAGGCCATCGAGTTTCGATATGCACACGGTACGCTGCGCGATCTAGCTCACGTGTTAGGGGTATCGTTGCATGCGGTCCGAGGCTGCCTTGAGCTTCGAATCCCGGATTCTGCGAATGACCGCCGGATTCAGGTCTCCCCGTCGCACGGCCGACCTGGGCGGCCGCGGCATCTGACTCCTGCGCAAATCGTGTTCGTTGTCGCTTGGCGTCACGCAGGTCGCGAGTTTCGGGCTCGGCATGGCACCGTGGCGAGCCTTGCACGTGCGTTGGGCGTTGGCGCTTCGACCATCCACGATTGCATTCGTCGCAACGGCCGGTACACACAACGCGCCCCGGCCCGCCGCGCGGGCCCGCCGACATCAGACGACGCGGTGCGCGCCGCGCTTCTTCGTGCGTGGTCGAGGTCAGCGCCTAAACTCTAGCGCTCTCTCGACGCCCGCCCAATTGCGGGCCTGCTTGCAGATCGCCCGCTATAATTCGACTTCCGGGGATACTTAGTGTATCGGAGAGGCGAGTCATGGGCATTTCGCACCGAAGGTTCCTGATCGACCCACAGGATCGGCTGTACCGCATGACGAACACGAAGTTCGCTGCGATCGCTAAGGATCCGGCGAGCCACTGCTTCGCCCAGTTCGCCGGACAACGGGTGCGCACCGCCAGTACCCTCGTTGAGCTCATCAACCGACAGCCAACCCAGGTCATTCGGATCACGTTCGCTATCGTTACCTTTGACGATGGGGGGCGCTTCGAGAAGGACCTCTTCGTACAGCAGCAATCCAGCCTCGCAGAAGTCGCGATGGCGCCAGCCATTGTAGATCGCCACAGCGACAGCGACGTCCTCGATGCTGCAAGCCGGTTCATTGCGCACGGCGGCCTCTGGAGCCCATCCCGAATCTTGGCGCGCGCGATCGAGGACGCAGCGCTCGGCCGAATACGGTGTCCTCAATTGTAAAACATGCCGAAGGTGCCCCAGAAACACCGCAGGTGGTAACAACACTGCAATTTGAACGGGGAGGTGGGTGGCAGATGTAGCTATCACTCGAGCGTCCGGAACTGCGAGGCCGGATTTGCAGTTCAAAAGATATCACGCCGGGGCTCGCCGTCCAGACCCTGCGCGCGCGAAGCGCGTGCTCGGCGAGTCGCGCGGACGCGCGAGTCTGGACCGCTGCGCGCGGCGTGATCCGAAGGTCGTGGGCAATCCCGCCCAGACCTCACCGGAGAATCTCATGGCTCAATCAGACACACTCCCTGACAGCTCTTTGCAGCCTGCCGACCCTAATGCGACATCCAGTTTTTCGCTTCAATGTTACTACCGCGAGAAACTTGAAAACGTCCGCCAACAATTGCCGGAGGCGGCGCGTCAGCTCAAGGAGGCCGGCGTCGTGACCGTGGAGATTTACTACGACGGCTGCGGCGACTCGGGCCAGATCGAAAGCATTCATTATTTGGATGTCGCCTGTAAGGCCATCGATCCGACCGGTCGGGTCGCTATCACGGACGATGCGCTTAGGGACCTGTTCTATGATTTGCTCGAGGCGCGGCATGCTGGCTGGGAGAATAATGACGGCGCATTTGGCCAATTCGTGTGGGACTTGGTCGCGGACACGCTCAAGCACTCCCATAGCGAGCGATACACTGAATGCGACACCACGGGGCACGAAGGCCTATGACACACAGCATATTTCATGCGCAATCCTCCGTGCGCCGATTCGGTGGACAAGTCGATGATTATCGGGCTCTGCACGACTGGCTCGACGCCACGAAAGAGTGTCTTTGTGACTTTCGCCACCGAGCGCTGCGGCATCACTCACAAGGTGTGTTCGAGGCTGAGCGAGTCTTTGGGGTCACGATCCGTAACAGCGATGGCGCAGAGGTACCAACGAGGTATCTCGCCGAGCAGCACATCAAAGAAGACTGCGGCGGCATCGTACCCTCAGTAGCGGATTGGCTCTCTCGCATCCGACCCGAGGCCTGGATGAGTCGCGGTTATTCGCTGCCGACGACGGATCGACCAGGACGCGATCCGTAAGCACTAGCCGACCCCAATTTTCGAGCGCCGATAGGACATTGGCGCTCGATCTTCTTCCCACGTTTCCTCATTTCAAAAAAGTAAGCAGATGAGCCGGCACTATGGTTCTCCCCAAGAGATATCACGCCGCGGCTCGCCGTCCAGACCCTGCGCGCGCGAAGCGCGTGCTCGGCGAGTCGCGCGGACGCGCGAGTCTGGACCGCTGCGCACGGCGTGATCTCAAGGTTGCGGGCAATCCCGCCCATAAGAGATTCGAGGATACGACCATGGCAACACTATATGTTCGCGACGGCGATCTATTCCGAAAGGCAGGTGCTCAAGATGTGCTGGATCGTGCTCGGGCGCTCATTGCACAGCGTTTTCGCGCCGGAGCACCGGTTCTGTCGGCCCCTAATCGCACGCGCGAGTTCCTGCGTTTAAAGCTCGGGGCGTTGGATCATGAAGTATTTTCCGTCTTATTCTTGGACAATCGCCATCGGTTGATTGAGTACGTGGAGCTCTTCCGCGGCGGAATCGACTCGGCATCAGTGCATCCGCGCGAAGTAGTCAAGGAGGCGTTGGCCCGCAATGCCGCGGCCTTAATTCTGGCCCACGTCCACCCTTCGGGCGTGGCCTCTCCGTCCCACGCGGATGAGCAAATCACTCTGCGCCTGAAAGCCGCCCTCGCGTTGGTGGATATCCGCGTCCTTGATCATTTCGTGGTGGGCGAAACCATTGTCTCAATGGCGGAGATGGGGACTTTGTGAGGTGCCGAGCGGCGCAGTGCGGTCGGCGGCGATTCAGCACTGCGCCGCAGCTGCGCAAGCTCGCTGTCACGGAACGCGAAGCATCGCCATACCGGTAGAACGGGACAAAAGGACAACGGCGAGGAGGGGGGTGGGGTCCCCACAGATATCACGGCCGTGCTTGCCGTCAAGGACGCGTGCGGCGGACGCACGCGCCGCCTGCGGCGGTCTATCGATCCTTGACCGCTGCGCGCGCCGTGATTCCTCCGATGACGGGGCAAATCCCGCCCCAAATCATCTCGGAGAATCTCCCATGTCAACCTCTCATGACGAGTCGGATGGTGCATCACGCATCACCGCGCACCTGATAGCGGAAGACGCGCGTCTGGATGCACTGCCGCGGCACTTCGGCTTACACATGCTGCGGCTTGAGGATACGGTCTTTGACTTCATGCGACAGTTTGCGAAGGGCTATGTCGGCGGTTACTGGGACATGCTTGAATTGAGCAACGGCGGGTTCTACCTACGCATTGGCAGCGAACCTGTTGACTTTCGCGTCCCTTCGAATGGATTCGAGGACGTCATGTCGGCGGACGCAGCCGGGATCACGGTTTGCTTGTTTGCATACTCCAGTCTTTCGTTTCAATTCCCTGCCGAAGAGATCTTTAGTCGACATTTCTATCAGTTGCGGGCCTACGCGCTCGAGCATCCTGAGGCGAGCCTGATCTTTGCCGCGATCGACTGAGCGCTCTTTCATGGCCGATTCTCGCCGCGAGGACTCGGCCTCGTTTCGACCGGCCCTTTCTTCGCTCACCAGTACGCAATCCAGGGCCGTGATTGCCTTGTCCTGGACAAATAGCACCGCGTGCTCGGCCGTCAAGAGTCGCGCGGACGCGCGACCGCCCAGCGGCGGCTTCGCTCTTGACTGCCTTGCGCGCGCGGCGCTGACCGAATCTCGAGACAATCACGTCTCGAGAGAAGAACTTTCCTATCGATTCGACCGGCCGCCTCGCGCGGCCTTTTTTCATTCTGGTTGATCACACACAACTGAGGTTACCGAACATGAGCATCTCGCCTGTCAAACCCTCCCAGCTTCGAGCACTGCTGGCGAAGACGATCCCCGCCAAACTCCCGGTGCTCATCACCGGGGCTCCCGGCATCGGCAAAACGGACTGTGAAGCGCTGGCCTGCGCGGACGCCAACGCCGACAACATCATCATGCACCCGGTCGTCAAAGACCCGACGGACTTCAAAGGCATGCCGTGGGTCACCGACGGCGGCGCCGCGTTCATTCCGTTTGGCGACCTGCAGCGGCTCATCAATGCGCCGGCGCTCACTGCGTGCTTTCTGGATGACCTAGGCCAAGCGACGCCGGCGGTCCAGGCGGCCGCCATGCAACTGATTCTCGGGCGCCAAATCGATGGTCACCGCGTCTCTGACCAGGTGGTCTTTATCGCGGCGACCAACCGTCGGGGCGATCGAGCCGGCGTTTCCGGCATCTTGGAACCGGTCAAGAGCCGCTTTGCCACGATCGTCGAGCTAGTTCCCGACCTCAATGACTGGTGCGTCTGGGCGGCGAGCGCGGATGTCGCGCCCGAAGTCATCGCGTTCCTGCGCTTTCGGCCGGAGTTGTTCTCCGAATTCAAACCGACGGCGGACCTGACGAACTCCCCCTCGCCGCGGACCTGGCACCACATCTCCAAGATGCTGGCGCTCGACCTGCCGCGCGAGCTTCAGGTTCCGATGATCCAAGGCGCCGTTGGTGAAGGCGCGGGGGTCGAATTCGTCGCCTTCCTTCGCATCTGGTCCGAGATGGTCAGTCCCGACCTGATCCTGACCGCGCCGGATACCGCAAATATTCCGACCGAGCCCTCCGCCTTGTACGCCGTGGCGACCGCAATCGCCATGCGCGTACAGAAGGAATCGATGACGCGCTATTGCCGGTATCTCGAACGGCTTTGCACTGCCGACCGCAACGAATTCGCCGCGGTCAGCATGAAGACCGCCCTCGCTCGGGAGCCGAAACTCAGCAACACCCCTGGATACGTCAAAGCGATGTCCGGCCCCCTCGGCCAGCTGATGGTCGGGAGCTGATCCGGCCAATCGTTTGTGTATCTCGATCCTCATCCACTTGGAGCATCACACCATGAATACGACATCCCTCTCTGAGCGCGCCATGCTGGCGAGCCTCAACATTCGTCGCTGGCAAGCCGCATTGACGGATAAGAAGATCACGGCCGAAGTCGCGACGACCCATGCGGTGAGCGAAAAACGTGCCGGCCGATATCGCAAGAACGCGATCGACGTTGAGGCACTGAGCTTCAAAGCCGTCGTGAGTGCGGCATCGGAGCTCCGCAACCAGCACTATTTCTATACGCTGCCCTGGAGTCAAGATGGTGCGCGCATTCTGACGACGGCGATGTTCGCGGATTACTCGGCGAAGATGCGCACGCTTCGCAGCGCCTTCGGGCGCACCGTGGAGGCGTTCGTGGCGGACTATCCCCGCTTGAAGCAGGCGGCAAAGCGCGAATTGAACGGCATGTACAACGAGGGCGACTATCCCACGAACATCGGCGCCAAGTTTGGGGTCGATGTGGTGATCATGCCGCTGCCGGATTCGCAGGACTTTCGCGCCTCGCTGTCGGACGACACCGTCGCCGACATCAAGAAAGACATCCAAACGGAGTTACAAAAGACGACGCAACTCGCGATGCGCGAGCCGTACGAACGGCTCTACAGTCATATTTCGCGCATCGTCATGCGGCTATCGGACAAGGAGGGCGTCTTTCGGGACACCCTCATCACCGGCCTCGCCGATCTCTGCGCCATCTTGCCGGGCTTAAATCTGACGGGCGACCCACAACTCGACGACCTGCGCAAAAGGGCCGAGAGGATGATTGCTAACCTGGACCCGCAGGACCTGCGTGATCGTCCTTCAGTCCGTCGCGACGTCGCGCGGGAGGCGGCTCAGATCCAACACCTGATGGCCGGCTTCATGGGCCCGGCTTCCGCGGAGGCCGCATGAATAGCACGAACGATGTCAGACAACGACTGAGCGCCGCCCGTGCGGCGCTCGTCTTGGATCATCCCTTCTTTGGCGCGTTGGCCCTGCGGATGAACCTCGAGGAGGAAACCAAGGGCCGCACCCGGACCATGGCAACGGACGGTCGCAGCATCTTCTACGACAACGGGTTCGTGAAAGGACGCTCCGACCTCGAGCTCGTCGGACTCCTGGCGCATGAAGTGATGCATCCAGCGATGCAACATCACACGCGCCGCGGGGAACGAGACCCGGGATTGTGGAACGACGCGGCGGACTACGCCATCAACCCCATTCTTGCAGAGGCCGGTTTCACCCTGCCGGGGAACGTGCTCAATGATCCCCAATACCGGGGCATGACCGCTGAGCAGATCTACGACGCCCTGAATCAGCCCCGCAGCGGAGGTGATGAGGAGGAGAAGGGTCAGGACGACAACCAGACCGGAGACGGGCGGGAGGGCGGCGAGGGTGACGCAGACGGTCACGGCGATGGCGATGTTGGTGAAGATACCGACAATGCCGTCGCGAACAAGCCAGGCGCTGTGCTTGATGCGCCGGACCCTGCCCAGCAGGAGGCGGAATGGCAAGTCGCGGTCAAACAGGCGACTCAAGCCGCTCAGATGATGGGTCAGTTGCCGGCGGGAATGGCTCAAGCAGTTGATGAGGCGTCGAAGCCGCGGATCGACTGGAAAGCGCTCCTACGGCGTTTCGTGCAGCAGTTCGCGAGCGCCGACTACTCGTGGCGAATGCCGAATCGCAGGTACATCGCCGGCGGCGTGTACCTGCCGGAACTTCGTTCTGAATCCATGCCAGCCATCGTGGTCGCGGTAGATACGTCCGCTTCGACGTCGAGCGTTCTACCCAACTTCAAGGCTGAGCTGCAATCGATCGTCGATGAATGTCAGCCGGAAGCGACCATTGTGATCATGGCGGACGCGGCCGTGCAGCGTATCGATCGATTCGAGCGCGACGATCCCATCGAGTTCAACGTCGAGGGCTTGGGCGCAACGGATTTCCGGCCGGTGTTTGAGCACGTGGATCGCGAGCAACTGAATCCCGAGTGTCTCATTTATCTGACGGACGGTGACGGCTGCTACCCCGATGAGCCAAGCGATTACCCCACGTTGTGGGCTATCACAACTCCTAACCGACAGGCGCCTTGGGGCGAGACCGTCAATATCGACGCGACGCCGTCATAGCGTTGTCAACAAGACGGGGGGCGGTAGCGCCCCCCACTAAAGAAACCCAAGAATCGCAACCTAAAGGAGTTGTGGCGCATCGATCCCGTTTCGGTCCCTGAACCGACATCGAATCCCCGGCGCAATGTGGATGTGACGATTCAGGGGAGGACCCTCGGGTACGGATCTGAGTGCTAAGAAGAGCGGATTGCAGAGCGCCTCTAGAGTTTCACGTCGTCCTCGGCCGTCCAGACCCTGCGCGCGCGAAGCGCGTGCTCGGCGAGTCGCGCGAGGAACGCGCGAGTCTGGACAGCCTGCGGGCGGCGTGAGGAATAGGCGCCGTCGGCAATCCGCCGATGAATTAAATCCGGAGATTCAACATGAGATCACATAGCTTTCAACTGGTAGCCGTGGGCCACGTTGCGAAACAGCCCGAGCTCAAACAGAAGGGTGACCACGCGTACCTTAACTTGTGCCTTGTGGGCAATGACTACGGTGGCCCCGACAAGGAGGAAATCGTCACCAGCCTCTTCTTTACCGCCTTTGGCAAGACGGCGGCCGCCTTGGCTGCGAACGTGCGAAAGGGCGATCAACTCATCATCAATGCGCACATTCGTGACAACCGCTTTACCGACAGCGAATCGGGTGAAGCCACGTACGCCGTCTCCTACATCGTGGACGGGTTCATTTTTGGTGCGCCTGGTGCGGAGAAGCGCGAGGAGTTCGCGCGGTCGAACCAACCGACTGCCGAGAACAAGCGCCGTAGGGCGTAAGTATCGAGGGCCGGCATCCTCTGCGGTGCTGGCCCTCCTTGGCGACATCGGCATTTGCCACATCAGGCATTGGAGCATTCCCTCCCCCCAGTGAACCATCGCGGAGCAGAACCGCGGGGCTCGCGGCCATTGTTGGCTGCATTCGTGGGTCATTTCACCCGTAATGTGACGTTCTAACTGCGCGGCAGCCACGGTAGGATAAGTACGCGCCGGCCCCCACGGAGAGTAATCAAGTGCTATTGCGGCGAGCATGCTTTTTCCGATGAGCTCTTGGTTTCACCTCACCTTCCCGGCGTCGTCATGTCCCAGTCTAAGTCGTCCGAATATTCAGATCCGCAACCGGTATCGAGCTCAAAGCGGTACCTGCCGATTTTTTCGGATGAGGCCATGCTCTCATGGCTCTTGCGACTCGCGACACGGTTGCAGGTTTCGGTCCACGCCATTGCACGTCAAGCCTTTGGTATTGATGACCCTCGAGGGTTTTCGCAGTGGTGGTGCCGACCGGACCCGCAAACCCTGGTGAGAATCAGCGAGAGAACCGCCTTGAGCGTTGAGCGGGTGCGCGAGATGACACTACTGCGCTGGTCACCGGTTTACCGAGACGATGAAGCCAATATTCGCTTCAGCGGGTACCGCTTCGAAAGGAATCCCATGGAGCGTCACTTGCTGCGCTTGGTTCTTTGCGGCAAATGCTTGGAAGCCGCTGCGGAGCCGTATCTGCGCTTGTCGTGGATGCTCGGCTGGTTTGCAGTCTGCCCGTACCATCAGACGATTCTGATTGCGCGATGTCCCAAGTGCAGGGAGAGGGTACGTCATGCACCTTTGAGGTCCGAGACGGCCTTCACGCCGCACGTCTGTATGTCCTGCGGTGCGGACCTCCTGAATGGGATTTACTACCCAGCGCACCCCAGTGTGATCCGGTTGCAGGCTGCGATGTTCGCGGCTAAGTGCGATGGGAGCACCCAACTTCCCGGGTTCGGACGCTTGAGCTGGCAGGAAATGGTCGCGCTTGCGGATGTAATCCTGGGCACTTTCTGGAATGAGCTACGGCTTGAGGAACGCGTCGAGGTTCTCGGGCGCGTAAGTCACGACTTGCAATTGGCCGGACTCCCGGAGGGCCGCAGCTATGACAGCCGGTATGGAAGTCTTGCATTGCTTGCTTGGTTCCTCGAACGATGGCCTTACAGTCCGGGTTCTTCAGTCGGGATTGATCTACTTGCTCGGTGGTCGATCGCAAAACGGAACCGCGTCTCCCGTCATCTCGGCGTCCCAGATTGGCATGATCCCTGGAATCCGGGACCGCATGAAATCGAACCCGCTATTCAGGCCAGGCTTCGAGAGTTGTTGGAGTCGGCCCGTGCAGGGTGAATTTAGGGTCCCGTTGATCAGCCACCGCGCCCCAATCGATGAATTAGGACTACCTATCACGGGTGCCCAACGGGACATATGGATTCCTTTTCATGACCGGAGGTTCACCTGAAAAGACAAAGGACCTGAGAAAGATTCCCCATCGTTCGATGATCGGGACCCGTCGCCTCCTACTCGGCGAGTCCCAATCCCTCTTGCACCAGCCCCGGATTTAAGGGAAAAACACACTTGCCGCCATCGTTAAAATACAAGCATTCATAGGTGGACTCGGTCGTGAGCAGGATAGCCTAGCGGCCGCCGTTTGATTCAACATCGCTCCACGATGAGCGATGGCACACATCTGATGACCTGGGTGACACGCGACACGAAAGCGCGCTTTACGGCCCTCGCGCGCACCCAAGGCATCACTGAATCCGCGCTTCTAAAACGATTTGTTGACGCGGCATTGGTACCGACAAACTCGTCGAAACCTCAATCACCGGGCTCAGTCGAGCCGGTGAGCGCCGCCGGGCGGCTGTCGATTCGGCTCCGATCGGATGACCTGTTGCTACTTCGCGAGCGCGCCCAGGCGCGAGAGATGCCGACGAGCACGTACGTCTCGCTCCTCGTCCGCTCACATCTGCACCTGCTGACGCCACTCCCAACTGCTGAACTCGTCGTCCTCAAGCGCAGCGTTGCCGAGATCAGTGCCATCGGGCGGAACCTGAATCAGATTGCCCGGGCCTTCAATCAGGACCAGCGATCGGACGGGGCGAGCACGGCTGATTTGCACGCGCTGCTTCGGGCCCTTGCTGGCCTACGCGTTCACATCAAGGCACTCATCAACGCGAACCTTGCCAGTTGGAGAAACGGTTATGAAAAAACGAATCATTGATCTGCGAAACGGAGGCAGTCCAATTCTCGATATTGTTTCCTATGGTCGGGCCGCAAAAACTTTGACGCCGCTCCAAAAGGAACTCATCGCGCGAACGGTTCGGCGAGTTCCCGAAGTCATGGTCAAGGTATCGGGAGGCGCTCGAACGGTAGCTGGAGTTGAGCAGCATATGGATTACATCGGACGCGAGGGGAAGCTCGGGCTTGAAGCGGATACCCGGGATCATCTCGATGGGAAGGGATTTGAGCGCCAACTCGTCGAGAACTGGGATTTGGACTTAGAGGCACACCAGCGTCAGACCGAGCGGTCGATACGAGGCCGCAAACTCCCTAAGCTCGTGCACAATATTATTTTCTCGATGCCACCCGGTACGCGGTCAGATAAGGTTCTTCAGGCGGTCCGCAAGTTCGCGCTGAATGAATGGCAGTTAAAGCACCGCTACGCCATGGCGTTACATACGGATGACGACCATCCGCATGTGCACGTCGTCGTCAAGGCGGTGAGCGAGCAGGGAGTACGGCTGAACATCAAGAAGGCCACCCTGCGCGCCTGGCGGCAGCAGTTCGCGGCGAACCTTCGAGAATTGGGTGTCGCGGCCAATGCCACGGAACGGGCGGTGCGCGGAGAGACGAAAACCCACAGATCGGATGGCGCTTGGCGAGCCACAAACGGGGAGGGCTCAACCCTCATCCAAGACCGAGAGCGGCGGATCCTGCGCGAGTGGGCGGAGGGGAGGCTCACTTTTGGCAACGGCGAGGAGAAGCTTAAGAAAACTCGCGAGACCGTCCTCGACGGGTGGCGCGGTGTCAGCGCTCGACTAAAGGCCGACGGGGAGCACGAACTTGGCGCTCGCGTTGATTCTTTTCTGGCACAGATGTCACCCGCAAAAACAGAGAAGAGGCTCATTTTGGACCGTTCGCGTGCAGCGGCGCGGACGCGATAAGGGAGGTGCCGATCTGATGCAACATCGATCCTCTTGGGTTAGGCAGCTGCGCCCGAGGCGATAAGCTTGTACCCGATTTTTGGTCAACTGTCTCGAATGGCGAACAAGCCGACGCCGGCGCGGGTCAATCGCTTCCGCCGAGGATTAACGCCCATCACCTCATGACGCTTGAGCCACGTTTCATGCATCGTGAGAAAGGCTTGAGCGCTCTCATTCAGAAATTCCTCGTAGGCTCGAAGATAGCGGCGATCTAGATAGTCGGCGTAAGCCGTTCGCTGAATCCGCAAAGCACCATTGGGGGGTTGGCGAGTGTGAAGGTTCGCGTAACACGTGTCCGTCAGTGCTTCAAGCGCCGCGTGGGTCTGGCTCAGTAACATGCCTCTCTGCACATCGTGAGGGACGAAGCAATCGGCGAGGAGCCTGATGATTCCATGAGTGCTGTGTGAAACCAGGTGGTAACACTTCATTGCGGCGAGTGCTTTCGATGCATCCGCTCCGGGAACCGCGGCGCGAATGAGGGATCGAAACGTCGGGGAACGACCTTCGAATCGCAGCGCAAGGGGACGACCCTTCGTATCGAGGTACCCAGACTCGTGCTGCCAGTGCGTCAATATCCGGACATACAACCGCTCATCCGACGCCGGAACCCGCAGTTTTCGCAAGCTAAGACACTCCTTTAGACTCCGAGCAACCTCCCGCTCGATCTGCGCGGAGGCAACCCCCGCACGGCGAAGAAACCAGATGTGACGGGCAAGAGTCCCCTGCCAATGACCGATATCCGCCTCCACTTGGGAGGCTACCTTTAGCGGGTCATCGGAACGCGGCGGGACATCACCCACGGTTGATTCCTTTCCTCGTTACTTCCTCAAGACGATGTCATTTTGATTACGTGTGTGAAGTATTTCACATGTATCCTTCATTTTTCAATAGGTATGGAGGATGTCGGTTGCTTGGTATACGGTGGCTAAAGATCGATAAATGACGCGATTGATGTCGCCGAAATCGATTAAATCGGGCGACCATAAGCAAAAATCAGTTACATATTGCATGTGAATTAAAAGCCACGTTATAATCTATCAAATCGACGGATATGGGGTGGGGGCTGTGATGGGCTATTCAATTCTTATCCTCAGGCTGTAGTGCGGTGAGTCAATCGCTCAAGACGGCCGTGATGCGCGCGGTGCTGCGTCTATTGGATCCGCTGGCACGGCTACTGCTCGATGCCGGCATTGGTATCGGCGAATTTCATCAGTTAGCGAAACGGGCGTACGTGCGCGCGGCGCTAGAGGTGACCCGCAAAGAAAGGCCCAACTTTTCGCAAATTGGGGTCTTGACCGGAATCCCGCGCCGCGAAGTTGCATCTCTTTTAGATAATCCCGATACGACACCGCCCGACGTTGAGCGAGGCACGCAGCGCGCGGAACGGGTGCTCAGGGGCTGGTGGAATGATCCGGAATTTCGTGATCCCTCGGGTCACCCGGCGATCCTGCCGCGACGCGGGCGCCGAGGCTCATTCACCGTTCTGGTCAACCGATATGCCGGGGACCCACGGGTTCGTACGTTGTTGCAGGAGTTGCTGCGGGTCAAGGCGGTACGGCGATTGCCCGATAAGCGGTTGGAAGTATTGAGCCCGACGTTTGCGACGGCGCGCTGGGATGGCAGCGGTATCGAAGTTGTCGGGGAACGGGTTCGGGACCTCTTGGCGACACTGGTGCACAACCTAAAGCACCCCAGTCGGCCTCGCTACGTGCGCTTTGTGGCCAATGCGGAAGTCGATCCGCGCTTTGTGCCCCTGCTGATGCGGGATCTCACTGAGCAGGCGGAGGTACTCGCGGATTCATTTGAAGATGCGCTCAACGATCCGGAACGAACCGTGCGGCCGGCGCGCTCGGCACAAGACGCCCACCGCTTGGGCGTTTGTATTTTCGTGGTGGAAGAGCCGACCCTGGTCGATCCGGTCGCAGAACCTTCGGGCGTTACCGCTCGCCGTAGCCGAAAACCGGGATAGCCGTGATGGCCCGCCGTCCGACATCGCATGCAACCTCCTGGCGTGTGCGTTCGTCGGCCAAACGCAAACGGCACGTGGCGCGCGACAGCGAGGGACGCGCATCGCTTGCGCAGGATCTTGATCAAGGGAACCGAGAGCATCGGGAGCGCATGCTGGAGCAGATCTATCGCGTGATTGTCGAATTCGCCGACGATTTCGGTATCAATCGACAGTCAACCCGGCGGCTTTTCTTGAAGGCCGAAAAATCAGTGGGGAGTTCGCCATACCGGTTGCACCAGGCGGTTCACTTTCAGACCATGCTTCGAATCTCTGAAATTTTAGGTGCCTGGTATCGAGAGCCTGCATTTCTGGATGAGAATGGCAAGCCCCGCTCCTTACCACTGGAAGGCCCGAAAAGCTTTGAATCCCTTGCCACTCGGTTTCTACCTCGATTTAAGCTCGACGATGTCGTTGAGATTTTGGTCTCCGAGCGAGTCTTGCGGCGTGATGCTCGAGGGGAGCTCATTCCGATGCGGCGAACAGTGATCTTCACAAAACCTGGCGCCATGATGTTAGATCGCGTCCCGGTGATCGTGCAGGGTCTGTTGAGTACGATTCGCCATAACGCCAATACCGAGGACCAGCGGGGCACTCGGTGCGAGCGATTGACTATCCTCGACCGGCTGCCCGTTGAAGCAATCCCGGCATTTAACGAGCAAATCAAGAAACTGGCGCAGTCGCTTTTGAATCAAGCGGATAATTGGGCGATGCAACGCCAATTAGCGCCGGCGTCCCATTCACGCAAGAAAACGGTTCGCGCGGGGGTTGAAGTCTTCGCCTATGTGGCGACTGAGGCGTTTAGGAAACGCGAAGCACCCTCATGAGCAATCATCCGCGTATCTCAAAGCGACCGAAAAGGAATTCTGGTGCTCGTCGCCCCTCCGTGATACGAATCGACGGGGCCCGAAATTGGCCTAAGACGCTGGATCATTTTGTATGGTTCCTATTGCGTGCCGGAGTTAAGCATGAGCAAATTACGAAAACTCTCGCCGACAGTGTAAATAGGCATCGCTACACGCAGGCGTTGGTGGTGCCTCGCCCGCAAGTGCTGGAGTATTCCCGAGTCATCACCGAGTGGATGACGGATCCCCTATATTTAGACGGCTACGGAAATACCGTGACGTTGCCCGTCACGGGACCTCGTATGAGCTTTCGTTCGCTTGTGCGCAAAGCGCTGCCGCATGAAGACGCCGGCGATGTCCTCAAGGTGCTTTCACGCCACGGGATCGTCCGTCGAATACCGAGTCGGCGCGTCCAATTGCTCGCCGACACGTTCTTGCCGAATGGGCAGGAGCAGGCGCAGTTTCTCGCCTACACTCTCTCAGCCCTTGAGGGCATCATCGACACGTGCCATGCAAATTTGACCACCGGCGACGCGAAGAAGCAATTGGGGCAAGTCCAGCGCCTTGTCATCGCCGAGCGGTTCGATATGGACCGGATTGCGGAGTACGACGCCTACGCTCGCAAGAGCGCACACGCGATGCTCGCTAAGCATGATGCGTGGCTCAAGCGGCGAGAAATCAATGGTCCCGTCCGCGGCAAGGGTCGAATTGGCTATGTTGGTATCGGCATCTTTGGGTTCAAGGCGCGATAACTGGTCACTGCGCGCCGCTGCGGAAGACGAACGCCCGTGATGGGGTCCGATTCGGATCAGCTAATGAAGACTCGGCAGCACACGTCTCCGGTTTGACGGGTCGGAACCCGAGCCTTAAGACAACTAGCGAGTCTACAGCCCGTTTCGGAGGCCGGTGGAACAGCAGTCAAGGATTACGTACGAGATCCATTCTTGGAAGGCATGGTCGGATCGAAACACCTTGTCACGCTGCAGCAGCTTTTATAGGCGTCACTGATGCGCGTCCCTTTCGCGTTACCAACATGTTGAGCAACCGCAGGTGAGCGGGCAAACAAATGGAGCGCAAGTCAAAGCGGTCGACGATAGTTTGCCGGGCGTTGTGACGAAGCGAATCAAAGGATTTTCGATCCTCTAACGCGTCAATGACCCGATTGGCTATCTCTTCGGGCGAGAAGAAATCCACGAGCAAGCCGTTTTCCGCGTGATGAATGACTTCCTCCACCGGTTGAGTGCGAGATCCGACGACAAGGCACCCCGCAGCCATCGCCTCTAGCATCGACCAGGATAGGACGAAGGGGTAGGTCAAATAGACATGGACCCGGGAGATCTGAAGGACTTTGACGAAGCCGGCATAGGGGATTTTCCCGAGGAAATGCACGCGAGAGAGGTCAATGGAGCCGGCGAGTTCCGCTAGCATTTGTCCCCGGTAAGTTTGGCCGCTCGGGAGCCGCGCACCGTAACTCACATCATCCCCACCCACAATAACTACCCGGGCGTCGGGTCTTGCGGTGAGGATTTTCGGCAAGCTACGCATAAAATTCGGAAACCCACGATAAGGCTCGAGGTTGCGGGCGACGTAGGTGACAATCTCGTCGCCTGCGGTAAATTCGATTTGCTTGTCGGCAATGATCAACCGGGCTGCCGTGTCTGGCTTTACCACCGTCGTGTCAATTCCCTCATGAATGACATTGAGGATCGAGTGATAACGACGCGGATAGACGGATTTTTGCCATTCGGTCGGGCATTGACCTAAATCGGCGGTATCAAGTGCGAGCAGATTGCCTAGATTCTTGGTCCTCAACCGGGGAGCGGTGTCGGGGGTGACCGGGTCCGCGGGATCAAAGCC
>Ga0210408_10001346_pt1 | contig 26053 bp, 17 predicted proteins | sample IncBWH4MmetaG_FD_155471 | JGI IMG/M metagenome (GOLD analysis project Ga0210408, IMG submission 155471) | Forest soil microbial communities from Barre Woods Harvard Forest LTER site, Petersham, Massachusetts, United States - Inc-BW-H-4-M | ecosystem: Environmental > Terrestrial > Soil >...
GGTATCCCTGGCCCACGTAGCTGAGGACGATCTGGTCGAGCTGCTGCGGGTTGGTTACGGGGATCACGTGAGGGACGGCCATCTGCGCCTCCGGGTGTCGTGGGCGAATGCAATTGAACGAGTGGGCAGCAGACAGGCGATCGCCGCGAGGACGGCCGGCGGCCCGAGGGGATGCCGGCGTACGCTCTCGCGCAGGTCTCCCCGCCGCAGCGCGGCCAGCGAGCGCGTCAGTCCGCAGAACGGACACCGCCGCCCGCTCAGGCGGCGAACGGGACAGAGCACCGTCTCGCTGCGCGCGAGCAAGGGGCTCGCGATCAGCAGCGCCAGTACGACCTGGCCGCTCGCGCGACGGCGGGCCCCATGCGAGCTCGATGACGTGGGCGGCGTGGTCACCGGCTTGAGCTCAGCCTCTGTGAGGGGGCTCCGAAGGGGTCGAGCGAGACGCGCGGCAGCGTCCCTAGCACCGGGTTGCAGTCGGCGACCCGGCGGTGTTCGACGCGGCCGCTCGAGGAGAGCTCGACGACCACGAGCGCCGTGGGGGGGAGGCTCCTGAGGACCTCGGGCTCGAGGATGTAGTCGTCGACGAGCGTCGTGGACCTGGCTTCCTGCGTCATCTTCGATTGTGCGCCGCCGACGTTGCGCCCCAGGCTTTCGTTCCTCGACCAGTTCATCCACGCCCCCGACCGCCCCACGGTCCACGATTCCCCCCAGCTCGAGGTGTCCGTGCTGCCGACCGTGGCCGTCCGCTGGGTCAGCTTGAAGCGGTGGCCGCGACCGATCAGGCCCGCGGCCTTCTCCGCCTCCTCGGGATTTCCCACCCGCATCACGGCCGCGACAGCCTCGCCCGCGACCCGCAGCGCATCGTCGCGAAGGTGGCGGAAGAGATACACGATGCGCGTGTCGAGGGTCGCCGCGAGTTGATCGAGTCGCTCGAGGTGGCGCTGACGCAGGAGGTCGGCGCCGATCACGAACACGACGCGAGCGCGCCCATCGCCGGGCAGCCGCAGGCGGCGGATCGCAGCCTGGACGAGGAGGTCGACAAGCAGCTCGTTCAGGAGCGTCCCGCCCTCGCGGCCGACGGCGACGACGTCGCACATGAGCTCTGCCTCGGGTGTCTCCGGCGACTCGCCGGCGAGCCGTCCAACCAAGCGCAGCGGGCTGAGCTGAGACTCGAGTGCGACCAGCGGCTCTCTGATGACGCTGCGATACTCGTCGTTGAAGGCGCCGGCCAGTCGGCGCCACTCCTCTGCGCTGAGCAGGCTCTCGCCGGCTGGGTCCGGCGGCGGCTCGTCGCGCAGAAGCACCCTCAGCCCAGCGAGGATCCGCTCGAACGTGATCCGCTGTGCGATCGTCTCGCAGACCTCGCCGAGGATGCGATCGTCGATGCTGCGCGCGGGCCGGTCGTGCCCCTCGCCGTCGGCGTGCAGCGCCTCGACGATGATGTCCCTGACGGCCGTCGCGCCCATCCCGTCGAACACGTCGAGGTGTTCGAGGTGCTTCGGCAGCACGCGCGCGCGAGTCGCGAGCCCAGCCTCTTCGGCGCCGCGAACGAGGATGACGGAGGTGTCCTCCTCGGAAAGGTCGAGTACGAACACCCGTTCCCCCGAGCCCAGCAGCGAGGCGCCGAGCGTCGTCACGATCGCCTTCCAGCCGCTCGGCACGCCGCCGTAGATGTCGATGCGCCGGTGGCGCGCGAGCGGGCGCACCGCCCCCCACACGGGCAGCTCGACCAAGCGCGCCTGCTCCTGTTCGTGGTAGAGGCGCGCCTGCTTCTCCCACTCGCGTCGGGCCAGCTCGTGCGCTGTCGACAGCCTGGCCCATTCCTCGTCCCAACTGCGCTGGCCGAGCCCGCCGGACTGTCTCTCGTCACGGCTGAGCTGGTGCCCGCGCGCCACCATCAGGACGGCCCCGAGCGCCCAGCAGGCGATGACAAGAACCCACCAACCACCCGACACCTTGCTCACGCCGATGGCCGCGAGGACCACGAATGGGAAGAGGAACACGACGATCGCCCACAGCCAGCGGGTCAGGCGCCAGCGGCGCCGGCGCCGGTGCGGGTCCCGGCGGTCCGCGGCGAACGGCTCGTGCGGGGGCGGCGTCGGCGCCGGCGGGGGCGGCGTCGGAAAGGGCACGTAGAGGTCGTTGATGTCGCGCCACTCCCAGCCCCACCGCTCGCCCGGCGCGAACAGCCGCTCGATTGTCACATCACCCGCGGGCGGTGGCGTGCTCGCGATCTCTGGCGCCTGTGGCTTGGTCTCCATCGCGGGGTCAGCTCCTGCGGGGGTCGAAGTCGTAGCTGCCGAGGAGCTTCAGCGTGCCGTCCTCGATGCGCTTGTCGACGTCTGGGATGTAGGCCTGCTCGATGCCGCCATCCCCGTACTGGGTGTTGGCCTCCGTCGGAGCGACGGCGATCTCGTAGGGACGCTGGAGCTCGTAGCACTCGAGGCGCTCGGGCTGCCTGCCCATCTGCACGCCTTGCCGATAGGCCGCACCGTCGTAGGCGACGTCGTTCAGACCCCCCTCCATGACGCCGAACCCGGAGTGCTTGCCGTCGTCATATGGCGCCATCCAAACCTGCTCGCCCTCGCCCGCCGTTCTGTCGGCCCACTGATCCTCGGCGTCCGGCTGCCGCGCGGCCGCCTGGTCCGAGGGCGAGAACTCGCTCGGCACACGGTTCTCCCATTCGGCCCATTCCTCGCGGCTCACGTCCGCAAACGCGTTCTCCTGTGGCGTGTCGTCGCTTCCCTCAGGCTTCTCCGGCGGTGGCGGCTGATCGGGCGGCCTGTCATGGATCTCAGACATCACCTTCAACCCCCTTCGCCGCCGTTGACATGCTGCGGCGCGAAGCGCGCCGCGGGCCAAACATACTCGCGATCGGCCATATTGGTGACTGCCTCTTTGAGCGCTCGCGGCCACCGTGCCTCGCTCCGGGTCGCCCCCACCGCCCACTCGAGCGCCGAGGGTTCCTCGAGGCCGAAGAGGACCGCGGCGCGAGGCGTGCCCTGACGCTCGATAATCCGCTTCAGCGCCCGCATCTGCTCGGCGCAGTCGGTGGCGACGCCCAGATCGAGGTCCAAGAGCGCCTTCCAGCGGGCAGTGTCCGGATGGGTGGGCGCATCGGCGCGGGTGCCCTCCTCGCCCCAGTCCCAGAGCGCCTTCCTGACGTGCTCCCATCGGTACGGGCCGACGAGCCAATGTTCGCGTGGCGGCCCGCTCGCGATCGGCGAGCTGTCGAGCTGCGCCTGCATCACGGCGGCGACCCTGGAGGTGAGCTCGTCCGGCGAGAAGTGGCGGGCGATGGCCCCCGAACGGCTGGCGACGCCGTGTTGCGCGGCGTGCGAGAGGACGCACTCGAGCCCCCTGCGGTCCAGCGACCCCAGCGCCGCGCGCAAGCGCGCGCCGGCTTCGGGTGCCGGGAAGCCGAGCAGGTGCGACACGACGACGAGCTCCGTCCACACCGTGATCGACGGCTCTTCCTCGAGCAGCCGTTGCGCGCGCCGTGCCTCGCGCAGCGTGCACGGCGATCGGCGGCATTCCGCGCCGCATGCGGCGCTCATCCGTCCCGCGAGCGGCAGCTCTCTCCCGAGCTGCTCGTCGGACTCGCGCGCCTGACCGAGCTCCATGCGCACGAGGACGGGAAGATCCATCGGCTCGCTGAAGACCGCGGCTTCTCCTGGACGCAAGCCGACGATGTACTCGGACTGCGCCTCGGTCAGGTTCATCGTCGCGCCGACGGCTTCCCGGTCGTCGCGTGCCGGCAGACGATGGATCACCTTGATGGCCGTGTTCTTGATCACGTCGGGGATGATCTTCTCGGGGATTTGCTCGGCGACGATGATCCCCTCGCCGTAGGCGCGCACCTCGGCGAGCAGGTTCGCGAACAGCTCGACCGCATGCGCGACCTGGCCGAAGCCGTCGGGGCGTCGCAGCAGGCGATGAGCCTCCTCTATCACCGTCACGTGCCTGATCTCCCCCGGGCGCACCTGCGCGGACCCGTCGGTCACGCGCAAGTGCTCGTAGAGGCGGATGATGACGAGCCCCATCAGGAACGCCTTCTCCTGGTCGTCGCCGACGTCCTCCAGCTCGAGCACCACGTTGGCAGAGAGCAGTCCCGGGAGATCGAGCGGCTGGCCGTCGCCGAGGAAGCGCCCGGCGGTGCCGAGGCGCAGGCTCGAGAGCCGCACATCGATGAAGCCACGCACATCCTGGGTCACCTCGCGGCCGTAGCCGATGCTCGTGACGACCTGGCGCGCGATCCGCTGGAGGTCCGCCAGGCGCGGGTAGCGGGCCTTCACACCGGGCACGCGCGACTCGCCGAGCACGAGGTCCCATCCCTGCTCTTCGTAGCAGCGCGTCAGCGCGCTCGTCATGACCTGGGGAAACGGCTCCTCCGAGCGAAAGGAGGCGAGGAAAAGCGCTCGCACGAGGTCGACGTGCGTCTGCAGCGGAAAGCCCCGCTCGGGCTCGAGCGGATTGAGGCCGACCGGCACCCGCTCGACCTCGCCGGGACGAACGCAGAGCACCTCGTGGCGACTGTCCCGAAGGCGACCCGCCATCATGCGGTACTCCGCCTTGGCGGGCTCGATCACCAGCCACGGGACCGCGGGCTCAGCCCTGGAGAGGCGCTCGAGCATGCCGCGAATCGTCTGCGACTTCCCAGATCCCGTCGCGCCGCAGACGAACGTATGCCGCTTGAGCGTCTCACGCGACACGCTCAGCGGGCCGGCTTCGCCATGGGTCGGAGTGAGGATCGATCCAAGCTCGATCTCGCCGTCGCTCTCGGGCGTGAGGTCGAACGTCGAAGGCACACGCAGCCGTATCCCCGGCAGCTCGGCGCGCGGCGTGAACGCGAGCGCCGCCAGCAGGTCCGTGCTCCCGCGGATCGGCCACGTCCCGCGGTCCAGGTCGGCGAGGTCGTCGTCCGGATCGCCGCGCTCGAGCGCCGCATCGAGCCCGCTCGAGACTGCGCCCGGGCGCAGCGCGTATGGCAGCTCGGCGACGTCCACGGCGGCGCAGAGCAGCGCAGCCAGCCGGCGTGCCATCTCGGGCGAGTCGTGTCCGACGAGCGCTCGAATTCGCCACAGGCCGTCGAGCCGGCAGGACTCGAGCTCGCGGTGCCTGGCCTCCATGCGCGCGGCTCGGCTCGCACTCGCCTCGCTGCCCGAGGACTGCGCGCGGAGGAACGCCGGCAGTTGCTCGAGGGCGGAAAGCATCGGCTCGATCGCCGCGTCCTCGACTGGCGTGGCCCACACGAGCCACGAGAAGGACTCCTGCCAAACGGCCGAGACAACGTCCTCGATCCGCGCGGGTTGGCGCCGCCACTGCTCAGCCTCGGAGCGGCGAGGGTCGACCGCCGCGAGCTGGGCCGCGATCGGCACCCAGTGGGTCAGCTGCCCGAGCTGGCCACGGATGCCCCCGATCGCCGTGCCGGAGGCGCCGGGCGGCAGGTTGACCGCAAGCGGTGCGCCCGGGCCACCTCGCATGCCGGTCATGGAGTGCCCACCGACGATCACCCTGATCGACGCGGCCGCCTCGGCCCGCGACCAACTGACGAGAACGTCGTCGCCGGCGAGATAGGACGCGACGAGCGCCGCCCTGCGCTTGGGCAGCGTGGGATCCGCCGCGGGAGCGTCCTCGGGGGCGATCCGCGGTACCTCTTCGACCAAGCAGCACGGGATCGCGTCGAGACCGCCTGCGTCAAGTTCCGGCTGCCCGGCAGGGAGCTCCTTGCCACAGTCCATATGCGAGTGGACGACCATGAGGATCTTCACTGCCCAAGCCAGGCACTACGCCGCAAGCGTACATGACGATCCTTTCAGCTGTGGGCGGGTCGTCTCGCGCGGAGAACTTCACCGAGAGGTGGTGAGCAAGCGATGTCCCAGCCACCGTCGCGAGCGACAGGACGGGAGTGGGGATCTCGAGAGCCAGGCTCGTCCCCTGACGCAGTCTCGGCCCGCGTTACTCGGCGGCGGACTGTGGGTCCGCTCGAACGATCACGGTGTCGGCGATCGGGATGATCTCATCGACCGCCAGCTCCGCGCGCGAGGCGTGCTCGCGAATCGCCTCAGGACTGCTCGCCTGGTAGATGCACACCGTGCCGACGCGGCCGTCGGGCTCGCTGAGGACGTAGCTGCGGATCCAGCGGATGTCCTCGGACATCTCCTCATCGCCGACCTTTTTCGAGCGGCCGGCCGCCGCGCCCAGATCCTCGGGTGAGCCCCAGGCGCCGCGCCTCAAGATGGCGTATGTATCCATGATCTCCTCCTAGCCCTCGCGGGGGTGGTTGATGGAACAGTCTAAACCGACCGCCGCCGGTTGACTACTCCCGATGAAAGCTGACTTGGAGGGCAAGCCGCATGCGGTGAAACCGGCGGGCGCATGGCTAAATGATGCCGATGGGGTGGGCCACGCCGCATGCGGCGTGGCCGGCAGGGCCGCATGCGGCCCTGCCTTGGAGTCGCACATGTGCGACTCCACCGAGCGGTGCATGCACCGCTCGGCCCATCGGCGCATGCGCCGATGGGCACAGCATCACTCCTCCGCGACGACTACCTCGCGCAGCCGGTGGGTGTCCACGTCGTACACGAACCCCCGCACCCGCTCGCGGTGGGGCAGGAACGGGGAGCGGCGGACGCGCAGGAGCGACTGGCGCACGTCCGCGTCCACGTCGGTGAACGACTCGATCGCCCACGACGGCGCGACGCCCGTGGCCTCTTGCAGCTCGGCGCGGAACCCGTCGTCGCTGAGGGTCTGCATGCCGCAGTCGGTGTGGTGAATCAGCATCGCCTCGCGCGTGCCCAGCCGCCGCTGGGACACCGCCAGCGAGCGGATCACGTCATCGGTTATGACCCCGCCCGCGTTGCGTAGCACGTGCGCCTCGCCGTCGCCCAGCCCCAGCGCCGCGAACACGTCCAGGCGCGAGTCCATGCAGGTCACGATCGCCAGGCGCCGGCTGGGGCGCACGTCCAGATGCCGCGCGGGCAGCGAGGCCGCGAACGTCCGGTTGCCCGCCAACAGCTCGTCGATCGTCGAGTCCACGCCGGCACCCTATGTGCTCGCCCGTATATTTGGCCGTATGACGACCGGGACGTCACTTGAGATGACCCTGCTCCCGGGTGCGCGGGCGCTGCTGGCCGTCCACGCCCGCGAGGCGCCCCAGCGAGACGATCTGTGCGGCGCGTTCTGCGGCGCCCTGGCGCTGCACGCGGCCGGCGTCGCGACCGGGTCCGACGCGGGCGAGCCGATCGACCAGGACACCGTCGCGCTCGCCGCCGGGAGCGTGGTCGGCATGCGCACGGATCCAGCGATTCTGCCGTCGCGGGAGACCGGTCGGCGCGACTACCGTCTGGTGCTGCCGTTCGTCGCGGACTCCTCGGTGTCCGGCACGACCGCGCCGGGGCTGGCGCGCGCGGTGGAGCAGCTCTCCGGCGGACGGCTCGCGGCGATCCCGTTCAGCGGCCCCTGGACGCCGGCCACGCTCGACGGCCTGTTCGAGCTCGTTGCGGCGCTCGAGCGCCCGGTCACGCTGCTCGCCAACCTCGCCACCCGCCACCTGTGGGGATCGCACCCGCGCGCCGAGGAGTTGCTGGCTTACCTGCTCGAGGGGGCCCCGGAGGGAACGCCGCCCGACTGGGACGTCGGGCACTTCGTCTGCGTGATCGGTCGGATGGGCGGCCCCGGGGGCAGCCTGTACTGCGTGGCCGACACCTACCCCTCGCTGGGCACCGGCGGCGTGCACCTGCAGCCGCGCGAGCGTCTCGCCGCCGCGCTCGAGCGGCGCGAGGAGCCGGCCGGCGGCATGCTCGTCATCGTCGACGTGCAGGATGCGACGGCGGTGCGCTCGGGCGCCGCTGCGCGCGGGCTGGTCGAGGGCATCTGGGACAACGGCACCGTGACCGCGTCCGAGGCCACGGCCCCGTGACACGGGAGATCCCGCGATGAGCGCCACCGACCTGGTCGCGCTCGTCTGCTGCGACCTCGGCGCGATCGTGCGCGGGCGCGCGTTGCCCACCTCCGACCTGGACGCCCACCTCGCGGCGGGAGTCGGCTGGGTTCCCGCCAACCACGCGCTCACGCCGCTCGGCCCGCTCGCGGAGCCCAACCCGTTCGGCTGCACAGGCGACCTGCGCCTGCTGCCGGACGTCGAGCCCCGGGTTCGCGTGGAATCCGGCGCCGGCGCCGGCGCGCTGGAGCTCGTGCTGTGCGACCTCGTCGAGACCGACGGCGCGCCCTGGGAGTGCTGTCCACGGACGTTCCTGCGCGACGCTCTGGCCGAGCTGCGGGACGAGCTCGGCCTCGGCCTCGCCGCGAGCTTCGAGCACGAGTTCCAGCTGCCGGCCGACCCAGCCGCTCACCCGATGCCGGATGACCAGCTCCCGCCGCTGCCGTTCTCGCTGGAGGCCCAGCGACGAGCCGAGCCGTTCGCCGCCGAGGTCATGGGCGCGCTGGCCGAGGCCGGCGTGCAGCCCGAACGCTTCTTCGCCGAGTTCGCCTCCCACCAGTTCGAGATCCCCGTTGCACCCGCCGAGGGCGTCGCGGCGGCGGACCGCGCCGTCGTGCTCCGCGAGGTCGTCCGCGAGGTGGCCCGCCGGCACGAGCGGCGCGCGACGTTCACGCCGCTGCTGAACCCCGCGGAGGCCGGCAACGGCGTCCACATCCATCTCGCCCTGCATGACGACGCCGGGCGCTCGGCGCTCTATGACCCGACGCATCCAGGGTGCCTGAGCGAGCTGGGCGAGCGGTTCGCCGCCGGGATCCTGCTGCACGCCCGGGCGCTGACCGCGCTGACCGCCCCCAGCCCCGTCTCGGCCACGCGCCTTGCGCCCCACCATTGGAGCGCCGGTGCGGTCTGCCTGGGACAGCGCAACCGCGAGACCCTGCTGCGCCTGCCGCCGCTCGTCTCGCTCGCCGGTGTCGATCCCGCCGGCCAGCTGCGCCTGGAGTACCGCGCCGCCGATGCGACCGCCAACCCCCACCTGGCTCTGGGAGCGATCGTTCGCGCGGGACTCGACGGTGTGCGCGCCGCGCTGCCCGCGCCGCCGATCCTCGACCGCGACCCCGCACACCTCGACCCCGCCGAGTCGACCCGCTATGGAGTCGGTGCGCTGCCGGCGTCCCTGGAAGAGTCGCTGCAGGCGCTCGCCGAGGACGGGACCGTGCGCGGGTGGATGACGCCGCTGCTGTATGAGGCGTATGTCGCGGTCAAGCGCTTTGAGATAGAGGCCGCCGCGGAGTTGAGCATCGAGGAGGTGTGCCGGCGATATGCCTCCATCTACTGAGGAGCCCGATACCTCGCCGGGGATGCTCCCGCGCCTGCTCGCGGGCATCGAACGCGAGCTGCCGCGCGCCGTGGAGCTGCGCCATCGCCTGCACGCCCGCCCCGAGCTTGCGCACGCGGAGTTCGAGACAGCGGCGACCGTATCGGCGGAGATGCCGGTCGCGTGCGAGCCCGTGGCCGAGACGGGACTGATCGCCCGGGTCGGCTCCACGAATGGCGCGGCGGTGGCCGTGCGCGCGGAGCTCGACGGCCTGCCGATCTCCGAGCGCACCGACTCCCCGTTCCGCGCCACCGGCGCGACGATGCACGCCTGCGGCCACGACGTCCACATGGCGGCGCTGGTTGCGCTCGCCCGCGCGGCGCACGCGCTCGGCGAGATGCTGCCCGCCCCGCTGCTGGCCGTGTTCCAGCCGAGCGAGGAGGCCTACCCCTCGGGCGCCGAGCAGCTCCTGCACCCGCTGGCCGCGATCGCGCCCGCGGCGATGGTGGCGGCGCACGCGCACCCCGAGCTGCCATGGGGAGCCGTCGCGCTCGACCCCGGCACGGTCAACGCCTCGTGCGACGCCGTCGAGATCACCGTCGAGGGGCAGCCCTCGCACGGCGCCTACCCCCACCGCGGACGCGATCCGATCCTTGCGCTCGCCCATGTCGTCGTCGCGCTCCATGCCCAGATCGGGCGCCGGATCGATCCGACCCACCCGGCGACCCTCACCGTCGGCGTGCTCGAGGGCGGCAGCGCAGAGAACGTGATTCCCGCCCGCGCCCACGCGCGCGCCGCGCTGCGCGCCCACCGACCGGAGGATCGCCTCGCGCTGCAGCACATGGTCGAGGAGGTCGTCGCCGGGATCGCATCGGCCCACGGCTGTCGCGGCGCCGTCGCGCTGACCCCCGGCGAGCCCGCGCTCGAGAACGACCCCGTCATCGTCGCGCGCGCCCGCGAGCTGCTGTCCGACGCCGGACTGTTCCCGGCTCCCGAGTGGCGCTCCAGTGGCTCGGATGACTTCGCCTTCTTCGGTGCGCTGGGCGCGCCGCTCGCGATGGGCTTCGTCGGCCTTGCCGGCGCCGACGGATTCGTCCCCCGGCCCCTCCACCATCCCGAGCTGCTGATTCCCGACGACGCGGTCGGCGCCGTCGCGCGCGCGCAGGCCGTTCTGTATCTCGCCGCGGCCGCCTCGCCACCTCGCCGGGAGCCCGGATAGGGCGTATCGTTCAGACGGCATCCGCACGCGACCGAGTTGGGGGACATTGTGAGCACGTCTACTACGGCCGAGCACGCCACCGGCGCCAACGAGGAGGCGATCCGCGCCTGGGACGGACCGCTGTATGACCGCTTCGTTCGCTTCCGCGAGACCGTCACGACGGGGCTGGGAGCGCACGGCGAGGAGGCCCTGCGCCTGCACCCTCCACTGCCGGGACAGCGGGTCCTGGACGTGGGCTGTGGCTTCGGCGACACCACCCAGCGGATCGCCGGCCTGGTCGGCCCCGACGGTCAGGCGGTCGGCGTCGACGTTGCGCCGCGCTTCATCGAGGACGCCGTCCGTGAGGCCGGCGAGGCGCGGATCGCCAACGCCCGCTTTCTGGTCGCCGACGTGCAGGAGACGCTCGCGGGGGAGACCGGCTTCGACATGGCGTTCTCGCGCTTCGGGACGATGTTCTTTGCCAGCCCCGTCGCCGCCATGCGCAACATCCGCGGCGCCCTGTCGCCCGGCGGCAGGCTCGTGATGGTCGTCTGGCGGCGGCGCACCGACAACGACTGGCTCTACCGCGCGCAGACGATCGTCGAGGCGATCGTGCAGCGCCCCGAGGAGTACGACGAGCCGACGTGCGGCCCCGGCCCGTTCTCGATGGCCGACGCCGACACCACCAGCGAGATCCTCACCCACGCCGGCTTCACCGACATCGCGCTGCGTCGCTGCGACATCCCGATCGCGATCGGCAGCGATCTCGAGGAAGCCCTCGAGCTGGTCATGGCGCTCGGCCCCGCCGGCGAGATCCTGCGCCTGGCGGGCGATCGCGCCGCTCACCTGCACGGTCAGGTCGAGGCCGCGCTGCGCGAGGGCCTCGCGGAGTTCGCCGTGGACGGACGCGGCCCCCTGCGCGCGCCCGCGTCCACCTGGATCGTCACGGCGACCGCGTAGACCTGAGCAGGTCGCCACGGCGACCGCCGACCCCAAGCGACGGTGGGAGCCCCCGCGCGCGCGACTCGATCGGGAGGGTACGGCGGGCGGCATCGGGCTTCGATCCGGCATCGGCCATAATCCCCGCCGTGCGCGCCGTCCAGATAGTCGAGCTGACCGGCCCGGACTCCGCGCTCGCGCTGGGCGAGGTCCCGGAGCCGTCCCGTCCGCCCGAGCACATGCTCACCCCCGGCGCGGGCGTTCTCGTCGAGGTTCATGCCGCCGGCGTCTCGTTTCCGGAGGTGCTCCAGACCCGTGGCGAGTACCAGCTCAAACCGCCGCTCCCGTTCGTCCCCGGCAGCGAGATCGCCGGCATCGTCCGTGAGGCGCCCGAGGACGCGGCGGTCAAGCCCGGCGATCGCGTCGCGGCGTTCTGCGCGCTCGGAGGGTTCGCCGAGCTCGCGGTCGCGCCCGAGTTCCTCACGTTCCCGCTCGCTCCCCAACTCGACTACGCCCAGGGCGCGGGGCTGATCCTCAACTACCACACGGCCTACTTCGCCCTGCACCTGCGCGGGCGCCTGGTCGCGGGCGAGACGGTGCTCGTCCACGGCGCCGCGGGAGGAGTCGGGACGGCCGCGCTGCAGGTCGCCAGGGGTCTGGGCGCGCACACGATTGCGGTCGTGTCCAGCGACGCCAAGCAGCGCATCGCCGAGCAGGCCGGCGCCGAGGCGGTGCTGCGCTCCGACGGCCCCTGGAAGGACGAGGCCAGGGAGATCTCCGGGGGCGGCGTGCACCTCGTGCTCGACCCCGTTGGCGGCGATCGCTTCACCGACAGCCTGCGCTCGCTGCGCGAGGGTGGCCGCGTCGTCGTCGTCGGCTTCACCGGCGGCTCGATCCCCGAGGTCCGGGTCAACCGGCTGCTGCTCGGCAACACCGAGGTCATCGGCGCCGGCTGGGGCGCCTATGCGATGGCGCGCCCCGAGCTCTGCCGCGACGTCGGCAGGGCTCTGGATCCTCTGATCGAGAGCGACTTCGTCTCGCCGATCGTCGGTGCGCGCTTCCCGCTGGATCGCGCCGCCGAGGCGCTGCGCGAGATCGACGAGCGCCGCGCCACCGGCAAGGTCGTCCTCGACGTGTCTCCGGGCTGACCGGGTCGGAGACGCTGAGCCGCGATGGACTTCGAGCACTCACCGCGCACGCAGGAGCTGCTCGCGCGCCTGGTCGCGTTCCAGGAGCGCGAGATCGCGCCGCGCGAGGAGGCCTACCATCGCGCGGTGCTGGCGAGCCCCGACCCCTGGACGGCGGTCCCGCCGGCGATCGAGGAGCTGAAGGCGCTGGCCCGCGAGGAGGGCCTGTGGAACCTGTTCCTGCCCCCGGGCGCGACCCTCGACGGCGAGCCGATCGGCGCCGGCCTGTCCAACGTCGAGTACGCGCCGCTGGCCGAGCAGATGGGTCGCTCGCTGATCGCCAGCGAGGTGTGCAACTGCAACGCCCCGGACACGGGCAACATGGAGGTGCTGCTGCACTTCGGCTCCGATGCCCAGCGCACGCGCTGGCTACGGCCGCTGCTGCAGGGGACGATCCGCTCGGCGTTCTGCATGACCGAGCCCGACGTCGCCTCCTCGGACGCCACCAACATGCAGGCCACGGCGGTCCTCGACGGCGACGAGGTCGTGCTCGACGGGCGCAAGTGGTGGAGCACCGGCATCGGTCACCCCGCGTGCGAGGTGCTGATCTTCATGGGGCTGACCGAACCCGACGCCGACCGCTACCGCCAGCATTCGATGGTGCTCGTCCCGCTGTCCACGCCGGGCGTCACCGTCGAGCGGATGCTCACCACGATGGGCTTTCACGACGCGCCCGGCGGCCACGGCGAGGTCTCCTTCAGCGACGTGCGCCTGCCCGCGAGCGCGATCGTCGGCGGTCCCGGACAGGCGTTCGCGATCGCCCAGGCGCGCCTGGGCCCGGGGCGCATCCACCACTGCATGCGCCTGATCGGCCTCGCCGAGCTGGCTCTGCAACGTGCGTGCGTGCGCGCGGGTGAGCGCGTCGCGTTCGGCAAGCCCCTGGCCAACCTCGGCGGCAACCGCGAGCGCATCGCCGATGCGCGCATCGCGATCGACCAGGCCCGCCTGCGCGTGCTGCACGCCGCCTGGCTGCTCGACACCGGCTCGCCCGACGCGCTCGGCGCGGTCTCCCAGATCAAGGTCGCCGTGCCGAACATGGCCCAGCGAGTGGTCGACATGGCGATCCAGCTGCACGGCGGCGCCGGCCTGTCCGACGATCTCCCGCTGGGTGCGGCCTGGACGATCGCCCGCGCCCTGCGCCTGGCCGACGGACCCGACGAGGTCCACCGCGGCGTCATCGCCCGCCTGGAGCTCGCCCGCCACGGCATCGGCCGCTGGGCGTCCTGAGGTGGGTGGCGGACACGCATGACCCTCGCGCCCGCCGGTCGGGCGTGGGGGGTAGGCCCAACCCGCCGCCGGGATGCGCGAGGTCCGCTCCGAACCATCAAAAGATCGCTGTTTGCGGACAGGCGATGTGCCCGATTACAGACATCGTCCTGAAAAACGGGTTATTGTGGCTGGACGTGCACGAGGCCGGCCGAAATATGATGCGGACGTTCGTCCGAGTGGATTGTCCTGAGGAGGAGGCGGCGTGTCGTTGAGCGAGCGTTGGCGTGGGTATGGGCTGCGGAGCTGGTCGCGGGGTCGCCGTTTGCTGGTCGGCGTCACCTCCAGGGTCGCCTGCTTGGCGGTCGTAATGGTGGGAGCTCTCGCCTTGCTGCCTGCGGGTGCTTGGGCTGAACCTGTGTGTACGGATACGTGGACGGGGCCGAACGAAGGCACATGGCAGACGGCGGGGAATTGGTCGACGGGGAAAGCGCCTTCGTCTACCGATGTTGCGTGTATTGAAGCGGGGAAAACGGTCAAGGTTACCGAAGGGACCAACAGTACCGGTGTTCTTCTGGACAAAGGGATCCTCATCGTCAAGGAAGCCTCGCTGGAAGTCGCGAACGCCCTTGAAGTGTCGAGCGTCAAAGCCTTGACTATGGAATATCTGGGTACGCTGACCGGCGCAGCGACACTTGATGTGTCTGGGTCGTTTTCCTGGGCTGCTAACAGTACCATGTCTGGCTCTGGCTCGACCGTGCTTCAGTCTGGCGTGAAAGGGTCGATCAACAGCAATGCTGGTGGGATCTTGGCTGGGCGCACGTTGGTCAATGAAGGCGCTTTTACGTTTGAAGAAGGCGTGCTCACGGAGTCTGAAGGTGCGAGGTTTGAAAATAAGGGGACGTTCAACGCGAATGCGCAGGGCATATTTGGGATCTACGAGGGTGGGGGTGCCGCTTCTACGTTTGTGAATATTGGCATCTTCCAAAAGATCGAAGGAACAGGAGAAACTAGGGTCGAAGTCAGCTTCGAAAATCAGGGGACTGTCAACGCCAAAACTGGGAAGCTCGCTTTTCGCAAGTCAGGATCGACTGTGACGCTTACGAGCGCCAGTGTGCTTGAAGGTTCTATTTTGTTCAATGAAGTGAGTGTGGCAGCGAGCGGCTTCTATGCCCCGAGTGGGACCGTAACGCTCGAACGCGGCACGATGACTATCGCAAGCGGTGACACGGTCAAAATCGCCAACTTCGTCATGAACTACGAAGGTAACGTCACGGGTGCGGGTAACCTTGATATCTCGGGTTCGTTTTCTTGGGCTATAGAAAGCACAATGTCGGGATCTGGCGTAACGGTGTTGGAACCTGGTACATCGAACACGATCTCGGCTGGTGCTGATAGGGTGTACCTTGCTGGACGCACGCTGGTCAACGAAGGCGCACTCAACTTCAAGGAATTTACTGTAATCGTGGAGTCTGAAGGTGCCAAGCTAGAGAACACGGGAACCTTCAACGCGAACTCGGAACCGGAATCCGTGTTTCCTGCGATTAGGACTAAAGAAGGTTCCACCGGATTATTTGTGAACACTGGCGTTTTTCAGAAGACCGAAGGGACTGGAACGACGGTTATCGAAACGAATTTCGAAAACCTCGGGACCATCCATGCGGTAACAGGCAAATTTGAATTCAAGCATCCGGTAGTCCCAGAAGCATCGACGCAGTACGGCGGTCCGGGAAGCCCCTCAACGCCAGGGCATCCGCACTCGGAATGCGGCGATCCTGTGAGCTGCGCTACGGGCAATTTCTCCGAGACGCAGACCGACTTTGCGGTCGGTGGCCGTGGTGTCGGCTTGAACCTGACGCGCACGTATAACTCGCAGGCTGGCGCGGAAGAAACCAAAGGCGCGTTCGGATATGGCTGGACCGGCTCGTTTAGCGATCACATTAGCTTTATACGCTTCGTCGAAGTGGGCCTCCCCGGCGAGTTCGCGGAATTTCGTCTCTACCAGGCGAATGGTGGCACGATCACCTTCATTGATCATCTCGCCGCAAAAACCATTACCGGACCCGCCTGGACACAGGATGTACTCCGGGCAGAAGCAAGCCACTTCATCCTCACGTTGCCCAATCAGACGCAATACATGTTTGCGTATAGCTTTAGCAGCGAACCGAACCGCCTCGAAAGCGTCACAGACCGCAACGGAAACACAACGACCCTCGCTTACAACGAAGCCAAACAGCTGGAAACGATCACCGATCCAACCAGTCGCAAAATTACGTTCGCCTATAACGCTGAAGGGTTGGTGGAAAGCGCGAAGGACCCGCTTGGCCACACTGTCAAATACACGTATGAAGGCGGGGATCTCAAGAGCGTGACGCAGCCGGCGGAAGAAGGCTTGCGCTGGCAGTTTAAATACGACGGTTCGCAAGAGCTTACGGAAATGACCGACGGTCGTGGTGGGAAAACGGTCAACGAATACAACGGCTCGCATCAGGTGGTCAAGCAGACGGACCCTGCGGGACACGAACTGAGCTTCGAATACGAAGCGTTCCATACGAAGATCACGAACAAAACGACGGGCAGCGTCACGGACGAGCACTTCACGAGCTACGACGAGCCCTTCTCGATCACGCGCGGCTTCGGCACGACCAGTGCGACGACCGAATCCTTCACGTACAACGTAGGCGGTTATGTGACGAGCGTGGCCGACGGCAACGAACACGCGACCACATACGGCTACAACGGCGCGAATGACCGTACGAGCATGGTCGATCCGAACAAAAACGAAACGAAATGGACGTACGACTCGACGCACGACGTGGACACGATGACGACGCCGAAGGGCGAGACGACGACGATCAAACGTGAAGCCCGCGGCAACCCTGAAGCGATTGAACGGCCCGCTCCAGCAAGCAAAACGCAGATCACGAAATACAAATACAAGACCACTGGCGAACTGGAAAGCGTCGAAGATCCCCTCAAACGCGTGTGGAAATACGAATACGATGTGCACGGAGACCGCACCGCCGAAGTCGATCCTCTGACCGACAAGCGCACGTGGGAATACAACGAAGACTCGCAGGAGATAGCGACGGTCAGCCCGAGAGGAAACATCACGGGCGGGGAACCGTCGAAATTCACGACGAAAATCGAACGGGACAATCAGGGTCGGCCGCTGAAGATCACCGACCCGCTCACGCATACCACGAAATACACCTATGACGGCGATGGCAACGTGGAAACGGTGATCGACGGCAACTCGCATACAACGAAATACACCTACAACGCGGATAACCAGCCGACCAAGGTCGAAGCGCCCAACAAAGCGATCACGGAAACCGAATATGACGGCGCCGGGCAGGTCGTCAGTCAGACCGACGGCAACAAAAATACGACGAAATACAAACGTAACTCTGTCGAGGAGGTTACCGAAGTCACTGACCCGCTTGGGCGGATAACCAAAAAGGAATATGATGCTGCCGGGAATCTCAAAGCACTGGAAGATCCCGCGAAACGCACCACGACGTACAAGTACGATCCGGCGAACCGTCTGGAAGAAGTAGGGTACTCCGACGGGGTGACCCCGACGGTCAAATACGAATACGACGCGGATGGCGATCGTACGAAGATGGTCGACGGTACGGGCACGACGAAATACACTTATGACCAGCTGGACCGCCTGGCCGAAAGCGAAAACGGGCACAAAGAAGTCGTCAAATATGAATATAATCTCGCCAACCAGCAGACGAAGATCACGTACCCCAGCACAAAAAGCGTGACGCGTGTCTTTGATAAAGCTGGGCGACTGGAAAAAATCACCGACTGGCTTTCGAACATCACTAAATTCAACTACAATGCGGACTCCAATCAAACGGCGACGGTTTTTCCCACGGGGACGAGCAACGAAGACAAGTATGTCTACAACAACGCGGACCAGATGACCGAAGCCAAGATGCTCAAAAGCACCGAAACGCTTGCGTCGCTCGTCTACACCCGCGACAATGACGGGCAGGTCAAAAAGACGACCGCCAAAGGTCTACCCGGCGCGGAAATCACAGAAAACACCTACGACGCAAACAACCGTGTCACCAAATCAGGCAGCGAATACAAATACGACTCCGCCAACAACCCAACGACGATCGGCGCCGGCACGTACCAATACGACAAAGCCGACGAGCTCGAAACCGGCCCCAGCCTGACCTACACCTACAACGAACTCGGAGAGCGCACCAAAACCAAACCCACCACGGGTCCGGCCACGACGTACGGCTACGACCAGGCGGGGAACCTGATCTCGGTCGAACGTCCCAAAGAAGGCGAAGTCAGCGAAATCAAAGACATGTATGCCTACGACGGCAACGGCCTACGCGCGTCGCGGACGATCTCCGGGACCACTACCTACCTCACATGGGACATGGCGCAGGAACTTCCGCTGATCCTTAGCGACGGCATCAACAGTTACATCTACGGCCCGGGCGGTATCCCTGTCGAGCAAATCAACAACACCACCGGCACCGTCCACTATCTACACCACGACCAGCAAGGCTCGACGCGGCTCATCACCGGGAGCGCGGGCACCGTCGAAGGCAAATGCACCTACGGCGCCTACGGAACCCCCACATGCGAAGGGGCCGCGACCACGCCACTCGGCTACGACGGCCAGTACACAAGCACAGACACCGGACTCATCTACATGCGGGCACGTGACTACGATCCCGCCACGGCACAGTTCCTGAGCGTCGATCCTCTTGTGGCAGCCACAGAGACGTCGTATGGGTACGGTGCCGAGAATCCACTCACCTTCAGCGATCCTACGGGTTTCTTCTCGATTCCCCTGCTCGGTTCAATTAGCGAGGGCGCTGATGCGGCATGTGGCGTCACGTTTGAGGTCCCGGGTCTCGACGCCGTTACGTGCGGGGCGGCCGCTGCCGCCACAGCATATCTGGGCCCAAAGGCGCTCTCGGAAACAATCAGGCTAGCCTCCGAAAATAGTAGTAGCACCAACCCAGAAGTAGCGGAAGGCGAACCGGAAATTGAAGAAGACGCATCGTGTAAGCTACCGAGCAGGAGCCTTCCTTACAGAGGTGAGCCCAACAGCACCCAAGTCCTCGACCGTGGCAACGGCAGTGGACAGATACGCGACTATGGCCCTGACGGCTTGCCGGAAAAAGACTTTGACTTCGGTCACGATCACGGCTTTGGGGACCCTCACGTCCACGATTGGGTCGATGGCGTCCGGCAAAACCCAGGAAGATCGATCGGACCTAACGAATAGCAAGTAATGAGTACTACTGAGCGACAAGTAGTAATTGTAGTCTCCAGCGAGTTTGCACCGATGCTCGATGAGCTTGCGCTGTCTAGCCACGTATGGGCGGTGCGAACGGCCACGACGGAGGAGGCGGCACGACGGATTTGGGAGGAGCATCCCCCACAAGAGACTGATCCGCTCGCATCCGGACTGACGCTGTTCAAAGGAGAGGGAGACCCTGCGGATAATCTTCTGTCAATCCTCGATGAAGTGGAGCTCCATCACGGCATCGCTGGTGGACACATCCCGCCAATGATCGCCGTCAGGGTGTTCGGCACTGGGCTGACGGATGCCGTCCGTGAAGCGTTTAGCTCACTCGGATTCACCCGTTTTACGCCAAGTTCAGATGGGTTCGTCGCTCATTGGAGTGAGCCCGTGAGAGGGTGACTGCATTGCGCCTCTCGCCCTTTATCCGTCCACCCGCTGCCGCACCCGCCCCGCCCCCACGTTGCTGACGATCACCGCCACGATCGTCACCAAATACAGCTGCCCGAACAGCGCCTCGAGCACCGACATCATCCGCGCGGCGCTGGCGATCGGCGCGATGTCGCCGTAGCCGACGGTCGTCAGGGTGATGAAGCTGAAGTAGACCTCTTCGGCGTGCTTGTCGGTGCCTAGGTGGCTGAGGACCGGCGAGGAGGCGATCGCCTCCATGACGCCGTAGGAGAACGCGAAGATCAGCCCCGCCAGCAGGTATACGGTCAGCGCCCCCATGACGGAGTGCAGGGTTACGCGCCGCTCGACGCGAATGCCGCCGATTACGCCCCGTGCGACGACGATCGCCCCGACCGCGGCGAGCACTCCGCTCAGTCCGAATGTGATGCCGCGCTCCGCGGACCCCCGTCCGGCGATTGCGGCTGCGATCAGTCCCACGACCGATGCTCCCACGAGCATCCCGACCCGGCGCCATTGCGTGCGCGTGGCGCCCTCGGCGAACAGCGCGGTGACGACCGTCGCGCCCATCAGCAGCGCCTGGGTGAGCCATGCCGCCGGTGTGTCGGGCAGAGCCATCTGCACGCCTGTGGAGAGCACTGCGAGCAGCAGCACGAGCCCGTACCGGTAGCTCCCCTTCAGCTCGGCGACGTTGCGCGCGGCCTGCGCCGCGCGACCGCCGCCATGCTCTCCCTCGGTGCGCGGGCGCGCCGGCTCCGAACTGGTCCCGTCCGCATCGCCATTGCGCTGCATCGGCCCAGGTTAAGGTTCTGACCGGACCTGATACAAACCCGCTCCACGATGGCTGATCTGCTCACGACGATTCGTGCCGAGATCGATGCGCGCCTGAGCGAGCTGCGCCCGGCGGTCGCCGAGTACGAACGGCTGTCCACCGCCGCCGGCGCGCTTGCCGCCGAAGGCCGCGCCACCCCGCGACCGGGTGCTCGCGCTGCCCCCCAGCCGGACGCGCGGGCGCGCGCGCCCGCGAAAACGAAAGCGCGCCCCAAGGCGAAAGCGCGCCCCAGGGCCGCTCGTCGTACGCGCCGGCGCGGTGACACCGCGCAGAGCCCGACCGGTCAGGCGATTCTCGCGGCGCTCGAGCACGGCTCGCACACCGTCGCCGAGCTGGTGCTCGTGACCGCCCTGCCCGCTCCTGACATCCGCGCGGCTCTGCGGCAGCTGCGCGAGCGCAGGGCGATCGTCAAGACCGACCGCGACGGCAGATCCGCCTACGCGCTGCCTGCCCCCGCCGCGTAGCCCTACCGCGTCTCCTCGACCGGCGCGACGGCCGTGACCGGTCGCTTGCGCGCGATCCGTCCCGCCTCCTTGCCGCCGATGAACGGGGCCAGCGCGACGTACACGAGCTGGGGCGCGAGGTCGGCGATATCCTGCACGCGCTCGTGCTCGATGTGGTTGTGCAGCACCTGCCAGATGCCGCCTGCGATCGCCTCGGGCGCGATCCCGGGAACGGAGCGCGAGGACGGCGCGTAGTGATAGCCGGGCTGCAGGTACGCGGCGAACGCGTGCATGCCGGTGTCGCGGATTTCGATCGCCAGCGGGCTGGCCGCGAACGTGTCGACGACCGTCAGGTGGGCGTGCGCGGGCTCGGAGGCGAGGTAGTCCAGCAGCGCCCTGATGCCGGCGGCGACCCCCATCGGCCAGTCTTCGCCCTGCGCTTCATAGGCCTGCACGGCGACGCCCAGGGCCTGGTGCAGGCCGACCTTCTGCGCGCCGAGGAACGCGTCGTCCTTGGTCGGATACATCTCGTAGAACGTCTGGTGGGAGACGTTCGCGCGCCTGGCGATCTCGGGGATGGTCAGCCCCTGCAGGCCCTTCTCGGCGACGATCGCGGCGGTCGCGTCGACGATGCGCTCGCGCTGGTTTTTGACGATGAACTGCCGCGGCAGGTCGTGGCGCCCGCTCGGCAGCCGGCCCTCGGCCTGGCGTGCGCGCTCGGAGGCCATCGGCTTGGTGGCTCGCTGACCCTCCTCGGCCTCCGCGCTGTCCCGGGTGCCCCCGCGCGCCGGCGCCGGGCTGGGAGGCCCCAAGCCGGCCGGCGGTTTCGCGGGATAGGACTCGGCCCACGCGGCGAGCTCGTCCGCCAGCCCGGGCAGCGCGCCGGCCTGCCCCCGGCGCAGGCGCGCGGCGGTCACCTCGCGGATGCCCCCCAGGATCACTTTCACGGTCAGGTCCGTACCGTCCGCCTTGCGCGCCTTCTGACCGCCGCCGCGCGTACCGCTCGAAGATCGGCCGGCGGAGCGGCTCGAGCTGATGCTCTGCTCGAGCGCTTCCAGCGTGCGGTTGCGGCGCTCGAGCGCCTTCGGTCCCGCACCGAAGGCGCCGAGCACCATCAGCGACACGGCCTCCGGCTCGGCCGCAGCCAGCTCGGCGAAGGCGCGCATCGCTCTGCGCAGGCGCTCTCCCGGTGAGCCCTGCGTCTGGTAGGCCTCCATGATCGTGCTCGCCGTGCGCTTGGCGATCTCGTCGTAGGCGGCCAGGAACAGCTCTTCCTTGTCTGCGTACAGGCTGTAGAACGTCGGGCGCGAGACCCGCGCGAGCTTGGTCAGGTCGAGGATCCGCACGGCCTGGTAGCCCCGCTGCGCGATCAGCTCGATCAGCGCCGTCTGCAGCCGTTCGCGCTGGTCGCGCCGCACCTCCTCGGGGTCCAGGCCGTGCGCGCCGGTCGGCAGGCGCCGGTAGCGGCCGGACGCCCCGGCCGCCACCGCCCCACGGTCGGCGCTCGAGGCCCTGTCCGTGCTCGCCGGCGCGCCGCCGGCGCGACGGTTCTTCGCCGAGGAGGCGCCGTTGCGTGAAGTCCCGGCTTGCTCTGTTGGTTTGGTTGAAGCGCCTCGCGCAGACATCCGTGCCTCCGAAAACCTCTGTTTGACATCGAGCCAGATCAGGGTATCAAACCCGGACGGGCCGGTCAAGCCCGAAATCCACAAGCCGGCCGGCTACTAGCCTTTGATCGTCGGCGAGGTGCCGATGACCGCCCCGGCGCCGTTTAGCGCCTGCACGGCCACGTACTGCTCGGGGCCGGGTGTGGCGATCGTCGTCTCGAACCCGCTCTTGGCCGCGCCGGCGACCGGCGCGAGCGCCGACGGCGACATGCCCGCGAGCACCCGCCAGGCGACGACTTCGGTTGCCCCGTTCCAGCTCGCGTACACGTTCACCGGCGCGCTCGAGCCGGCCGCTTCGGCGGCGATCGCGGGCGGCGCGGCGGGCGTGCCCGTCCACGGGAGCCGGTAGGCGCGGTAGGACTGGTAGGAGCCGTGCCAGTGGGCGTCGTACAGCAGCTGCCCGGCGGCGCTGAACTCAGAAAAGTACGGCTGCGAGCCCCAGCCGACGAACACGTTGCCGCCGGGGATAAGCGTCTGCACGCTCCCTTGGCTGCCGGAGGACAGGCCGCGCGAGTGCTCGTAGCGCGCGAGCAGCGTGTCGGTGTGGGCGTGCGGGTCGACCGACACGACGATCGCCCGCGACTGGGGATGGACCTTCGGCACCGCGCCGTTGTCGAACACGCTGACGGTCCCGTCGGCCTGCATCGTCGCGTCGTGCTGGAACGCCGTCGCCGCGCCGTTCAGCGGCTTGACGTCGCTGCGCTTGCCGCCCACCCGCAGCCCCACCTGGCCGGTGGTCGTGTTCAGCTCGTACAGCGCCCATGTGTTGCGCGCGCTGATCAATGTCGTGCCGTCGGCCTGCTGGTCGATCGAGTTGATGTGAAAGAAGTCGTACGGCCACGCCGTGGTGACGCCCTCCGGCGGGCTGTATGACTCGCTCACCCCGACATGGTCGAGGCTGTGCCACTCGCGCCGCACGAGACCGCTCGCCAGGTCGATTTCCTGGAACACGCTGTCGGTGACCGCGCCGCCGCTCGGCCCCCCGACCGCCGACAGGTTGCAGGCGATCGGGTCGAACACGCTCAGCAGCGCCGTGCCCTGCGCCGTGATGTGGAAGTCGTGCAGGTCGGCCTTGTAGCCGTTGCCCGCGTGCACGCGCCCGATCTGCCGGTAGGAGCTCGAGTAGATCATCTCTTCGCCCTGGCCGAACCCCTGCGGGGGGATGTATCCCTGCCACCAGGTGAGCACCGGCCGGCCGGCGTACTGCTGCACCTGCAGGTTGGTCGCCGCGGTTTCTCCGGGCAGCGGATCGAACCACACCAGTTCGCCTGAGCCGTCGAATATCTCCAGCCCGTTGGGACCCGGGCCCGAGTAGGGAGCGGTGAATACGTACCCGGGCGCTGTCGCCGGGGAGTTCGCCGTCACCGTCAGCACCGGTGGCTGCAGCGACGGCGCGGAGTGAAAGTGCTGCTCCTCGTTGTAGTCCCTGGCGGGTTTGGCCAGCGGCCTGTAGGTCAGCGTGTCCTGGTGGGCGACGACGAACCTGTACACGAACCGCGTCGTCCTCCCGGAGGTGGCCCGCACCTGCCCGCGCACGGTCACGGTCTCGCCGGGAGCGAATGGGCGCGAGGGCACGAAGCTCGCGCCGTCTCCCTGCGTGTAGCCGCGGAGGCGCCCGGGGTGCGAGCCGCTGCCGGACCCGCTCGCGCTCACACCGCTGAGCGCGCTCGCCGGAGCTCCCAGCAGGCTGATCTGCGTGCGCGGCGAGGCGTCGTATGAGCCCGGCAGCGGGCTCACGGCGATGCTCGTCCCGGGCAGCACCGCCGAGCGGTTCAATTGCGAAGGCACACACCGCGGTCCCGCCGGCGCGCGGTAGGCGGCGTCCTCGGCGACGATCCGCTTCGCCGCGAACGCGAGTGTTCCCGAGCAGGCGATGGCAACGAGCACGCCACTGTAAATCAGCGCTCTACGCAAGTGGCTCAGAATATCCGCCGGTTCAGCGTCTCGGCGCATTGATGTCTCGATACGCCGGTCTGAGGGCCGCTCCGCGGCCCTCAGAACACGGGGGTCTCGCGATAGTCCCCGAAAACTTGCTGAAGAGATTCCACGATCTCTCCCTCGCTGGCGTGCGCGCGGGCGCAGTCGAGCAGGGGCGGCATGAGGTTGCGATCGGGGTGGGCCGCATGATCGCGCAGCGCCGCGAGCGTGCGCTCGACCGCGGCGCCGTCACGGCGCGCCCGCGCGGCCTTGAGACGGTCGATCTGCTTGCGTTCCAGGGCGGGGTCCACGCGCAGGGTGGGGATCGGCTCCTCGTCCTCGAGCACATAGCGGTTGACGCCCACCACGACCCGCTCGCCGGCGTCGATCTCGCGCTGGAGCTCGAACGCGGCGTCGGCGATCTCGCGCTGGGGGAAGTTGCGCTTGACCGCCTGGACCATCCCGCCGAGCTGCTCGATCTTGGCGAAGTACTCATAGCAGCGCCGCTCCATCTCGTCGGTCAGCGCCTCGACGTAGTAGGAGCCCCCGAGCGGATCGGCGGTTGCCGCCACGCCTGTCTCGTGGGCGATCACCTGCTGGGTGCGCAGCGCGATCCGGACGGCGTCCTCGGTCGGCAGCGCGAGCGCCTCGTCGTAGGAGTTGGTGTGCAGCGACTGCGTGCCCCCGAGCACGCCGGCGAGCGCCTCGACGGTCGTGCGCACGATGTTGTTGAGCGGCTGCTGGGCGGTGAGCGAGACGCCGGCGGTCTGGGAGTGAAAGCGCATCAGCCACGAGCGCTCGTTGCGCGCGCCGAAGGTCTCGCGCAGCTCGCGCGCCCAGATGCGCCGCGCGGCGCGGTACTTGGCGATCTCCTCGAAGAAGTCGATCTGGGCGTTGAAGAAGAACGACAGCCGCGGCGCGAACTCATCCACGTCCAGGCCCCGCTCGACGGCCTGGCGTACGTAGGTGAGGCCGTCGGCGAGCGTGAAGGCGAGCTCCTGCTGGGCCGTGGCGCCGGCCTCGCGGATGTGGTAGCCGGAGATCGAGATCGGGTGCCAGCGCGGCATGTGGCGGGTGCACCACTCGATCATGTCCCCGCACAGGCGCATCGCGGGGTCGATCGGGAAGCACCACTCCTTTTGGGCGATGTACTCCTTGAGGATGTCCGCCTGGATCGTGCCCGACAGCCGCTGTGCGGGCACGGCGCCGCCCGCTCCGTCGCCGTCCAGCTCGGCCGCGGCCACGTAGTAGGCGAGCATGATCGCCGCCGGGGCGTTGATCGTCATCGACACGCTGACCTCGCCGACGTCGACTCCGGAGAACAGCGTCTGCATGTCGTCGAGCGTGTCCACCGCCACGCCCTCGCGCCCGACCTCGCCCAGCGAGCGCGCGTGATCGGAGTCGTGGCCCATCAGCGAGGGCATGTCGAACGCGGTCGACAGGCCGGTCTGGCCATGGTCGAGCAGGTAATGAAACCGCTCGTTGGTCTCCTCGCTCGTGCCGAAGCCGGCGAACTGGCGCATCGTCCACAGCCGCCCGCGGTACATCGACTCGTACACCCCGCGCGTATACGGGTAGGCGCCGGGCCTGCCGATCGGGTCCAGCGGCCCGCCGATCCCCGCCGGCAGGTCGGCCTCGGTGTACAGCTCGCGCACCGGCTCGCCGGATAGGGTTCGCCCGGCAGCCTTGTCATCCGCCGCCAGGCGTGAGGT
>Ga0210408_10001347_pt1 | contig 26043 bp, 18 predicted proteins | sample IncBWH4MmetaG_FD_155471 | JGI IMG/M metagenome (GOLD analysis project Ga0210408, IMG submission 155471) | Forest soil microbial communities from Barre Woods Harvard Forest LTER site, Petersham, Massachusetts, United States - Inc-BW-H-4-M | ecosystem: Environmental > Terrestrial > Soil >...
TCTTTCCACGGTGGGCGCGGTTATGATCGCAGGGTCTCTCTCCACCACGAAGATAGTCGAGGCCCAGGCCGGTTACCGGGGCGGGTTGCCGCAATGGTACGTGCTAACGCCCTGGGGGTTTGCGGGGTTCATTCTCTTCCTGATCGCGGGCACCGCCGAATCGAACCGCTCTCCGTTCGACCTGCCGGAGGGCGAGTCCGAAATTATCGCCGGCTATTACATCGAATACTCCGGGTTCAAGTTCGCGCTGTTTTTCCTGGGCGAATACATTGGCATGTTCGCCATCAGCGGCTTGGCCATCACACTTTTCCTGGGCGGCTGGCAGGCACCCTTTCCATTCCTCGAATGGATTCCCTCCTACTTCTGGTTTTTCGGCAAGCTGTTGGCGTTGATCGGCCTTTTCATCTGGGTCCGCGGGACCCTGCCGCGCTTGCGCATGGACCAGCTTATGAACTTCGCCTGGAAATTCATGCTGCCCATGGCGCTGCTCGATGTTCTGGCTGCCGGCGTGTGGCATTTTATGCCGTCTGGCCTCGAACGCTGGCTGGTCTGCGCGCTGCTGATCCTCGGCCCCTATGCCTGGCTGGGATGGGCGTTGTTCCATCATGGGAATCTGGGCAGGAGAACGTATCGGTATGCGGAATAGATTTACATGACATCGGCCTTCGCCATCCTCGCGCTCCTGACTGTCGCCGGCGCAATCGCGGCCATGACCCTGCGCAATCTGGTGCATTGTGCTCTGGCGCTAGCGGTCACCTTCGCCGGGCTGGCCGCCATTTACTTGCAGCTTAATGCGCAGTTTGTGGGCTTTGCCCAGATCCTGATTTATATCGGGGCGGTCGCGATTCTGATTGTTTTTGCGATTTTGCTCACGCGCGGCAGCGAGACGCCCCGGCAATCTATATTTTCCTCTTCGTGGACCGTGGGCATTGTCATCGCGGTGGCTGTTTTTGGTGTGTTGGCGCGTATCGTTCTTTCAACCAGCGCCATAACTGAAAAAACTCCTTCGCCGTCGCAACCCACTGTCAACCAAATCGGCGAACAACTGATGACCAAATACATCCTCCCTCTGGAGGTCCTGGGTCTGCTTTTGACCGCTGCGTTGCTCGGGGCCGTGCTCATCGCGATGCAGGAACAGAACGCCGCGAAATGAAAATCCAAATTCCAAACCCCAAACCCCGGGAAAACTTCAAATCTCAAGTTTCAATGGCGCGAGCCGGAGTAGGTTTTGGAATTTGGAGTTTGGAGCTTTTCCGGAGCTTGGTGTTTGGAATTTGGATTTTTTGAACATGACCTCACTAAACTGCTACCTTTTGCTTTCCGCCCTGCTTTTTGCCATCGGCCTGGCCGGGGCGCTGACACGCCGCAGCGCCATCATCGTCCTGATCGGCATCGAACTGATGCTTAACGCGGCGAATCTCAATTTCATTGCCTTCTGGCGTTACGGCTCCAACCCGCAAGCGCTCACGGGCATAATCTTTGTGCTTTTCTCGATTGGGGTGGCGGCTGCGGAAGCTGCGGTGGGTCTGGCGCTGATCATCTCCATCTATCGGCACTATAAAACGGCGAACGTCGATCAGATTGATTCAATGAAAGGATAGCCCTTACCTATGAATCGCGTCATAGGACATCTCTGGCTCATTCCCGCCCTCCCTCTCCTGGCGGCGGGCCTGAGCGCTGTGGCCCGGCAGCGGCAACGTCGGTTCGCGGCTTCATTGGCGCTCCTCTCGATGGCCGGCGCGCTCGTCCTGTCCTGCTTTGCCTTTGCGGAGACACTCCGCTCCTCCGGTCACGGCGAAGTTTCGCGGCAAATCTTCAATTTTCCCTGGTTCCAAATCGGGAGCGACTGGGTGAAGCTCGGCTGGGTCCTGGACCCGCTCACGGCGGCAATGCTTGTCATGGTCTCTTTCGTCGGGCTGCTCATCTTCATCTACAGCGTCGGCTACATGGCTCCTGACGAGAATTTCACCCGTTTCTTTTGTTTCCTTTCGCTCTTTGCGGCCGCGATGCTGGGGCTGGTCATCGCCAACAGCCTGCTGCTGTTCTTCATTTGCTGGGAGCTGGTTGGCCTGACCTCTTATCTCCTGATTGGCTTCTGGTATCATAAACCCAGCGCAACTGCTGCCGCCAGGAAGGCTTTCATTGTAACGCGCATTGGCGACCTGGCGTTTCTTCTCGGCATAGTTTGGCTCTATTCCCAAACCGGCACGTTGCTTTTTTATGACGGGGGAAACGGCTGCCTCGAACAATCTGCCCTGACCAGTCTCGTGGCGCGCGGCGCCGGCGTCGGCATCGCCGCCTCTACCGGCATTGCTCTGTTGATTTTTTGCGGCGCCATCGGCAAATCCGGCCAGGTGCCGTTGCACGTATGGCTGCCGGATGCCATGGAAGGTCCCACGCCGGTCAGCGCGCTGATTCATGCCGCGACCATGGTCGCGGCCGGCGTGTTCCTGGTGGCGCGAGTGTATCCGTTAATGGCCGCACCCGGAGTTACCGCGACGTCATCCGGCGCGCTCCACGCGGTCACCTGGGTTGGGGCGATAACCGCCGTCTTCGCGGCCAGCATTGCGGTGGCGCAGACCGACATCAAACGCATTCTGGCCTATTCAACTGTCTCACAGCTCGGTTTCATGATGCTCGGGCTGGGGGCGGGGGGCGTGGCCGTCGGCATGTTCCATCTTATCACGCACGCCTTCTTCAAGGCGCTCCTGTTCATGGGAGCGGGCTCGGTCATTCACGGCTGTCATGACGAGCAGGATGTCCGTTGCATGGGAGGACTGCGCAAGTTTATGCCGGTGACCTTCGCCACCTATGCCGTCGGAATGTTGGCGTTGAGCGGGTTTCCGCTGTTGTTCTCCGGTTTCTGGAGCAAGGACGACATCTTGCATGCAGCTCATGCCTGGAGCGTATCTTACTGGCCATTTTGCTTGGGCGTCATTGGTGCCTTCCTCACGGCTTTCTACATGACCCGGCAGGTCTGCTTGGTCTTTTTTGGTAACTGCCGCCTGGAGTTGGGCAAAACGACCTCGTCCGAACAGGGGACAGTGGCTCATGCCGGGCTTCCCGCCAAAGAACATCCCCAGACCGAATTGCCATCGATTCCACATGAAAGTCCTCCAGTGATGCTCGTGCCACTGGTGGTCCTGGCGTTCTTCTCCATCTTCTTAGGCTTTATCGGCACGCCCGCATGGCCGTGGTTCCAAGCCTTCCTCAATGGCGAAACCGCCTCGTCGAGCATAGGCATGCTCCTCGAAAGCGATGTGCTGCGGGTGATGTCCATTTCCAGCACTGTCGTCCTGGTGGGCCTGGGCGTGGGTTACTGGCTGTATGGGCGCCGGCCCATAGCGGCCAGTGAAGAACAGGACGTGCTCCAGCGCGCTTGGCCGAATCTGTTCGTCCTGTTGCAGCGGAAGTTTTTTGTGGACGAGGTTTACGAGTGGTCGCTGGTTCGGTTCAACGCCGGGTGCTCAAGGGTATGTGACTTGCTGGACCGCGCGGTTTGGAACGGTGGGGTGCTTTTGCTTGCTTACGCGGTGATTGCGCTCTCCTGGGTAAACCGGATTATTGATGAGCGTGTGATCAATGTTGGCTTTGACGAAAGCTGCCGGGGGCTATCCAAAGGCGGAGGCATTTTCTCCCGCTTCCAGGACGGACAGGTTCAGCGCTATCTCCGTGTGATTGGCGTAACCTTGGTGGTTCTGGTGCTGTTATTCATCTGGGGCTGCCACGCGCCATGAATGCTTTGCCCCTGCTCACCATCTTGACCTTCCTGCCGCTCATCGGCGGGCTGCTCATTGTCGGCTTGGGCCCCGAGCAAAAACAACTCGCGCGCAAAACTGCCTTGGCTTTCAGCTTCGGAGCCCTGGCCGTGGCTCTGGTTTTGTGGGCCTTGTTCCGGCCCAGTCAGGGCGGACTTCAGTTTGAAGAGCAGTATGGCTGGATTCCCAGACTGGCCGTCCGATACCACGTCGGCCTGGATGGACTGGGCTTGCTGATGGTCGGGCTCACGGGAATCGTTGTGCCGATGGCGCTGCTGGCCTCGTGGAAAATCGAGGAGCGTGCGCACCTCTATTTTGCGCTTGTCCTCTTCCTCCAGGCAGGCCTTTTCGGCACTTTCACGGCCTTGAATTTCTTCCATTGGTTTCTTTTCTGGGAGCTAAGCCTCATTCCCGCGTTTTTTCTGATCCGATTGTGGGGCGGGCCTTTGCGCGCCTCGGCCGCAACCCAATTTTTTGTTTATACTATGGTCGGCAGCGTGGCGATGCTGCTGGCGTTTCTGGCAATTTTTTTAGCTACCCATGAGTTTGATTTTATCAAATTGGCGGAGATGGGACGCGACGGCTCGCTCATTTCGGCTCTCTCGGACCAACTGGGGTGGCGCGATTTGACGACCCGTCGCCTGGCGCTGCTGATTTTTGCCGGAGCATTTCTAGGGTTCGCGGTCAAAGTTCCCTTGATTCCTTTCCACACCTGGCTGCCCTTTGCCTATGCCGAAGCCCCCACCGGCACGACCATGCTGCTGACTGGCTTGATGTCGAAAATGGGCGTCTATGGATTCCTGCGCGTCCTGCTGCCGATCTTCCCTTCGGAAATGCGCTGGCTCATGACCCCGCTGCTCTGGCTTGCTGTTATTACCATCATCTTTTCTGCCTGTGCCGCCTTCGCCCAAAAAGATTTGAAACGGATGCTGGCTTATTCCTCGATTAACCACCTCGGTTATTGCCTATTGGGAGTATTCGCGGTGATGAGCTCCAGCACGATGGCAGCTTCACCCCTAACCGAAAAATCCGCGGCGCTGAACGGCGTGTTCCTGCAAATGTTCAATCACGGACTGACCGCCGCCACCTTGTTCTGGTTTGTCGGGTTCCTGGAGGAACGTGGCGGTGGAGTCCGCGGCCTTAACGAGTTTGGCGGCTTGCGCAAAGTGGCCCCCGTCTTCTGCGGCTTGATGGGCATTGCTCTGTTCTCTTCCCTGGGGCTCCCCGGGCTCAATGGATTCATTGGCGAGTTCTTGATTTTTAAAGGGGCGTTCCCTTTGGCAACCTGGGCCACCGCGTTTTCTGTCCTGGGCCTGCTGGTCACGGCCATTTTCATCCTGACGATTTTGCAACGGGTCTTTAACGGCCCGCTCAATGATAAATGGTCGAAGCTGCCCGACCTGACAGTGACCGAGCGGGCAATGGTGTTGCCGGCGCTAGCGCTGATGTTCGCGTTGGGAGTTTATCCGCAGGCTGTGCTCGGCACGATTAACAGCACTGTCGCGCAGATGGTGCAATATCTGAAGTTTTAACTAGCGATGCACATCGTCAAACACGAATATGCGAGCACTCCTGGCAGCCAATCTTGCCGCCACTCAGCACACTGACGATGCTCGCCTGGACGATCTACATTTCCTTCCTCGGAGTGGTGGTGCTGATGTTGCTGCCGCAAGGGGATGCGCGCGCGGCTCGCATCGTGGCCATGCTGACGGCCTGTTTAGGTTTCGTCTTTGCCCTCGGCGGCGCGCTCCAGGCCAAACTCGGTGAAATCCGAACGGTCACTCAAGTTTCCTGGATTCCTTCTCTCGGCATCGAGTACCATCTCGCGGCTGACGGCATCAGTCTCACGCTTGTGCTGCTCACCGGCCTCGCCGCACTCGCCGGCATTCTCTTTTCCTGGAACATCGAGCATCGGGCTAAAGAGTTCTTTGCCTTCTACCTCGCGTTGATTGGCGGCGTTTATGGCGTTTTTCTCAGCTTCGACCTCTTCCTGCTCTTCGTGTTTTACGAAATCGCCATCATCCCAAAATATTTCATTATCGCCATTTGGGGCTCGACCCAGCGCGAATATGGCGCGATGAAGCTGGCGCTCTATTCCTTCGCCGGCAGCGCGATGGTCCTCATCGGCCTCATCGCGGCTTTCGTTGTCGCCGGTGGCAAGACCATGAGCTTGCTCGAACTCTCCCAGTTTCCCTTCCCGCACAGTTTTCAGATGTGGGCCTTTCCGATGGTCTTTGTCGGTTTTGCGATCCTCGCCGGTCTGTGGCCATTCCACACTTGGGCTCCCACCGGTCACGTTGCCGCGCCGACTGCGGCTTCGATGCTGTTGGCTGGCGTGGTAATGAAACTTGGCGCTTATGGGTGCCTGCGCGTGGCCATGTCGTTGTTCCCGCAAGGCATGGACGCCTGGGGCTTCCGGGTTCTTGGCTTTGGCTCCTGGCGCGATGTCTTCAGCGTCCTGGCCGCCATCGGCATCGTCTATGGCGCCACGGTGGCCCTCGTCCAGAAGGACTTCAAATTCGTCATCGGCTATTCAAGCGTGAGCCACATGGGATTCGTGCTGCTGGGACTGATGACGCTGGACCAATTTGGGCTGAGCGGCGCGGTGCTGCAGATGTTTTCGCACGGCATTATCGCCGGGCTGCTGTTCGCGGTTGTCGGGCGGATGGTTTACGACCGGACCCACACGCGCGACTTGGATGCTCTGCAGAAAATGAACCTGAACAAACTCCTGCCTTTTGCCGCCGTGAGCTTTACGCTGGCCGGAGTGGCCTCGATGGGTCTGCCCGGGTTCAGCGGGTTTGTGGCCGAGTTGCAGGTGCTCATCGGCGCCTGGCACGCATTCCCGACGCTCGCCGTCATCGCGGGCTTGGGTATTCTTGTCGGAGTCGCCTACACCTTACGCGCGTTGCAGATGGCCTTTTTTCCTGAAACGCCCGCGCCTCCACCGCCGGAACACACCCCGAAACTGGAACCGATCTCGCTTCCCGAACGTCTCGGCACGGTCCTTTTGTTAGGGACCGCGCTGCTCATCGGGCTTTTCCCAGGATTATTGCTGGACTTAATTGTGCCCAGTTTCAAATCCTCTCTATTCGAAGGACTCAGGAAAGTGTCGGGTTTATGAGCTACCTCGAACTGCTAAAGCTCGCCGCCCCGGAGACCATTCTGGTCGTCACGGCCTTGGTAGTTCTAGCCGCCGACCTTCTGACGCTGCGCGATTTGGAGCTTCGGATGCGATTCCTGATCGGAGCGATGATTTCTTGCGTCGGCTGCGCCGCCGCCATCGCCTGGATGCTGGCCCTGCCGCAGCACGCCGACTTCGCCGAAGGCATGCTGGTCATCAACCCACTCACACAGCTCATCAAAGTCGCCCTGTTGGTCCTGACCATCTTCACGCTCCTGATTTCCATCGAAACAGATTTCACACCGCACGCCGGCGAGTACCTGGCGCTGATTCTTTTGGCGGCCATCGGCATGCTGTTCCTGGTCAGCTCGGAGGACATCCTGATGCTCTTCATTTCACTCGAATTGACCAGCCTTTCCCTTTACATCCTGACGGCCTTCAACAAACGAAACGCTCAGTCGGCGGAAGCCGCCCTCAAGTACTTCCTCTTCGGCGGCATGTCAGCGGCCTTCACCCTCTTTGGACTAAGCCTGCTATACGGCTTATCCGGCTCGACCAACCTGACCCAAATCGCTGCCGCGGTTCAAGGCCCGAAGCTCGACCCCATGCTCCTCTTGGCAATTGTCCTGACGGTCATCGGCTTTGGCTTCAAAGTCGCCGCCGCCCCCTTCCATCTTTGGGCGCCGGACGCCTATCAAGGAGCGCCTGCGCCCAGCGCCGCTTTCATCGCCTCAGGTTCGAAGGTTGCCAGTTTCTTCATCTTTGCCAAAGTGGTGATGCTCGGTTTCAAAGGGGCCGAAGGCAGCGGGGCCTGGCATGCCTGCGTCCCTGGTTGGGTCCCGGTGGTGGCGCTCGTCGCAGCGGCTTCGATGGTCCTCGGCAATTTGGCGGCGATTGTCCAAACCAGCGTCCGGCGCCTATTGGCGTATTCAGCCATCGCGCATGCCGGCTACATGCTCCTGGCCGTAATGTCACACAACGGTCAAGGGCTGTCCTCCCTGGTTTATTATTCCGTCACCTATGGCCTGACCACGCTTGGCGCTTTTGGCGTCGTCAGCATTGTCCAGCAGCGCACGGGAGGCGACCGCCTGTCGGATTTCGCCGGGCTTAGCCGGCAAGCGCCGGTCCTTTCGTTTTGCATGATGATTTTCATGCTGTCACTGGCCGGCATCCCGCCCCTGGCGGGATTCTTTGGCAAATTTTACGTCTTTGCTTCCGCTATCAGCTCGGGAGGTCTTGGCCTGCTCTGGCTCGTGATATTGGCCCTGGCGATGAGCGCAGTCTCGCTCTACTACTACCTCCAGGTGCTCAAACAAATCTATGTCGCTCAACCCCCGGCAAATCTCCCTGTCGTTGAAGCGCCGCTCCTGAGCCAGGTGATGCTGGCGCTGTTGGCCCTGGGGGTCGTGGTATTGGGCTGCGCGCCAGCCTTGCTGCTCGGAAAACTGGACACGGCTATCAGGCTTGCGGGCCTGTAAAAACTTGCGCATGGTCCGCCTGGTCTTATTCGACATTGACGGCACGCTGGTCCATACCGGCGGCGCGGGCGTCAAAGCGTTTGCCAAAGTTTTTGCCACCGAGTTCGGCGCCACGCATGGATTCGAGCGTTTGCGCTTTGCCGGGCGAACGGATGTCAGCCTGGTGCGTGAGTTCTTTGGGTTTCATCAAATCGCCGCGACACCGGAAAATTTTCGTAGGTTTTTCGAACGCTATGTCTTCTGGCTCGACCACATCCTGGGCCAGAGCAAGACCGAAATGTGCCCCGGCGTCCGCGAGTTTATCGACCGGTTGAGTGAACTGCCCCAACCGCCTTTACTCGGTTTGCTGACCGGCAATATCCGGCTGGGGGCCGAAATCAAGTTGCGCCATTTCAAGCTTTGGGACCATTTCCATACCGGCGCGTTCGCTGATGACCACGAAGAGCGGGATCAGATCGCCGTCATTGCGCGGCAACGCGGCGCCCGGGTGCTGAATCACGCGCTGCGCGATCAGGAAGTGCTGGTCATCGGCGATACACCGTTGGACATCCGCTGCGGGAGGGCGATTGGGGCCAAGGTTCTCGCAGTCGCTACCGGGGGCGCCAGCCTGGCCGAACTGGAACAGCACCGGCCCGATTGGCTTGTCCCTCAGCTAACTGCCATGAACCTCGCTGAAGTAATCGGTAACGCCTGAGCAGCCACAAAAGCACGCAAAGAAAGTTATTTCCCCTCTTTGTGCTCTTTGCGTTCTTTTGTGGCCAAATTAATGTTTGTGTTTTCCCCCGGTGCAATGGCAACCGCACGAGCGTGACCCACTTTCGCACGCCGGCGCTTCGCTGGCCCCGCCGCCCGACGAGGCGAACACTGAAAATTTCTTGGCCAGCCGCGCCGATCCGCAATGGGGGCACCTGGCGCCCTTCCAAGTGCTGGAACGCACCAGTACTTCGCTGTCTTTCTCGCACTTCTCACATTGAAACTCGTAAATCGGCATAGGTGGAAAAATAGCCGCCGGCTCTCGGATCTCAAGTCGATATTTTTCTAAATGCGCTTGCCAAGGCCCGGAGCCGTAGCCATATTGCGCGGCAAACTTGAATTTTATGGCTGACGTTGCAAACAAATACCCTGAAAATATTGCCGGAAAGTACTACGTAGATAACCAGTGCATCGATTGCGACCTGTGCCGCGAAACGGCCCCCGACAATTTCAAGCGCAATGAGGACGGCGGTTACTCTTTCGTTTACAAACAGCCGGAGTCTCCTGAAGAAGAAGCCCGATGCAAAGAGGCCAAAGAAGGCTGTCCCGTCGAGGCCATCGGTGACAACGGCGCCTGAGCAGCCCTTACTCTATTCCGGCCCGCAAGACAAAAACTGCGGGCCTTTTCTTTTGGCGGAATGTTCAAATCTGGTCAATGATTACTGGACTTTAATGCGGTAGAATCGGCTCGGGCCGTTGGTCAAGGGATCCAAATTGGTCAGGATTCTGCCGGTTCCCACGGATGGGGGGAGCGGCGTCCAATTGGTGGCCGTAAGCGCGCTTTTGTATTGGACTGTGTAGGTCAAGCCGGAAACGGTGAGGAAAGAGAAACCGAACCGATTTGAGACGACTGGGGTGGTCGTTATCGTCGGAGCCACAAGAACTGAGGGCGCCACCTCGTACGCGCCAATGCAGGCGAGGCCGTTTTGGCCACGGGGCACGCCACGTTGGTCGGTGGCAGGACTGGAAGCCAGCGGAACCTGGTTAATGGCCGGACTGCCGGGTTGCAGCGCCATTGTGGCGGTCAGGCCACCATTCAGAGCCAGCGCTCCGAGTTTCGGGTCCGTGTTCACCATGCTCTTGACGCCGAAGGCCAAGCTGCCGTCGGAACTTAGATTGTAGCCCGCGTCCGTGATAGAGCCATAACCATTCCCACCCGAAAGGTTAGTGGCCAGGATGGAGTTCATCAGCCTGAAGGTGCCTGAAACACCCGCGACATCGCCGCCGCCGGAGATTCCGGGATTGCCGGGTGAACCGGAGAAGGTTCCGCTTCCGGCGGCACCGTTTGTGCCACCGGTTGCCCCGCCGGAGGAAAAAGTGCAGTTGACCACACTAATGGTGCCGCTGTTGAGCAAACTACCTCCGAAACCGTTGCCGCCATTTCCCCCGTTTCCGCCATTGTTGCTGCCATTGCCGCCATTTCCGCCCCCTCCACCTGTGGCAGTGTTGTTATTGAACGTACAGTTCGTCAGAGCGCCCCCCGCAGTGCTGACAGCGCCCCCAGCGCCATCGGCGCCACTGGGACCATTGTTGCCACTGCCACTGGAGCCGGTGCCAGCCGCACTGCTGTTTCCTCCCTGGGCGGAATTGCCGAAAAACGTGCAGTTGGTTATCGTGATGGGCTGGGCGCTGTAGATAGCGCCGCCGGTCCCCACAGCCCCCGCCCCGCCACTCCCGGCGACCCCGGAAAAAAGACCTGTGCCGCCGGTGCCGGCCGCGGCCCCGCCGCCCCCGGTAGCGCTGTTGCCGGCGAAAGTGCATTGGCTGGCAATCAACGCGCCCTGGTTATAAACAGCACCGCCGTAGCCCGCCGCCCCCGCGCCGCCATTCCCTCCTCTCCCACCGTTATTGGCACCATTGCCGCCATTGCCGCCCGCGCCACCATTGCCGCCGCTGGCGCTGTTGGTGGACACCGCGCAGGCAAGCAGTGTGAGGTTGCCCAGATTATAGATTGCGCCGCCGAAACCGGCGGTGCCTGGTGTGCCGCTAGTGCCGTTTCCACCACTGCCACCCGGGTTGTTCGAACCATTGACACCAGCAATGCCGTTTGTTCCGGGCGCACTGTTGCCGGCGAACGTGCAATTGCTGGCGACCACGTTCGCGCCGACATTGACATAAAGCGCCCCACCGGTATTGGTTTGACCGCCGGTCAGCGTCAAACCCAGCAGCGCCAGGTTGCCACTCACATTAAACAAGCGGACGGCGTTGCCGCCGCTGATGCTGACATTGTGACCGGCGGCATCAATCGTGGTTGTGCCGGCCCCAATGGCAATTGTGCCGCTGAGCGTGATGCTGCAATCGTTGGAGAAGGTGACGGTTCCACCGCCATTCAAAGCGTTCCGCAAGTCCTGTTCGGTGCAGTTCGAGACGGTCCCGCCCGCGTGGGAGGCCTGCGTCTCGAGCAGTAGCAAAGCAAAAAAGTATGTAGCAGCGCGTCTCATCATCCGTCATCCACCGACCATCGCCCATCGTTCCAGCCCGCCTATTGCCGCTTCATTGCGTTTTCCGCCTGTTTGTTTCGCCGTGCTTCGTCGGCGCGAATTTCCTGTTCCGCGCGGCGAACGCCCCCAAGATTATTGCGTTCGGCCGTGGCGACAGCCGCAGCCGCCTCAGGCGTCGGCAACACGGTGGGGCGCATCAGCACGATAAGCTCGACTCGCTGGTTGGAATCCGACTGGCTCCGAAAGAGATAACCCAAGAGCGGGACGTCCTTAAGGAACGGCACACCCTGCTTGCTATTGCTTTTGGTGCTGCTGATGAAGCCGCCGAGCATGACGGTATCGCGGTCTTTGACGGCCACTTTGGCGTTGGCAGTGCGCTTGGTGGTGGTCGGTACCGGGTTGCCATCGATCTGAACCGGCGTGCCAAGCTGCTCGATGTCCTGCTCGATATCCATCACCACCAACCCATCCGGGTTGATCAGCGGCAGCACCGAGAGCGAGATGCCGACGGATTTTTCCTGATAAACCGAGCTCGAACCCACCGAGCCGAAATTGCCGAAGGTCGTGCCCGTGATGTAAGGCACGGTCTGGCCGATGAAGATGTTGGCGGGCACGGCGTGGGACGTTTGAATGCGCGGACGGGAAAGCACATTCACGCGGCTGTCGTTGGCGACAGCAGTCAAGGTTACGTCCAGATCACTCCCAAAGCTCGCCAGATAACTGAACCCGCTGGGCAAACTTCCTGCGCCGTTCGTCAGGGCGCCAAAGGTGCTCCGGCTGAGGCCACCCCCATTATTGATGCCGCCAATCCCCTGAAAATAAGACGTGGGACTCGACGGCTGGAATTGCTTTTGCAGGTAGCTGATTCCGTAGTTTTTGGAGTCGTCCAGCGACACTTCCATAATGATCGCTTCAATCAGCACCTGGGCCAGGACCACATCCAGTTTGGCAATGATGTCTTTGATCATCGCCATGTCCTGCCGGCTCGCGAAGACCAGCAGGGAATTGGTCCGTTCGTCGGCAATGATCTTGGTCGGACCCAGAATCTGAAAGTCACCACCACCCGCGGCCGAGCCCACCCGCCGCATCAGGTTTTGGAGCCGGTCGGTAAAGCTCGAGCCGACCCCGCCGGGTTGCGCGGTGCCGCCCGGCTGGGTCGTGCCAAAGGGCGTCGTGCCGGTGCTTCCCGGATAGCCCGGCCGATTAAAGCTGCTGCCGCCCCCATAAGGGCTGGTGCCTCCGATGCCGCCGCCGAAGCCGCCGAGGCCGCCACCGCCGATGCCACCACCCCCGATGCCACCGCCGCCGATGCCGCTGCGAGTTCCCCCGAGGCCGCCGCCCGAACGGCTGCCGCTCCCCACGGTCCCGCCGCCGCCACCACTACCGCTCAGGGTGTTCAAGGCGCTGGAAATATCGCCGACCAGAGCATACTTGATCGGAATGACCTCCGAAATGAATTCCGAAGGAATAGCGACATCGATTTGCTTGATCATTTCGAGCATGCGCTTGACGTTCTCCGTGAAGTCGCGCAGGACCAAAATCCCGCTGCTGTCAATTGCCATGATCGCATTGGGCATTTTGGCAAACGGCTGGAGAATCTGGACCATTTCGCTCGGTTTGGCATACGTTACCTGGACCACGTGCGTCACGAATTGGCCCAGTTCCGGAAGCTCTGCCGAGGTACGGCCGTCCCACAGCGCGCCTTCCTGGCCAACCTGCGCTTGCGCAACCGCCTTTACAAATTTCTCACCAACGTTCACCAGGGCGATTCCGTTCATCCCGAGCACCGCGTCAAACGCCTGTATTGCTTCCTTTTTGGTCAGAGGCGTTTGCGTCACGAGGGTGATGGTTGGGGCCGGCAACGAGGTCGGGCGGAGTATCGTTCTCCCCACAAGCTCGGAATAGATCCGCAGCACCTGGTCGAGGTCCGTCGCGCGAAAGTTAATCGTGCCGGCGGGGAGCATTTCTTCGGGGGGCGCGTTGGTAGCCGGTGCCGGAGGGTTGGCGGCGACCGGATTGGCCGGAGGAGTAGTTGGTACGGGCGGAACTACCGCGGGTGTTGTGCTTGAAGGCAGAACGCCGGGCGCAGCGACGGTGGCAGCCGCAGGGGCAGGGAGCGTCGGGGGGGTGACCCCGGGAATAATGACCGTCTCAGGCCTGATCACCAGGTTGCTGCCGGCATTAGTTACTCCCGGGATGGTCGGCGGCGTCACGCCGGGAATAATCGTGTTGTCGGTCCTGACTGCGGCGGGCGCCGGATTAGTCGTCACCGCGGCGAGCGTGAGCGACTGGGAAACGGTGGGGGGCGGCACAATAGTAGCGGCAGGGCCGGCATTTTGACCCGGTGCGGCATTGGTCGTGGCGGCGAGGGCCTGGAGCAAGGATTGGCGAAGCTTTCTCTGCCGGGCGGCATCTGCCGGCGCCATGGTCGGGGCCGGCGCGGGAGCGGGGTTGGCATCCGGCACGGTGTCCCATCTTTGGTTGGCAGCGTCGGCCGGTTCGCTCGGGGCGACGGGCGGGGCGGAGGTCTGGGCCCACAGTCCGAGGCTGGTCAGAAACAAACTGAACAGAATTTTTTTCACGGTGTTTTTGCGGTTGAAGGTTCTTTTCCAGGAATGTACGGAAGCGGTTGAATTACCCCTGGCTTCTTTTGCGGAGGCGATTGAGTGGTGGTCGTTGGCCCCGGCTTCGAGGTCACCACCGGACCGGTGGGTTTGGCCGAGGCAGCGGGTGCGGCTGTTTTGGCGGGCGCGTTCTTCTGGTAACTGGCCATCAGCGTGATGCTGCCGGCCAGTTCGTGATGCGCCGGCTCGGGCCCCAGGTTGAGCGCGCGCACGCGAATGAGCGAATTGCTGGCCCCGAGATTATAAAGGAAATCGACCAATTGCTGTTCCCCGGATTGGATGCTGATGGTTTGGCTTTGTTCCAGGAACGTCTGGTTATTGGTATGGGTGGTGATGCGTGAAGTTTGCGTAATATGTACGTTGCTGGCGGCCGCCTGGGACTGAACCGTGACCGAGAAATTGTGGGCTTGATCCTCGGCTGGAACGGCCGAACCGCCACCCGCCTGAAGCTCCGCGACCAGCCTTTGATACTTCGGCATATCAGCGATCTCGGCGTTGTAAAGTTTAAGCTTTCGCTGCGCCTGCCACATCCGGTCCTGGACCGTGCCCCATTCCGAGAAGTAAGGACGAACAAACACCACGTTGAACACCACAAAAAACAGGGCCGCGCCCGCCACCACGACGCGTTTCTCAAACGGGCGCAAGTTATCGAGGTAGCTCTTCATTCGGCCTCCGAGCGTTTGAGGACCAAGCCAAGGCTCCAGGTTAAAGTATTTCCCCGCAAATTCTGTATCATGCTCTCGCCGCCACTCGGATCGAACAGCAGTTCGCCATCTTTGGTGAACTTGCGCAACGCCGCCTCGAAATCGATGAGTTGCCGGGCCTGGTCCTGGCCGGCGCTGCCGCTCAAGCTCAACCGCCGGCCATCCATGAAATTCAGCCGGTCCAGCGTCGCGCCTCCCGGCAACAGACTCGCGGTGGCGTTCCAACAGTCCAGGCTGGCGTATTTCAAATCTTGTCGCTCCTTCAGCAATTTGTACGTGTCCTTAAGCCGAATGGCATTGGTATAGGTGGGCCCCAGGCCGGCCACTTCCTGCTCCACACCATTCGTGCGATAGTTCGCGAATGTCAGCGCAACTATGTAAATCGCAACCCCTGCCAGGTAGAGGCCTCCCACCGCCAGCAACGCCCGCATCCAGAGCCGATCAATAAATTGCTGGTGATAGCGAGTCGTAAACTCGGCCGGCAACAGGTTCGCCCGCGGATCCGCGTAAGCCGCCCGGCGAGCGGTCGAGGCGGCCAACTCGGCGGGCGCCAGCGGTGTCAACACTTCCACCGGTTGCTCGAGGGCCTCGCGCAGTGCCGGCTCCCATTCCGCCGCGGCCACGTCGGCCACCAGGTGCCATTCCGGTGGCGCGGTTAACCAACCTTCCAGCTCGCCCGCCCAGGCCATTTGCAGCAATTGCTCCCGAACCACAGCCGGGCGGTCGGCCGGCGGCATGGTCAAAAAGTCGAGGTTCTGCAGCATCCCGCCGTACCACCAGGCCACCAGCGCCGAGTTCTTCCCCCCGGCCGCTCCGGGATAAACCCAGGCGCCGTCTTCAGTAATTGGCGTGGCCTGCAACTGGTCGAGCACCGGCAGCTCGAGCCGATCGGCCAGGTAACCTTGCCCCTCAAGCTGGCCGAGAAACTCCTCGACAATGCTCCGGGCCACCATCAGAACGATCACCGTCTGCAGGTTGCCTGTGGCATGCGGCAGCACTTGGAAGCTCCAGGCGATTTGCGCCACCGGCATCGGCGAGAGCTTTTCCAATTGCAACTCCACCATCGAAAGCGTTTCGGCAAAATCGCTGCGCGGGACCTGCGTCACGCGCAAAAACAGGTGCTCCGACGGCAGCCACGCGATGTTGAGCTTGTGCTGGAACAGCGAGCGCCAATCCTTGGCCACCACTCCCGGCAAAGCTTCGCCCGCCAAACTGGTTTGCTGGCGTCCCAGTACGAAACCCGCCCCCCGCGCATCGAATTGCCATACCCGACGCGCCTCGGTCCCTGCCTCGAGGACGTTGCAGGAGTGGAACGTCACTTTGCCCGCCTTGCGCATCGCGGGTAGGACCAGCGCCTTAGAAGGCACAACACCCGGAGCGGGTTTCTGCTCCCCTTCTGATTTGAGCACGCGCCACAAGAGCACCACGCCGACGCACAAAGCCACGCCCGCTATCGCTGGATAAAACCCCCGGTTCTGCGGCAGATGGCGGACCCGCTCGAAGATGCCGCCAGTCGCATTAGTGCCGCCAGCGTGCGCGACCGGGAGCGCATTGGTTTTCACCCCGAGATGCTGAGGTGCCGCTAACACATTAGTCTTCCCGGGCGGCAGGCGCTTGACGCCGGCATTGGTAACAGCGCCGGCAGACCGCGCCATCGCGGGCATCGAATTGGTTCTGGCGCCGACCGGCGGCCGCTGGAACCCCGGTGGTTGAGTGTTGGTCCGCGCGGCCAGCCTCTGCGCCAGGGCAGGCGGCAGCGTCCTGGGACCCGGTGCCGGCGGGGCGGGGATCGTGTCGGCAGCGCGGATGGGAAGCATGCTCAGGAGCAGCAGCACGGCGCCCATGATTGCGAACGCCGTTCGGATCGGGAAAGGCATCTTCCTCTTCCTCTTTCTCGTCCTCTTCCTCGCCCGCCCCCACAACGCTGCAGAGAGGGAAGAGGAAGCGAAAGAGAAAGATGAGGCCAAGCTCCACCGCTCCATCTCTCCATGACTCCAATTCTCCATCACCCCGCCCCCCCTAATGAGTCCAGATGCTCCTCGATCTGGGTCACGCGCAGGACTTCTTCGATTGTCGTCTGGCCGTTTCTGACTTTGTTCCAGCCGTCAATGCGCAGCGTGCGCATGCCATTCTCGATGGCTTTTTGAGCAATAGTGGAGGCTGCCGCGCGGCCCAAAATGAGTGGACGCAACGTTTCATTAAGAATCAGCAGTTCGTAAATGCCCATGCGCCCCTGGTAGCCCAGTTGCCGGCACTGTTCGCAGCCGACCCCGTGCCAGAATTTCGCCGTTTCAATTTCCGCCTCCGGAAAACCAATGCGCTTGAGGTAATCGGGCTGGACCTTCTGCTCCGTTTTGCAATGAGCGCAGATGGTGCGGACCAGCCGTTGGGCCATGATCGCCTCGACGGATGACGCGACCAGGAACGGCTCGATGCCCATGTCGATCAGGCGCGTGAAAGCGCTGGGCGCGTCGTTGGTGTGCAGCGTGCTGAACACCAGGTGACCCGTCAACGCCGCGCGAATCGCGATTTCCGCCGTCTCCAAATCGCGAATTTCCCCGACCATGATCACGTTCGGGTCCTGCCGCAGGATATGCCGCAAGCCCATCGCGAACGTCAGCCCGATCTCCGGGCGCACCGCGATTTGATTGATCCCCTTCAGTTCATATTCAACCGGTTCCTCAATCGTAATGATCCGCTTGTGCACCGAATTGATCGTGCTCAGGAACGCGTAGAGCGAAGTCGATTTGCCCGAGCCGGTCGGCCCGGTCACCAGGAAGATCCCGTGCGGCTTGATGATGATCTCGCGGATCGCCGTCTCTTCCAGCGGCGAGAAGCCAAGCTTGTCGAGGCTCAAAAAGATTTTGCCGCGCGTCAGCAACCGCAACGAGACACTCTCGCCATACACCGTCGGGACCGTCGAGACGCGGATATCGATTTCCTCGCCTTTGATCCGCACATTGATGCGCCCGTCCTGTGGCAGGCGTTTCTCGGAAATGTTCATCCCCGACATCACCTTGATGCGCGAGATCAACGCCGCCTGGAAACGCTTGAGCTGCGGCGGCATCGGCGTCTGGTGCAGGATGCCGTCGATGCGGTAGCGAATGCGCAGCTCGTCCTCGGCCGGCTCGAAATGGATGTCCGTCGAGCGGTCCTTGTAGGCTTCCCAGATAACCTGGTTGACAAATTTGATGACGCTGGCTTCCTGGTCGCTCTCGGTGATTTCCTTGTCGAGCGGCAGCTCCAGGTCCATCGGCCCCTCCTCCTGGTCCAGCTCGCCCAACGTTTCTGCCCCCACCCCGTAAAAATTTTTCAACGCCTTTTCAATCTCGCCTTTCGGGGCCAGCGCAAATTTCACCGGGCCGCGCGCGTCGAACCGCACCGCGTTGAGCATCGCCGTGTCGAACGGATTGCTCACCACGACCTGAACGGTCCCCTCCTCCACCTGCGTAGGAATGACGGAATATTGGAAAGCGACCTTGGTCGAGACGCGGGTGCGCGCTTCGTTTGGGACTTTGAGCTTGGGCAAATCCAGGTAAGGCCAGTTCAGCGCCTGGGCCAGTTTCTGCAGAAAAACATCTTCAGCCAGGCCGCACTCGCGGCACACAAAGCCCAGCAACGGCTCTTGCGAGCCGTTTTGCGCTGCCACCTTCCAGGCCTTGGTCCACTCCTCGAACTGTTCGGGAGTTCCCAGGCCCATCTGGGACAGAAATTGTCTGAGCGAGATAAAAGCCATCGCTTATCGACTAAAACTTAGTCTCTTGATACACGCCAAATTATGAAAAGTTGCGAATTGGGTCAAAAGAATTAACCCCGCCCGGTCAAGCGAAGTGCCTTCACTCCACCAACGTACATTCAAAATTATCGCGTTACAACCTGAGTCCATCTTCTGGACACTTTTTAAAGCAGCCTCAGGGCCAAATTCCTCAACACGCAAAAAAAACCTCCACAACCTTCACCACCCACACTAACCTTGCCCCGCCTTGAACCTGTGCAGACTAAATGTTCACTCGAACTTACAAACTGTCCCAACCCGAGACGCAACCCGGACTTTGGACCTTGGACTGTGGACTGTGAACTAACTGCCGAACCATGACCAAATTCGCCACCATCACCGTTATCGGACGCGACAAAACCGGCGTCGTCGCCCGCATCACCAGTTTTCTTTTCGAGCAAAAAGCCAATATCGAAGGCCTCGAAGAGCAAGTCACCCGCGGCCAATTCAGCATGACCGTGCAAACCTCGTGGAAAGACAGTCAATTGAACCGCACCGCGGTGAGTGCCGGCCTGGCAGACCTGGCTCGGCAACTCGCCATGGAGATCAAAATCCGGTTCACCGAACCGGGCCGACGGCAGCGCATGGCCGTCATGGTGACCAAAGAACCTCACTGCTTCGAGAAACTGATCGAGGCCGCCAAATCGGGGGAACTAAAAAATGCCGAACCGGCACTTGTGCTCTCCAATCGCCGCGATCTCGAGCCCCTGGCCCGCAAGGCCGGCTGGCCCTTCGTCCTGGTACCGTGGAAGGAGCGGCTGCTCGCGGAACAAAAGGCCCTGCGCTTGTTGGAACAACACGAGATCGATTTTGTCGTGCTGGCGCGCTTCATGAAAATCCTCTCGCCGAACTTCGTCTGGCGTTATAAAAACAAGATCATCAACATCCATCCGTCACTGCTGCCCAGCTTCCCTGGTCCGCAGGCTTACCGCCAGGCCTACGAACAAGGCGTCAAAATCATTGGTGTCTCCGCTCACTTTGTCACCATGCACCTGGACGAGGGTCCCATCATCGCCCAGGATTGCTTCGCCGTCCGTCCTCACATGAATCTGAAACAAATTCTCGCCGCCGGTCAAAAGCTGGAAGCCAAAACCCTTCTCAAGGCCGTCAAACTCTACCTCGACAAACGCCTCGATGTCTTTTGGGGCATCGTCAAAGAAGTCTGAACCTCTTACCATTCGTGTCCATTCGTGTCCATTCGTGGTTCCGTGTCCATTCCTGGTCACTTCTCGCGCTCACCTTCCTTCTCGCCTGCCCCTCCCGCCTGAGCGCCGCCGCCGCCACCTCCAAACAACAATCCCTCGACGAATGGCGCAGCCTCACCTCCTCCAGCGCTCCTCCTCCGCGCGCCTTCGTCAAAGGCGACAATATCCGTTTCTTCTTCCCTCACGACGACAGTGTCGAGGCCTTTCATGCCCATTGGAGCCGCGGGCGCGTTCCCACCGACGGTTACCGCGTCAGCTCTGCCCTGCTGCACTGGGAGCAAAAACTGCCCCGCATGCCCGCCGGCGACCGCGGCTGGCGCGAGGCGGAGGTCATTGCTGGAGACGAGTGGCACCGATTGGCCACCAACTTTATCAGCGAACTCACCCCGGCCTCCGCCGGCCATGGTGTGTATTACGAAGCTTTCCTCGCCGACCGCCTCCTCTATCGCGACGCCCAAGGCCTCCCCCGTGTCGGCGGTCCCGGCGACCCGCCCAAAGACGTTACCATCGACCACCGCTTTTCCGTCGATGAAACGCTCGAAATTCTGCCGCGCCTGGTCGAAAAACATGTCGCCGGAAGTCACCCGGCCGAATCCCTCTTCCTGTTAATGGCTCCGAATCCGGGCCGTTACACCCAGCCGCTCCTGCTGGACAACAAACTGCGCCATTGCGTTTTGCTCTCCCCGGCTGCTCTCCATGACACCACCGAACGCGGCGTCGGCCTGACCATCACCGCCCAGGGCTTGAGCGCCGTGTTGCTGGAAGGCCACGGCCTGGCTCTTATCAAAAACCCCGTCTCCAGCGCTGCCCGCCTCGGCGACCTCGTCGTCGCAACCCTCGTCCGCTTCCTGCGCCTGCCCCTCCCTAAAACCGGCAGCGACGTTCCCCCCGTCGCCCATCGCCCCGGCATGGACCTTGCCGCGTGGGAAGGCTGGCTCGACCGCTACACCGGCACCCGCCGCGAGGACGGCTCGATGCGCCCCCTCATCGACGGCGACCAATTCTTCCCGCGACTGGAACAGGTGGTCTCCCAGGCCACCAACCATATCCGCTTCAACGTTTACATCTTCGACCGCGACGACGTTGCCGCCCACATTGCCGACCAACTCAAAGAACGTTCCAAACAGGTCGAAGTGAAGGTCGTGCTCGACCGCATGGGCAGCGTCGGCGCCGGCGTCGTGCCCCCCAGCACACCCCTGCCCAACGACTTCATGCCGCCTTCCTCGATCGCCTCTTACCTGCGCCAGGATTCCCATGTCCAGGTGCGCTCCTTTCTCAACCCGTGGTTTTCCGCCGACCACTCCAAGGTCTTCCTCGTGGACGGCGCCTATGCCTGGCTGGGCGGCATGAATCTCGGGCGCGAATACCGCTACGAATGGCACGATATGATGCTCGAACTCACCGGCCCGGTCGTCGTCTCCTTCGAAGACGAGTTCAGGCGCAACTGGGCCCACGCCAGCTTGCTCGGTGACGCCGCCTATCTCGCGGCGCTCTTTCACGGACCCCTCCAACCCCAGCCGCAGCCCGGCCCCTGGATGCAGCTTCGCCGCCTCCCCACCAAAACCGCCTGGAAGCCTTTTGCCTCCGCTGTCCTCGGTTCGCTCCGCCATGCACAAAGCTATATTTACGTCGAGAACCCGTACCTCTTCGACAAACGCGTGATCCTGACCCTCGTCAAAGCGCGCCAACGCGGTGTGGACGTCCGGGTCATCCTGCCGCGTGTCAACGATTTCAAAGCCGGCGGGCGCGGCAACATCGTCATTGCCAACTACCTGATGCAACACGGCGTGCGCGTCTATTTCTACCCCACCATGACCCATGTCAAAGCCCTGCTGGTGGACGATTGGGCCTGCGTCGGCTCCGGCAACCTCAACCACCTCAGCCTGCGCGTGAACCAGGAACAGAACATCGCCACCTCCGACCCCGCCTTCGCCGCCACCTTGAAACGCGACCTCTTCAAACAGGACTTCGCCCGCTCCTACGAACTCACGGCTCCTATCTCCGTCGATTGGGTCGATTACCTGACCGATGTGATGTTGGAAGGATTTTGAGCCTTCCGTTGTTTTTATTCTTGATGGGTAGCCTGGCTCAAGCCCGGTTAAAAACGCGGCAGAGCGAAAGGCAGCGGAGGAAGGGGCTGTCTCTTACGCCAGGCGCGAAGCTAATGAAGGATTTTTTCTACGGATGATATCAGCCGCCGTAAGAATGTCTGGCAGCGAGAAAGGCTTCCAGAGCATGAGACCGCGCACTCGCCGGACGAACTGATCGGTTTTGGGGTCAGCCTGGTGGCCGGTCATGAAAATAAACCGCTTGCACAACTCGGGCTTGGCGTCTTGCACGGCCTGGTAGAACTGAGCTCCCGCCATGGTGGGCATCACCATGTCGCAAAGAACGAAATCAAAATCAGCCGCCAGGATCTGGCGCAAGCCCTCGGCCCCATCGATAACTCGGGTGACTGAGAAGGAATGAGCCTCGAGGTACAACCGCAGCGCATCCCCAAAATCAAGGTCATCCTCGACTACGAGGATGGATTCGACCGGAGCCGGTGGCGGCTCGACCGTTGCCATGGGCATCTCGCCGTCCGGCTCTGGCGCCGGCTCAAGTTGCACATTGATGGCCTCGCTGACGGCGTTTAGCATTTCTTCCATCGTGCCTTTGCGCAGGTACTGATAAGCTCCCTGGTTCAGAAGATTCTGGACGCCAGGTTCGTCCAACTCCATGCCGGTATAGACCAGGATCGGGGCCTGCGGGTAGCCGAGGCTCAAAAGCTTCATCAAGGTCAAAGCGCTCCGGCCGCCCAGGTTCAGGTCCAGAATGACCAGGTCGGGCTCGGTTTCGCCCGCCTTCCTCAGGGCTTCGGCATCATCTTCAGCGGTCACAACATCATACCCGCATTCCGTCAGGTAGAGCGCTACCATGTAGCGCCAGTCGCCTTCGTCATCCACGAAAAGGATCTTCTTGCTCGCCGGCTGGTCCGCCGGTTCCTCGGGTTCCTCGGGTTCGGATGGTTCCGCCGGCATGGTCGCGTCCAGGTTTCGCTTTATCGCCGCCAGCAGCTCATCGTTGTCCACCGGCTTCAGGAAATGGTCTGCTACGCCCGTGGCCAGGTACTGGTCTCTATGCTTCTCCAAATCTTCGCCGCTAACCAGGATCACCGGAACGCCTTTCGCTTCGTCGATGCGCCGCAGCCACTCAAGGATGTTCAGGCCGTTCCAGGGAACGCCACCGCCGTGGCCGACATCGGGAGGGAAATTGATATCGAGCAGGATCAAGTCCGGCTTGGTCTGACGAACCATGCTGACGGCCGTGGCGCCGTCCACAGCGGTACCGACATCATATCCTTCCGTTCCCAATTTCATCGACATCGCCTTCAGAAAAATGATGTTGTCATCGACGATCAGAATCCTCGGGCGGCCGGCAACCCCGTTTGGCCTTTTGAAAGCGCAGGACGCCTTTGCGGGCCCGGGTATTAATGGCCGCGCCTCGGTTGGGCGGTCTCGTTTACCTAATTTGGTGTTCATGCGGTTTCACGAAATCAAAATCGTGCGACATGTCGAAATCAGCAGGTTTGGGGCCATCCTAAGGCTCCACGAGAAGTCCTCGACGTTGTGGGAAGTGCCGGGCAGTGCGGCTTTGCAGACAATCCGCATGTCAAGCTTAACTCCCTGTGAGCCAGCATCTTAGCCAAGAAGCATCAAACCCATCCCGTGAGGTCCGCCGCAACCACGTTCCACATGTTTTTACATTCGGTTTTCATATTTCGGCTTACTGAAAACTCTCCGCGTCCTCGACTGTCACAAGGAAGGACCCGAGCCATATTAGAGATGGTCCCGTTGCGCCAAAAGTAGCTGTTACCCGTGAGTTGGGATGTTTTCAACCATCCCTTGCGGGATGGCGCCGGCGGACGCACAATGGGGGCGGGAACAAACTTATGTCCAAACTTCTTCTCACTACAACGAAAGGCAAACAGCATTACGCTGAACTGGTGTCGGCCTCGAACAGCGCACGGCCCAACGAAAGCCAGATGCACGACCTCGACCAGGTCAACCGAAGGCTGCCGGCCGAAATTCTTGAGGAAATGGCCAAGCGTGGCCTGACGATACCCCCGCGTGAAATCGCGCGGCTCCTTAGCCGCCTGAAAGCCGCCGACGACTTGACCATCAGCATCGGCGACTGAAAAAAACCTGTTCGCTTTGTATTTTTCACTTTGGCTACTTACTCCAGAAGAATTTCGATTTTTGATTTTTGATTGGTTTAGAGGTTGCGTGCGCCGTGCCCGTTCCCCTCGCCCCGACTCTCTGCAGTGGGGAGGCCAGCGGCTGAAGGCGAGGGGGAGGACGAGGAAGAGGAAGATTTGAGGGGCTGATGCTTTGAGGGGAGATAGCCGGTGTCGCCCCAGGGAAGGGGTTTGAAGCCGAGGTCGAGGATGCGATTGAGTTCGTTGAAGGGGATGGCAGCGCACCGCAAGCGAGGCGTAGTCCCACCGTTAGCATAATTTGTCTATTGTTTCCTGGGCGACCAGTTTGAACTGCGCTACCAACTTGCCCGCTGGTGGCGCGATTGGCCGGCTGGAATCTTGTTTTAGTATGTCTTATTGCGTTAGCTATTGACTACAAGAGCATAAGCCGTTCCAGATTTAATGTGACGTCCTAAAATGTTTTAGTGCTTTGATTTTCAATAGGTTTTGGGAAGAGTGCGGAAGACGGCACAACGATTTGGGCAGAATGATTGCCCAAGGAATGGACAAGGGGGACGCTGAGATTGGACGGGGACCCTTTTAGGGGCGCTGCGATTCATCTCGTGATAGATGTCTCCCGAGGGATTGGATTCTGCCGGGCGCGCCAAAGCAGCGAGACACCACCGCCCCGCGTCCTCGGCGACGCCAATTCAGTTGAGTCCTTTCGGGGGTATGTGTATTATTCGGGAGGATGAATTAAGGTGAGAAGTCACCTTCGCCATGCGTGTCGCTGGCCTTGCGTTCTTACCGGTCAGACCAAAGGCGAGTTCCCGCAAAGCTAGCGGAGCTTGTCCCACGATACCTTCAACGCGTGCCACAAGACCCGTTTAGCGACAAGCCGCTCATTTATCGCCCCAGCGGCACGAACTGGCTTCTGTACAGCGTGGGAGTGGATGGGGTGGACGATGGCGGTAAACCGGTTGGCAAGGGCGTGTGGAGCAAGGGGGATTTATTTTTCGATTCGGTCTGGTGATGGAGGCATGTGGCCAGCGTGAGAAAACTTGAGAAAACTTGTCTTAATGACGGAGACGTGGTAAACGATGGTCTCGTATGAAATCCCCATGCCGTGTTTTCGGCTGGCTTGTCCTAGCCGGGTTAACCAGCGTTATTTTGGTGGCCCCGGCCTTGGCCGTAAATCCTATCGTCGTTTTCAACTCCTTCGGGCCGGGAAATACTTACAATAACGCCATTGTCTGGGGCGTGACGGGGGCCTCTACTTCTGGCGGCTACCGAGGCCAGGCCGAGTTTTTTGTTCCCACTGCTTCGGGCGTCTTGAGCAGCATCACTCTACCCACCTTCCGGCAGTCGGGGTCGGGACGCTCGAACTTTTTTGTCGCCCAGGACAACGGTTCCGCTCCCGGCACAATCCTGGAGAGCTTTCTGAGCACGGTGAACAACCCGAGCGGACTTTTGACACTCAATTCAGCCGTCCAGCCGTTGCTTACGGCGGGTGTGAAATACTGGCTATGCGATGAACCCGCAGACGCGACAACCGTTAATGGGTGGTTCGAGGGGCAAAGTTATGCGCCGGGATTCGCTTTTGAGCGGTCCCAGTGGAGTTGGAATGTTGTCGCGCCGCCCTCGGTGCCGCCCAGTGGCGTTTTTTCGGTGAGCGTTATCTCGGTGCCTGAGCCGATGGCCCTCTTACTTACTCCCCTGGCGGGGTTATTTGTCTGTCGGTTTAAGCACGCTACCAACCGGCGCGGTTAGTTAGCTGCATGACGGCCTAAATGCTCGGCATCCTGTCTGGCTGTATGCGGCGACAACCAAGAAAACTCCAGTAAGCGCAGCGATGCAGATTCGGCCATTCCAACCGGATGATGAGGACGCGGTGGTGTCGCTGTGGCGGCAGTGTGATTTGGTTCGACCATGGAACGACCCTCACAAAGACATCCGGCGCAAACTTCGCGTCCGGGCTGATTTGTTCCTGGTCGGGGTTCTGGA
>Ga0210408_10001348_pt1 | contig 26040 bp, 39 predicted proteins | sample IncBWH4MmetaG_FD_155471 | JGI IMG/M metagenome (GOLD analysis project Ga0210408, IMG submission 155471) | Forest soil microbial communities from Barre Woods Harvard Forest LTER site, Petersham, Massachusetts, United States - Inc-BW-H-4-M | ecosystem: Environmental > Terrestrial > Soil >...
AAAGGGAGGCGAGTGCCTCTAGGAGGGTGCCTAATGGGTCGCAGGATGAACTGGCGCAGGGCTGGTCTGGACAAGAAGCCAAGTGAGAATGCGCGGGACAAATGGGCACCGAAGTCACGCTTGGAGCTGAAGGCCGATCAACTCCTAAAAACAGGGGACAAGCCAGCCAATCGGTTCGCCACCTTTCCCAAGAGCAATTCCCGAACAGTCGAAGGCCGAGGCGACAAGTGCCCGCGATGCGGCCGGTTCACCATCATCAAGGAGCACATTGAGATCACGGTCACAGAGCTGCGCCAACGCTACTATTTTCGAAGATGGTTCGTCTGCGCTAACAGGCAGTGTGACACGACTATGATCATGCCGCCGCGCTTCATCGTTTGGAATCTTCGTCAACCAAAGAAGGAGAAATAGATGACTGACACACATCAGCCATGGCAAGGGTGGACGCCCGAGGCGATCGACCTGCTCAAGAAGCTCTACGGCGAGGCGCTGTCATATCCAGAAATCGCCAAGCGGATAGAGGTGGCCCTGGGCGGTCAGGGCAAGCCGTCGCGCAATGCAGTGATCGGTATCGCGAATCGGCTTCGGCTGCCAAGACGACCTCAATCGCCCGGCCTCAGTCCAGAGATGCTGGCGGCTCAGGCGCGCCGGCGAGAGCAGCGCCAGGAACGGAAGCGCAGGCAGATGGAAGGCAAGAAGCCTCGGAACAATAACAATCCTCTCGGCTGGGGAGGCGCGAAGCCGAAGATCAAGAAGCATTCTATCGTCGGAGGAATTGCCTCATCCGCACTCAAGCCGCCTCCACTGCCGTCAGAGCCAGCGGTTCCGGTCGTGCCGTTACGAGTGCCACTCGTCGACCTCCATGACAACGACTGCCACTATCCCAGCGAGGATCGGCCCTGGACCTTCTGCGGCCATCCGGCCTTGCAAGGCGAGCCTTGGTGCAAGGCCCACGCAATGATCTGCTACCGCGAGCCGTACAAGCGCGAGAGCATCGCTCGGCTAGAGCGGATCGCACGAACGTGAGGATCGAACTCAGCCACAACGAAAAGATCAGCGTGACCTTCAAGGGCCTTGCTGGAGAGGTCACCATCGAGGCTGTTGCCCATGCTTTCTATCTAAATGTCGATGCGCCGGACAGCGTTGGCTGGCTGCTAACCGAGGAGAAGAAAGAGGAGGCAAATGGGCAAGACACACTATCATCGTAAGTATCAAGCTGGTTGGCGAGCCTCCTACGGCAGCGAGCGACGTGTCGGCACAAGCTCAGGTTTTCCGCGTAATTCGAAGTTCAAGCTCACACCAATCTCTGAGCCACCACTCATCGATCCCTCCGCTAAGGGCGCGATGGGTGCTCGCGCAAAGCCAGTAACTCTACCGAAGCTGAAGTTCTTGAAGAATGAATGAGCCGCGAAGCGGTCCCCTAAAAAATCTGTAGTCCATCGCAGAAACCAAATTGTCACGCGCCCAATCGCGTGCAAGGGTGCAATCACCAAAAGAGGGTGCCAACCATGAAAATCCTCGAGTTCCACGCAGAGAACGTCAAGCGTCTCCGCGTCGTCACCATCAAGCCAGATTCGGCGGTCGTCGAGATTGCCGGAGACAACGAGCAGGGCAAGACCTCCGTCCTCGATTCGATCCTCTGGCTCCTCGCCGGGACCGACAAGGTGCAGTGGGAACCCGTCCGCAAGGGCGAGGAACAGGCGTTGATCGTCGCCACCATCGGCGAGGACCGGATGCAGTTCCGCGTCAGCCGCGTCTTTCAGGCCGGCCGGGGCGGCGAGAAGTTCACGAGCACTCTGCGCATAGAGGATGCCGGTGGGAGGACCATCAAAGGCCCGCAGACACTCCTCGACCAGATGGCTGCGCCGATCGCCTTCGACCCACTCGACTTCGCCCAAGCCAAGCCCAAAGAGCGGATCAAGCTCTTGCAGTCGGTTATCTCCGGCGTGGACTTCGATCATCTCGCAAAGCGCCGGCAGAAGGCATACGAAGACCGCCGGGACGCCGCACGGGACGCCAAGGCTCTCCGTGCACGGGCCGATGGCATCGTCACTGACCCGAGTCAGCACACCGTCCCCGTCGATAAGGCCGCGCTGCTTGCCGCACTTCAGGCGGCGGCCGATGCGGCGCAAGCTCTCGACCGAGAGGAAGCAAGACGCGATCAGGTGCGTCAGCAACGCGACCGACGCCGCGAGGAAGCCAATCGCCTGGCGGCAGAGATCAAGGAGATGACCAAGCTCCGCGACGCTGCCACCGCTGAAGCTGAACGCCTTGATGCCGGTCTCGATGTCCTGCCTGAGTTGGGCAAAGTTCAGAATACTGATGATATCCGAGGGCGCATCATGGCGGCCGACATGATCAATGAACAAGTACGACGGCGCAGCGACAAGGCCACCCTCGTCGAAGAGGCCGAGGCCAAGGAAGCCGAGGCCGAGGGCTTCACCCGCGCGATCGAGCGAATAGACGCGACCGTGGCGAAGGCAATCGAGAAAGCCGATCTACCGATCAAGGGGCTGGCTCTTAGCGATGATGACGTGACGCTAGATGGAGTCCCCTTCGGGCAAGCTAGTGACGCTCGCCAGCTCCGCGCCGGGATCGCGATCGCCATGGCCTCCAACCCTCGTTTGAAAGTTATTCGGATACGCAACGGCGGAGTTCTCGACAAGAACGCTTTCGAGACACTGACTGAGGTTGCCACCGAGACCGGATTTCAGGTGTGGCTGGAATCCGTCGAGCCGCATTCGACAGCGGCCGTGATCATGGAAGATGGCGGGGTGAAGGCACCGTGACTGAGAAGCCGATCAAAGTCGAATATGGCGAGATCATCGATCAGCCTGGCATCTACGACATGAGCATATTGCACTACCATAGCGACTGCTGCGCCGGCCCGTCGATCAGCTCAAGCGGCCTACGCCTAATCGACCTCAAGTCGCCAGCGCATTATTGGGTACACTCGCCACTCAATCCCAAGCGGATCGACGAGAGCGACAAGACCGAAGAGGCTTACCTTCGCATCGGTCGCGCGGCGCACTTGCTCCTTCTTGAGCCCGACCGCTTCAAGAAGGAGATCATCACGCGACCTGATCGGTGGGATTCATGGCGCTCTGGCGATGCCAAGAAGTGGCGAGCTAGCCAACAGGCCGAGGGCAAGACCGTCCTTGACCCAAGGGAATGGGAAACCGTCATCGGCATAGCGGCCTCACTCCGCAGTAGCCCTGTGCACCGCGAGGGCATCCTTGACGGTCACATAGAGGCGTCGCTGATCTGGAAAGACGGCAAGACGGGCGTATGGCTCAAGGCTCGACCGGATGCCATCCCCACCTCATCGAATATGCTCGCCGATCTGAAGATAACGACAGATGCTCGGCCACGAGCGACTTGGCGGAAAGTCCGAGACCTCGGATATGACATGCAAATGAGTTTGGCCGGCATCGGGATGCAGCGCGTCCTCGGCCGAACGATGGATCACTACAATCTCGTCTTCATCGAAGATGACCCGCCCCATGCGGTGCGTAACGCACCGCTCACCGATTCGCTGGTCTACTGGGCGCGACTCCGCTGCCGACGGGCTATCGACATCTTCGCCACCTGTCTCAGGCAGAAGGACTGGCCGGGATACGTGGAGACGGACGGCCAGCATATCGACACGTCGGACGATGAGCAGAAGCGCTATCAGGCCGAGCTTGAGAGCGGACTACTGCCGAAGGAATTTTGAGCCATGAGCGACACCATGACCGACTCGACGACCGAAGACGGATGGGAATGGGCCGTTGTCGAAATCTTCGGCCACCGCAGCCATGCCGGCCGCGCCCGCGAGGAAGAGCGGTTCGGCTCGAAGATGCTCCGCATCGACGTGCCAGTGAAAGGCGATCCCGCGCTCGGATGGGAGACGCATTGGTACGGCGGCGCGTCGATCTTCTCTTACACGTTGACCGACCCGGAATCGGTCATGCGCGCCAACCGTCCATATGAGCCGCCCTCACGCTTACGGATCGAGGCACCCTACGACGACTTTGTGGACTACGAACCAGTTTCCGCAGTCGACCGTATCAAGGCCGCAGCCGACCGCGCTGAGGCGGCAACTAAGGAAAACCGATGACCTACGACGTCTACGTCCAGACCGGCGATGACGAGGGAACGCGGCGCCTCCAGACCAAGGTGCCGAGCTACCTCCAATTCAACGCCGTGATAGTGCGCCTCGGCTTCCAGCGCGATGACGTATTGTCCGCGACGCTGACCATCGACGGGGATCGGAGCTTCTGGCTCGTGCGAGTGGCGCCATGACCGACCAAGTCCAAGATCAGATGGCCGAACAGATGGAAGCGACCATCATCCCGGGCCTCGACGAGAGCGTCGCCGCAGAGGTCCGTCGCTACCGTGTCGCCGAACTCCTCGCCCGGGCCTATTGCTGCGCGTCCGGTGGATGCATGAGCGAACGTTACGGTTTCCGCTGTCACGCGGCCGCTGTTTACGGCAAGCAAGCGCTGGCTGGGGCGCGGGCTCTCCAGAAGGCAGCCGGGAATGGACCGTAAGGATCGCATCGGCCTTGTCGCGGCCGTCTTCGTGATCGGCGTCTGCGGCGTTCTTTGGATAGGCTCAATGGTCGTCATCATTCACTTCGTCACGAAATACTGGTGAACCCAATGCAACAGATTGACCCGCCCGAGCATCACAGCCCATCCGCAGCTGAAGCACTCGCCAAGCGCATCGAAGCCTACTGGCGCGAGCGCGGCGGAGACGTGACCTGCTTCATCAAAGAGAGTGAGAGCAGGATCCGCTGCCTCCACGTAGTTCGATCCGACCTAGTTAACGGTGCCCCAAGGAGACCACTCGATGTCTGATAATTTTGACCAGAGGCCGCCCGACGAGCGGCGTTCTATCGTCTCCTATGACTCCGACGACATGGAGATCATGGACGCCAAGTCATTGTCCGTCCTCACTGGGCAGGAGATGCTGCACCAAGTCGAGATCGCCCGGCGGTTTCCGCGCGATCTGACGAAGGCCAGGGCGACGCTGAAGAGCCTCGCGACCGAGACTGAGGAGATAGCCGAGGAGTGCATCTACGCCCTACCCCGTGGCAACAAGACGATCGAGGGACCATCCGCCCGCTTTGCTGAGATGATGGCGTTCGCTTGGACCAACTGTCGAGCCGCCTCTCGCGTCGTTGCCGAGCTGGAACAGGTGATCGTCGCGCAAGGCGTCTTCCACGATATGGAAACCAACTGCTTCAGGTTGGCGGAGACGCGCCGCTCGATCATCGACAGCAAGGGCCGGCGCTACAATCTCGACATGATCGTGATGACCGGCAACGCCGCCGGATCGATTGCTCTCCGCAATGCCACCACGCGCGGCATCCCCAAGCCGCACTGGCTTCCAGCATATCTCGCCGCCAGAGCCGTCATCGTCGGAGACAGCCGCTCTCTCTCTGTCCGCCGTGAGAAGGCACTGCACCGTCTCCAGTTGATGGGCGCGCAGCCGGACGAGATCGTAAAGCTCCTCGACCTGAAGAGCGCGGCAGAGATAACCGGCGAGCACCTCATCCGGCTTCGTGGGCTTATCCAGGCCGTGCAGGATGGCGACACGACCATTGATCTGGTCTTCGGGCCGATGCGGAAGGCTGCTGGCCCAGCGAAGACAGACGTCGCTCAGGTTCTGCGAGAAGGAAAGGCGAACGGGGAAACGAATGTCCATGAAGAAAATCAAACTACTAAGAAGCGAGCGGCGAAGAAGACTGCGGCGGCTGTGGATGGCCAACAGGGAGAACGGTCTTCGGAGCGCGGCTCGCAGGATGCTAATAGCGATGAACAGCGGCAGTCAGTTTCGAGCGATTCTCAGAATGGCATCGGGACAGCCGATCCGCCGAACAAGCCAACTGACGAAGTTGAGGCTAGTGCTCCAGATCTGACCGAAGACGAGCGCGTCCTACTCGCCGACCTCCGTCAGGAGCTTGCCGCTACCGGGAGCGAGAAGGACATCCAAGCCGCTTGGAACACCTTCGAAGAGGCATTCGCCCACATGCCGGCTCATGTGCAGAAGATGGCGGCCGAACGTCTCGCCGCAGCTCGACAACGCATCACGAAGCCGGCCGACAAGAAGGCGACCGGCGGGGAGGCAATCAGCAAACTGTGAGATCGGTGGTCGAGAGACTACACCGACGCTGCATCGGGGAACGGGACGGACGTTTCAGCGACCTCCACCATCGCTTCGTCGGCAGCCCACAATCCTGATGAGGTCGCGCTAGAAATGCTCATTGACCTAGACCTTATCTATGACTGCGAGAGCACTGGGTTGAAGCGTCCAGACTCAGACTACATCCCCGATCTCGTCCAACTCTCCGCCAAGCTCGTCATCCGCCGATCAGGCCGCGTCGTTGTCGACGTGACCAGAATCGTCAAACCCAGTTCCGGCGTAGCCTTCGGGCCGAAGCCCATTGAGCACCACCGGATCACCGAGCAGCTCGCCCATCAGGTCGGTTGCCCTTTGCCTATCGTCCTCGCCGACTTCCGCTGTCTCGCAGAGAATGCGACTGCCATCATTGCTCACCACATCAACTTTGATCGAGCCATTATCTCTGGGGCTTGCGCCCGCGCCAACGCCCATGCGCTTTGGTGGGATCACTGCGCCCCGAAGATGAAATGCACAATGGAACTGTGCACACCGATCATCAAACTGCCAGGACAATTCGGAGAACCCAAATACCCGACCTTAGAGGAATGCCATCATTACTGGTTTCCTGAGCGCGCTTGGCGCAGTTCGCACGATGCACGTGACGACCGCGACGCCTGCGCAGACGTGTGGGTGGCCTTACTGGAGAGAGGCATCGCATGACGAAGACGGACAGTGAGAAGCGAGAATATCGCCGCGGCTATAATAGGGCTATGTCGCGCCACCGAGATCGCATCCGCTCAATCATGGCTATCGCGCGTGGCTATCGTGAGCGCTGCACAGACACAGAGACCAGGCGAGTTTGTCAGAACTGCCTCCGGTGGACGCGAGGTTGTGACAGCTGCGTCTGGGGACAATGCTCCGGAGACTTTGAGCGACCAGAAGAACCCTCGATGTGGGCAGATACGCCGATCGGCGAGAACGAGCAGCGCGCCATCATCACGACGGAAGATTTCGGCTGCGTGAATTGGTTGGCCACCCTAAAATGATCCGCTCAATCAGCCGCCCGACGACCGACGCCCAGCATCTCGACTTCATCCGATCACTGCCCTGTCTCATCTGCGGGAGACCGGCGGAGGCAGCGCATATCCGGATCGCGAGCCACGCCCACGGAAAGCCGGAGACCGGTAAATCGCAGAAGCCGAGTGGCCGATGGTGTATTCCCCTCTGCCCCGGCCATCACCGCCTCGGCAACGACTCCCAGCATGTCATCGGCGAGCGCAACTTTTGGCCTCAGCACGACATCGACCCGTTCACAATCGCCGCGTTACTCTTCGTCGCCTCTGGCAATTGCGAGGCTGCACTCTCTATAATCGGCTCGTGCCGCCTCTTCCCCTGGAAAGCCGCCCGATGACATTCGCCGCTAAGACTAAGGTTCCCGTCAACCAGACGCGCGTAGCGAAGCAGTTTCGTCCCTCCCCGCTCCACCCGACGACGAGGACAAGAAATGAGCATCATCAACTGCCCAAACTGCGGCGGTACACATTTCGGATCGAACGTATGTCCGTTTACTTTAGCACCATGCGTCGTCTGTGGTGACAAGACGATCCTGGCTTGCTCAGATTGCGCCATAGACTCGGGCGGCAAGCGATCTGTCCATGTTTGTGTGAAATCGGAATGCCGAGATACTCATGACAGACTTGTACATGGAGCGACGCCATGACCACCCAACGCGAGACCCTGCGGGCGGCGCTGGAGCGCCTGAACCACATGACGGACGTCCTGTCAGACCACGTATATGTCGGTGACGGCAAGTTCGAGGATTATCAGGGCGAGGCGCGATCACTGATCGCCTCTGCCCTCGCCGCGCTCGCCGCCGAGCCGGAGGCGATGGAGACGACGGCGGAGGAACGGGCCGAAACAGCATCGTTTCTCGAAGGCCAGTTGAAGCAAGGTGACGAAGCCAGAGCCAACGGCAATCCTCATTGGCCGGAGTTCAAGGTAGCCTCACTGCATGTGACGCGCGTGCTGGCACTCCTCCGCGACCTCGACCGCCTCCTCCTTGAACGCGAGGCCGTCGCCGCCGTCAAGAGGCTCGATGCTCGACAGGGTGAGGATGTGGAAGCTTGGGCGGCTACGCTTGCCGGCGATCTGGTGGCGGCAGGAGAGATTGAGCGCGAGGCGGTCGCCGAGCCAGTAGCACAATTGCGGGGCAGCGGATGGAAGCATCAATGTTGCCAAGTGGCAGATGCTGCGCGGCAGGAAGGCTACGAGTATGGACTATCCAAGATTGCCGCAGCCGTCGCGGCTGAGAACGAGGCATTCAAGAAGATAGTCAGCGATCACTACGAGATAAATCCCGGCCTAGAAAGCGAACCATTGGGGTTTCACTCAGGCTGGGAGACCTGCGTTCGCTCAATCGATGCCGCCATCCGTGCCCGTCGCAAGGCGCCGGCAGGCGAGAGCAAGCCATGAAGTTAGCCGCCATCCTCCTGCTCGCCGCCACTTCGGCCAACGCTGCAGACGCTCCATACTGCGAGAGCTATGCGACCAAATCGATAGACGCAGTGATGAAATACATGTGGCTACGGCTTTACTCGACCTGCACAGCGTTGCCAGAGACACCCGTGCCGCTCGCTAGTTGGAAAGAGTTCAGCAAGCGGGTCAGTGAGGCCAACCAACTACCAGACGGGCCGGCGTCAGGCTCGGTTCCCGCCACGGGAGTGCCGCAGGTAAAGCGGGTCGTCGCCATCGCCCCTAAAACTAAAGCGTCGGCCCCGTCGCCCGCCGAGGTCTGCGCCAGAGTGCATAAGCGCATCGTGTCGCGGGGCAAATCATGGAGATGCCAATGAAGCTCGACCGCAACATCAATCCGAACGGCATGGGCAAGTACGCCCTGCTTAGGATTCGCAATATCGAACAGTTCCGCCAGGGCGAGACCTTCGGCAACATCGACCCTGAGATCGAGAAGGCGCTCGCCCTCCTCGAAAAGCTCGGGATCATCGATTGGGGCGACGAGCCTCAAGCCGAGTTCTTCGTGATCCGACTGAAAGACAAGTACGCCTATGACGCGCTGACAGCCTATTGGCAGACGGCGCAAGCGGACGATCCGGAGTACGCGGCAGATATCGCCGAAATGGCGGGGCGCTCTGGTCCATTGTCGAAGTGGTGCAAGAGGCCAGACTGATGGCCGTCCTTATCCTCTTCGCCGCCGCCTTGGTCGTGGTTTCAGTGCTTCTGCGGCTGCGCGTCCTCACCTATCGGGTTAACCGTCTGGAGGAGAGGCTCCGGCGCATCGGCTTTGTCGAGTGGTCGAAGCCGTGATGAACGTCGCCAACTTTCCCTATCAAGGGCCAATCGAGAATCCAACACTCGATGATTATTTGACTGAACTGTCGCTGATCGAGGCTACAGCCAGAGACGCCAGCCAGCATCACGACAATCGCCTCTGGGGCATATGGCGTCGGTGGAAGCGGACAATCCGCATGCTGTCTTGGGCGCAGATGTCGCGCCCTAGAGATGCATAGCCATTCCCCAGATCGCACCGAGGATCAGCGCGGTAACGAACACTGCGACGCGGCCGCGCACCGTCAGGGCGCAGCCGGCTCCAATCAGGAGACATCCGACGATTTCAGCGACGTACCTCACAGGCCGCGCTCGGATGGAGGATCGGACTTCAGCGCGGGAGCGCCGCCGTCTGGCATAGTGGCGATGCAGGCGAACGCGAAGGTCATGGTGGGCAAGGCTTCTTTCATCGTCTTGTCGGCGATGCCGCCCATCTCAAAGCAGAGCATGGCGGTAGGGTAGGTTCCGAGCCGCTCCGCATAGAGGGTCGTGATCAGCCAGAGGACGTAGATCACGGCACCACCTTGTCTCCCGCCGACGATCGCTCGATGACGATCGGGGCCGCAGCCCTCGATGACGACAGCGACATGAACCCGATGATCCCGCCGACGATCGTCACCAGCAGGCCGACGCCGACGACGATCGCCCCCCAGTTGTCCAGCGCGCCCTTCTTCTGGTTCTCCACGGCGCCGATGCGAGCCCTGATGTCCTCGATCTTGTCGTCCGCGGACTTGGACGAGATGCTGAACTCAGAGCGGACCGCGTTGATCTTGTCGTCGAACGTCCGCGCCTGGGCCGTCACCGTGTCCTTGGCCGAGTCGATCTCCTTGGTGAAGCGATCCTCGGCCTTGGTCGCGGCCTGGGCGTTGGACTTGTTCTGGTCCTCCACCGAGGTCTTCTGGGCGAGCAGCGCCGCTGCGAGGGCCGTGTCCCTTCCGCCGAACTGGTCCCGGACCCCGAGGAACTTCTCCGCCGTCTCCGCGATGTGGCGCCGCAGCTCGCCCATGACCACCGCCACCTCGGTCCTTATCGTCTGGGTGAGAAGGTCGCGCTGGTGGGCGATCGCCTGGTCGAGGTCCTCCGGCCTCCTGTGACTGTACTCCCTAACCTCCACGAGATCAGCCTCGATGGCGTCCAACTTCGATTGAATCAGCGCTAGCAGGTTCTCGATCGCCTTGTCGATCTGGGTCGGCACGCGGACCTGATCCTGGTGCTGAAGCTCGGTCGCCTTGTCTATCGCGTCGAGCCGCGCCTCGAACGCCTCAGTCGTCGAGTTTATCCGTATCCTAACCGACTCGAACTGCGTCTGTATCTCGTTGCGTAAGGCGACCATTGGATCACCCCGCGAGACGAGGGTCAGAGCCGCCGATAATTGGTTAAGCGTCGCCTGTGGGCTTTGGTTTTCTGGATCGGAATTGTTGGCCACGGTTGACCTCCGCGTTGCCATGGTTGGTTTGCTGCCAGTAGGGGGGGGGGTTAGTAGCCTTCGACGGCAACGCGGAGCCTCACGGCTTCGGCCCCGGCGGGGGCGGCGGCGCCGGCAGGACCCGCGACTCGTCCGGTAGGACGACGGTGTTCTTGCTCACGGCGCTGTCGCTCTCCCGCATCGACGCGGCGAGTTGGACTATGTGGTCGTCCAGCCTCATGGCGATCGCTCGCGCCGTCGGCGGGATGACGTAGGCGATGATCCCGTAGAAGACGGCCGGGATGGCCAGTTGGATCGCGTCCGGCAGGACGATCCCGTAGTGCTTGGCCGCCAGGACGACGACGTAGGTGGCCACCGCCCCGGCGGCCCCGTAGAACTGGGAGCGGCTCGGGATGGCGCTGGTGCTCGGCGCCGGCGAGTCTGGCGATGCCGGGGCAACCGGCACCGCGTGGACGGTCTCCGGGACGGTCACGGCGTCGGCGGGCAGATCGAGTCGCCGACGGTGACTATCGCCTTGACGGCCGTCGCGATCGTCCCCCAGATGCCGCCGGCCGAGCCGAAGAAGGCGAGGAAGCCCTCCGCGTCGACCAGGATCGGCCGGGCGGTGTGGTAGTAGCCACAGAAGCTCGGGGCCGCGGCGGCACCGGGCGTCAGGGAGGCCTTGGCCAGGTGGTGCTCGAGGAGGGCGGTCAGCTCGGTCTTGGCCTGGTCGGACAGGACGGGGGCGGGGACGTCGGTCATGGTGGTTCTCCTAGGTTAGCCGGAGCTGCTGTCCGGGGTGAATGACGTAGGGCGGGGCGATCTTGTTCAGCGCGGCGATCGAGCCGGCCGTGATCCCGCCGAAGCTCCGGGCGATGCCGTAGAGGGTATCGCCCGGGATGACCACGTAGGTGTCCGGCGGCGGCGGCGCGGACTGCATGGCGAGGAGGTCGACGTCGAGCTGGGCGACGTTGACCCCCGTCGGCCCGAGGCCGCCCTTTATGGATTCCCTGGACAGGCAGACGATGTTCTCGTCGTTGTTCGCCCGGAAGAAGGCCGGATCAACCAGCTGGCGCCTGCCCCAGGTCAGGACGACCAGCTGGCCGGCGGCGGTCGTCCCGACCACCGGGACGGCGTGGCCCCCGGCGTCGGCGGCGAGGGCGCCGGACCACGGCTGGTTCTTGTTGAACTGGTCGATCTGGGCGGAAGATACCGCTATGCCTATGTCCACGGCGCCGAACATCCAGGCGGCGAGGGCGACGGTGGCGACGTCGCCGGGGGCGATGGCGACGTAGGCGCCGACCTTGTGGCGGATGCCGGCGACGTCGATCATCCCCGTCTTCAGGCGGTAGCTGGCGACCTGCTGCATGTCGGCGCCCTGGTCCGTCGCCGGGTCCGCCGGGTCGTAGCCGGTGATCGCCGAGTAGTCCGCCAGCGCGTTCGCCGCGGAGAACGTCGCCGGCAGGGAGCCGGCGAGCGCCCGCCAGATCATCACGACGTGGTCGGCGTCGGCGCAGGTGCAGTCTCCGACGGAGTCGTTGCCGAGCATGCCGACGTCCGCCGGCAGCCTCGAGCTGTAGTCGAAGGACGCGGGCGGGACGGGCAGCGCCTTGTAGTTCAGGTAGTCCCGCAGCCGGAGCTTGACGCTACCGGGGCGGGCGGGCTTCTTGCCGATCTTCATGCGGTCCTCCTCCAGGCACTGTACGGGCGCCCGGTCAGGTACCAGCTGCTCGCGTAGAGCGGATGGCGCAGAATCCAGAACAACGTTTTCATCTTGGTCTCCCTGTATCGTACGGTCGATAGATCAGGGCCTCGATCGGCCCGGTGCTCTGCACCTTGAGAGCGTGCTGACCGCAGAGAGCCTGAATCGGGTCCTTCCAGCACCAGCATCCCTCCGGGATGTGGTAGATGCCGACCACCGGATCGTCACATCCGAATCGGCACTTGACCTCCTCGAGCACGCCACCCTGCCACTGGCTCCACATCAGAGTATCTGGAGGATCTGACCGACGCGAATCTCGTTCGCGTTTACGATGTGGTTCCACGCGACCAGCTCGGCTACCGTCTTGCCGTACCGCGCGGCGATCTTGCCGAGGGTGTCCCCGGCGACCACCGTGTAGGTCGCGACGATCGGCGGTGCCGGGACCGGCGGGGGAGGCTGCGGGATCGGCGGCGGCTCGTCTGCCATGATGAAGTCCTCTTCTGCCTGCGTGTAGCCGGAGTCCCAGTGCGTATTGTGCATCGCGAAGCCAGCCGCGATGTATGTTTTCGACGATGTTTCCAATGAGGCAATCACGCCGGTTCCAACATCCTCGACCATATCAATTGGAACTAACGAGCGAGAACGATTCGCCGAGCCCCCTTCCCACATCTGATCGGCACGGGCAAGCAATCGCGGCGGTCGGATGCTGCCAAGCACGCGCAAGCTCTCCCACCGTGACGTTATTTGAACTTGGACCATGTCGGCATGGGATTCGGTGCGGCCTGGACGCCGGATAACCGAAGCGCCTGGCGTCCTAGCTGAGATTGTTCTTATCAACGCCTCCGCCGTCTCTGATTCTCGCTGCGCAACCGCCAGCATGGTCGTGCGAGCCGGGTCAATGGACAGACAGCCCTCGCCATCGTACATGCCAGCAAGCCAGCCGGCCTCCCAAGAGCGCTCAACCGACCACGGGCTACCAAACCACCAAGCCTCGTATCCAGGCGACAGGTCGCAGGCGCGAACCCAACGATTGCTTAAGCTGTCCTGGTTGGCGCGCCTGTGGACGAGCCACGGATGATCATGATTGCAGCGGACGGTTCCCATCGGGGTGTGGACAGCCAACAAAGCATCTTGAACAACCTTGTTATGGATAACGGTCGACTTGCAAAATTTGCGACCCCACCATTCCGTGGGATTGTCTTCAAAAGCAATTAGCTCATCCCCCTCCTTGAGATCGCCAGCACATCGCCATTGAAGATCAGCGCAGAGAATCAGTGTATCGGCTGAGACGCAGTTATTCGGCACGTCAGCGTGATTGAAGTGGCCGCTCTTCCGCCAGCCGTCCTCGCTGCGGTTGTGATGCCCGGCGTCGAGGTGGAGGGCGTTCGGTGGGGTGGCCGGCCCGTTCGGCCAGACCTTCGCGACGCCGTGGGTCGCCTCGATCCACCGGCAGAGCTTCCTGATATTCTCGAGGAGCGCGTGCGGCTTCGGCCATCCGGCGAAGGCCAGCGACTCGAACTGGATGCAGTTGTAGTTGTTCGTCTCGATTGTCCCCGCCGGGTGCTCGAGCGCCGCTCCCGGGCGGGAGGTGTCGAGCAGCTGGACGATCTCCGTCTCGGTGACGACGAAGTGGGGCGACCAGTGGTGCTCGAACTCGGTGATCACGCCCTCAAGCGTCCCTCCCTCGGTCGTGTGGTGGACGATCCGCCAGGGCACGGCGCCGCCGACGAACGACGAGCTGCTGCCGGCACCGACGAGGCGCTGGGTGGCGAACGGACAGATCGGCATCGTCTTCCTCCTACGAGATGAACTTCGGCATGGGGATCAGGTCTGGCTTGTCCCGCCGCGGGTCCTTGCCCTCCGGCCACGACTCCAAGGTGGAGAGGTCGCCGTAGTCTGCCTGGACGAAGAGAATCGCCTCCCGCCAGCGCCGGCCGGCGTTGAACGGCCTCCCAGTCGTCGGGTCAGAGTTGACCAGAGTGATCTCCTGCCCAACGATGTCACGCAGGAACGCTGTCCGCTCGGCGTCCGCCCGATCCGCGTCCAGGTAGGCCTCGATGGCATCTAGCAAGTGCTTCTGGAACCGCAGTCCGCCGCCGGGACGCTCTTGGTAGGGGCCACCGGCCCCGACGTTGTAGGCCAAGCTGCGGATAGCGTCGCATTCATGCTGCGCCAAGCGCGGGGTGATTTCAGACCCGATCAGCTTGTCAATCTGGGCCGTGAGGGAGACATTGAAGGCGACAAACTTCTCGATCGCCGCCTCCATGGTCGTCGTCTGCCCCGGCGTCAGGGCGGGGTCGTTCAGGCCGAAGCCGGAGGCCGGGGCGTGGGCGTCCGCGTAGACGGTCGCCACGAAGGCCTCGCGGGCGGCGATGAACGCCAGCCCGTCCTGCGCCGGGGGAAGCATCAGCGCCCCGGCTTGCCGACGTTGCTCGCCGGCCCAGGTCCCGGGGGCGGCTTCGGCGAGAAGACGACGGCGCCGGACTTTATCTCCCCCGCCGTCCAGGTCACCGGGTCGGAGACCAGGGTGACGGTGTCGACGCCAGGCGTCGAGTCGCCCTCGGCGACGACGGTGTAGGTCACCGTGCCGTTCGGGCCGACCGAGTCGAGCTCGGCGGTCATGCCGTCGGCCGCCGCGACGATGGTCGATATGGCCGGATTGCTGCACGTCCACTTGGGAGGACTGGCCGGCTGGGCGGCGTTGCCCTTGTCGTCCGTGAACGACAGGGTGGCTATCAGGCTGCTGTCAACGGAGACGGATGCGCTGGTCATCTGCTTTCCTTCCTTGGTGAAGAGACCGAGGAAGCCTCTGGCTATCCTCGGTCCCGGGGGTTTGTTGATCGCCGCGACGATGGCCCGGAGCTCCTCGATCGTGGCGTCGTTGATCGTTAGATTGAAGGTGATCATTCTACTTCGTAGTCCGCTATGGTCCTGACCTCGTCTGGAGGATGCGATCTAACCCACTCCAGCGCATCCTCCTGCCGAGCGAAGACCTTGCTGATCCGCTCGCCATCGGCGAGCGAAGTGACGATGCCGATCCATACCCTCATGCCGAGACTCCCAGGAAGGTGGCGTCGGGCCTGCCGAACGTCTCCGCGGTCCAGCCGCTCATCGACCTCACGTGGGGAGCGATCTCCGCCCGGCGAGCGGCCCAGGCCAGGCGGAAGGAGGCGCATGCCTTCCAGTCTTCCGCCCTCAGGAAGTGCTTGTCCTCCGTCCGCATCGGCACTCCCGCGAGGACTATCCTGGAGAAACCCTGCTGACGAGCAATCTTAACGGCGAAGAGGCCGGAAGACCCGCGCCAGTCGTCCGTGACGTGGGTTATATCAGAGTACGGGCGGGCTCGGCTACCCCGGCTGTGCGCCCAGACCTGTACGGGAACGGAGAAGCCGTTGGCTTCTCGTTCCCGCAGCCACTCGCCAATCTTCTGAGGATGGAGGGTGACCGCGATGCACGGCCCCGGGAACCGCGGGATCATGTCGTTGATCACCAAGTAAGTAGCGTTCGCGCCGACCAGCCCCCGAGCCGCGGCGAGATCCGCCTCGACGTCCCGTCCACCGCCGACTATGACGGCCACCGATGAAGCCACCGTGACCGCCTGCGCGCCTAACGAGGGTGGCTGGTCCTGAACTGCCGGGAGGGCGTTTAACCGCGCCAGCGAGGCTCCCTGGCCTTTCGTGGCCTCGAAAACCATCGATTCGATCCGATTGAAGGCCTCGCCAATGACCTTTCCGTGCCCCTCAACCCCGCGCAACTCGGGATGGCTGGACGAACCAACCGTGCTGAGGGTGACCGGATCGAAGCCGGCATAGGTCAACAGGCTCCGCATGAGGCTCTCGGTCCAGGCCATCTCGTGACCGTGGGAGAAGAGGATCGCCCGAGCCGCTCCTCTCCTAGTCGCCTCGCCTCCCCACTTCTTGGTGAACTCCCAATAGGCTTGGTCGTCCGCCGCCAGGATCTGCTCGATCGACGGGACGACGACGCGGAGGACGCCGCCCGGCCGGAGGACACGGAGCGCCTCCTCGAAGAAGCCGATGGCCTGCCTGTAGCCGACGTGCTCTACGCAGTGCTCGATGAAGATGAAGTCCGTAGAGCCGTCCGCCCACGGCAGCCGCCTGGTGATGTCCACGTCTATGTCGTGGTTGTCCCATCCGGCGAGGCGGTTCTCCCCGCACCCGAGGTTGACCTTGACGATTGGCTGCGAGCGGATCGCAGAGCTTCCCGCGCTCTCCCCGCCCGCAATGCTGGCTGCGGCAACCTTGGCCATCGCTGCCTCGAAGAACCGGTCGTAGCACCAGACGTCGTCGTGGCAGTGAGTTATCCAGTCGAGGTCCATGCCGACGACGCCATCGCGGGTTATCTGCTGCTTGTCCGATCGCAGGGCCTTGAGCGGCAGCATCTTCACGTCGCCACGGAGTTGGTGGAAGATGATCTTCTCCGGCGTCGGCCGCTCCGTTCTGGCAGGCCAGTTGTAGCGCTCCGTGAACTTGCTCTCCCGCAGATACTTGGTCGAGAAGAACATCAGGCCGGTCTCCACCCACTGGGCTATTTCGCGGCCGGGCACGCCCGTCCCCTGAACCGGCGTCGTCGCGCAGCCGAAGTTGCCCAACTCGCGGAAGATCGGCCCGACGGGAACGCGGAGGAGGCTGTCTCCCTCGACGTGGGCAACCCACTGATAGCCGCGCTCGACCGCCAGATCGAGGCCCTTGCAGAACGCCCGCCCCCAGCCGTCGCGGCCCTTGCGGGAGAGGTGGCCGATGTTGTTGCCGAAGTCGAACAGCTCGAACGGCGGGGCATCGCGCTTGAACTCCTCGCCCACCACCGGCATCGGCGAGGCACTGTCGACGATCAGGAGGTCCGCATCTGGATTGAGCCGGTGGGTCAGCTCCAGCCACATCTCGGTGAGGTGCTGACGGTCCCGGTTGTCGACGTAGGTCGTCGCGAAGATCAGGGTGTCCGAGCGACCTTTCGCGCGGATCTCGGCAGGCTTCTCTCTCACGAACTCCGCCACGCGCTCCAATGCGCGTGGCGCGTCGATCCGCTTGTCACTTCCACACTTGCACTGCGCGTCGTGACAGTCGCACGGCCGGATCGGGTCTATCCCGAGCGTCGGCGCGAGGTGGGCGCCCGCCCTCTGCGTGGTCGCGTAGCTCTCCCGACCGCCATAAACCGTGATCACTGGCGTCCCCACCGCCTGGGCGAGAACGGGACCGAAGCCCGCATTGCAGAACGCCAAGTCAGCGCGAGAGAAGAGAGCGGCCATCCCCTGGAAGTCCAGTTCACCGGCATGGAGCCGAAGGTTCACTGGCGCTTCTGGACCGACGATCCATTCAGCCCCGGGCAGGAGGTCGGCGATCGAGATGACGAAGTAACGAGCGCGGATCGAATCATAGATTGCCCGGTAGGCCGCCGGGTCTGGATTGCGGTTCGCGGAGTTCCACTCCTTCCGCAGAACTATCGGCCTGTAGACCATCAGAGGCTTGCCGCCCGTATCGATTGGCGGTACGTGGTCGTGCCACTCCTTGGGAATGGGCAGCGAGAAATCAAGTGGCTTGGTATGGTCGACGCCGCACGTTCCCGCCATGGCCTGGAGGATGGACCCGTAGTGGTCGATCTGGTCCTTGCGATACCAGAGCTTTATCTTCCGCGCCGACGAAGGCACGGCAACGGGGACCTTGAACACCGCGCGCTCGCGAGCGATCGTCTTGGCCTGGGCTCTCAGTCGCGTCTCCTTGAACATGAGGTTGACCGGCAGGTCGTGATAGACGTGCCAGTGGCAGGTGGTCAGCCAGACGTCCTCCCGCTTAAGTAACTCGCGCATCACGGCCCGCTGGTGGATGTTGTCGCCTATCCCCCACATGCCGTCGACGACCACGGCGCCGGTCCGCGGCTGCTTGTTCTCCACCGCCTCCCGCTCGCGCTCTGCCTCCGCCCAGTCGCGGGTCAGGACCAAGTCGCCGGTCGAGCGCCGGAGGGCCTGGACCAGCTCCTCCGGGAGGGCGACGCGAGAGACGCTCGCCCCCGGCGCCACCCGGACCTCGCGGCCGGCGACGTCGTAGACTATGCGGGTCGCCCGCGTCGGGTTGTGAAGATCGTGGAGCATGTCACGCTGGCTCGCAGTCGAACTGGATTATCGGTGGCTCGTTCAGGGAGAAGGAACCGTCGCGCACCACGGTCAGTGTCCCCGACTTGGGCTTCCAGATCGTTCCGACCGTCGGCGGCGACCCGTTCGGCGCGATGCGGAAGCGCGCCGTGGAGAAGTCGAGCGCGTTCGTGAAGGCGTCGACCACGGCATCCACCCGGAACGTGTTGTACCAGATCCCCGAATTGCCATTGAACGACTTGACCGCCTCCCCGGTCAGGCGAGCCGCCCGGCAGGTCAGCGAGACCTGCTCGTCGCCAATCTGACTAAGCGTCCTAAATCCTATCGGGAGACCCGGGATAGACCATCCGGGGAGGAAGGCCCCGTCGAAGACGCACGATGCCGGCAAACCGTCCAGACTGTCCCACCTTATGTCCCCCGGCACGAAGGCAAATCCCGGGGCGGTCACCGTTCCGGTGATTCTGTTGGCCCCGTCGATGACCGCGCCGTAGCTCGGCAGGGACTCCACGAAGACGACGTTCGATCCGGTCCCCGCGGTAAAGAACGTCAGCCCGTCCGTGTCGAACGGGCTACCATACGTAAACGTCGAGTCGTTGAGATACCAGCTGGTGACGTTGACCTGGTCGTCGACCCCGGCGGTCGTGGCCCCGCCGCAGATCACGGTGACGCCCGCGAAGTCGAACAAGATCTGGACCGTGAGCGTGACCTTTTGCCAGTGGACGTTGACGACGGTCTCGATGGGGTCGAGGCGATACTTCTTCGTCGTCCTCCCGTCCGACGTCTTGCCCGCGCCGCCCGCGTCGACGATCTGGATCACGGCCTTGTTCTGGAGGACGTACTCGATCACCTGGTACTCGGCGCCGCCCTGGCCCTGTCTGTAGTCCAGGTGGAAGTTGTCGACCACCTCCGCGTCGAGGTACTGACTCTTGTCGACGACGCCTCTCGCCAGCGCCTTCTTGTAGGCATCCCAAGTCACCGGGTTGATCATGTCCAGTCCACCGAGGTCGTTGTTGACGACCCTGATCACCTTGACCTTCCGATTCGACGGGCGGCGCGGCGGCTCTCCCGGGTCGCTGCCGTCCGCCGGGACGTTGTCAAAGACCCAGGCCAGCATCTGGGCAACTCTCCCGTCCGAAACGTCAGAGACGGGGGAGTGCGGGAACTTGATCCTCGATCTACGAACGATGTAGAGGAGCACGTCCGTCGAATGGTCGCCGTCGGCCAGCTCCGGGTTGGAGACCGTCAGCTTGGTCGTCCTGCGGTCCTGGTTGACGTTCTCGTGGCGGACGTCGCCCCCGGGGGTCTTGCCGTCGTCCAGCCACTTGAAGACGGAATTAGTCAGCAGCCCGGAGACCTGGTCGCGGAATCCCCTCCCCGCCACCGTTGCGGCGTCGATGCGGAGAATGTCGACCCAGACGTCATGATCGATGGTCCCATCGTCGTTGAGACGGTAGATTCGCTTGACGTGAGCCTTCCTGATCTCGACCGTCGGCATCTTCAGGTCGACAGGGTCGGCAGAGCGGAGTTGGGCCTCTGGGTGGCGTAGAACCAGATCTTGCGGAAGGTGACCGGCCCCCACGTCACCGGGCCTCCCCAGGCCGTCGCGGAGGCGGAGCTGCCGATCAGCACCTGGATGGCGGCGAGCGAGCGCGGCAGGGGGTCGCCAGCGTCGAGCTTGACCGACTGCCCGTCGAGCGAGATGGCCAGCTCCGGCAGGCTGAAGTTGACCGCTATCTTGTGGGTCGTCGGGTACGGCGTGTACGGGATCGCGGTGAAGCTATCCTGGGTGAACGCCTCGTAGACGTCGCCGTTGTCGAGCCACGACGCGGCCTGGAGTTGACCTCCGGAGACGTTGATCCAGACGGAGAGGGCGTCGCCGCCCGGATCGACGTTGGCGTCCGCCGTCTGGCACATGAGCAGCATCGCCGCGAACGAGAACGACATGTCGGCGTCCTGGGTCACCTCGAACTCCACGACCGCGGTGAAGGCGTCGGTCCTGCCGACGACGTCGAAGGGCGACAGCAGACGGACCGCGTAGGTCTGCTGGGTCGGCGGGATGACCAGGCCGGAGGCGTCGACTAGCTCCGGGTGGTTGACGGTGGCCGCCAGGGAGTAGCTGGTCGCCCCGACGGTGTAGATCGAGTTGACGAAGTCTATCACGGTGTCCTGCGGCATCGGCGGGGTTGGGCCGCCTCCCCCGCCAGCGGACTGCTCCAGGCTGGTGAAGAGGAGCTGCATTACGGCGCGTTCTGGTTGGCGTAGACGGTGACGGCCATGCCGCTCACGCCGACGAGGGGGCTGTCGATACCCTGGGTCTTGAAGGTGACCACCTGGCCGGCGGCCACCGCGACGGCGTTCCCACCGGTGGAGAAGGAGAACGTCCCATCCGGGTGGGCCGTGATCGTCCCCTCGACCACGTCGTCGACGCGAAGCTCGACCACGTAGTCCTCCAGGGGCGGGACCTCGCAGAAACCGACGGAGCCGATCATGTCCGCCGGGATGACGATCGCCCTGGTCACCGGCACGATCTGGATGACGACGTCGGCCGCCGGCTCCGCGGTGAACGCGAAGCCGAAGTCCCAGGCCTGGAGCGCGGCGGCGAGGAGCAGGCCGTAGAAGTTGTTGCCGTGCCCGTCGTTGTCTCCGGGATCGAACGTCGCGTCGCTGGTGTGGTTGAAGACGACGAGGTACGTCGCCCCGCCGTCCGTGATGATGTCATTGATGAAGTACTGGGTCAGCGGCTCCCACTGACCGCGGAAGCGGAACGTCGCGACGGGCAGGGTGTACGGACCGAGGAGCGTGTGGTCGGTCAGGACGAACGTGAACTCATTGCCGATGACGATGACGTCCGCGATGCCGACGCCCTGGACCGCCTTGTCGGCGATGTCCTGGACGAGCTCCCAGAAGTTCTCGTCGACCTCCGCCGGCGTGAGGTTGGAGCCCTTCCCCGGTCCCCAGGGGCCGGCGGTCCTGTAGGTGACCATCACGCGCCCTCTCGCTTCCGCACTGGATCAGTTCCCGCTGGCCACAGTCGATTAGAGAGTTCTGGTGCCGTGCCTATTTGCTCGCCATTGATCCAGGCATTCTCCATTTGCCCCGGCCTCAGCATCGCCCAACGGCTACCGCATGCCTCACAAGCCACGTAGTAATCGGCAGACTGGAACATGATTTTATCGTGAGCACACTTTTTCATGAGCTTTGCTCTATGTCACAGCAACTTCCCCTCTGGTCTATAGAACAACCGCGTGATGGGTGGACCTGTGCTCTCCGCCTTGATCGCGTGCTGATCGCAGAGCGCCTGCAACTGATCAGACCAGCACCAGCAACCCTCCGGCACGTGATATATTCCGGTCACCGGATCATCGCACCCAAAGCGACATTTCAGGCCATCCATGATCTCGGCGATACTTCTGCCGACAAATCCGCTATCGACCATCATTGGCTCTGCTCCACCGCCGCCATGTCGCAGTAGTAGGTGATCTCGATGTGGTACGTCGCCGATCCTGTTTGGAGCGGTGACGGATTGACCCCGTTGCCGTTCTGCCCCGGCGTGATCGTCACTGGCGTCCGCGAGGCGAGGTTATACTGCGAGACGAAGACCTGCGGCGGCGTCAGCAGCTGGTACGGTCGAACGATATCGGTGAGGATGGCCACGTCACCCTCCTGCCGACGGAGCCGAGAGGTCGATGGTCTTCGGGATTAGCATCTGCGAGGTCGACAATACGTAGCTCGCGGCGAAGGGCCCGACGTCGAGCGGCTTGAGGCTGAGTTCGTACCACAATCCCGTGCCCTGGTAGACGCTCTTCAGCACCGCCTGCTGGACCTGGAAGTCGATCGACCCCCAGTCTGGCTGGTCCGCCGTGACCCTGAGGATCGCCTGGTAGCCGTCGAAGTCCGACGGGATCGGCGGTGGCGGCAGGACCATCGGGTTCATCTTCGCCTGCCGAATCCCCTCGTAGACCGCCGCGTTGATCGCGTCATTGTAGGCGGCGAGCGTCCCGGGGTTGACCGTCGACGGAACGCCGTGCCAGCCGTTGGACAGCTGGACGTGGCGCAGCTTGATCGGGAAGACTATGCCGTCGTCCGTCGTCTGCTCCACGGGTGGCGCGTAGGCAATCTGGCCGAGGGGATCGACCAGCGGCGGCGGCACGGGGTCGGTCGAGTAGGGGCCCGGCTGGAACGGCGGCCAGGACTGGTCCGTGGGACTGTCCGCCCCGATGACGGGGACGACCAGCGTCTGGTCGTAGAGCTGGTAGCCGCTGGCGACGTATCCGTCCTCGACGTAGTCCGGACCTTCCTCGAGGACGATGCCGAGTTCCGGATCGACCGTGACGTTGGCTCCCGGCAGGGAGTCCTCGATCGGCGGCGTCTCCGGATTTCCCGGCCAGTAGGTGCCGATGGAGCAGCCGATGGTGACGTTGGCGTAGACCCGGCCCGTCTGGCCGTCGGCGACCAGCTTGTAGCCGATCACCTTGCCGTAGGCCTGGCCGCCGGGAAGGCGGATGTCGGCGATCCCGGCGTTCTGTCGGCAGGACAGGCCGGCAGCGGCCTCGAACCGCGCGTCGAAGTTGATCTCCACCGCCCGCGCCCGCTTCCGCAGCTTCGCCCGAGCCCGCTGGATCAGGTTCTGGACGGAGAGCTGCCCACGGTCGGACGGGAAGTAGCTCCTGGCCGGCGTGTTGCCGGGGTAGCCACCGATCGGGACGGAGGACAGCCCGACGTTCTGCCAGACCGCCGTCCCGTCCGTCGTCCGCGCCCCTGGCGTCTCGTTGAAGTGCGGCCGGAAGATGCCGGTCTGACCAGCTTCGATGCAGATGTAGATGTACATCCCCGTCGGGTTGTGAAAGGTCTGAAAGACGGCCTGGTCGATCGACAGCCCGCCGAGGATGCCGGCCCTGACGCACTCGTACATCCTTGAGCCAGGGCCGGCGAAGCCCTCGGAGATGACCTGGAACTCGGAGACCGGGACGCCCATCGGCGGGTAGTTCATCGACCCAGCGGCGAGCATGGAGGATCGGTCCGGCACGCCCGTCACGGGCTTTGGAATGATCATGGTCCCGAGCGCGACCGGCGCGGCCCGGACCCAGTCCTGGGCCATCTCCGTCGGCGCCGCCTGGCCGAGGGAGGACCAGACGACCGTCCCGTCCGTCACCGTCTGCCCGGCAACGTTGCTGAAGATCGGCTCGACGGTCCCCGCCGTCCCGGCGACCACCGCGATCTGGGCGCTGGCCTGCCCCGGCACGAGCGGATTGTCCGGGAAGATGATCGTCGCGAGGGCGACCGCCCGGCCAGAGACCGAGTCCCAGGACAGGAGGTCGATCAGCGGCAGGCCGAGGTCGCCGGACTTCACGGTAATCTGCTCCGTGTCCTCGACGACCGGGGGGTCGATCAGGATCGGCTGGACGGCGGCGACCACGGTCAGGTCGATCCTCTCCGTCCTCTGGCGGGCGGCGGCGTAGGTGAGGGAGAGGTATGCGCCGGCCGTCTTGCCGAGGGCGCTCAGGTCGAAGACGCGATAGCAAAAGTACTTCAGGTCGACGATCGCCGGGATGTTGATCGGGTCCGGATCGCCGTTGGAGTCGACCGCAGTGGCGTCCACCTTCCCCTTCTGGATGGCCCAGTCGACGAGGACTCGCTGGAAGCCCGGATTCTCCACCGTGATCGGGTAGTCTGCGGTGTAGTTGACGTCCATCGTCTCGCCGTTGACGTGGGTCTTCTTCAGATTCCGGGACTGGTAGTTTATGGTGACCTTCCCAGTCCAGTTGTTCAGGTACGTCTGGGAGATGCTCGGGTCTCTCTCCCCGGCCCAGGCGACGCCGGCGGAGTAGCCGCCGCCAATCGACGCGCCGGACTGCGGCCACTCCCCGACGAAGGCGTCGTTGCCCAGCGTCGGGAACGACCACTGACCGACGTTGAAGTGACCGCGCGCCGCCTGGGTCCACTGGACCTCCGCCTTGACGTTGACCGCGACCAGCGGCGACTGGAGGAGCTTCATCTTGACCGAGTCGTAGAAGACGTCCTCCGGGTGGAAGGAGACCGTGGCGTCCTCCCCGATGACGATGTCGGAGGTGGTCACGGCCAGCGTGACGCGGTCGACGTGGTAGAGAACCGACCACCCCTCGATGATCGTGTCCGGGTCGTCCCGCTTGGCGACGTCGACGAAGATCGGGTCATAGTTCGGCAGCTTCTTGAGGTTCTCCGCTACCAGTTGCTTTTGTCTGATGTAATCTGTCGGGCGCGCGATCAGCTGCATCTCGACGACGTTGGCCAGGATGTCGGTCGGGATGCCGACGAGCCGGCCGAAGAAGAGAGGCTGCGCCGCACCTCCGTTGATCGAAACCGACAACCACGCCCAGAACTTCCTCCCCATCGCGAGGAACCCAACACGGGGATTCTTAACTTGGATTGTCAGCTTGGGTATCTGACCCTCGGAGTGGTCGACAGTCCAGGAGAACACCTCCTCGTCCGTCCGCGCGAAGGCCACCGGATCGAAGACGGTGTCAGTCGCGTCCGCCCAAGCAAACCAGAAATCGAAGGCACTCACGCCCTAGCCCTCTTTTCGGACATGGTGTTACATATTGAGGCGGATCGCCATAGCCCGGCAAGGTCATGGCGATCCTGACCACGAACGAGATGGAGCCTCGACCAATGGCTGGACCCACTATACGCGATTTGAGCGGGAAGCGCTTCACGCGCTGGACGGTTCTCAGACTTTGGAACTACATCCCCGGCGAGCCGGTCTATTACCTTTGTCGCTGTGACTGCGGCACCGAAAGGCCGGTGGCAGCCGCCGAACTCAATAGAGGTAATTCCCCTAAGAGCGTCGGCCATTCCCGCGGCTCCCGCAGTTGCGGCTGTCTCTTGAAAGAACTCGTAACGGCCAGAGCGACACGCCACGGAATGGCCGCCTCGCCAGAATACACAGCGTGGGCTGACATGCTTCAACGTTGCGAAAATCCCAAGAACAAGTGGTTCAATGATTATGGTGGACGCGGGATCACGGTTTGTGAACAATGGCATTTCTTTCCCAATTTCCTCGCCGATATGGGACCGCGGCCCAAGGACTTGACGCTTGATCGGCTTGACAACGATCTTGGGTACTTTCCAGATAACTGCGAATGGCGCACCCGATCAGCACAACAGCGCAATAAGCGATCTTACAAATGGCGACCCTTTAGAGATTAGACTTCGCTCAAAGTGATCGACCACCCATTAATCGCTTGGTACTCCTGAAAGCTATCGCTTAGCGCCTCGACCATCATAGTCAGGAGAGGCCGATAGTAGGTGAACGCCCCCTGCGTCCGCACGGACCCGGCGACTGCCGGTCTCTGGGGCGTCGCGCCCGTGGGATAGCTAAGCTCGACGGCGCAGGACACGTCG